>Ga0247610_10000707_pt1 | contig 45369 bp, 36 predicted proteins | sample 174DNAGHGhighgp2_FD_193483 | JGI IMG/M metagenome (GOLD analysis project Ga0247610, IMG submission 193483) | Sheep rumen microbial communities from Palmerston North, Manawatu-Wanganui, New Zealand - 1742 DNA GHGhigh gp2 | ecosystem: Host-associated > Mammals > Digestive system > Stomach > Rumen...
AATTTTCAGAAAGATACAAATTTTTTCTGAAATAACAAAGCCCCAGCTTGTGAAAGTTAGGGCTTTCTTGTTTTTTTCTGCTTCTTTTGAATACGAAAAGAGGGCATATCAATTTTGATACACCCTCATGAGGGAATATTTTACGGGTTTAAAATTTGATTTTAAAGCCAATACAACTCCATTTTCATACATCTTTGTCATAAACTTTTGTATAATCAAAAAAATAATGTAATTTTACACTGCTATGTAAAGAGAAAGAATTTTTTAGATAACGTTTTTTTTTCAATAATGGAAAAAGTATTTGAGAATATACCTCATGTTGAACGTCATGTATACAAACGCACGTTCATGAACGAGATTTCTCTGTTTTTCTCTTATGATTCAATTGACTTGGATATTACAAGCGAGGTGATGGCACGTTTGGGATCTTCTGCTGACATTCAAATAGATAATATCACCGATGAAAATGGCATAAAGGCAATAACTGTTAAAGACAAAGATGCTCTTTTCACATTCACTTCTAGAGCATTATTTGTAAGTTTGCCGTCACGTAAATATGTGGATTTCACCACAACAGAATCTTTATGGGATGATGTTGAATCATGGTTAAAAAAACTCGAAATAAAACCCTTTGTTTGGAGTTTTACAAAAGGTAATCGATGGGTGTTTACTAAACCGATTTCTCCGGAACAGAAAGCTGAGGTGTTTAGGAATGTTTTGTCAGAAAAGTTACTCCGGAAATCAGATGAAAATCATATTTATGTTGAGGAAGCTATTGATAAATCATGTGTGTTCACATGTCGATATAGTATGGAGAAAGTAAACGGAAGAGATTCTTTGAGTATGAAGACAATGATTACGAGTCAATCATATTCGACCGATAACCTCTGTGAACAGGTGTTCCATGTGAATAAATTGATGTTCGACGTTTGGAACTGGTGTGTCAGTGATTCTATTAAAGAATTAATGAACAAAGAATTAACGGGAAGCAGAGAGTAAATAATATGATGGAATTAGAAAAATTGATTAGTGAAGAAACCGATGATAATGTCATGTCGGGAAAGGAGATTTTTGAAGGAATCGAAAATATGTTTGATTCTGTCTTTTCGACAAAAAAATATAAAACTATAACGGTGGTTGTGCTTATGGCAACACAATTGTTGTTACAGGACAATATTCCTAATAACATAATTGTGGATAACTCTTTGCCATCTATTGAGTTGCCAATTCCTGCAATGGAAGCGAAAGGGAAACTTCGAGTGGTAGAAGAAAGTGTGGATCGTATTCGTTTGTCAGAAGAACTAAGTAATTTAGCAAAAATAGAAGATAGTTGGGATAATCAATGCGCGAAAAGACCCACTAGGCTTGCTTTACATAATGCTAGCATTCTTTTAGCAGGATTAGATGATGCTGTTTTGCCAAAATGTTCATTTTTCCCTAGTAATGATGCTGGTATTTATTTTCAAGGTCATTTAAATAATGGTAAATTAACCGTATTTTTGAATGATGAAAAAATGGCCTATGTGGTAAAAGGTGGAACAGAAAAGTTAACCGCATCTGTAACTTTGAATCGCGAATCAGTTGAATACCTTAATGTTGGATTAAAAAGATATGTCTAGAATGTCAATAATACACGAATCGAAGGATATTGATAAAACTGGCAATCCGATAGACGATGGAGAAAATCTTGTACGATTACTTTGTTCGCCATTATATTTCAATGAAGTCTCAAACAAGGTGAATCCTGATGCTTTTGATTTAAGAATACTTCCGAGTGGAGATTTGGAGGAATATGTTTCATTGGCGAGAATACGAAATTTCCTCTCAGATGAAAAATTTAACAATTACTTGTCAACTAAAGGTTATAACATATGGGATGACAAACTGAATGATGAAAATAAATACTATGGCTATGGAATCTTCAATTGTAAAGATGCTCGTGATGTCCATGAAATGATTGAAATAAATCCTTTGATTGGTAGAAACAAGGCACATGTTGGTTTATTTTATAAACATTCGTCGGGAGGATATTATTGTGGACCTTTGCCTAAAACGGATTTAACTATTTTGGAAGTGTTGTCAGATATGGCAGACCTTTTGGATGTTCATGAAGCCCCTGCTAAGAAAGTAGAAAATTAGAGAGGATTTAGGAACAAAGATGGGAATAAATTTGGTTTATAATTGACAATTTTTTAGATGTCATGACACTAGGATTTGAATGAATTTAGATAAAATGATGTTCAAAAAGAATCACCTAAGAAAAATCTTCCTCCAAAAAACTTCCCATTATCTCGAAGTTTCACTATATTTGAAAAAATATCTAATAACGAAATTTATTATAGATTAGTTTTATGCAATACGGATTTTTCGACGACGAAAACAAGGAATATGTCGTCACCAAACCAGACACTCCGAAGTCTTGGAGTAACTACTTGGGTGATACTCGCTACGGCGCCATCATCACCAACAACGCGGGAGGTTATTCTTTCTTCCGCTCTTCAGTTCAAGGATGCTTCCTAAGAATCAAGTTCAACAACGTGCCACTGGACCAACCTGGTCGCTACATCTACTTGCACGACTGCGAGTCGAAAGACTTCTGGTCTGGCTCTTGGCAACCTGTAGGCAAACCGCTCGACCAATACAAGAGCGAGTGCCGCCACGGTTCCGCCTATACGAAGATCTCTTCCGAGTATAGCGATATCAAGACCGAGACTCTCTACTTCGTGCCTAAGGGTCAGGAGTTCGAAGTTTGGCACGTGAAGGTGACCAACATGGGCAAGAAGGCTCGTAAGCTTCGCGCTTTCACCTACGCTGAGTTCGCTTCCAACTGGAACATGAACGACGATAGCAACAACTTGCAATATACGCAGTACATCGTCAAGACCGCCTACAAGAACGGTTTCATCGATCATGGTAACAACCTCTATATGCCTGAGGAGCCTGAGAACTTCCAAAACAAAGACCAGGCTCGCCACTCCTTCATCGGTGTAGTGGGTCAGAAGGTGACAGGTTACGATAGCGACCGTGATAAGTTCATCGGTCCTTATCATACTTACGCTAATCCGCTCTCAGTAGTCAATGGTCAGTGCGGTAACACAGTGACAGAGGGTGACAACGGTTGCGGTACGCTTCAAGTGGATTTGGATCTTGCAGCTGGCGAGACAAAAGAGTTCACCGTTGTCCTTGGTATCGGTAAGGCTTGGGTAGAGGGTAAGAAGGCCGCTAAGATGGTGGCTACTCCTGCTAAGGTTCAGGCTGAGTTCGACAAGGTGGTGAAATACTGGCATGGACGTATCGAGGGACTCTCAGCAAAGACTCCAGACGCTGCGTTCAATAGCATGATCAATATGTGGAACCCATTCAACAACCTCATCACCTACGCATGGAGCCGCGCGGCTTCCTTGATCTATCGTGGCGAGCGTGACGGTATGGGTTATCGTGATACAATCCAAGATATGTTGGGTGTGATCCACAACATCCCTGAAGAGGTGGTAGAACGCCTTGAGTTGATGTTGACGGGTCAGAACTCCAACGGTGGTGCGATGCCAGTCGTTAAACCGTTTGCCCACAATCCGGGTCATGAGGCACCTACACCAGAGAACGAGTTCCGTTCAGACGACTGTATGTGGCTCTTCAACACGGTACCAACCTACGTGAAGGAGTTGGGTAACTTGGATTACTACAACAAGGTATTGCCTTACTCAGACAAGGGTGAGGGTACTGTCCTTGACCACTTGAAACGTGCCATCCAATTCAACCTCGACCGTCGTGGCAAGAACAACTTGCCTTGCGGTTTGAAGGCAGACTGGAACGACTGCTTGGTATTGGGTGCGAAGGGTGAGACAGTCTTCGTGGCTATGCAGTTGCGTTATGCGTTGACTGTTTACATTGATATCTGTACTCGTCTCAACAAGGCCGATGAGGTGAAGTGGGCACAGGGTCACTTGACTCAGTTGACCAAAGACATCGACAAGGCAGCTTGGGATGGTGAATGGTACGTGCGTGCCATCAAGGAAGATGGTTACGTGTTCGGTACGAAGAAGGATCCAAACAACGAGGGTACCATCTGGTTGAACCCTAACTCATGGTCAGTCATCTCAGGTCAGGCCACAGGCGAGCGTGCCGAGACGGTCATGAACAGTATCGAGAAGCGTTTGGCCATCAAGTACGGTTTGGTGCTCTGCGATCCTCCGTATGAGAAGACTGAGGCATCTGTAATCAAGGCACCTTTGTTCATCAAGGGTATGAAGGAGAATGCAGCCGTATTCCAGCACACGCAAGGATGGGGTATCATGGCGGATTGTATCTTAGGTCACGGTAAGCGTGCCTTCAAGAACTACAAGAACTACTTGCCTGCAGCATACAACGAGCGTGCCGAGGTACGTCAGATCGAGCCTTACGTATATGCGCAGACCACCTGCTCAACGTACAACATGCGTGCGGGACAAAGCCGTTGTCCATGGTTGAGCGGTACCGCTTCATGGGCATACTTCACAGCGGCTCAATACATCTTGGGTATCCGTCCTGACTATGATGGATTGATGATCGATCCATGTATCCCAGGTTGGAAGGGCTTCACGGCTACCCGTCGATTCCGTGGCAAGACGGTCAACATCACCGTTAAGAACCCTAAGAAGGTGGAGAAGGGTGTTGTTTCCGTTACGTTGAACGGAAAAGCCATCGAGGGCAACGTCGTTCCATTCAGCAAGATGAAGAATGTGAACGAGGTGGTGGTGACGATGGGATGAGACTGAATGTACAATTAACAATGTACAATTGATAATTAAGAGTCAATTATGGCTTGAGTATGATAGAGGGAGCAAGAGGCTTAGGTCTCTTGCTTCTTAATATAACCAATCTATTCAATAATAAGATTTAACAAAATTTATTGGATACTTGTGAAAAAAACAAAAATATCCCTTTCGCGCCTTGAGTCGTTTCTCAAAGCACAGTGCGACCGTCTGCGTACCAGTATGGACGCAGCGGAATACAAGAACTATATCATTGCGCTGCTTTTTCTGAAGCGAATCAACGATCAGTTTGAAATTGACCGTATTGCATTGAAAGACGAACTGAAAAAGCAATATCCCAATGCCGCTGAAGCCGACATTGAAGCGGAATTGAACATTCCTGAAAAATACATCTGCTACGTGCCCGACAAGGCCCGTTGGAAGTTCGTGCTCACCCCTGTTGACGACGAGGGCGAAAACATAAGTTACGCCGATGCCATCACCACGGCGTTGGCCGAAGTGGAGAAATCCAACTCGGCACTGCTGTCGGGCGTGTTGAGCAAGACCAAATTCAATGAACTCAACACCAAAGGCGAGCGTGTGCTTGACGAGGAAACACTAAGCGCTTTGCTCAAGGATTTCAACGACTTCCCGAAACTGCAGGACGAGAATTTTGAATTTCCCGACCTGCTTGGCGCGGCATACGAATACTTGATTAAGTTCTTTGCTGAAAGTGCTGGCAAGAAGGCGGGTGAATTCTACACACCTTCGGAGGTTGTTTTCCTGATGGGGCAAATTTTGCAGCCAAAAGAAACTGATGAAATTTGCGACCCCACTGTGGGCTCGGGTGGTTTGCTGATTACGATGCACAACTATGTGGAAAACCGCTACGGAAGCGCCGAACGGCTCACCCTTCACGGACAGGAGAAGTTCGACAGCCCCTACCAGATGTGCAAGATGAATATGATTTTCCACAATATCCGCAATGCGCGTATCGAACAGGGCGACACACTGCTGAACCCGAAACTCGTAACTGGTGGCACACTCAACCAATACGACATTGTGGTGGCCAATCCGCCCTTCTCGCAGAACTACACCACCGCCAATATGCAGTTCAAGGAGCGTTTTCAGAACTGGATGAGCAAGAAGAAACAAGCCGACTTTATGTTTGTGCAGCATATGATTTCGGTTTTGAAAAACAACGGTCGTATGGCTGTGGTGATGCCGCACGGCGTGCTTTTCCGCGGCGGTGAGGAGCAGAAAATGCGCCAACGCCTGATTACGGGTAGCGAAGGCCACCCTTCGTGCATACTGGAATGTGTCATTGGACTGCCGCAAGGGCTGTTCTACGGCACTGGCATTCCTGCTTCGCTGCTGATTATCAATAAGGCAGATGCCACCAATCGCGAAGGCGTGTTCTTTATCAATGCCGACCGAGAGTACAAGGAAGGCAAAAACCAGAACTCGCTGCGTCCCGAGGACATTGAGAAAATCAGCTACGTCTATCACAACAAGATTGAGATTGAAGGCTATAGCCGTCTGGTGACCAAAGAAACACTGGAGGCCGAGGATTACAACTGCAATATCCGCCGTTATGTGGACAATTCCGAGCCGCCCACACCGCAGGATGTAAAGGCGCACCTGCAAGGCGGTATTCCTGAGGCGGAGATTCAGGCACTGAAAACCGATTTTGATTGTTATAAAGGTTTGCAGGACAAGCTTTTCACGGCAGCAACCGATGGTTACGCCCATTTCACCGATTCAGAGAAGGAGAAAGCCGACATAAAAACCATTATCAGCGAAAGCAAGGGCAAACAGCAGGTTGCCGACGATTATCATAAGGCAATTGAAACCTTTTGGACGGCTTCGGATACCGATTTGGACAGTCTGCACGGCGGCAGTCTGTTCGACTTCAACAATAATCTGACCGACCGCTTTGTCGCCACACTGACAAATCTGAACGTGTTGGACAAATACCAGGTTCGCGGCTCGTTCGCCCATTTCTCGGATACGTTGAAAAGCGACTTCCGCAGCGTGCAGTCGAGCGGATGGACGGCGGAACTGATCCCCGACGATGAACTCATTGCCAACGAGTTTCCCGAAGTTTTGGCCGACCTGAAACGGCTCGAAAACCGCCGCGACGAACTCGATGCCAAGTTTGCCGAGATTGCCGAAATGGATCCCGAAGAGTGGGATGCCGAACAATACGATGTAATGCCCAAAAGTGTGATTTCGGACATTAAAGCTGAAATAAAGGAACTGAAAGCGCAGAAACGCGAACTTTCCAAACAGCAGAAAGCCTTGGAGAAACGCCGCAAGTTAGGCGAATCTGTTGTTGACGAAGCCGCTCGATGCGCCGCCGACATTGCCGCACTCGACAAGCAGATTGCCGACAAGGAAGCAGGCATTGCCCACCACGTGGCTATAGAAAACGAGCTGAAGGACTGCCGCAAGAAGATTCGTGAGATTGAACTCTCGAAAGAGGCGCTTGCCGACAAAGCCCGCGAGCAGATTTCCGACGACGACGCCCGCCGACTGATTACGCAGCGTTGGCTCGCCACCCTGCACGACAACATCGCCGTATATCTCGAAGCCCACGCCCGCCGCCTGCAGCAGAGCGTGGAACTGCTTCACGACAAGTATTCGGTGACGCTCGCCGATTTGCTATCAGAACGTGACGAGGCCACGAAAGAGTTAGACGGGTATTTGAAAGAATTGGGGTATATTTAATGGACAATTGCAGTTATGGATATAAACTATAAAAATTGGATAACAAGCATTGCCGCCAGATTCAAACAAGCGCAGATTAAGGCTGCTACGCAGGTAAATGCAGAAATGCTTCGGTTTTATTGGGAACTGGGGAAGGATGTTCTGCAGCTGTCGGAGACTTCGGCCTATGGTGACAAAGTTTTGCAGAAAATCAGCAAGGATTTGCAGTCTGAACTGCCTGATGTAAAATCTTTTTCACCGACCAATCTGCTCTATATGAAGAATTTTTATACTCTTTATTATCAATACATTACAAACGCTCCACAACTTGTGGAGCAATCAGAAAATGAGTCGGTGCAAATCACTCCACAAGTTGTGGAGCAATCTCAAAAAATACAACTTGAAAAGTTATTCAGAATACCGTGGGGACATCATCGATATATAATTGACAAGTGCAAAGACAACCCAAGGAAAGCGATTTTCTATGCAAGCAAGACATTGGAAAACAACTGGTCGAGAGCTGTTTTGCTCAATTTTATGGATACAGACTTGTTTGAACGGCAAGGGAGGGCTATATCAAACTTTAAGAATCAGTTGCCCGCACCAGACAGCGACTTGGCTCAAGAGATAACCAAAGACCCGTATAATTTCGATTTTCTTTCCATACACGAGCGTTATAACGAAAAAGAGCTAAAGGACGCGCTTATGGACAACATCACAAAATTTCTGCTCGAACTGGGCAACGGCTTTGCCTTTGTGGGGCGTGAAGTGCGGATTATGGTCGGCAACAAGGAGAAGTTTATTGATATGCTCTTTTATAACATAAAGCTGCATTGCTATGTGGTGCTCGAAGTTAAGGTGACACCGTTTGAATCGGAGTATGCGGGACAGCTCGGCACCTATGTGGTGGCGGTCAATCATCAGCTCAAAGGCGAAAAAGATGCCGCCACCATTGGCATTTTGGTGTGCAAAGGCTTGGACAAGGTTGAAGCACAATATGCGTTGGAGTCGTCGAGCCAGCCCATAGGCATATCTGGCTATACGCTGTCGAAACTCATCCCCGAAAAATTCAAATCTTCGCTGCCAAGTATTGAGGAAATTGAAGATTCAATAAACAATTGACAATGATGACCGAGCAAGAACATAATAATGGACAATGTACAATTTACAATGAACAATGAAGACTGACTGGGTACATAAGAAATTGGGAGAATTAGGCTATTCTTATTCAGGATTGTCAGGGAAAACCATTGATGATTTCGGAGAAGGGAAACCATTCATTCCATATATGAATATTTTCTCAAATGGGGAAATAGACCCTGACAAACTGGAATACGTAAGAATTGCCGACAATGAGCACCAAAATAAAGTAGAACAGGGCGATTGGTTTTTCACGACTTCATCCGAAACGCCCGAAGAAGTTGGAATGACTTCTGTTTTGGTTGATAATATTGGAGAAGCATACCTAAACAGTTTCTGTTTTGGTTTTCGATTATACAACAAACAGGAGTTTGACCCAAAATTTGCATCTTACTTATTCAGAAGCGAAGAACTACGGAAAAAGATTTCGCTGTTTGCCCAAGGCTCAACAAGGTATAACTTGCCCAAACAACAAATGTTTGAGAAATTGTTTATTTCCTATCCCGCCTCTCTTTCCGCCCAGCGCCACATAGCCGCCATACTCGCTTCTGCCGACAAGGTGATAGCCGCCACGCAGAAAACCATAGCCAAATACAAGCAGATAAAGCAGGGAATGATGGAAGAGCTTTTCAATGAACAATGTACAATGAACAATGTACAATGGAGGAAGGTGAAGCTGGGGGAATGTTTAAAACAAAAGCCTGACTATGGCATAAACGCGCCAGCGGTTCCATACGACAATAACCTTCCAACATATTTGAGAATCACAGATATTACGGAGGATGGATACTATTCCAAGAAAGACATTGTATCTGTTTCAAGTCTAGATGTACTAAAATATGTTATGGAAGAGGGCGATTTAGTGTTTGCGCGAACAGGTGCAAGTACGGGAAAAACCTACTTGTATAATCCCCAGGATGGGATGCTTGTATTTGCTGGATTCCTTATTAGGGTAAGAACAGATGAAAATAAATTGCTGCCCGAATTCTTTAAATATCAAACGCAAACACCACAATACAAGAATTGGATAGCCGCAAATTCTATGCGAACAGGTCAGCCTGGCATAAATGGAAATGAATATGAAGAATTTTCTGTTCCCATACCTTTCAAAAACGACAAGCCCGACCTTGCCGAGCAACGCCGCATAGCCACCATACTTTCGGGCATAGATGCGAAGATAGCGGCGGAGGAAAAGGTGCTGGAGAAATATGAGAAGGTGAAGAAGGGGCTGATGGAGAGGTTGCTAAATGAACAATGAACAATGTATAATGAACAATTTGAAATATGAAAAATAGCGATGAAAACATAATATTGGTAAAAAGCAAGACATTTGCTTTGAGAATCATTAAGTTGTACAAATATTTGTGCGACGACAAGAAAGAATTTGTTTTGTCAAAGCAGGTGCTTCGAAGTGGTACAAGCATTGGTGCAAATGTCAAAGAGGGCTCGTTGGCACAATCGAAAGCCGATTTCGCTGCCAAGCTATCTATCGCACTCAAAGAGGCAGGAGAAACAGAGTATTGGCTTGAACTATTACACGAAAGCGACTACATTGAAGAGAATGCTTTCACCAGCATTTATACAGACAATAAGGAACTGATAAAAATCCTTACAAGCATCCTAAAAACCACCCGAAACCAATAATTGTAAATTGTACATTGTTAATTGATTATGTCCGAATGCACCAACATAGAGTATCCCTTTCTCGAAAAATTCATTTCATCTGAAAAGTGTATTTTTGCAAATTGAAAGAAGAGAATAAATTGTTAATTGTTAATTGTTAATTGTTGATTGCTTATGGCATTACCCATCAACATAGAGGACCTTTTGAAAAAGAACAGAATTGAATCCGACAGAATCGAGTTCAAGAAAGGCTGGAATCCGACAACCATCTATCATTCCGTGTGCGCTTTTGCCAATGATATCGATAATATTGGAGGAGGTTACATCATTATAGGTGTTGAAGAGGAAAACGGCATCGCGAAACGCCCCGTGTGTGGTATTCCTGAAAATTCTTTGGACAAAATGCAAAGGGAAATCCATCAATTCAATCAACTGATTGAACCATTCTATGCCCCACGTTTGTCGATAGAGGATATTGACGAAAAAAAGATACTTGTTCTTTGGGTGCCATCGGGCAACAATAGACCTTACACCGTTCCGTCGGATGTGAAGGCCAAACAAAAGAAGCCTGTCTTTTATATCCGATACGGTTCTTCGTCAATTGAGGCAAAAGGCGAGTTTCTTGATCAGTTGCGCGATATGGCTAATCGCGTTCCTTTTGACGATCGTGGCAACGAAAACTTGACTTTGGACGATATCTCCCCATTGTTGCTAAAAGACTATCTTGATAAAGTGGGAAGTCGGCTTGCTTCGAGCGATTTCACAAAAAAACTCGATACTATTTTGGAGCAGATGGACCTGCTTGACGGTCCAACCGAAAAACGGCAGATAAAAAATGTGGCCGCTATGATGTTCTCGGAGAATCCTTCCAAGTTTTTCAAACAGACTCAGGTTGAAATCGTTATGTTCCCCGAAGGTCGGGAAAACAATCCAGACAACATTATCGAAATACCGCCAATTGTAGGAACCGTCCCCAAAATGATAGCAGAATCGCTCAGCTATCTTCGCACCAATGTTATCAAAGAGCGCATTTTGAAGCCTGCGGACACAGAAAGATCAAAAAAATATTTCAACTATCCTTTTCAAGCATTGGAAGAAGCTGTGGTGAACGCCCTTTACCATCGCAACTACCAAGAACGAGAGCCTGTTGAAATCACCGTCGAACCCGACCGAATAAGCATTTTGAGTTATTCAGGACCAGATAGGTCTATCAGCCTTCAGGCCATCAAAGAAGCCAAATCACTGCGCTCGCGCCGATATCGCAATCGTCGATTGGGTGAATTCCTAAAAGAACTGGATTTGACAGAAGGTCGGGCAACTGGCATCCCGACCATTCAAAAAGCGTTGGCAGACAACGGCTCGCCCAAGGCAACCATCGAAACCGATGAAGGAAGAACCTTTTTCCTGATGGACATTCCCTGCCACCCTGATTTTGTCGGAGATGTCCAAGTTAATGTCCAAGTTGACATTCAGGAACTTACAGATATTGAGCAGGTTATAAAAAAAATGTCCAAGTTATGTCCAAGTTATGTCCAAGTTATGTCCAAGTCGGATATTGAAAAATTGGCTCTTTGTCTTTTGAAGAGCGCAAAAGAGATTTCAGGGCGTGATATGCTTGACGGTATTGATACTACATCGTATAAGCAAAGGAAACGAAAGTATTTGGATAAATTGTTGGAGATGAAATTATTAAAAATGACAAAGCCAGATAAGCCAACAGCAAGAAACCAACGATACATCTGCACGGATTTGGGCTGGCAAATAATTAAGAAATAATGCTGTCAATAAGAATGTCCAAGTCATGTCCAAGTCGAATTTGCAGATATTGAGACGATTATAAGAAAAATGTCCAAGTCGATGTCCAAGTTAGCACATACAAAATAATTGTTCATTGTAAATTGTAAATTGATTATGTCCGAATATACCAACGTTGAGCACCCTTTTCTCGAAAAACTGCGCGAGATTAAGTGGCAAGTGATAGACAAAGGCAGCGGCGGCATTCCGCAAGACCCTGCCGAGAGTATGCGCACGTCGTTCAGCGAGGTGGTGCTCAAAGATGAGTTCTTCAAGAAGTTGGGCGAACTCAACCCGTGGATAACTGCGGAGCAAAAGGAATACTGCTACCGCAAAATCACCGACATCGACAAACCGCTGACCGATGCCAACCGCGAGATTCACAATATGCTGCTCGAAGGCATCCACCTGCTCACCAAAAACGAGCAGACGGGTGAAGACAACCCCACCGCCAAAATCATCAACTTCGACAATTACAAGAAGAACTCGTTTATCGCCATCAACCAGTTCCGTGTCGATACCAACAACACCAAGCCCTTCATCATCCCCGACATTGTATGCTTTGTCAACGGTCTGCCACTTGTAGTGATTGAGTGCAAAGACGAGAATGTGTCGGAACCGATGAGCGAGGCCTACGACCAGATAAAACGCTACGCCAACCAGCGCGTCACTGACGACCCATTTGCCGATGGCATATCGGAAGGTTGCGAGCGGCTGTTCCATACCAACCTGTTCAGCGTCATCACCCGTGGCGTTGAGGCGCGGTGTGGCACCATTTCAGCCGATTTCGATTTTTATCTCAACTGGAAGGACATCTTTCCCGAAGAGTACGCCGAAGGCACCAACATCAATCCCGCCGAACGGCAGGAAATCCTTATCAAAGGAATGTTCAACCACGAGATTCTGATCGACATCTACCGCAACTTCACGCTCTTTATGCAGAAAGGCGACAACACGGTGAAAATCATCTGCCGCTATCAGCAATACCGCGCCGTGGGCAAAATGATTCGCCGCCTGCAGAGCGGCACCGACTGGCGCAGCCGCAGCGGCGTCATCTGGCACACGCAGGGCAGCGGCAAGTCGCTCACAATGGTGTTTCTGGTCAAGAAGATGCGCCGCATTGCCGACCTTCGCGACTACCGCATACTGATGGTGGTTGACCGCCACGACTTGGAAGACCAGTTGGCGGAGACCGCCGAATATACAGGCGAGTTGCGTCATGACCCGAAGACCAAGAAGGTGCAGAACATTGTAGAGAACCGTCAGGCGCTGGTAAAACTCGAAGGCGACACCGCCGACCTTAACTTGGTGATGATTCACAAGTTCGGCGAAAACAAGGAGTACTCGCTCGAATCGCTGATAAATGCAGGCATTGTGCCGCAATACGAGTCGTTCCCCGTCATCAACGAGAGCCCGAAGATTCTGGTGCTGATAGACGAAGCGCACCGCAGCCAGGGCGGCGAGATGGGCGACAACCTTTTCCAGGCTTTCCCCAATGCGGCACGCATCGGATTCACAGGCACACCGCTCATTACGCCCCGCCATAAGGCAACCACCTGCGAACGTTTCGGTCAGCAGGCGGGAGTTTTCATCGATACATACAAGATGAACGACTCGGTGCGCGACAATGCCACCGTCGATATTAAATACATTGGTCGCAAAAGCGACGACAGCATACCGTTCAAAGACGAGTTCGATGCCGAATTTGAACGCACATTCGCCAACCGCTCGCAAGAGGAGCGCATTGAGATTCAGAAACGTTACGGCACAATGATTGCCTACCTTGAGAGTGCCGACAGAGTGATGAAAAACGCCCGCGATATGCTTGCGCATTACGTTTCGGAAATCCTTCCAAACGGATTCAAAGCGCAAGTGGTGGCATCGTCAATTATGGCGGCAGTGCGTTACAAAATCGCTCTCGAAAAGTTGATTCCTGAATTTATTGCGACAGAAGAACAAAAGTCGGATGACGTACGCGACGATGTGATGCTGCAACGCCTGCGTATGCTGAAGGTGCGGGCTGTAGTGTCGAGTGCGGGCAACAACGAGGCCGCCATCATCCGCACCGCCCGAGTAGAAGCCGACACCGACGATGCCATCACCAACTTCAAAAAGGATTTCGATGCAGAGAATCCGCTTTCGGGCATTGGCATTCTTTGTGTCTGCGACCGTCTTCTTACGGGTTTCGATGCGCCAATTGAGCAGGTGATGTATCTCGACAAAAACCTGTCGGAGCACAACCTGATGCAGGCCATCACCCGCGTAAACCGTACCAAGAAGAACAAAAAGCACGGCATTGTGGTCGATTACTTCGGCGTCACCAAAAACCTGCACAAGGCTCTGGGCATTTACAATGATGAAGAAGAGAAAGCTGCCGAAACCGATTTGAAGGAGTTCGAAACATATTTCTCTGCCATTGAAAAGGAAATTCCCGAATTAGAAATGCGATACAACAAAATCGTGCAACGTTTTGTTGATGAAGGCATAGCAGACATAAAAGATTTTCTGGAGCAAAGAACATCCAAGGAGCAGGAAAAAGTTTTGTGCGAAAAGATTGTGGCTGTGGCCGAAAGCATAAAGTTCCGTTCGGAGCTCGATGCATTGTTCCGCTTGTTCTTCGATATTTTCGACTTGCTTTTCAACGAACCTGAAACACGTAGCCGCTACTACGTCCCAGCTAAGCGAATAGCGTACATTGTCGCCCTTATCCGCTGGCACTACAAAGACGAGACGCTCGATTTGAAATGGGCGAGCGAGAAAGTGCGCCGCCTGCTCGACAAATACCTGAAATCAGATGGTGTGCGCGAGACTGTTCCTGAAGTGGACATCTTGTCGGATGATTTTCCAAAGATTGTAAGCAATATGTACGGCAATCCGCAGACTGTGGCTTCGGCTATGGAGCATCAAATCCGCGACCGTATCATTATCAAACTGGGAGAAGGACGGAACACCGCACTTTATCAGAAGTTCAAAGACCGAATGGAGAATATTCTCACCACATACGCTGGCAACTGGTCGGAGATGATAAGCGAATTGGAGCGTCTGCGTCAGGAATTGGCGAATCCGAAACCAGCTGTAGTATCGGAAGAAAAGGAACCATTCTACGACAAACTCTGCCAATGCGCAGGCGTGGATTTTGAGGAGCGCCACGACAATATCGTCGCTGTCACCGACCAAGTGATGACGCTGATTTATGCTGCTATGTCCATTCCGAACATCTGGACAAAACCAACCAATGTGAACGATTTGCGTGGTAAAATCGGTACGGCATTACGTTTCTCTGGCATTCAGCAACTGAAAGAGAACAGCGAATCCATTGTTACCGAGTTGATTAAGTTGGCCAAAAGTAATGAGAGCGTGCTTAGACAATGTACAATGAATAATGAACAATGTACAATGAACAATTAACAATTAACAATGTACAATTGAAAATGTAAGTTATAGATGAAAAGAGAAGAGGATAATGTAATATTATTAAAAAGTAAGGCTTTAGCATTGAGAATAATAAGGCTTTTCAAATATTTGACTGACGAAAGAAAGGAGTTCGTATTATCAAAGCAGGTTTTGCGTTCAGGTACAAGCATTGGTGCAAATGCGAAAGAGGCATCAATGGCACAGTCGAAAAGAGATTTTTGAAGCCAAGTTGTCCATAGCATTAAAGGAAGCAGGTGAAACTGAGTATTGGCTTGAACTACTTCACGAAAGCGATTATATGGATACGGATGCCTTCAATAGTATCTATTCTGATAACAAAGAACTTATCCGTATCTTGACAAGCATCCTGAAATCTTCACGACAAAAATAATTGTTAATTTTACATTGTAAATTGTTAATTGAATGAAGATCGGAGAATTGGTAATAGAAATAAAACGCTCAAAGCGGCGAAAAACCATCACTGTCAACATTGAGCGTGACGGCAGTGTGAACGCGGTGGCGCCAACCGACTGTGATGATGAGACTATCCGCAAGGAACTCGAAGCCCGTGAATATCTGATATGCAAGCACGTGGCTCACCGTAAGGCTGTAAACAGGGCGTACATCAACCGTAATTTTGTCAACGGACAGGCATTCCTTTTTATGGGAAAATCGTATAACCTGCTTATCTCTGAAACCATCAGAAAATCTCTTGAAATAGTTGATGACAAATTCGTTTTGAACGAGAGATATCTGCCTAAAGCAAAAGAAACATTCATCAAGTTTTACAAAAAGCAAGGCTTGCCTTACTTACAGGAGCGAATTGACTATTTTTCAAAATTAGTCGGCCGCGCACCCACATCTATCCGTCTCATTGAATTGGGTGGGCATTGGGCATCGTGTACCCCGCAACACACCATCAATTTCCATTGGAAATGCATTATGGCAAAACCAGAGGTTATTGATTATCTGATAGTTCACGAACTCACTCATTTAAAATATCCGCAGCATACCCGTCAATTCTGGGATTCAGTTTTTTCTGTAATGCCTAATTATAAGGAGTGCGAAGAATGGCTGCACGATTATGGCGTTACATTGAGTTTGGATTCCTGATAAATCAAAACTTGCGTACAGGGAACGTCGGACATCCATCCTCCCCAAAAAAATGGAGCGTGCAGCCTAATTGGGATACCCGAACAAGTACCCCCACAAGTTCGTTTGGAATCGTATAAAAAGAATGAATTTCTTTTCATTGAGATTGATGTTGCACGCACCTTTTTGAGATTTTTGACAAGATTTTATTAAGCGCTTAAAAACCGATTTAACATGGACATAAACTAAATTTCGGTGAATAATTTTATCTTTGACATAAAATAGAGACCTCTAGTGGCAAGTAAAGTGCGTTTTATACATTCTATTGGACAATAACTCTTAAATATATTGAGAGATAACAATACGAAATAGAAGAAAATATTTAAGTGCATTAAATTGACAGAAAAAGTATAAATTTGCAAAAAAAGAAGATGTAAATATACTCGATATGAGCAGAATCAAGATAAAAAATTTCGGTCCAATTCGCGAAGGTTTTGTTGACAACGACGGATGGCTGGACATTGAAAAAGCAACTGTATTTATTGGTAATCAGGGTTCTGGTAAAAGTACGGTGGCTAAATTGGTTTCTACATTGTCGTGGATTGAAAAAGATCTGTTCCGAAGTGAGGGTTCAACAATGCGATTCCGCAAACAGGAAAGAATATTCAAGAAATACCTTGAATATCATCGCATCAATAATTATCTCAAAAAAGATACTGAAATACAATACGAAGGAGATGCTTATACAATAATATACAAGCCAGGTCAGGCTCTTGACATTCAAAAGAAGGAGTCGGCATACACCCTTCCTAAAATCACCTATTTCCCTGCTGAGAGAAACTTTGTTTCTTCTGTGAAGAAATCGGGAAACAGTCAGAAAATGACTCTTTGGTCGCAATCGCTTCAAGAATTCAAGGAGACTTACCAAGAAGCCAAAGAGAGTTTTAAGGAGAAAGAGACTTTCCGTTTGCCAATAAGTAATGTTGAGCTTGAGTACAATAAACTTAACGACATTCTGTATGTGAAAGGTTCTGACTACAAAATTCAACTTTCCGATTCAGCAAGTGGTTTTCAGTCATTTGTCCCATTGTTCGTGGTTGCCAAATATGTCTCTGATATATTAGATTCGGAACAAGAAATGGACTCTTTGCAACGCGAGACTTTTAGAAAAGAATCAGCTAGAATCTTGAACGACAATACATATACCGAAGAACAAAAACGCATTTTGTTGTCGAATCTTGCTGGACAATTCAACATCAAACGGACGTTGAATATCATTGAAGAGCCAGAACAGAATCTTTTCCCCACATCGCAGCAGGGAATGTTGTATAAATTGCTTGAATTTAATAATAAGAGTAAAGATAACCAATTGATTATCACTACCCATAGCCCATATATAATCAATTATTTGATGCTTGCAATCAAAGCATTTGAAATAGAGCGGAAGGCAAAGAAAAACAAAGAAATAAAATCAAGGATATATGATATTGTTCCAGAGAAAGCCATCACACCATTACAAAAGGTGGTAATATATGAGCTCAATGAGAGTGATGGCACAATTACAAAATTGGGTCAATCATTTGGACTTCCTTCCAACGAACATTATCTGAATAACCTATTGGGTGAGACAAACATTCTTTTTTCAAAACTAATGGAGATTGAAGATTTATGCGAAGAATAGAATTTTTCATAGAAGAAAAGAAGTCTCATTCTTGCAAGGATGTTTTTGGGTTATGTGATGATGAGAACAATTTGCCTGCTTATATTGATGAGGATGTCACAAACAAAGAATCAAAATGGATTGGGATTGTTTGTAATACATCCAAGAAGGAAATCGAATTTTACCCAATTGACCATTGTGTTGAACTATTACGTGATGATAATACACCAGCGCAAAGATGTGAGGGCATATTAAAGTATGATGAAAATCGTATAGTTTTCACTGAATTAAAAAACAGAAAAATAATTCCTTCCAGTTGGTTGAAGGATGCTGAAGATCAAATTATTGAAACAATGTCATTTTTCTTTGACAACTATGATCTACAGTTGTTTAATGTAAAGTCTTGGATATGTAACAAGCAACTGACAAATCAAAATTATTTTCAGCAAATACAAGAATTCAAGGAGAAAACCAAGCAGAGGTTTGGAGGCAGAGGTTTTGTGTTATGCATAAACAATTCATTTGAAATATAATTATATTGTTAATTGCTTATGTCCAAATACACTAATATTGAGCCCACTTTCTTGAAAAACTTCGAAAATATAATACTGTGACACAACAGAAAAGAAACAATTAATAACAGCTATGAAATGAGGACAACCGATTTGAATAATAAAATTTTGTCACCATTGGTGTCCAAATTGAAATCATTAACAGCCCAAAACTGAATCAACATGAATCTCCACGAATTTATTGTAATATTGGTAATTGTCTTAGTAATAAGGCTTTTGTATGCCTTAGTAGTAAGAATCCTGCACAAGATTTTCCAAAAGAAGGCTTCTGCCGCATCCAACGAGACAGATAATATGCGTTCTTCCCTCGACTCCGCTTATGCTTTTCAGGGCGATATATGGGAGCAGGAGGATGAAATCATCCAATATCACATCTCCAATGCGCTTTGTGAAAAAAGCAATTATGGGGAGGAGTTCTCCAAACTCAATGAGTATGAGAAAGTTTTTCTTGTGATGGATAAACTGGATATGGAGGTGAACAACGGCGGGTTCATCCAGTTTTTCGACAATACAGACGGTCATTACAATGATATTCTTGTCCCGTCAGCCGAGGCGATTAAAGCCTATGATATCGCAAAGATATGCAAAAAGGCGTTGGTGATTTATGCGAAACATGCGGAATATGAAGAGCCCATCGAGGAATTGAACCCATGTGACGAAGCCTTCTACGCTTCTGAGGATTACATCACTGACCTTTGTGTGCAATACGCCAAGGACAACAAGGAGCAGTTTGGGGAGTTGGTGGAGAAGTATATAAAATAGAAGGGGATTCTGTTGCGGATATTGTTGCTGCTGTCACAGATAGTCCTAACCCAAGAAAGTATTGGAGTGTGCTGAAAATCAGGATGAAGAAGTCTGGCAGTGAGTTGACTACAAGATGTAGTCAACTGATTTTAGCCATTTATGTGGCTGTTTCTTTGCCACAGCCTTGCATAAGTAACACGTGGCACAGGTTAAATTGTGAGAAAAAATTGTATTGATATTGAGGGAAATCGTATATTTGTACAAATTTAAAGTTAAACTTTAAAATTGTAAGAAATAATGATACATAGAGAGTTACGGGATAAATTGTTGCAAATGGCTCAAAAATTTCCCTTTGTTGCAGTTACAGGTCCCCGGCAATCAGGGAAATCTACCTTGATTCGTTCTGTTTTTAGCGACTACAAATATGTGTCGTTGGAAAATTTGGAAACACGTATGTTTGCCCAAAACGACCCAATGGGATTCATTCAAACATATCCTAATCATACTATCGTCGATGAAGTGCAGCGTGTTCCCCATTTGCTTTCGTATTTGCAGACACATTGTGATTTGCAAAACGAAGAAGGTATGTACATTCTATCGGGTTCGCAGAATATGCTGTTGATGGATAACATCGACCAATCTTTGGCTGGTAGGGTTGCACTGCTACATTTGTTGCCTTTTTCGCATAGTGAATTACAGACAAGCAATCTCTGTAAAAACACTATCAATGAGGAAATTTTTTATGGAGGATACCCTCGTCTATACGACAAAAACATTGAACCGACTGATTACTATCCAAATTATATTAGAACGTATGTTGAAAGAGATTTGCGACAATTACACAACATCGGTGATTTATCGAAATTTGTAAAATGTATGAAGTTGTGTGCTGGCAGAATCGGTCAATTACTCAACCTTTCTTCCATAGCAAATGAATGTGGATGCAGTGTGCCAACAATCTCATCGTGGATTTCGATATTGGAGACAAGTTTCATTGTGTATATTTTACGACCGGATTATAAAAATTTTTCGAAGCGGTTGGTAAAAACGCCTAAGCTCTATTTTTACGATACTGGTTTGGCTTGTTCGCTGTTGGAAATAACAGATGTCAAACAAATCGCCAATCATTATATGCGAGGTGAATTGTTTGAGAATCTTGTAATTAATGAATTTTATAAAAGCCAATATAATAAGGGATTGGAGCTGCCATTTTCATTTTGGAGAGATAATGTGGGGCATGAGGTTGACTTGATAAGGACCACGAGCGACAAACAAATTGCCTACGAAATAAAGTCTGGAGCAACTTTTTCGAGTGATTATTTCAAAGGATTGGACTACTGGGGAGAACTTTCCAAAGCGACAAACGAAGAAAGAATCGTTGTTTACGGAGGTGATACTTCTTTCAAAACTTCAAACGGTATTGCATGTCCGTGGAACAAGATTGAAACTATTTTACATATAGTATATTGAGGATTTTAATAATTGCTGATTTTACGGGATGGAACACGAGTCTTTATTACGCCGAAACTTTTACGAACTCACGGTCCCATATATGAGATTTTAAGCTCCTTGTACCTACAATAAAGGTGTCATGTAAAGTGGAAGATAAGTGATGCCATTCTCTACCTTATAATCGGCTGTATGCAAAATAGTAGAAGTATCCATATACTCTCCAAACTTCTTCATACACTTCGTTAGGGGAGATAAAGTGTAGTTCTTGCTACTCTTGACCTCTATTGGACGGATATTATGGCGGCTGGTCACTTTGTCTTTTTGGAGAAGAAAGTCGATTTCCATACGTTCTTCGGCTTCCTCTGATGACTTACTATAGAAAAAGAGTTTGTTGCCGTTGGCTGTCAACATTTGAGCCACGATATTCTCAATGAGCATTCCCTCATTTACCTCCAATTTCCCAAAGAGCAGTTTCTGATAAATCTCAGAGGATACTATGCCCTTTTCGTCGAAAGCGTGACTAATCAACAAGCCTGTATCGTTCATATAACACTTCAGTGTTGTGCGGTCTTCGTTCATTTTCAGTCCGATGTTCGGCTCTGTCGAATTATAGCAGATGTTGACAACTCTCGCATCCTTCAGCCAAAAGAATGCATCGTCCCAATCACGATATTTCGCACCTGGTTTTAGAGCGGACAGACGGAATTTTTTTTCGTGCTTGGATAACTGAGGAGGAATCTGGTCAAAGATCGACACTACCTTGTCGGCTGTCTCACCAGCATAATTGAAGATGTCGTTGCGATAGATGGTCAGCACATCGCGCTTGGCGACATCTACGGCATCAAAGTCCTTTGTCTCAACATACTTTTTGACGGCTTGTGGCATTCCTCCAACTATCATATAGAGACGGAAGGCATCCATCGCTTGACGATGAAATGCTTGTCCCATCGGCTTCCGCTCCGCATACATTTTCCGTATCAAATCCATCAACATGTCGTTACCTGTAGCCCAAAGGAACTCTTCGAAGTCCATCGGGTACATTTGTATAGGACGCTCTTCCGATGGGAGTACGATACCTTGCATATTTTTCTTGATGCTTACCAAAGAACCTGTCTCAATATAGTCATACCTTCTGTCGGCCACCAGAAACTTAATGGCCGCCCTAGCTCTCGGACACAGTTGTACCTCGTCAAGAATGATGAGCGACTTGCGTTTGTGGAGTCTCACCTTGTAGTGCTGACTCAGATAGAGGAACAACGTGTCAAGGTCTTCCAGATAGAGATCGAACCAGTCTCTGACCATCTGAGGAGCCTTATTGAAGTCGATGAGGATATATGATTCGTACTCATTCTTTGCGAACTCCTCTACGATGTAACTCTTGCCGATGCGTCGTGCCCCCTCTACGAGTAGTGCCCCCTCACCGTTCCTTTTCTCCTTCCAGTCAAGAAGTTGTTGATATATTTTACGCTTCATAATGATGTCGTTTGCACCTTTTTGAGATTTTTGCTATGCTAATTTTGCACCTTTTTGAGATTTTTTACTGTGCGAATATACACCTTTTTGAGATTTTTGACAAGAGTTTTGTAAAAGAATTCAATTTTAAATTGCGCAACATTGGACAACAAACTGATTTTTATACTGGAAGTTAGCTAAATAAATTTCCCATGATAAAAATAATTGTTTAATATTGCATTCGTGATTCCCATTCGGTTGATTGTCGTTTGTCGGTCAATCACGCCACAATGGACGCGGCACGCCACGTCCCTACCGAACAAAACCCTTCGAAATGGTTTAGAAACACCTAAATAACAAAAAAATGAGACATCATCTTTCTGAAATCATACATACGGGACATCGATTCATGTCTCTCTTTCTTCTGGCTTTCTGCGTTACATCGGTGCAGGCGCAGATAGAACTTAAATTTGACCTGAACAACCGTGGCGACCTCGTTACGGAAGATCACTACGGTATCTTCTACGAGGAGATTAACCATGCGGGTGACGGCGGACTCTATGCCGAACTGGTTCGCAACCGCTCTTTCGAGGAGGATATGAGCAAGCTTATTGGCTGGAGCTCCGTGGGGAATGCGGAGATGAGCCTTACATCGGATAAACTGCTCAACGCTGTTCAGTTGCGTGCACTGAAAGTCAACCTGAAATCTGACAATGCTGGCGTGCGCAACGAGGGGTACTGGGGTATCAACATCGTCAACGGTCGTGAATATGACCTCTCCTTCTGGCTCCGCGCCGAGGATAGCTACAATGGTAATATCGTTGCTGAACTGCAAAATGGTAATGGACAAAACTTAGGTCGCGCGACCATCAGCGTCAAGGCTACTCAGGAATGGCAAAAATATACTGCCAAAATCACTGCCACGGGTTCGGATGCCCAAGGCTATCTGGCGCTGAAGGGCGACAAGAAGGGTGTCATCTTCCTGGATGTCGTCAGTCTGTTCCCTCCTACGTTCAAGGGCCGCAAAAACGGTTGCCGTCCCGATCTGGCTCAGATGCTGGCCGACATGCATCCTCGTTTCATGCGTTTCCCGGGTGGTTGCTACATCGAGGGCTCGTGGGGCGACGGACAAACCAACCGCTTTGAGTGGAAGAAAACCATCGGTCCCATCGAGGAACGTCCGGGCCACATGAACCGCAACTGGGATTATAAGGTGACCGACGGACAGGGTTACCACGAATACCTCGAACTGGCCGAAGATCTCGGCGCCAACGCTATGTTTGTGGTGAATATGGGTATCGGACACGATTGGAGGGTGGATGAAAACGACATCGACCCCTTCATCCAAGAGGCCCTCGATGCTATCGAGTATGCCAACGGAAGCACCGATACCTATTATGGACGCCTGCGTGCCCAGAACGGTCACCCGGAGCCATTCAACCTGAAATACTTGGAGATCGGTAACGAGCAGGAGTTCATGCTCAACCGTAACGACTACATGAAACGTTATATGCAGTTCTACCATGCCATCAAGACTCGTTGGCCCAATCTGCACCTCATCGCCGACAGCTACTTGTTCGACGACATCACGGAGCCTGTGGAACTGAAGGATGAGCACTACTACGAATCCCCCGACTTCTTCATCAGCCAATACGGACGTTATGACAACCAGTCCAAATCCACGACCCATATCTATGTGGGCGAATATGCCGTGACGAAGGACTACGGAACGCTTGGAAACATGAACGCAGCCATTGGCGAAGCCGTCTTCATGCAGGGTTGCGAGAACAATAGCGAAGCGGTCACGATGATGAGCTACGCACCAATCTTCACCCATGAGGACAACTTCAACTGGCGTCCCGATATGATACGTTTCAACAGTTCTATGAGCTACGGCACGCCTTCGTACCACGTCCAAAAAATGTTCTCAAACAACATAGGCAAACAGAATATCCGCTGGACGGAGAAGAACAATGGCACCAACCTCGACGCCAACCAAGGCTCCATCGGTTTCGCCACATGGTCCACCGCCGCCACCTTCACCGACCTGCAGGCGAAGATCGCGGATGGCACCGTCATCACGGGCAATAGAACGGGCTCCTCTGACTGGTCAACAGTACGTGGTTCATGGAGCATCAGCAATGGTACTTTCCGACAGACCAATGCCTCACAGACGGATGTCCGCTGCTGGCTGAAGAACGCCTATGACCTGACCAACCTCGACATGACAGTTCACGCCACGAAGCAAAGCGGTTCGGAGGGCTTCCTCATCATCTTCAACTATATCGACGAAAACAACTATGCATGGCTCAACCTTGGTGGGTGGAGCAATTCGAAACACGCCGTGGAGCAGTGTCAGAACGGTTTCAAGAGTGTTCTCGGAGAAAAAGCCGGAACACTTACCACAGGGAAGGATTACACCGTTCGTATCCAAAAAGAGGGACAGCATGTGCGTTGCTACCTCGACGGTGAGGTGATCATCGAAGCCACTCTCCGTACATACGGGGCCCGTACCGTTTACACCTCAGCCAGCATCGACGATGAGACGGGCATGATGTACGTTAAGATAGTCAATCCATCCGGTACTCAGAGGGATGTGACACTTGCCCTCACGGGTGGCCACGCCGAGACGGCTGAAGCGGAAATACTCTCCGCCTCCAGAGGTACCGACGAGAACACCACTTCGAATCCGCAACGCATCGTGCCTCGCACACAACAACTCTCCGTCAACGACGATAACACGATAGCCTATACATGTCCCGCCTATTCCGTAGGCGTAATACGTCTGCAGGTCAATAATGTCACACCGCCACAGCCAGACCCTCTGCCAGAGCCTGTTCTGAGCTTTACCTTCGAAAAGGGGAAAGCCATAGACGATAGCGAAACCTACACCTGCGAACTGATGGGGAAGGCCTCCATCATCACCCTCGACGATGGTAACCACGTGCTCGCTACGGGCGGTAAGGGCGAAGGCAGTTATATGAACATACCTGTGGCCGCCGCCAAACAGACGTTCGCTACTGTAAAGGATTATACCATCAGTATCAATATGTTGCAACGTGTCGGAAACAATACGGGCAAATTTTGCTGGGCATACTCCATGGAACAGGGCACCGATCACTACATCGGACTTGTCAACAAGGGAGGCAACAGCGATTGGTACTACGAAATCAAGGGTGAAAGCACCGAGGGAGCGCACTCATACGCTGGCGTCAGCATCGGCGATTGGCATAACATCACCTACACGCAGCAAGGCAACGTCGGTCGCATCTATGTTGATGGACACCTCAAAAACGAAGTGAACATGACGGTTAAACCATCATCGTTCATCAATGACATCACACGTTTCACCATCGGTCACTCGCCATTCACCTCTGACGCGATCATGGAGAATGCCTTGTTCGACGACTTCCTCATCTTCGACATCGCACTCTCACCCGAGCAGGTGATGGAGCTGGGACGATGCGCAACGGCCATGGAGTACACCGACTACAACAATCCTGATGCCGAGCGTCAAGACTTCAAGAATTTAGTGATGGAGGTGAAAAACTATGTCAACGACTGCGGGGATGATGACCTCAAGCAGGCATACAATTCGGCGACACGAGTCCTCAACTCGTCAAGCTCCTCCGCCTCCGCAATCAACCGCGCATACGTGGATTTGAAGGATGCGGTAGCCGCTTATCAGCAGAGTCAGTTGGCACTTGCACGAAGCGGTCGGCCAGCCAACCTCACCTTCCTCATCACCAACAGTTCCTTCACACGCTACAACGTGGGATGGCAGGGGGCGGACCTTAGTGTCGCCTACAATGCCTATGCCAACGAGACGGCGGAGCAGTATTCACGTCCGTTTGATATCTGGCAGGAGCTCCAAGGCCTTCCGGCAGGCACCTACACCCTCACGTGCAAAGCCTTCTATCGGGCAGGCTCAATCGAAGCAGGCTATCAAGCATGGCGGAGCAACGCCAGTTCGACACAAAACGCACAACTCTATATGAACGATGTCACCGCCACAGTGCCTAATCTGTTCAGTTCATCCGCCTACACGTACAACCCTTATACCTACCCTGACAACCTCAAACAAGCCTCCTCCGCGCTCAATGACGCGAGTGCCTATGCGCCTGTTTCCGTGAGCATTGACCTCAATGAGGGAGAACCTTTACGGTTGGGTATCCGCAAGCAAGCGATAGTATCCGCCGACTGGGCAGCATACGATCACTTCCAACTCATCTATGTAAGAAACACAACAGAAGTGGAGGAGGTCAGCTCCGACCATCCTGATGAATGCGTCTATGATCTTCAAGGACGACTTCTCCGGAAAGGTTCCAATTCGACAAATATGTCTAAGGGAGTCTATATCATCAAGGGGGAGAAGGTATTAGTGAAATGATAATTCACCTTTTAATTCTGATTTTTTTACATTTCATATTTTTAATATAAAAACAATTATAGAGCATAGTAACTCATTGCCATTGGACTATATATGTTACAGTCCGAAGGGCTGATTGGCATCCCCCTATTACATCAGACCAAGAGCCTGCAAGACTCTTACAGATACAGCCTGCTGCAATGTCGTAGGTCATGGGATGGATCCCTCAAAAATTTATTTCTTGCAAGTTTAATAAAATTATAAATTTGAAACGTTGTTGTTGGTTGGATTGACTAGCCAATCCCCAACCAACAACGGAAGGAAAAAGTATTAACCAGTTGTCAAAAAATGAGGTGTATTATAATGCTGATGGAAATCCAGACAACAAATGGATGTCTGAAGCTTATATTGATGCCATGAATTCTGACAATTAAATTATATAAAATCAATTATCATGCATGGTATTTTGTGGCTGATTGCAATTCTTGTTTTCATCATTAAACATCATTACTCAAAGAAGGGGAAAAACAAAGATAGATGTCAAAAGCAACAAGTTGATAGACGTTGTAAAGACTTGGAACATAGGAAAGAAAACAAAGATAGATGTCAAAAGCAACAGTTGATTCCTAAAGATAATCATGAGGTCTTTATGTTTGGAGTTGATAGTGGATATTTATTTGAATACAAAGGAAAGCTTATGCCTTTTGGTTGGCGCAGTTATTTTATTTCAGATGTATTATACATGTGTTATTGTATTTCAGATTATAGGGAAATTACGGAGGAGGAAAGAAAGTACATTGATGATATAGGAGTTGATTTGGTTAAAGTGAATTATGATGATCCTCCTGTTTATAAAGATTTTTCTTGTCTAGAAGATGCAATTAAAAAGAATGATGAATATCGTCTTAGTATGAATTGGGGTAAAAGCCATGAACTCTATTTATATAAAAAGATTGATTTGAAAGATATTACTGCATTTTATCATATAGATTCTTTTCTTCAAATTCAAGGCATGAAGTTTTATTTTGAAAAAACATTATGTTTTAAAGCAGAAGATTACTTAAAAGATAAATTTGACGTATGGGGTCTAACTCTGACGGCAGAACAAATCCTCACTTTGAAGCGTCTTGGTTGCGAGTTTGGTAATCTTCGCGCATCAACCAGGGATTATCCGCCGACTTGTCGTGTTCCATTTGATGCTATTGACGGATTTGTAATTGAAAAACAAAAGCTAGATGTAAATGATTTTGCAAGTGGTAGGCAAAAAAAACCTGTCGGAGAAAAGGAAATTTATTTTCTTGATAAAGAGAATCCAGATCCTGAACTTTGGAAAATGTTGAAGTCTCTTATTTATGACATGAGACGACGGACATATGATGCTTGATTAAGTTTTTAACGTAAAAACATTTACAGGACTTAAAACCATAAATGGGACGTAGGGGCGAAATGGGTTCTCTCCTACGTTTTTGCCTATTCGTCTATAGCGCCCCTTTGGGGCTAAACGAATCCCGAAGGGATGTCATAGCACAGGCGCAGGTGTAAACCTGTGATAAAATGTGCAGACGTGTGATTTGTGCATCAAAATCCCGAAGGGATGGCATAATACAGACGTGGGTGTCAACCTGCGGATAATGCGGATGGGTTTCAATCCATGATTGGATATTTAATTACAAGATGGGGTGTATTATGGGGGGAGGAGAGAGATTATAAATTTATTTAATATAGGAATGTTTTATAATTTTGCATTAAAGAATGAATTGAAATAAAAAATAATAATCAAGAGAGATAATAGTATATAGTCATGAATTTTACGACAGTTTGGATAGCAATAAATGTATTAATGGCATTGGCAGCAGCTTTTTTTGTATTGTATGCTGATAATAAAAAGACATTGGGGAAACATAGAAGACTTTTGGAATTGATTCCTTCAGGTCTTTCCACATGGGGTGTATTGGGAACATTTATTGGAATTTCAATTGGCCTTTATAATTTTGATACTAAGGAGATTGATACTAGTATAGAAGTGCTTTTGGAAGGAATGAAAACAGCATTCTTTACATCTCTGGCAGGTATGGGAACATCCCTTATTCTTCAAAGCTTAATTTCTAGATTGTCAGATAAAACAGAGAGATTATCTGACATATCTATAGCATCAGGGAAAATTGTTGATGCTATGGAAATGATGAAGCAATCTTTTGTAGAACAAGCCTCAAAACAAGACCAGAATCAACTCAATTTTTACAAGATTGCAGCTCCGTTAATTAAAACTATGGATGAAAATTTAAAATCCGTAAAAAATGACATTGCACATAATGCAGAGGCGATCAAATCTATTGGCACATATTTAGGTGATATTAAAGATGCTATGACAGGCATGGTTAATGGGCAGAATGAAATAATAGATGAGGTTAAAGGGTTAGAAGTGAAGTTACATGATGAAGTATTAGATATTGAAGACCAGATGACAAAGACTAACAGTTTGCTTAGAGAGAAATTTGATGAATTTAGTGAACTCCTAAAGAAAAGTAATACGGAGGCTTTGGTTGAGGTCATGAAGGGAGTAACTGCTGAGTTTGAGAAACAGATGAATGAGTTAATTAGTCGGTTAGTTCAAGAAAATTTCAAAAAACTAAATGAAAGTGTAGAAAAATTGAATGTTTGGCAAGTTGAGAATAAAGAGATGATTCAAAGTCTCACTTATCAGTATAAGCAGATGGCCGAGCAATTTGAGGGAACATCCACCACGTTATCTGTTGTTGGGGAAGATACTAAGAATCTTGTGTCAGAAGGAGGAAAATTGAAACAAATAATAACGGCGTTGAATGCAGTGATGGTTCAGGATGAGAAATTCCAACAGATAACTCAAAATTTAACTTTAGCAGCAGAGTCAGCAAAAGATGCCAATGAAGAATTTAGGAATAATGCACAAGATTTGTCTAGGTGGATACTAAAACAGAAAGACTTTGTTGAGTCAGTGGACGTTTTGATGAAAAAATTGGAGGAAATTAATAAAATAAATGATTATTCAGAAAAATTTTGGGCTGAGACAAGACGAGGAATGAATGACAGTGTTCGTACATTAAGGTCAGGCTCACAGGAACTCCAGCAACAGATAGCTGGACTTGATCAAGCATTTTATGGTAGATTAAGTGCTACTCTTAGTGAATTAGATAATCTAATCGTCTCATTTTTAAATAATAATAGACGGTAATTATGGCTAAATTGAATGAATGGATGTCTGTTTCAGATCTTATGACGGGTCTGATGATAATCTTCATGTTTATTACAGTATCATACATGAAACAGGTAAAGAATACACATAAAATACTGGAAGATTATGTGGAAACCAAGCAACAACTCCATGAAGAGCTAAGTAGGTCATTTTATAGTGAAACAAAGAGGGGAGAATTAACATTGGGTAATGACTTGTCTATGAAGTTCAACAATGCTTCAAGTTTATTCGAATCTGGTAGTTCAGATCTTACTCCAGAGTTTCAAGAGAAGTTAAGAACATTTCTTCCGAAATATTTAAATATCCTTTTGTCTAGTTCATTCTCTCATGAAATTGTAGAAATACGTATAGAAGGACACACTGATGCTAGACCATATTCTTTAGATAGTGATCCATATATTGCTAATGTAATGTTATCTCAAAGAAGAGCTTTGTCAGTATTGAAGTATATGAGGACGCTTCCTATTTATGAAAATATGAATGAAAATCAGAAAAAGAAGCTAGATTTTTGGTTTACTGCAAATGGGTTCTCTTATGGTAAGTCGTTGGATAGTGATGGAAATTTTACTTATGAAAGTGGGAAAGATATAGATGATGATAAGTCAAGACGTGTAGAATTCCGTATAATCACTAGAGGAGAAGACGTATTAGAAGATTTTGTTCAAAGAAACTAACAAAGGGTATGGAAGGGAATAATTCGATATATTTGTTTTCAAAACTTCGTCTTTATTTGGAGAATAAGGGAATTCAAATAGGGAAATCCGAAGCGTATAGAAAAGTGACACCAGGAGATGTTTCCATTGATAGTAATGGAAATCTTGTTGGAGACGTGATTTTGGACAAAAATGGCATGTTTGCAGTAGAAGACATTTTGGGTATAAAGAGAAATGTTTTCTTAATCAAGAAATCTTTTTATTTCGAATGGAAAGGGAAAATAAGTATACCCAAAGCTCATTTATGTATGTGTAAAGCAATAGCAAATAATGGAGAAGATGCTTTTCGATATGCTAATGAACAACCTGTTTCAGTAATTGATAGGGCAACAAAAAAAACAAGGTTTGTAGATAATTTAGAGTTGTGTGGCTATTGTGCTGGGATGTTGAAAGACGAATACAGACATATAAATACGATTGAGGATTTTGTTCGGATTCTTAAAGAAGCTGGGGATAATACTAAAAATGATAGTATTGAGGTAGATTTTGCAGGATATGTGAAAGATTGGAAGATGATAAGTGAGGCTTATAGGGAGACAAAACATTACATATGTGAAAAATGTGGAATTGATTTAAATGATTTTGAAGGGAAATTGTATTGTCAAGTCCATCATTTAAATCGAAATAAATTGGACAATCGAGAGAATAATTTTCAGTGTTTATGTGTTCAATGTCATTCTGAAGTAGATGATCTTCATAAAAAGAATTTTGAGACAAAAGCACAACGAAAACTTTTGGAAGATTTTCGAAAATATAAAGAGAAGAAAAACAAAAACAATAAGGAGAATATAGATGATGAAGATTTCGATGAAGTTTTTGTGTTAAAGTAACTTGACATCTGTAAATAATATTATTGAGGAGAAGGATTTAGTTAGACAAGTAGATTGTTACTTTGTTGCCATCCTTAATGGTTGGTGTTAGCCATTCATTAAGTTCCATGACCTTTTCAAGGTATTGGTTGTCGTTACTTGTTATTATAATGGTATCATTATCATTGTTTAAACTGATGTCAACGTCGGAATAGCATGTTGTCGATTTTGATGGCTCTATCGTATCGATTATACAAAAGAATACAAATAGCGGATAATTTTTGAATTTAATTTTGTATTCTTTAGTTTTTGAGGACAGTATGAGATTTTCTAAATGATATTTTAGATATTCATTTTTATTCTTATCATTTTCAGTTATTAGCCATATATTATGCGATAAAATAATACGTGCAACATAATGGTATAGTTCTTCTAGGTCATCTCTCCAATCAAGATTTGATGATTCTTGTTCTTTTCTACGACGACGTATAACACAAATATCTTTGTCAAATTTTATACCGGCATAAATACCATGATCTCCATGGCAGTTAAGTAATTTACTTAATTCACTTGATTTTCTGTATTTATAGTAATTTATGTATGTTTCTTTATTGTATAAATCTGGTGGTACACTTTGAGCATTGAGAATATTTTTGAGAGTTTCTTTCTCTGAATCCAATATATTATTAGAACAATCCCCTTTGTATTCATCATCATAACCTAAATCATGAAATAGAGATATCATGAACCAAACATATGCATATTGTTCGTTTATGTCCTTTTGGATTTTAAAACACTCAAGTTTTTCCAATTCATTTGTGATTGCTTGATTGATATAATTTGATTGCTTGAACATCCATACTCCAATAAAAAATGATGAAACAATATGAGTTAACCTTTTTGGGTCTTTCTTCTTTAATGATTCTATTCCCTCAGAGAGTTTTGTGTTTGATTTTTCAGAAACCTCGATGTATTTACTTATGAAATCATAACAAGAATCTGTATTTGGAATAATTGGACGTTTGAGTTTTTTTTTGTTGTAATAATTCCATGTGTATTTAGGCGTGTTCCGCCTGTTATATATTTTTTTTATTTCCATACCTTATCTGAGTCTAAAATGACAAGTTTAGTCCATCCCCAAATATACAAAACATTTTTAAAATTTAATGCAGTCTCACCAAATACACCCCCATGCCCTATCACAAACGCAAGTGTCACCCTACGGATAAAATGGATAGTGTTGCTATCTAAAAAGCAGTATCCTCCCGTTTTGAACAAAATTAGGCCGAAGTATCCTCCCGTTTGAAACAAATTTAGGCTCAAGTATCCTCCCGTTTGAAACATTTTGTTTATTTTTGCTACGTTTATTAGTATAAGAAAAGTATGTTTAGTAGAGATATACAACGGGAATTGAACGAATGGAAGAACTCATCTCGACGGAAACCTCTGTTGTTAAGAGGTGCTCGACAAGTGGGGAAAACAACTGTGGTTAATGAGTTCGGTCGGACCTTCGACAATTACCTCTATTTTAATTTGGAGCGTGACGAACAAAAGGCTTTATTTGAGAGTCGAATGTCGCTTGATAGTCTTATTGATCAAATGTTTCTTTTCCATCGGCGAATTCGAAAGACTGGCACAACACTTATTTTCATTGATGAGATTCAGAACTCGGTTATAGCCATGTCGTTGCTACGATACTTTTACGAAGAGCATCCAGAATTGTATGTTATTGCAGCAGGTTCTTTGTTGGAGAATGTGGTGGATGTAAACCACTCTTTCCCTGTGGGCAGAGTGCAGTATTTGCCTATGCGGCCATGTTCTTTCCGTGAGTTTATTTGTGCTATTGGGAAAGACAATTTGTTGACTATGGCGATGGAAGAAAGCATGGCACCTGTTGTACATGATGAACTGATGACGCTCTTCAATCGTTATTTGCTTGTTGGCGGTATGCCTGCCGCAGTGGAGGCTTATGCTGAGAGTGGGGATGTGTTGGCTCAAGATGATATCTATGAAACACTGTTGCAGTCCTATCGAGATGACGCAGAGAAGTATGTCAGAGGAGGAAAATTGACAGATGTAGTACGATTCGTTCTCCTACAAGGATGGAGTTCGGCAGGGGAAATTATTTCGTTTAGTGGTTTTGCTGGTTCTGATTATAAGTCTCGTGAGGTGGGCGAAGCCTTTCGATTGTTGGAGAAAGCCATGCTGCTTGAACTTGTATATCCTGCTACCAATACAGAAATACCCCTTATGCCGGAAATCAAACGTCAACCTAAACTCATATGGCTTGATACGGGGTTGGTAAACTATGCAGCAGGAGTACGAAACGAGATTATTGGGGCCAAAGACATCTTGGATGTGTGGAAAGGTCGAATCGCTGAGCATGTTGTTGCCCAGGAATTGCTTACGCTTAACAATAAGATTGGGCAGCGAAGACAATTTTGGACAAAAGGAAATGGAGGAGAAAGTGCCGAAGTGGATTTCATGTGGACTGTTGATTCAATACTAATACCTATAGAGGTGAAAGCCGGACGAAATTCCCATTTGCGGTCATTGCATTCATTCATCGACGCTTCTTCATCATCAGTAGCTTTGAGGGTGTGGTCGGGCCCTTTATCGGTTGATGAGGTGAAAACCACAATCAAAAAGAAACCTTTTAAACTTATCAACTTGCCATTTTATCTTGTTGGCAATATGGAAACTATTATTAGAAAGGTTCTTTAACGTTTAACACCATTTTATGGGGATGGGTGTCCATATTTCACGCATCCCCCTCCTTAAAACAAAACACCCCATCACATATCATGGGTCAATCGTTGTCAACCCTCCTTTTACGAAAAAACTTCTTAATCAATCTCCTTCCCCCTTTGAACAGGAAATATTCCAGTGCAGTAACCAAAGCGGATAATACCAAGGCAAGGAAGATTTTAATGACATAGAGATAATTATCGTGGTGGATACGCCAGTATAGATCTTTGATATATTTTGGAGCTGAAACAAAATTCATTTGTTGTATATCCACAGGCAAGTCGGTGAGCGATAACACCTCGATGGCTTTTTCCCCTTTGATTTGTTGATCGATGAGTAAATATGAACTGTCAGCTGCCATAACAATATAATGGTCGTATTCGGCTATTGAGTCGATGCCACTTTCAGAAAACCATGTTCTATCATCATTATATCGGAAGAAACTACATATAGGCTGCTCGTTAACTGTGGAAAATTTTCCGTATGGGGTAGATACTTTGATTACTGCTTCATCTATCTCGTCAAAAAAAGAATTTTGAATGCCGAACCATCCCTCAATGATGTCAACGTTTATAAAGTAGATAATCTGGACATTAAAGATAATCACGAATGCGAAAATCATGTTCCGTTCGATGTGTTTAGACTTTTTGATTTTGGAGATTACAAGAGTCAACACTGTACCAATAAACGGCAAAATACATAATGCTGGCAATACTAATATTATAAGAAAAAATAAGTCCATAACTGTCCACCCTTTAAAATTCGTTTGTGGCAAAAATAGTGAAAAATTGTTGCTATCGAAAAAGTAGTATCCTCCCGTTTGAAACATTTTGTTTATCAACTACGCCTACATACGTACATCATATCCATTATGAATCAGTGTTTTATATATGGCATCACAGGTTTGCACCTGTGCCTGTAATATGGCACCCCTTTGGGGCTAAACTAATCTCGATGGCATGTTATAATACGGAAGGTATAGGTGTAACCCTGTGTTTAAAATGAACAAATGTATGGTTCAATCTGTTCCCCAATCCCGAAGGGATGTCATATCACAGGCGCAGGTGTAAACCTGCGATTTAAATTGTTGCATCTTCCTGTATTTCATTTGCAAAGCTCAATGTTTTTTCTAAAATTTGTGTATTAAACTTATTATTACAACAACTCGATAAAAAACATCTCCATGAAAAAGATTTTTATTGCTATCCTATCATTAGCATTCGCAGGTTCTTCCTATGCACAAGAAAGAACTGCTGACGTCAAACGTATAGAAATTGAAAGTGAATCATCCGTTACGCACCTCAGTTGTAATTCCATTGGAGAAAAGGATTGATCTTAATTACAAAAGATAAAGACAAGCAAAAATCGGCTGAAAAAGATTATCAGATTCTAACATTCACTCAATACGATACACTTTTAAACAAAGGCAAGAGTGTCGATGTTAGTTGTTCGAATAGAACAGCCGGAGGTGAAATCTCGGAAGACGGATTCATCTATTGGTTGACCCATACAAAGAAGGGTCAGTATGATGTGCTACTTTTTGACGGAAAGACTATGCAATCGAAAACGATCACGGTGGAAATGGAGGGGAAAATGGGCATCACCAATGAAAAACTGGTCGGAGACTATCTATACTGTTATGGAAGTCAGGATGGGAATTCTATTGTATATATTATTAACATAAAGACGGGAGAAAAAAATATAGTTACATTGCCAGTAACAAACAAAAAAAAGCATTTGTGCATATCTTTTGAATCAGATGAAAAAAACAAAGAGGTTCAAGCATTTATCAAAGATAAAGAGGAGACTGGATATGTGCTCAAGTTATTCACTTTCAGCAATGGAAATTTGGATAAAAAATATGTGATTGCCAATGATGAGGATGGCAAGTACATAGAAAGCGTGTTTGCATCTAAAATGGATGATGCTTCATACATCATCTCGGGTACCTATTCGGATAAAGAGAGAGGATCATCCACCATCGGTATCTTCCTAAAGAAAATTGACAATGGGAAAACGGTCTTCTCTACTTATACCAACTACCTTGACATAACCAATTTCACCTCTTATATGAGTAAACGTAAACAGGAGAGAGTGGAGAAGGAAAAAGAGAAAAAAGCTGAAAAGAACAAAGAATACACCATCAAGTATAATATTTTGCCATACAAGGTAATTGAAGAGAATAATAAATATTTATTGGTTGGAGAGGCATATTTTCCTACCTATACTATGAGACCATATACGGAGATGGTTCCTACAGGTAATGGTGGCATGACTTCAAAAACAAGATGGGAGAGGGTATTCGATGGATTTGACTATTCTCACTATTTTTTGATTGAATTTGATAAGAAGGGCGTTGTTGAATGGTCAAATGCTGCTCCTATGGCGGTGGTAAAAGACTACATCTTAGTTCATCGTCACTTGTCCATAAGCAAAGACACTAAATCACTCGATATCGTTTATCCTTCATTTGGAATGTTGAATCATATCTCGTATGGTTACAATGGAGAGGAATTGAACAAAGAGAATATTCCGTATGTTGGAGATGAGCAAAAATTGAAGAGATACTATGATCTTCAATCACAATATTGGTATGGAAATAATTTCGTATCATCAGGCTATTTAAAGATTAAGGATGATGATGGGAAACGAAAAATTTACAGCATTAATAAGATCTCGTTCGATAAATAAGTATTTATGCCCAAAGGAAAAAAGACATGTGAGATTCTTAGAAAAGTCCGACAGCAAGTAGCAGACGCTAACGGGATTGCTTACACACCCGCTGTGTTACGCACAAGGGGGAGTGTGCAGGTACGTGTCCGGCGGGTGGCGTTACACAAATCTATCCAAAGGACACTCCTTTATGTGTGTTAGTTCGAATTAAAGAAGGATGTGAAATATGCAATAAAAAAAGCATCATGACAAATCGCTTTGCCATGATGCTGTATGAAAAATCACAGTCTTCTTATGAAGATGGTTTGATCTGGATTATCTTGCTATGAATTCTTCTACGTAAGATTCTCCATTGATGATTACTCTAGCAATGAAAGGAATACCTACAGAGAGTCCGTAAGTCTTGATATCCAAGTTGTTTAATCCATTTTGAAGGTGAATGGTTTGAGTAGTTACATTCCAACCATAGATGGAAGAGATGATCACTGTGGCATCTGTTTCCTGTGCAGTTTCGAATTGAATAAATACATCACTTCCTACACCAGCTACGCTCTTGAATCCAACGTTGCCATCTGCAATTGCATCAGCACCATCGTAAACACCTTTAGCCAAGCTGAACTTAGACTTACAAGCTTGATCATCGATAGATGCTGTGAAGTAATATTCACCATCGAATGCAAGGTTATATGTATTCAATTGTAAAGTAGCTGAATTTTGGTTGTCACCTACACTCATTAAACCTTCCCAGTTAGAAAGAACATTACCGTTCTTATCTTCAATCTTCAAGCTCAATTCTGTGTTCTTATGGTTGATAGGAACATTTACAAGCAAGCTACCATATTGTACGGTGAAGTCATTCATAACATCCAAGCATGAGATCTCTTCAGGTTCGTTGATATACCAAGGGAAGGCAGTGCTGTATTCGTTGTCGAAAATATCTACTAAGGTAAGTTCTACGTTGTATTCACCTGGCTCTGTGATAGGAAGGTAAATAGCTCTGCAGTTAGGAGCGATAGCAGAAATAGTCTTAACGGTCTCGTAATAAGTATAGTCACCGTCTTTGTGTTTTTTCTCAACGTTAACGTTATAGCCGAACTGAGGTAATTTGTCTTCTCTGATGATCCATGAAAGCGTATCGTTTTCAAGTTTTACATTCTCAATCACGATAGATTCGAACAATGCTGCAGAAATTGAATTATCGGCGATTGTTCTATAGTTGTCTTGATCGATTGAAACTGAAAAGCTTACTTTATCATTTGGCTCGTATCCGCCAGACTGAACAAGGAACAAAGAATCATTTGCTGTACCAGCATAATTCATTTTGAACGGATTGTCGTTTCTCATGTGTTGAAGCTCAAAATGACCGTTTGTTCTAGCAACCCATTCGCCATCTTTGGTTCTGTTCCACAATGGAGCTAAGGCCATGTTTCTTCTCATGTCACCGCTGACTGAACTATAATCTTCAAGGAAAGCACAAGCACCTGGACTGAAGTACATATTGCTCTCAGGATAGATCATTGTGATACCGTGATACCACTCTTTGTTTGTATGATCCAATCTCCAGTAACCTACTTTAGAGATTTCACCTTCGTGCCATACTCTTACAACAAAAGAATAGTATTGGTTCAATACCCAATTCAAATCATAAAAAGATTGCAAACCTCTACCTTCACCAGCGAAAGGTTGTACTACATTACGAGAATCTACATAATCTTCGTATGAGATGTTTGTTTTGTCTGTCGATTTGAACAATAATGTTTTATCGTTATGATTTCCGTTAGGGAATGTGTAGAAACTTACAATGCCATCGAAGAATTCACAAATAACAGAGTCGCCTCGTAATGCATCCCAGCTTCTATTGAATTGTTTGATAATATCATTTCCTATAGTTACGGTAACTTGTGTGTCAGTCACCTCCTTTATAACATTGTTTCCGATAGGTTCTTCGTTCCATCTTACCAATGGATTCCACATAGAAAAGATGGCATTATGTCTTCCTGTGCCTTCAGATTGAATTCCCATGTAGAGAGAAGATTCGCTTCGTTTTACATTCCCGTTTTCATCTAATTGAACCATCCAAGTGTCAAGAGATGAATAATAGGTGGCAGGTACTTCAACAGTTGGTTTTACAGTAGAAACCATAATGTCTGAGTAGTTAGAACTTCCATCTGGTGTATTATACCACAATACGACGTAGGGTGCAGGACCAACTGTTGATAACGAATCAGCAGCATAACTCATAGGGGCAGCCATTGCACCCATCAAGAGTGTAGAAATTAAACATTTTTTCATTTTCATCGTAAAATCATTCATTGAATTCTCACAAAAACAGAAATCTGGACGGAATTCTAAGGTTCCAAAATTCTTGATACTAAACTAATTAGTTACGCAAATAAATTGTACAATTAAATCATGAAATAATTAATACAAATATAAAATAATAAATCAATAAAATAGAGTGTTAGTAGATGTGTTTTAAGTTAAAAATATAGGTAAATTCTTTAAAAAAGGTTAAATATATAACTATATTATGCAAGAAAAGCTGAATTCGTATTTGAAATTCAGCTTTCTTCAATTTTTAAACTCTGTATTGTGATTAGTGTCAAATAGTTACTCTCCGTTGGATTTTATGGCAATTATAATGTATCCGATATCATAGAGGTTGTATATATATGGAGTATCCATTATTTTAATTATTCCCCTTCATTGGTTTTAAAACTGATAATAAAAAACCGTTTTAGAACTGAATAGAATTTTTAATCCTCAACATGTTCTAAAACGGTCTTATGTAGAGATATCTGTTTTGACTAAACAGTCTCTATCAAATAGACATTATTTGGTTACTTCCAAAACAAATGATAATGTGTTTCCTTCTCCATCTTTAGCGGTAATAGTTGTTTTACCGATAGCAAGAAGAGAAACCTTTGTTAGGATACTATATGATTCATCAGAACCTGTTACATTAGGTGTAAGAGTTGCTATCGATTCGTCAGAGCTAGACCACTCCAAAGATTTTAATACACTCTCTTCGAAGAAGGTCATGTTCTCGTTTGTTTCCCCGTTGTATAGACGGAAATTGAAAGTGCTTTCCTTTTTGCTGATTTTAACAGTTTCTCCATTGCTTACATTTTTTTCAAATGTTGCAGATTGGAAAACTGCATTTTCGAAAATATTCAATACGATATCAACATTTGCATCGCTGTAGTTTTCCTTCCATACGTTATTGTATTGATCAACGGTAACATTTAGTTTTAATGTGCTTGCCTGATTACCACAGACTATAGTCTCCAAATCAGGACAGTTCTTGATATTCAAAGTTGTTAACTCATTTTTAGCGCAGTGAAGGTAGGTCAATTTTGCGTTTTTAGACAAGTCTAATTCGGCAATTTTGTTATCGTTACACTTCAAATAATTCAATTTAGTGAGTTTAGTCACATCAAGAGCAGAAAGCTTGTTTTCGCTACAATTCAATTCCTCCAAATTAGAGAAGTATTCGATACCTGCTAAAGAAGAGATAGACTTACTACTAAGATCAAGAGTTTTTACTGCTTCTGCCTCTGTACGTGTGATGAAGGAATCTTTGTCTGTATTAATATCTTTATCACTCAATAGAGCAGATAAGAAATCTTTATCTTCAATTTTGATACCTGGTACAATGGATACTAAGCAAGAGTCGCTCACTAAACCATTTTCAGCTGAAACGTAGATGTATGTTTCTCCTGCTGAGATAGCTGTTACTAGTCCAGTGTTGGTTACTGTTGCTATAGAATAATCTCCGCTTTTCCATGTTAAAGTTTGGTTGGTGGCGTTAATTGGTACAATTGTTGCAGTCAACTGCAATTCGTCTTTTGCAAACAATGATTTCTCATGTGTATCTAATGTTACACTTGTTACGTTTACAATCACTGGTTGTTCCTTTTTCTCATCGTCATCATCGTGGCATGATGAAATCATCACAGGGAATGACAACATTGTTGCTGCCATTGCCATAGTTACAAATACGTTTTTCTTTTTCATCTTTTTTATAATTAAAATTATGACATTAATTTTTTTCGCAATTGCATAAATGTATAAAAAAACACTCTATCAATAATTAAAATACATTCATTAATTACGTATTTTACATTTGCAAATATATAACAATTTTCTTAAAATGCGCTTGGCTTCAATTTTAATCCCATGCTTTCCTCCAATCCAAACATTAGATTGAAGTTTTGTACGGCTTGGCCAGAGGCTCCCTTTAATAAATTGTCGATCATTGATATAATCAACACTTTATTGCCATGCTTTTCTACATGTACAATTCCTTTGTTCGTGTTAACTACTTGCTTTAAGTCTGGATTAGCATCCATAACATGTGTGAATGCTGCATCTTTATAAAAGTCCTTGTATATTTTTTGTATCTCTTCCACCTCTAAATCACATTCTGTATATTGAGAAACAAAGATTCCTCGTGCAAAATCTCCTCTTACTGGAAGGAAATTGAGATCGTGACAGAAACTTGGTTGAAGTTTGTGCAATGTGCGTCCGATTTCCAACAGATGCTGATGTGTAAACGCTTTATAGATGGAAATATTGTTATTCCTCCAGCTAAAATGAGATGTGGCACCTGGCTTTACTCCTGCACCGGTCGAACCTGTGATACCATTCGTGTGAATCTCTCCTTTCAGTAACCCTTTGGCTGCTAATGGAAGTAATCCAATCTGAATCGCTGTTGCAAAACATCCAGGATTGGCTAATTTGGTCGCTCCTTTTATTCGCTCGCGATTAATCTCAGGAAGCCCATACACAAAGCCTTCACTCTCGTCTCGGAAATCTTGGGCCAAATCAATGATCTTCACATGGGATGGGACTTCGTGTGAGTCCATGAATTTTTTGCTGTCACCATGTGCCGAACACATAAATAATGCATCAATCTTATCTAGTGGAAGTTCGTCGGTAAACGTCATTTCCGTCTCTCCGAATAATCCTTCATGCACATCATATAGCTTATTACCTGCATTACTACTGCTATTTACAAATGTGATTTCTACTTGAGGGTGGTTTAAAAGAATTCGAAGTAATTCTCCTGCAGTATAGCCTGCTCCACCAATTACACCTACTTTAATCATATTTCCTATCCTAATAATTTATTATGCAAAGTTAATGTATTTATTATATATATGTTCTAGAATGTCAGCACAATCTGATTTTTTTTCACTAGGTCATATAAATCTTGAATACAGGAAACCTTGCAAATTTTAGTACCATCAATCTCTCGTGATTTAAAACATGTTTGACACCCCATGATGACACCGCCTAATTCAATAAATTCATCCACTTTCTCCTTGATGTCTTTACTTTCATTCATGAGCCTCTCTAATTCAACTCCTTTTCCTAATAGAAATATCTGCACTTTATTATCCCACTCTTGCGAGTAAGCCGCTAATCGAATAGCGTTATAAACTGTTTCAACATCATTAGAGTAAAGCACTATCCCAATACTCTTGGGTTCCTCTGGATTGTTGTATTTCACATTGTCTCTGAGTGCCTGCGCAGATAAGAACATTAGATTCGTTATAATCGCTAATGTTAGTAATATAAGTTTTCTCATTTTTATAAATGTTAAATTAATTTACTATACGGATTTTGTTCTGTATTCATTAGGCGAAAAGCCTGTGTGGTGTTTGAAATAACGACAAAAGAATGTGGCGGTTGGGAAGTTTAGTTCTGCTACAATCTGTTTCAAGGTCATATCTGTGTTCTTTAACAAGACCATGGCCTCTTGAATGAGGAATTTTTGAATACACTCGCTTGGCGTCTTGTCGGATGCTGTTTTTACAGAGATGGAAAGATATTTAGGGGTAAGCCCCATCTGTTTGGCATAGAAATTAACCGAATGTTCACTTTTGAAATTGTGAATAACTAATTTCATAAACTCTGCATAGATCTCTTGATTACGATCTACGAAATAAGCTTTCGTATCTATGTTCACTACCGATTCAAAACCGCATATCTCATGTAGAAAGGAGAGAATCTGATGACAGACCACCTCTTTCCTGAATTTGATGGATTCGTCTGAACAGTATGTGGTTAATTTATCTACATAACTGAAAATGAGATCTTTCTCTGATGGTGTTACGGAGTGAATGGCTTCCTGAGAAATAGAGGCTAATCGTTTCCAGATAGATACACACTGTGTCGTAAGACTCTTCATGTATTTGTGTGATACGATAAGGAATGTGCCTTTAAAATTATTTACCTCATAGAACTCCATCACGCAATCGGATGCAGTTAATAAGAATTCATTCTCTTTAATACTGTATGTTTTTGTGTCGATGGAAAATCTTGCATCCCCAGAGGTGCAATATACAAACACAAAGTATTTGATTCGTACCGGATATGTGGGCTTAGGTACGTATGGTAGATTCTCTGTTCGTACTACCAAGATGTCATCATCTAGGATAGGAAGCGATGGAATCCTTTTGAAATCGGCTAAACTGATTATGTTCATTTTTTCTTTTTTTGAGTTCGATATATCTAATTTTGCTCACAAAAATAAGCTAATTTTCCAAATTTGCACCTATTTTTTGGAAATTTGTGACATAATATATGTGCAATTTGTTTTGATGGTACGTAAATTAGTACGAAATTTGCAATGTGAAAAATATTAAAATCAAAAAGAAAAGTTTATGGATAGAAATGAATTAATTGAGAAAGTTAATACAGTTCTTGCAGAAGAATTTGAAGTGGAGGTTTCTGAGATCTCTGATGAGAAGAATATCAAGACTACATTAAACTTAGACAGTTTGAGTTTGGTTGACTTGGTTGCTTTGATCGAAGAGGAATTCAGCGTAAAAATCAAAGGTACAGAAATGACTTCTATTCAATCTTTTGGTGATTTGTATGATTTTCTTGCTGAAAGAGTAAAATAGTTTTTACATTTTTATAAATAGGGAAGCGGAGTGTGAATAACATTCCGCTATTTTTATTTTATATGAGGGGTATGAGCGAAGTTGAATGCGTTGATAAAGGTATAATGTTTCCAAAGGGACTTGATAACAGAGTATAACAATAAGTTGCTGAGATGGAGATTTGAGAGAATTGAATAGATGTAAAAACGGCTGTTCAAATTAGTTTGAACAGCCGTCGTTTTAAATATTCGGTTTTGTTTATTTAAACTTAAAGAGAACAGGCAATGTAAATCTTGAACGACAAGGTTTACCACGTTGTTCTGCAGGAGCCCATTTAGGCATCTTCTTAACCACGCGAACTGCTTCTTGGTCAAGAACTGGATCCACACCACGTGCTACAGCCACTTGCTCGATTGAACCGTCTTTGTTAACAACGAAGGAAACCATTACACGTCCTTGAATGTTGTTGTCGATGGCAACTTGTGGATATTGAAGCTCTTTCTTTAAGAATTCCATTAATTTTGACATACCACCTGGGAATGCAGCTTGTTTCTCCACAATTGTAAAGATTTCATCTTCTGCTTCTGGTTCATCCTCGATGGTTTGCACTTGTTGAATCTCAACTGGTTTGTCATCATCAGGATTATCCATTGCCAATGTGTTATCAGTTTGCACATCGTTGTCAACAATCTTCAATACTTGTTCAACAACTTGTGCAGGTGGAGGCGTTTGTGGTTGAATGATTTCTGGTTCCTGAGTTGTTTGAGGTATAATCTCTTCCTCTCCCTCGTTCACAGGGGCTTCAACAAAACCTTCTAAGGCCTTCACTTCCGTCTGGGTCCACTCCACACATATGTAGGAGAACCCTAATGCTAATACAAGACCTATCAAAACAAACATCGATCGTTTGTTTTCTAGATCTGCCTTTGGGGATTTTTTTATTTCCATATCTTTATTTTTTTTGTTATTCGTTATACAATTCCTTGTCGCAAATTTAACACAAAATTTCACAACTTTTGATAATCTTTTGTTTTTTTTTGTCTTGGACCAATTCTTTTCTTTTGGCTCTATATGCAAGCTTTTACCTTATTATAATATAGTGTTTAATTATATAATCATAAATAATAGAGCTTTTTGTTGACGAGATATTCCTGTCTCTGAAATTTTTCTCACTGAGAATCAGCCAAAAAGTGATTGGTGGCAAAAAAAACATGAGAAAAAATTTGGTGGGGAACATAAAAGCGTGTACTTTTGCACACGCTTCCGGAAACGGAGGCCTCCCGGTAGAGACCGGGGCAAATGAGAGAGATCTTTGAGGAAATTGATCAAGACAGCAAGGAAAAAAAGGGAAGGAAGCTGCCGTAAGGCAGCGGACATCAGTTCCGAGATAAATCAAGGAGCGAGGCCTGAGCGTAAGGAAACAAAAAAAAATAACTTTTTCTACAACGGAGAGTTTGATCCTGGCTCAGGATGAACGCTAGCGACAGGCCTAACACATGCAAGTCGAGGGGTAACAGGGGAGCTTGCTCCCGCTGACGACCGGCGCACGG
>Ga0247610_10000708_pt1 | contig 45242 bp, 72 predicted proteins | sample 174DNAGHGhighgp2_FD_193483 | JGI IMG/M metagenome (GOLD analysis project Ga0247610, IMG submission 193483) | Sheep rumen microbial communities from Palmerston North, Manawatu-Wanganui, New Zealand - 1742 DNA GHGhigh gp2 | ecosystem: Host-associated > Mammals > Digestive system > Stomach > Rumen...
ATACTGATCTTGTAGGCGGACTCTGGGTCGATAAACAACCCGGATGCCTCGAATGCCAGTTTCGGGTGGATCATATTGTTCTGGAGCATCGCAATGAGCACCTGCGATTTGCTCTGGATATTATCGTAGTTGTGCATACTGAACTTGGCTTCGATGTCCGATACCTTCAGTTCTACGAAACTGTCCATGGAGCAGATCTTGAGGATCACTCGCATGGCTTTCTTATCAGACTCCTTGTATGCGTCCTCCGTGGCTTTCGCCCTACAGAGAGCGTCACTCCATCCGTCCCGAAGTTCCACACCACGACCCGTGTCCGATGTGCTAGATCCGCCGTTTCTGTTCGGGAGTCCGCAAATGGTGATGATTTCCATCTCGATGTCGGAAGCCAGAGTCTGCGTCTGCTGTTGGTTCAGTTCTGTACCGATGAACTCAACATCGGCAGGAAGATCCTTTTCGCTCTTGATCTTAATCGCACCGTAGGCACGGAGCATCTCCATACCTTCTTTATCGATTTCACAGTTGATGAACTTGAGGAAGGACTGTACATAATTGTCCAGACCGTCCATTCTCCCGGAGAATACATCGTTCAATGCATTCAAAAGAGGCAGTACCTTCTCGAAGCACCCTTGCCGTTCCTTATTTGCAGGATACTCGATGATCGGGATCATACCGAGATTGTTATCCCCGGACTCGACAACCTTTCCGTCTTCTACACGATAGAATTTATCTACCGTCCACACCTCGTAGACCTCTGCCGTGTAGATGTTCGTATTGGACAGAGGAAGACCGCTTGCGCCACCGACCTTCTCGTAGTAGGAGACAGCAAAGACTGGCTTCTTTCCGATCCCGGAATTCTTAACAACAAAACTGTCCCGAGGATCGAGGGTACAGATATTAAACGGCACATCGTCCACCTTCTCGGTAGAGATATAACGGTTGGCAATACCACAGATAAGACCCCATTTGATCAGTTCCTTGTCCTGTGGGAATTTATCAAGGGCATAGAATGCATCGTTCATCTTATTGACTGCGTCCATGACAGACTGCTCGTCCGAACGTGTGATATATGTGACCGGGTCTCCGATTACAAAGTCTTCCTTGAAGTCTACGATCTGCGAAGCCTTATTGACGGTCACCTTGTGATTTATCTCCGGGCGCACCAGTTTTTCTTTGTGCTGAATATCCTGCAGACCACGGTAGTAATTCCAAAGATACTGGATCTCTGCTTTGTTCTGGCGATGCACATACAGCGCTCTGTTCAGTTCGTCAAGTAACTGTTGATCGCTTGTGATTTCTGTTGCGTCGGTCAATACTTCTCGCCTGCCGAGAAAAACGTGTTCATCACCTTTAGTATTCGCCATCTTTTACCTCGCGCAAAATAAAATCGCCCCTACCCCAACGCAGAAGCGATCATCATTTATACCTACACTCACAATATAAGGCATTATTAAGACCCTGTCAAGCAGTAAAAATAATACCCCGTAGACTCGCATCCACAGGGTATTACAACACCAGAATCAATCACATAAAGGAAGTCTAAACCTTTTTGACGCTTTTATAGTAACATAGGTTTCCTTTTCTGTCAACATCAGAATGGTCTCTGGACGATTTCCACTTTGTTCCTGTGCAGGGACTCGTAGAACTCAATGAACATAGCCAATGCATCGGGTACGTCATCATGTTTGTTCTTGCCCGACAGGACGTAGGATACGAGCATATTCATGGCTATACCGTACTCTGATGTGTGGTCAAATATTGACTTGAACAGCATCCGGGATCGGATCGCAGGACTGTTGACCTGTATTCGGGTCTCCTTTACGGATGTGGTGTACTTTCGGGTGATATGCGTATGCCCGCCAAGTTCTAGGACTTGGGCATAGACTCTGTCCGCAACCTTTCCTCCTGCTCCGTTTGACTCGAATCGGCATTGTTGGACAACGTGGTCAACGAGTCTTTGGACAAACTCCGCCTCCACGCTCTCGGGTTTACCATTGTTGCAAACAAAATCTTCAACATATAGGTCTTCACCATACACATACACCACGGGCATGACACCGTAGTCAGCGCCCTTATCCTTCGTATCAGCAATAGCCAGTACGAAGTCGGGGAGCAAAGTGTTACCTTCCGAGTCCGTTGGCAACTTATAATAATACCGCAACTCGTCCCGAGGGAAAAGAAGTCCTTCTCTCTCGATCGGCATGTTCATAAACAGTGCTTGCCACGACACGGGATCTAGGTTGGCTCTCATATCGATGAAATACCGCGTAGAAAAGCCGACACCATACTCGTAGTCAAAGTTACTCTCATCATGCTCATCGAGCGCAGGACAGGTAATAAACTTGCATCTTGGGTCATCTCCATAGAGGTTCTCCAGACGTCCAATGACATCGCGCACCGACCACCGGGTTGCGATATGGACTTCTTTCGCGCCAGTGAAGTATTCCTCCTCAAGTGGCATACCGTCCTCGCCAAGAACATAATCACCATTTTCATCAAAAATCGGTCTCTTTTCGAACAGACCGTCCTTCTTTCTGGACTTGAGATCGTTCGAATACTTCTGCCAGAGGTTATCCAGACGCTCGGGGTTCATGGCTTCTTCGATACCAGACACCAAGTCATCGGCATACAGCAAGCCTTCGCATCGGGTAGCACCAGTCAATGATGCATTGATGGCTCGGCAGGTCAGTGTGGAGAATCGGTGGTGTTTTACCAAGTCAATGGTCTGGTTCATACCGTTCTTGTCTGCGATCTCATACGGGAAGATCTCACTGTATGTGTACTCGGGGTCTGTGATCAGCGTCAGTACAGCACGGTAGAAACTGTCCGTCAGTGTGCCAGAGTGCGCGGATGCCAGATTCGGTTTATCCGGGTCTTTGCCCATCTGGAACGAGAGTCCAAATGTACCAAGTGTACTCTTTCCAGTTCCCGGTGGCATGGACAGCGACAGAAGGCTGATCTTGCCGTCAAACATATCCTGCATCGGGTCTACACACATCGGTTTGATGATCTTCCTTCTCGGCATATAGAACCGCTTCGCAGGATCTCTTTCCCATTCCATAAACCGCATGAAACAATCGAAGTCCACGGTTGCGTCAAACTTGAAAGACTCTCGGAGCATCTTCCACAGAGCCTCATCAAACCCTGCACGGAGTCTGGCTAGGATGTCCTTACGAAGGAGTGCGTTCTGTTTATGCGCCCACACATCGTTCGCTTCCCGGAAAACGGCAATCGCGTCCCTACAGCACTCGGGATCTCCCAGTTCGATGAACCTTTTGTGGATAGCCTTCACCAGTTTCCGCTTGTATTCTTTCTCTTGCTCTGTCACCAGATCACCACTCTTTCCTCTTTGTCTTGATGTATTCCAGAAGTTCCTTCCTGTTCTTGTAGTTTTGGCGGAATTTCTCTCCTTCGATTCTTCTTTTCTCTTCGGTTATGATCATCGACACCCGTGACACGGATAGTCCACGCATTTCTGCTATCTCTTTAAGTAGCATACCACGTTCCCGGTCGATATAGACCAACCTATTCCTGCGTTCTTTTTCCGTCACAGCCGTCGCCTTCTTTCCGCATCGAAGCACCACAGTTCGGACAGAAATTATAATCTTCCAAATCTTTTGGTGCATGACCTTTACCCCAACCATGTTCGCAAACAGAACACATGACAGTTGTGTCAATTTTCTTCCAATATCCGTGCGGACTTTGTTCATATTCTTCATAATATTTGCAGTTATACGTATCACCCATAGGATGAAATCTCCGAACGCACATCTTTTTATATCGGCAATTTTCACAATTCATTCCGCTCACCTTCTTTTCTCTCTGATCTTCCATTCCCTCGGAATTCTTGTGCGACACCATCCTAACGGGCATTCGAACCCGGTATCGGGGTTGTTACAAGGATGCTTCGAGCACCATCTTTTTACTGCTTTCATAGCCTTAATTGGAGGCTTGCTCATTATGCTCACCTTCTCTCTTTAACGTTTTCCAATAACAAGGACGCAACTGACACCAGTCCAGTTGAAACGGGTTACCTTTTAATGGGCATCCACCACACTCATGCTTGCTACAATATCGCTTCACGGCTTCCATAGCCTTAATCGGTGGTCTGCTCATTCATCTTCAACCCCCAATTCCACGCTTACATACTGATTCACTTGACAAATGAATGTAGGCTTTAAGTTTTCGTTAATATGAACCTTTTTCTGTCCGTATATGTTTTCCGTCCAACTTTCAACATCAATATCATCGTCAAACTCAAAACACACTTCCATATCATCGTCATAACAATCTAGTTCTGCTTTCCATTCTTTAACTGTCATTCCGCTTCACCCCTCTCTAGTCTATCAAACGTCTCGTCACTCATGTTTGCGATCACCCGGATAGCGAGTCCAACGTAGTAGTCATCATGAGTATCTACGTACCGTTCAATCAGCGCATCCTTTACGATCTGTCTCTGTGTTCTCGACTCTTGGTAAAATTCGCAATCTCCAACTCTGGAAGTGCACGCCACGCTCGAACAATCGTAGTGAACATGGTTATCCCCGTCTATATAGTGGTGTCCACAGTCTCCCTTAAACAACTTGCAGTCCTTGCACTCACTCATTCCGACACCACCACCCCTCCATCTACTCGGTCAATCTCCTTCTGCAGTCTGTCGATGATCATCAGATACAAGTCCTTCCGTCTTGCCATCAAGATATCGCTCTGCCTAGAATTGATCTCCACTTTCTCGATGAGCATCTCCGAGACCTCCACCGCCGTCATCTTCAAGATCGTTTCTACCAATACATTACCTAACTCTTCTTTTCCGTCCACGTCCAATAACCTCCTTTACGTCTTCGTCTTCCAGTCTATACCTAGACGGTCTATCTGCCCATAGCCTACATCCCCATACTGTCTGACCCTCCGTTTCATCTGTTCCCGGTTCATGGGTACAGAACACACAGTTTGCACAGCCTTCAGCCCTACAGTAGTCCCGAACCATTCGGGCGCTTTCCTTCACTCGGTTCTCCGAGATCTTAACATCAAACTTCGACATCCCCGGATCACTCCTCCTCTACCTTCGGCACGGTCTCCCACAAGCAGTCCATGCACAGTTCCGATCCATCATACGAGCACAGTTCATCCACTTCCTGTCCACAGGAGTCACAGATAAAGTGCACCACGTCCCGGTTCGGACACGAAGATCCTCTGCACCCACGCTCCGGGGGACAGCCTACACATTCGTTTACGTGTTTAATCATCGAAACCACCCCATTTCGTCTCAAAAATAATACAGCCGACATAACCAACGATTCCAATCACCAACAAAAGCAGAGCCGTCAGCCTTCCTGCTCCACTCATCAAAAACCAATGCAAGTCCAACATTACTTCTCCTCCTCGTCACAAGTAAAAAAGGTGCACCTTGGATCACTATTCGTCTTCTGCGATTCTTCAAAAGCCTTCTTCGCAAAGTCTGGTATTCCTACCTCTTCGAACTTTATGAGCACATCGTCCTCATATGTTTTCTTAAAACAGGTCACAATGCGAGATTTCAGAACACCGTTTTCACGGTACGGTACTCTTATCTGTACGAACTCAACTCTCCTGTCGCCCATCTTCTCCACTCCTTCCCCTCAAAGAATCTTCTCCTGCGTTCCTTCATGCTCACCGTTATAACGGATCTTTCCTCTATACACTGCTTCGTTCTTCAGTATGTTCTGGATCGTAGACGTACCAAACTTCCCTCCACGCTTTGTGGTATACGTTGTCTCAAAGTTCAGATAGTCAGCAATCTCCTTCATCGTCCGTCCGCTCTCTCGCATCTGGTACACCAGACGAACACATTCCGCCTGCTCCGGGTTCACTACCAGTTCACTGTCAATGCAGTCATACCCGAACGGTACTCCTCCTCCCGCAAAACCACCAGACTTCGCTTTCACGTTCCGTCCTGCAGATGTCCTTCTAGTAATATTCTCCCTCTCCATCTCCGCCACGCACAGTGTGAACGCCTCCAGAAAGTGTGCCATCATCCCGAACTCTCCAAAGTCCTCCGCACAGGAGATCAGTTCGATGCCTTTCTTCTTCAGAAGCATCTTGAAGTAGTAATACACATTGATGTCTCTGGCTACTCTGTCGTTCTTTGCCACCACTACTGCATCCACAGGTGGGTTCGTCGCTTCCCCGGATGCAGATCCGTCCACCCCGATCTCTCCGTACAGGATCTTGTTGAACTCGGGTCGGTCTTCCTTCACTCCCGATACTCCTCGCTCGATCCTCCATTCAAGGATCTCCATATCATTTCGAGCACAGTATACTCGGATGTCCTTTTCCTGTGCTTCCAGTCCGTACTTATCTACTTGTCCTTCAGTAGATACTCGGATGTACGCTATCACTCTCTTTGTCATTTTGGTTTCCTCCTTCTGGTGTTGGTGTTCATCTTTTGTTGTTGATGCTATTTTACAGTAATTATTTTTGATTGTAAAGGGGTTTGATTGATAATAATTTCAGTTTTGAGGTGCGAAAAATTTTCGGGGGTTACGTAACTTATTTCTAATATCACATATACCCCACCGGGTGGGTTGGAGTTTCCTTTTTGGCCTTCTTTGACGTTGGCTGTCGTCACTTTTTCGGCGTGATCTTCGTGTACGGCTGTCGATATTCCCACCCCTTGTAAATTGTTAACATTCTGTTAATTATTGTTAATCTTGAATGGAAATAATTGAAAAGGGGCTTGACAAGGTGTAGACTCAAATAAAAAAACGCTAAATCACAAGGGGGTTGACACCATGAAAACTACATTAAAAGAACTTAAAAAGGGCGATTTCTTCACAAAAAAGTCAATCGTTTATCCGAATGATAATCAAGTATGGATAAAGGGTGATTGGATTGTATCCATGCGCAAGTACGCTTGCACCCGTTTTTCTGATCACTGCGACATTCAATATATCACCCCGTCAAAAGAGGTATTTACAGATTTGATTTTCTAATGGTTCTTAAGGGCTTCACCTAAAAGCCCTATACCACGCCCACAAGGGCGGAAAACACCAAAACAACCACATTAAAAGGGGGGTACAAAACTATGAAAAGCATTCAATTTTCGGTATTTGTCAAGAACGGCGCGAAGTGGGAACACCATTTCACGCGAGACGACGTCTACACCGTTTACAAGGCGTTGTGCGAAGATCTGCAAGCAAAGTACGTACTTAAATGTACGTACATTACACGGGTTGTACAGCGTCCGAACTACGACGGCACGCGAGACATAACAGTCTACTACAACAACGGTATCAAGCATGAATTTACCGTATTTTCTTGATTTTGGGGGGGTGATCACATGACAGCAACAACAAATAGACAACTCCGCCCCGGCGATAAAATCATTGTCCCCGTTGATTGTGGGCGGTTCTCGGTTGAAACAACGTTTACTATCCGAGAAATCAAGTATCAAGAGCCGTATGAATGGCGCAATGCCTATTATGTCGATTTTATCGACGAAAACGGGCGTTTTCATCAGTGGCAACAACGTTTTGACGGCGGACGTGCCGTATTAACAGGGGAGGTTTAAACCATGGCAAACAAGACTTTTAAAATCATCACTGTACAGGGAATGTACATTTCTTTTACATTCGAAAACCACGGGGACTCCTACTACATCTATAGGTTTTCTCGCCGGGTCTTCTACGTGATCGCCAAAAATGGCACTTGCCCGGCTCGCCCTTGGACTCTTACCAAGGTAACCAAGAAAAAGAGGGGCAAATATATGGAGGGCGTGACGGATAAACGCGAGTTAATTTGCGAAGCGCACTTATTAAAGCATTTACTCTGTCCATTATGGTTAAGACTTAAGGCAAGTGAAAATTAATGGTTTTTCGTGGGTTTCCTAAAAACCCACCACCAAGGGCGGACGCCCTAACACCAAATCATTTTAGGAGGTTTCAAACTATGAAAAAGACATTATTTGCAAAGGATTGTAAGCCGTGCTTGCATATCACGGACAGCAACTCTAAACTCGGTAAAATGGCGTCAATCGGATACGTCCCGGGCTGTGGTCTGATCATTCTTAAGAGCACCGGGGAAATAGTGACCGATATCCCCGGCTCTTGTGGTTGTGTGGATTGTGCCGGGTGCTCTTGCAAGTGCTACGCAATACGCTCTTTTCGACAGTACGACGGGAAAACCCGTGCATGTTGTGAGAACACCTTGCAACTACGCGAAGACCCGGAAAAGCACTTTTCCGATATCGCGGAGTATATCGAGAAAAAGCACATCAAGGTGTTACGTTATCTCGAGTCCGGGGAACTCGAAACATACCGTCAATTTACTCTTTTGGTGAGACTCGCGAAGACTCACCCGGAAACTACTTTCTACACCTATACCAAGAACTATTTTGTGCTCAATTACTTCTTTTTCACCAAGGGACAGGAACTCCCGAAAAACCTTGTTATCTTGCTATCCGTATGGGGCGAGACCGGGCGCGAAGAATGGGAGCGTTTTTCCCGGTTCGGCAACGTGAAATGCTTTGCAGTCAACACCGACATGAAAACAGACGCAATTTGCCCGGCGTATACCAAGGATAAGAGCGGAAAAACACGGCTTAACAAGGCAATGACCTGCGCGAAGTGTGGTCTGTGCTTTAGGAGCAAAGCAAAGGTCATCGGATGTCTTGAGCACTGAAAAAAGGAGGTGATCGCATGTTGCTGTTATCCATGTTTCTCATAACTTGCGCGGTCTTCGCTGATTTTTTTAAACAATACAAATAACAACCGCCCCGGATGACCGGGGCTTTTTCTTTTCCCCGTGATCAGCCCGGACGCGTCCGGGCTTTTTGCTGTCCCATTAATGGTACATAGGCAAATTTGCGCCGTTTTGCCGTCTTCCTGCCCTTTTGCGCTCCAATGGTATCCGATATCATACAAGGCACTAAAAGCGCCATAAACGGCAAATTTGACGCGATGCGGCACGCGATAACGGGCAAGGCGTCCGGGCGTCCGTGATCAGCGCGAAGACCACAGCGCGAAACGTTTTGCGCATGGGTGAAACGTTTTTCGTGAGGCTTCCATACTAGGGAACTCAAATCGAGTTTAAGGTGGGGTGCTGTCAAGTATTTTTACTTGTCGGTAACCGTTTTCCACCCATAGTCGTAGATAGTCGCGCCGAGAGTCGAAACGATTTTTCGAGAGTCGCATCGAAACGTTTTCCAGAGTCGTTATTCCAGTTCAGAAAGTTCCTGCTGATACTTTTTCTCCAACTGTTCAGAGTCGACATTTGCCTGTGTGATCGTGCACTTCCGCTCAACGACGTCTTTATAGTCGCTGTTATTTTTCAGCAGAAACATCCCGGCAGTCGGATGGATCGTGTTCGATTCCATGAAACCTTCGATCATGGAAGTAAACTGTTCTCTCACAGCCAAGAGTAAAGCCACGATTTCTGGCGAAACAACGATTTCTCCGTCAGCACGTGGTCTCCTGTAACTACCAGTTTCGCAGATATCATGGAACTGTCTTCTCGTAAGTCCCATAGCCACGCAGAGACCAGTGATGGTCGGTCTGGTGTTTTTCTGCGAAGTGATCTCGAAATACTTCTGGATTGAACCGAGAACCTCTTCTGGATTGTTGATATCGGGTTTTTGCAAAGAAAACAACTGAACGGTTGTAGCGATAACCGCGTTGGCAGTATTCACTTGTTCAGATCTTCCACTGTCTTTCGCCAGATAGATTTCAGAGATTCTCTTGAAACCTTCAACGGCGACGTGCTTGTGTTCGCCAGTGGAAGCAATAGGTGTTATCTGACCCACCCCGTGTTTCCTTTCGCCACGTCATTTACCTCACCCGGTGGTCTTTTGGTGATGGTTAAGTACCTCACTCGGTGGATTGATCAGATCCTCCCGAAGAATCTACTTGGATTATACCAGACTCCTGCAGAATGTCAAGCATACATTTGTGGGTAGGTATCTGCTGACCCACCCCGTGTTGTTTCTTTTGTGCGCCTATATATGTACCCGGCATCATTGTCGACCCCTGCAGGGTTGTTGCGGATTTGTCATTCTGGGTTGCCAACAAAAGTTTTCTTGGAATTTCAACGTTTTTACACCCACTTGTCATACTTGTCGAAAAAATGGGGTCTAACTCTTTTATATATACGATACATTTTTACCCCTTTTTATTATTAATTTAAAATATATGGCAAATGACAAATAATATATTAAAAGAAAGTAATCCCAGACCTTTCAGCACTTGTCACTCATTTCGATTTTTCGACAACTCTGACACAATTTTACTAACTTTAGTAACTGCCAAAATTTTTGTCAGTAACGAAGATTACTACGCAAATTTTTCTCACCATTATCTAAAAACACATGACAACATGACAACAACATACCTAAAACACCCTGTTCTCTAGACATTCCAATCTTGTCACATCTCTTGACAAGTCAAAACCCACTCGACAACACCAAATAGAAACATACTTTACTTTATTTACCCCATGTGCTACTATAAATTCATCATCGCAAAGGAGGAAAATTTATGATCGACACAACATGGATTGATGAAATTCTGGAAGACCACAAAACAAAAACAGAACCAGAGCCGAAGGCTCAACCGAAACCAAAGGTTTCCTTGGACACCCTCGAAGAGGGAGAAGAAGAGACCGTAGAAGAGGAGATGCTCAAGAAGCAGGAAGAGTATGACTCATACTTGGATAGCCTATTGGATACCAACCCCGAGAAGATGTTTCCGCACTCGTTTATGCGTACCCGGTATCTGCCGTGTAAGGTTGTTCGGGGGCAGGAAACGGTTGATGCAGACCCGGAATTAGTAGCAAGGGAGATCAGAGCGGAAGCATATATAGAGGGGAAGAATGGGGTACTGGTTCTAAACCAAGTCAAGTTCTGCAGGATCTGGAAAGCGCGGTTTAATTATGTGTATGCAGGAATGATACTGACCCCGGACGGGCAGATTGATCACGAGAGGTTCATAGCAGAGATCACACAGATGCTGTTTAATATTGATATCGAGACCAAGAACGTGGACTCGATTGCCAAGCATATATTTAACACCTATATATCAGCATACCAAGTGGATGCGTATAAGGATGACAGGAAGATCCCGTTTCGGAATGGCGATCTGTATCTGGATTTGGATAACAAGGGGTTTACTTTCTACGAGGGGCAGAAGTCTGCTGTGCCGTATCGATTCTCATATGACTTTATCAATGTACCGAACTGCAAAGAACCGTATTTCCCGAACTTCAAGATGTGGAGAGACGAACTGTTTGATGACGGGGATATCTGGACACTGAAGCAGATGCTTGGATACCTGTTGTTGCCGTCTAATGAGGCGCAGGAGTCGTTCTTTATTATCGGAAAGGCAAAGTCTGGTAAGTCTATATTGACGGACTGTATCATTCCGAAAATGCTCGGTGGAGCAATGATGCAGATGGTCATCTTGGAATTCTTCTCGGATAAGTTCCAGATCGGCACGTCTGAAGGAAGATTGTGCATGGTGGATGATGATATCGGAGAGTCCCACTTATCAGAAAAGGAGTCGGGACGGTTCAAGAACTTTGTTACGGCACAGACGGTGAAGATCGAGCACAAGTATTGCAACCCGACGACGATCACGAACGGTGCAAGGATCGTCTGTGCAGGAAACCACATGATCAAGTCTGATGATAAGACGGACGGTTTTACCAGAAGACTGCATCCGATTTATGTAAAGTCGAGGAACATCGAGAAAGTCGATACCAGACTCCCGGCGAAGATAAGAGAAGAAATATCCATGATCGTTCTGTGGGCTTTAGAAGGTCTTCTTGAAGTCGTGAATGCGGATGGGAAACCGTACTGGTCAGACAGATCCTTACAGCAGTTCTCGTACTATTCCGAAGGACAGAAGTGGGAAGAACAGTTCATCATCGATTCCTTCGAGTTTGAAGAGGGTGCGGTTACTTATTCACAGGATATCAATAACGCTCTGACGGAGTGGCTCAAGGAGAATGCAGAGGTGGCAGGAGAGGGATCTCTCTATTCCAAGTACCATGCGGTATCCAGATGGCTCAAGGATGAGGGCGCATCGAAGTATAACTACTCCTATCACCGTGGCATTAAGCGCGGAAATACATACAATGCACGCGGATATCTGAACATGAAACTCAAAGTCCCGGTACGAGAACCGAAGATGTATACGGACGAGCACGGAAGACTGAAACTTCGTGTAAAAAGAAAGAAGGTAGAGGAGTGACTGTTGAAAACCTGCTGACAGTCTGGTATTATAAAAGAGTCAAGGTGCTTTCCAATCCATGATGAACTTGACAAAAACTCCTTAAACGTTCGGGGTAGGTATCGATCAGCCTACCCCGTATTCTTTTATTGGGTGTTGAAACCGTGTCCCGGTGGTGATACAATAAAAGAGCCATAAGTAATGGATAGGACTTTCTCCATTTCCTAGTGTCCGTAGTGTTGCTCCACTCACTACGGACTTTTTTATGGTATAATATCATTGATGAGAGATAAGGAGCATTCCTTTCAAGGGCGACAGATTGCGAATAGCGAAATGATCGCTCTTTTTCTTTGCATAAAAAAGCCACCTGCCGGGATGGGTGAGTAGCAGGTGACTGTGGTGCGCCTCTTTGGGAAAACCAAATTCAAGCGTCTTTATTGTATCTCTTTCTTCTGGTCTTGGCAAGTTCTTTTCCTATTGATTCTGCGGATACATTTCCCGGATATGTCATATCTTCCCGCATATCTGGAAACTCCACATTTGGCGCAGATTTGCCTGTTTCGGCAGTTTTTCATATTACAGGTATCGTCTTCCTTTGAAACGGGAATATAGCATTGCTTTTTCTTGTTCTGTATCCTGCGGAGGCGCAGAAACTCTTTTTTCCCTATCATCTTTTTGACCGGGATCGAATGGCATGCAACCTTGTATTTATACTCGTCAGTGAATTTGTTCGGGTCATAAGAATCAAGTATCCAGTGTTTGTGGAAGTATACCTTTTTATTCGACATGATCTCATAGAGTATGCTTGTCTTCACTTGAAGGTCATCATATCTTATTGCTACCTGCGCGCATATGTATTCAAACCTCGTCTTATAGATAGCGTAGCAAACAGCACCGGGAAAGCCTGTATCGAGCAGTACATACTCTGTTGGTATGTAAGCATATGGATTTGTGCGATGCAGGAAATTCACGATGTTGATCGACTGGACATCCGATATGGTAGCAAAGATGCAAATCACATATCCCTTGTCGTAGTCCTCTTTTGGCTCTAGACCGTCGAGGGAGTCATAGACATCATACGGATATCCGGGATCGTATCCTGTCGTTCCTAGCATATGCAGGGGTCTCCTTTCTTGGTGTCCAGTTGATCTTCTGGTGGCAGGTAGGGCAGGTCGTCTGCACCTCCTCCCGTGGATCTGTAAGTTCTTGTCCGCATCTGGGGCAGGTGGGTTTCCTTGCGTAGTAATATGGCGGAAGTCCTCGGAATTCGATCATGATCCTACCTCCTTATATTCGATGAACTTCTTAATGATGGCGTTTCTGAAGTCTGCCGGGCAGTGTCTGATGCCCCACCAGATCTCTGTCCAAGTCTTGGCGCAATTCGGGCAGATAAGCCAACTCTGGGTCTTGTCTGTTGTGCAGATGCCTGTGACTTCGAGGGTTGGTCTTCCGCATCTGTCGCAGGTCTTGGGTTCTCTATTATCCATATGATCTCCATCCTTTCATATCAATATCCACCATTATATTCCAGTAGCCACTTTTTCGTTTCAACGTGCGCCTTGGCGAAAGCCAAAGCAATATCACAGTCCTGCACGTTGCAGATAATAGCATCGTCACCATCTCTGGGAGAATCCGGGTAATCACTTGCCCATCCCTTCTTGTACACTTTGATACACCAATCCATGATCTTGCTGTAGTAAATCTCGACATGGATCGGGAACTGCTTTGACAGTTGGTCTATAAATAACAAGAAATCATTCATATGATCACCACCTTTAAATCTGATACTTTTCCTTGATCTTATCCAAAATAAAATCTCTAGTCCCGTTAGAACCGTTATTGATCCTCATTTCCGAGTATTCGGAAGAGAAATAGACTTCTTCCAACAGGTTCAGTATTTCACGGGCAGATGCTATCTTGCCCAGTTCATAATCGGTTTTGGCGTTCACTCTCTTCACCTCCTTTCGCCAAATTCACACCCACCACCAACATAATCACACATAAGGGTGGCGTCACCAAACTCATCTATAATCATGTGACCATTACCACAATGGTATCGTGGTTTACCAGTAAAAGGGTCGTGTGGAATGAATACAGAAAAAGCACATTCCTTACATGGAACTACTCTGCTGATTTCTTCTCTACCCATACAGTTCCCTTTAACATAAATACCTTAACTGGATATTTTCCTCGTTGAACGGCTTTTCGTATCCCTTCCCATATAGCATTAACAGAAATTCCATCTGGTTCAATTTTCATGGTTATATGGTCAGATTTAATAAATTCTCGTAAAAGAGCCGTATATCGGTTTGTTGAAGGAACTTCTTCATCATAAGTTACCTTAAATTTATCGCTCATTTTTCTTCACCCCACTTTTCGCAATCTTCGCAATCGTCCTCGCAACATTCGCCTGTGTACTGTCCGAACATTTCCGAATTGCCATTTACGCAAATTGACAATCCATCCATAGTTTCGTTGGAATACATCCACTTACATTCGTAACAATATCCACTCATTCCGCTTCACCTTCTTTCGCTTCATAACTAGAGCAGAAATCGTTCTCTTCCACCAAGATACACGCATAATCATAATAATGTTCTAACTGAATCTCTGGATGTTCACACACATACGTTTTCCCATCAATTTTCCCTTTGACGTAGTGCTTGCACGTTCCGCACTCTCCGTGCTTTTCACGATACGCACTGCAATCTTTTTTGTCCCATTTCGCATGGTCGCACACCACTCTATTTTCGCATATTTTGCAATTACTCATTCCTCTTCACTCTCCCTTATACGGTTCTGGCAGTGGCATCCATGCGATAACTCTGCTTGCCTTGTTCCATCCCCAACCAAAATCTTCACACTTTTTACTCCAAAGCCTACCAAATTCTGCTATGTCGATTACATTGTTATGGCTTCCGTCCGTTTGCACGAGATAATAACCGCTTTCTTTTGGCACTCTCTCGGAACACGGTATCCACTCTCCATGTGGTCTTTGCTCTTTCAAAGTTTCGATAGCAGTTTTTAACGCTAGTTCATCTTCTCTATTCAAAAGAACAGACACACAATTACTGTTAACCGACAAATCATCAAAGAGGTCTTTTATAATAGTTAATCGAAGTATTGCTTTTTCTGCGTCTGTCAACATTCTGATTTCTTCATCCTTTTGTTTGCCCTTGTCGAGGGCATTATCAAGCGTCCTATTCAGCATACTTTCCACAGCGATCTCAAGCGATTCCAGAAATGTGCATTTCTTATGTGTATGATCGCACAAATATGCCAGATCACAATACTCACATTCGGTACGAAGTCTGTTTTGTAAAAATTCAATCGCTTCTCTCAACGTAGTCATTTCCCATCATATCCTCCTTCTATACGTAAATACCTTGCCGTTGTCCGCATATAAACGAGTGACAACCTCACGAGTAACAACCTCACCAATCTTTTCCCCGGATATGTAGATCGGAATAACAGTAGCGTCCCGATTTCCAAAGTCCATCCCGAACTGCGTGCCACAATACTGACAGCGCCCGTTTATGAATTCGTTTCCGTTACAGTTTGGACAGTTCATTTTCCGCCACTCTCTTTCCTTTTTAATTCTCCCCACTCCTTTGTCCCTTTTTTCGGATACATTCTTTTTCTACATTCTGGTTGCAAACAATGTTCGCAGTACCATTTGTCGTCGCCACAGTTGTCTAGCCAATATCCGAACCCTCGGTCAGATATCTCAAACTCTTTGTTTCTCATTCTACACCCCCAACCACACAATCAGAATGATCAGCAGGAACACCATCACTCCTGCCACGATGTATCTAACCTTGATGTTCTCCATGCTGATTATCCTCCTTCTTTAACACGCTGACTCTACCGATAAGAACCATCTCTTGCCGTGCGCGGTCTTCTACCTTCTCGATAGTTATCGCTCCTTCTTGGTACAATCTTGCACCGATAGACTGAATAACTTCTTGCTTCACGTTATCAAGGATCTTCTCGCCAAACCGCCCTACCACATCGTTCGTAACTCTCGAAGTGGCAAACCCGGTGATCTCTTCGGCAACTGTCGGAATTCCCGATATTTTCATCTTGATTTGAAGTATCATATCTTCATCAAGATACCCGATAAATCTGTCGATGACTTTGTTGACCATATCTGCGTCAATCAGTCTCATTCATTATCACCACCCTTACGAAAACATACGTCGATAGGCTTTTCTCCGTCTTGGTACGAATCTTCGTTGAACGCAAGCATAGTGCCGTCTTCGAAGATTGTGAAAGACAGATATGTAGCACCTCCGTAGTATTCTTCAGCCACTTTCTTGATCTGCTTCATCAACTCAAGGATCTTCTCTTCACATTCTTTTCTTTCCATTCTCCATTCCTCCTTTTCTCTCTATAATCAACTGACCCAATAGGATCGTCAAAAGCAGTACGATGCAGAAGACCGTACAAGCACCTATTAATGCCAAAATATAAACCATGATCATACTGTCACCTCATATAATTCGTATTTGCTCCGTAACAGTCCGCTCTTGTTTGAATAGTAATCACTATTCTTCTGGTGCAGTTCACACGAACTCAATGTAAGCCTTTTATTGGTGTAGTAGTCTTTCTCGGAGAGGACATCATCTTTCGTGATGATGAATCCGCCCCTGCGCAAAAAGTGAACTCTTCCATTTTCCTTCGTGACCTTAATCAAAAATTTCCCGTCATGTGCCATGTGCTTATCCTCCTGTGATTAGTGGTGTTTGACTATATACTATACTAACTTTTGTTACTTGTCAACATCAGAACTCGTAATCGTAGTAATAATCTGCGAAGCCCACACGGATGTTCTTCTTGTGATACTTGGTCTGCTTTCCCTTTGCACGGATCGTATCCAGATCCAGACCAGAATGCCAGAACCACATTTTGTGATCGATATCCCACTCATCGAAGTCTGCAACTTCCTCCGCTGTCAGAGTGCAGACAGTATACCAATACTTGCCACGCTTGGTCAGATGGATCACTGGTCTTTCCGGGTTGCTGATCAGTTCCCAGTTCTGTGTATACGGTTCACCGACGTGCTTGACGTCGTACTCCCGGATACCGATGTGCTTCTGGTCGATGACCTCTACCACCTCATAGGCGTGACGGTCACTCCAGAAGAATTCTGTAGCACCCATACCAACGGTGATCTCCTCTGGCTCTTTGCACCGCTCACCGATTCTGTTGTTAACACTTCCGTACCATTTTGAATTTGCCATGTTCTTGCCCTCCTTAATTAGTGTCTCAAATCAATTGCCATCTCGGTAGGGAGTCCGAAGAACTCCCGTACCGCGTCACCGCTTAACATCCATCTCTCCGGGTCACAACCCTTGTGCTCCCAGTAAAGGTAATCAACGCCACGAACCTTCTTGATGTAGTATGCGCCAGAGAGATAGGGCGTGATGTATGACGAACAATATCTATACAGAATCCAGACGCCCTTTTCGTTTCTCCACTCGTGTTGCATAGAATACTTCATGTAGTCCCTTGTTCCTGCAACGCTCTTTCCCAGTTCAGCCAGTTGGTTGATCTTGGCATGATCTACGATATTCTTCATTGTGATTTCCTCCTTTGGTGTAACTGTCTTTAGTATATAGTAACTTTTGTTACTTGTCAACACCTAAAAAGAGGATAGGTAAAAATTTTACCTATCCCCTACAGAAAAAGGGATTACATCTGACCGAGTTTCATCATCAGTTTCTGAATCTCCTGCTTGGTTCTGCCGTCCGGGGCATCGTCGTACAGTTCCTGCAGTCTCTCGTTCATCATGTCATGTGCCGACGCATATCTGCCCATCGAGTCCCGTCTTGCGTTTCTGCCTCTGCCACGGGCATAAGACCCGTCACCGTAAGAGCCTTCACCATAAGAGCCACGATAAGATCCACCTCTCATGCTAGACTCGTTCGCGTAAGATCCTCTACGCATACTCTCGTCTCCATAAGATCCGCCTCTCTCGGAGTATTCCATATCCTCGATGATCTTGCAGAGGTTCTTGATAGTGTGGGTAAGTTTATCCACAATCTCAAGACTGCTTGCCGTCATCTCTTCTTGAGAAGCGTACTCTTTCAGTTCTTCCATCAGTTTTTCTTTCAGTTCATGTAATTCATGCATAGTATCTTCCTCCTTTCTTACGCGATTCTGTTGATCACAAGGTTCGCATTCTGTACAGCAATCACCGGGGCAGGTGTCACAGTCGGGTCAGTAGACGCAGATGTTGCTTCTACTGCCAGAGAGAAACAGCATCCCTTTGGTACGCGAATAATCGCTGTCGACGTTACGTTCACAAGATCCGTACCTGCTGTAGCCGGGACTGCGATAGCGATGCTCGACGGGCGAACCTCACCGTTTACAGCCAGACCGACAGCCACACCGCCAGTCGGGATCGTACCGCCTGTCGGTACACCGATGTTGGCATTGAACACTACTTGATAAGTAGCATAGCACTGCCCATTTGTGATACCGCGGAGAATAAAAATCCCTGTCTCGTCCTCGTGAACGACGTAGCCTTTTCTACAAGGGATCGATGCTGTGAAATTAACCACGGAGTCGTTATTGACGTTCTGCCGATTCACAGCCAAGAATTCACAAGCCATACTATCACCACCTATCAGAAGCCATTCCCACATCCACAGCCACAGCCATTGTTATTGCTGTTGCATCTGAAAATCTCGGTCATTCCGTAAACAGGCATGCTCGGGATCGGGCAGGATCTTAACTCATTCAGAAGGCTCGTATTGGAATTTAGGAGACCATTCTGGATGAAGGCATTCTGTGCAGTCTGGGACTCACGCAGAGTAGCCATATTCAGTTGACGCTCGAGATCAGCGATACGCTCGTTCTTCGCATCGATCTTGTCAGAGCACATCTGATCCTTCAGAGACTGCACTCCGTTGTTGATTGCGTTCAGCAGGGACTGTGTGTTCTGTGTATCCGTTGTTCTGGTAGCGCAAGCCTCACGAGCCAGATCCGAACCAAGGTTCAGAGTGGCGACCCGGTTCTCACAGCAACAATTCTGGAGAGCGGACTGGAGCGCAAACATCTGATTCATATCAGACATCTGACGTGCGTTATTGGCAATCTCCGCCTGTGCAAAACCATTGGATACTGTCTGATTTACTCCTGCAAAACCGTTGCAGAGACTGTTCTGGATGCCAGAAATACCTGCGTTGATATCACCGATACCAGACATAACAGCAGACTGGTCAAAGCCACGCTGTACATCATTTCCTGTGTTGATCGCATACGGAACAAAACCATTGCCCATGCCACCACCGAAACCATTACCCCAACCGCCAGAAGCGAAGAGGAGCAGAAGCAAAATCCACCACCCGTCTTGACCGAAACAATTGCCGAAGCCACCGTTTCCGCCGCCGTACATCGGGGATACGGGCATGACCATGCCGTTGCCACTGCCGTTTCCATTTTCTAAAGCCATAAAAATTTCCTCCTATATCTTTTGTAGGTTAACGAGCGCCAACCTGTTTGCGCGCCCGTATAACTTCACCTATGTACACTCGGTGTTGTTATCTTCTAAACTGCGGAAAGTTATTCCGCATCTGCATTGCATTATTCACCTGCTCTTGGGATACCTGTCCACTGTTGAGCAAATGTTGAACGATATCCTGTGGGTTGTTCATGCCTCCCGGGATATTAAATCTCCGGGAGAGCATACCCATTGGGTTCTGCATGAACTGTTGGTACATCTGTGCCATCTGCATCGGATTGATCATTCTACCACCTTCTTGCCTACTGCGACCTTTTTCTTCAGCACGGTGATCTCAATCCCTGCCTTCTCCATGTCGCCTCTCAAATCATCTACTTCGCTTTTCAACTTATCGATTTCATCTTTCAAACATTCAATTTCACTCTTCAATTTTTCTGCATCTTCTCTACTTTGGCACTCGTGCTTTTCTTCGTCCAAGACAGGTGTCTCCTGCGAGTCCTCCTTGACCAGTTTGTATTTATCAAATACGGGTCTTTCCATCTGCGAGAAACCCATCGTCTTGGTGTAGATGTATGGCAGGTTCTCGTCACGGAAGGTGACGGAGTTGCCTAAAGCAACAGGGTAATTCCTAGCCTCTGCTTCACTTCTGACGGTCACGAATCCATTGGATGGAATGTTTGTCGTCTGGATGTTTCCTTGCGCTTGCGAGGGCATCTGGGGCGCTTGCAGGGGTGTCTGCTGTTGCTGTGGGATCTGCATCGGTACTGGCTGACCGAAATACTGTGGGAAATAGTTGTTGTAAGCCATCTGTTAGTCCTCCTCTTTTACCCAGTAATACAATACCGTCTCATTGGACGGGTCAAAGGCATCGTAGATGATGCCGTCTTTCATACAGGCTGTATGCCTGTGGAAGCCGAGCACGTATGTCCCTGTCGGGTGATCTTTGGAGAATTCGTCTGCTGTGTAGCAGTCGGGGCAGGTATCCGGGAGATTCTTTCTCACAAAGTGGTGGTCTCTCAATACCGCGCCCCACACGCTATTACTGTGCGGAAGATCGCACATCCCTAACCCGTAGGCGCAGACTGTTGCATAGGTCTTTTCCCAGTCCCAGTCTAGCGCTTTTGAGACAGCACGGATCGCGCAGTCCTCCACCCTCCGTCCGCAAGGGTTCGGGTTATATTCTCTCCACATTATCTTTCTCCTATCCTTATATTGGGTAAAGTATACCAAGCGGATAGGTGAATGCGGAAGTAATCATACAGACGAATTTCAGACGGTTTATAGTCGGTTTTTGGAGCAAGAAAAATGCACTCTGTTAGAGTGCATTGATCGTGTTCTTGAACGTTCTGATTACTGTCTTTACTCTGGTTTCTGACAGTTCGTATTTCTCTGCTAGTGCGAATATTGTAAGACCACTGATGAGTCTGTCATGAATGAGTTTCCTATTTCGTTCGGAGTTTGCTCCGATGACCCATTCGTTGATAAGGTGTTCTAGTTCAGATCTGCTGTATTTCTTCATTCCTTCACTCATTTTCTCTTTACCCGGTTTTCCTCCAGTTTCTGTTCGACATATTCTCTTATTTGTTCCAGTGTCGGGGATGACTCCAGATACTCCAGAAGTTGTTCCCCGTCCACATACTTGAACAGCATCGCATAACAAGTGAGTTTGTCACTAGCCGACAGGTCAGACCTTAAGATATTGATCTGCAGTTTCTTCCGTCTGCTGTAGTTCGCCTTGCCCATCTCTAAATCAATCCCCTTTCCAGTGCTACGTCACGTTCGAATGCTTGTATCATATACCATACAGCCTCGGTCTTCAAGCCACGGTTGACGCAGATCTCATTCACCGCTTTCGGGAGAGAGTCTGCAGTGTATACGAATCGGATCACAAGTGCTTGGTCTTTCTCGTACTTGTCCAGAGCATTGCTGACAGCGATATAGTTGTTGTACGAGACTTTGTTATTCACTGGACTCGGCATGGTGTCCGAGTTGAAATAGTGCCTAGCACAATGCCCAACGTAGTCAGAGTAATACTTCTTCATTCTGTCACCCCACTAATTGCTTGCTAGGCTTAATATCCATTGACCAGAAATACCACCCGATACTGTGATGGTTGGCATAGTAGAATCAACACCATGCATGATACGAGTTTGTGCGCCAGCGGTTAGTGGCGATGTAATATAGCACTTCATCGTTTCGTTCCACAAAAAGGTGGAGTTAGTACCAGTAGTGACGATCACTGAAAGCACGTCATTAGACGTTTCTTGATTTGCCATATTATAAGTTCCAGATTGGTCTATTCCTCTACTATATGCGATAGCGGACGGAGTTACATTGAGTTTAAAGACCCAACCGCCTCTGGTATGAGAAGAGTTATATATGCCAAATTGGATTCGCTGATTTGCTTCAACCTGCACTACTTTCATCTGACATCTAGAAGATGCAAGTGCGGATTCAAGAACGACCGTACCGCCGTCTGGCAAACTAATACTACAGCCAGCATTCTGTTGACGAACGGCAACGGCTAGATACAAACCACTTTCTCCCGGGGTGTAGTTATAGGTATCGGCAGAACCAGAAGCCGTGTAGACCCACTTTATCGGTTCTTCTGTCGAACCCCCGGATGGAATATTGGTGATTTCAGTGGCAAAGTCAGCCACATCAATAGTGGCTTGACTTCCAGTTTTTCCACGGATCGCATCGGCTATATCCGTAAGGGTCGAATCTTGAATCAAATAGTTAGACATTACTTTTCACCGCCTTTTCAATCCTGTGTGCTTCTTCTGTCGGTATATAGATTGCACCACAGTTCTCACAGACAGACGCTTTAATGCCACAGACCATCTTCTTATTAAACTCCCTAGAAATGGTTCTTTCTGCCATTTCGTGTCCACATTCAAAGCATCTTGCCATTAGAACTCACTCCCTTCTGCTTGTGGGATAGAAACTGCGCCCCATGCACCGTTCACAACACCGAGTAGTTTGCCGTTATCAGCAGACGTGACGGTAGGTAGTTCTACAGGGATTGTAGATTCGAACCACTCATAGAACGCTCTGCGCCAGATAGAAACGATGTTGCCATTACTATCCTTCTGAATCCACAAATCTCCTTCTTTTCCAGTAAGGGCAGGTGGTGGTGTAGTTCCTGCCGAAATAACAGGAATCAACGTCTGAACATACCCTACCTCTTGATTGGTCTTGTATGCAGACCAAGCGTTACTTGTTGTTTTCTTGCTATCGTCAATCAGCGAAGAGGGATCACCCGGATCACCCGTGTCACCCTTGTCACCTTTATCGCCTTTTGCTCCCTTGATGGAAAGGAAGTTGAAGTCGAAGTTCGGAGCAGTATCTTCGCCAGTTCTGGTTACGATAACACCAGTTTCGGGTACATAATCCACTTCGATGCTTCCCTGCTCACTCCAGATAGTGTTATTCCCTAACTTCGAAACAATCGGCACAGGGTCAAAGGTGAATGTTTCGGGTGTGGCTAGTTCGTACACGATGTAGACAGGATTATTTTGAAAATATTCCCTTAATGCTTCCACAGTGTGAGGTATTGACGTCAATGTGAAGTTTATACGACCAGTTCCAGAAATCCAAATACCGTCAACGCCCTGTTGATAGAAAGATGCGTGTGACGGGAAAGAATTACACAAAGGCGAAGTTGATTTTTTCGCATCTGCGATAACGTCACTAAAAAAGTTGTCAATGTTTTCTAAATTCCATTTCGAAATCGTTGACAAATCAATGTACTTATGCGTTTCCGTCCCCTGCCCTGCGACCACATCAGCCGTACCGCCGTAAATCGTGCGACCTAGTTGTGCCGTGTGGGTTGTGTGGGCGGTGTAGGCTACAAAATCCGTCATTGTTGCCCCTACTTCAATTTGCACGTTCTTCCATGTTGTAACCTCTCCACCTGCTTGTGTAGAAGAATAGAGATATACACGGTATGCAGGTTCTGGCAATGTTAGCGTTTGAGATACTCTGCCTGCATTAGCAGTAAAAGAGGTTTGTACTAAATAACTACCATCTTCTTTTCTAAAGCGAAAACTGCATGTTGTTGTTGTCGAAATAAGTTCGCAAGAAACGGTATACGTCCCAGCAGGCAAAGGCTTCGTAAAGTAAAGCATAATATACGCTACGGTATCAACGGTTTTATCTCCAAACTCCCACAAGTTCTTTCCTGCGCTTACCACGTCTACTTCCGAATACCCATCAAGGCTAGCAGGCAAAGTCACTTCGCACTTCTTCAACGGCACTTCGTCTGCGCCGTCTGGGAAGGTCACGATGCTTCCAGATGCGGTTCTTGTTTCAGAGATTTCTGCCGTAGCAGACACGCTAGGGGTCACACCATCGTCACCCTTATCACCTTTCGCACCAGTAGCACCAGTAGCACCAGTTGCGCCAGTATCGCCCTTATCACCCTTCGGCAACACGAAATTAAGCACAGGTTCAGCCAACGAGCCTGTGATCGTTACGGATGCCGTAGCACCACTCTGTACTGTGCCAATCGAGAAATCCGGGGTCACACCGTCTTGACCGTCAATGCCATCGTCCCCTCGTTCTCCTCTGTCACCTTTATCGCCCTTGTCACCCTTCTCGCCGGGAAGTCCTTGCGAACCAGTATCACCCTTATCGCCTTTATCGCCCTTTTCTCCCTGTGATCCAGTATCACCTTTCTCGCCTTTTTCGCCAGTATCGCCTTTATCTCCCTTGTCGCCCTTATCACCCTTCTCACCGGGTTCGCCGTCCTGTCCTTCGGCAACGATGCCAGTATCGACCATTTCCCCAGATTCAGCATCCCAGTTCCACCAAGTGCCGTTGATAATCGTAGGGTAATGCTCTACCGCTTCCTCTGTTTTCGCAACAGCAGATTGCAGAGCAGAGATAGCCTGTTCGATTACATCTTGCTGTGCAGGGGTAGGTTCGTAGTCGGTGATCTCCGCACGTCCGATGATCGGTGTCATAATCTGGTACACCGTTTCACCATCGTTCTCCGTATCATGCAGGTAAATCCAAGCGTACAGTTCCGAATCCTTTGTCAGATATTCATCGGGAATAGTAACTACACCCTTCTCACCATCAAAAGTACCGATAGACGTGGAAGATTGCCCATACTGTTCATTAGAAAAATGAACCTCAAATGCATCGGGCAATTCTAGCCCAATGATATGAAGTTCATTTCCGTAGTTATACTGATAAAGTGGCGAAGTGACACATCCGCTTTCGCCCTCACCGAAAGAAGCCGTTACGATTCGATTATCCATTGTCAGACACCTCTCTATTGTAGTATTTTCTTACACTTTCGATTATACGGTCAAGTTCTTCTTTTGGCAATGGAGGGACACAATAAAGTAAGTTTGCGTCATACATTTTTATGTGCAGTCTGTCAAAATCCAGTCCTTCGGATATCAGTTTTCCGCCATAGGATAATAGGTTCTTGTGCCTAGACCCCTGCTTGAAAGACGGAGACGATATCTTCAACTTTCCGTCAACAATCGAGACATCTTTGTAATACGTTTCACAGTATCCCTCTTCTGGTGGGATCTCTGGCATAAAGAAACCATACTCCAGAAGAAACCAGTCCAATGCTCTCTGATTTCGGATGATCTCCGAGTATACGATTGTATCCGGGGTCAGATAATCCACTCGCATCGGAAGACCTGTGAAGAACTCATAGATATAGATCACTCCGTCAACAAGGATATACACGCCCTCATACGTCTCATCATAGACCGTTCTGGACTTGAATCTGTTGATGATCGAAAGTGCCAAGTCGCACAGCATCCCGTCCACAAAACAGTTCTTCAGATGAATCCCAACCACATTATTATCATACATTTCGAAAGAAGCCGTCAGAGGCGAACCCTCCAACGGCATCTCACGAGAAAACAAAACTCTTTCCATAAACGTCACTCTTCTGTCTTCTTCTTGCGGTTCAGTTTCAGAACCACTTCCTCGTGCTCAAATCTGTACGGTTCTTTCACAAGACCATATCCCGGTACGCTCGAATCTTCTTTTGCGTCTGCCAGAAGCGGACGTGCATCCTCAATCGGCATCGAGCCACGGACATAAGATCCGTCAAACGTCTTGAGCATATACTTGATCTTTCCGTCAACTATCTTCGGGTTAAGCATCCTTCTTCACCTCCAATTCACAGCAGTCTTCAAAATACTCGCACCACAAGCAACAATGGGGACATTTCTTTCTTCCTGTCAGCCACCACTTTAGTCTCCTCCAGAACATTATACCACCACCCGTCAGCCGAGGATATCATCAAAGTTGATCGCACTCGGCGGAGTCTGGACATCGTCCTCTTCCACGGAAGCCTGTTCTGCTTCCTCTCTTGCCTTTCTTGCCTCACGCTCCGCCTTCTTCTCCTCGTACTCTTCCAGACGTGACCCTGTGCCGTCAGAAAAGCCGTCACAGCGCTTCGGGCGATTGAGGTAGTATGTTGACTTCTTTGTGCCGTCCTCGCGGTCTACGGACTTATTCTTGATGGTAGCGACGATGTAGTAGCCGACAGCGTCTTCGATATCCACTTCTGCCTCATCGTCATCGATCTGCATAGCAGTGGTGATGAAGTCTGCAAGTTCTCTCATGTTCTTGTCATCTGGCTGTCCGTTCTTGTCCAGAAGGAAGAATGTCTTGAATGCACGTCTTCCATCAGAGGTGACCAGTGTCATGTTGACACGGTTCTTAACCTGCTTTACTTCTACGATCTGAAACTCGTGGTCTCCGTCCGGGATAAAGAAATTGTCTGATCTGCCCTCATAAGATTTACCTACTGTAATTTTCATTTTTCATCGTCTCCTTTGTTCACTGTTTTTCTAATAGTATACGTCACTTTGTTGGTGAGGTAGTGCTCATACACTCCATCGTTTTTCATGAGATCCTCATCGATCTTCTTCGATTCGGATCTAGATACTGTCCAAGTCATTCCTGCTCCCTTGAACACGGACTTTGTCTGACCCTCTGTCTCGTTATCAATTGCGAACTTCTTGAACATCTCTTCGATCTCTTTGAGTCGCTTCTCATCAGCCTTAACAGAAGCCTTTACCTCTTCGATGTGCTTGTAGAGTTTCTCTGCCTCGTCTACCAGAGCGGAGAAGTCTGTATCGTCTGTGACCACCCCGGTACGGAGAGCGTCCAGATACTCTTTATCTTTCTTCTCATCGTACATAGGCGAAATGCCACCCAGTACATTCTCATCCCAAAACTTCCTGCAGTAGTCCATGTACTCCGAAAAGTTCGGATATCTCTCGGATACCTTGAAGTGGATATATGCTGTGTTATCGGAATTGACCTCGAATGCTTCGGGGTTCTCGTAGTCTCCATCGTCCAAGAAGGTAGCGATCATATAGACATCATCCACTCCCTTCAGTACCGCGTACAGGGAAGCCTGTAGTGCGTAATACTCGGGGATATCGTTCAGCCAGTCCTCGGATCTCTTGGTGGTCTTGCACTCGATGATACCCTCTACGTTGTCCTTTGTGCCGACCAGACCGTCCCACATTCCGCCGAAGATCGGATCTTCGGGGAAGAAATCTCCGAATGTCTTCTTGAAAGCGTCTTTGCCGTATACGTCTTCCGGGACAACTACTGGCAGATACCGTGAAAACCATGCAAGTTGCTTTCCCTCAATAACCTTACCTGCCTCGGTGTAGATAGAGCCTTCGAAAGGCTTACACCATGCTTTGGTGATTTCGCACCATGCTTGGAACGGGGTCTGCCACTTGTTTACGTCCAGAACCGCTCCGAACTTTGTTCCTGTGATCTTCTTGGGTTTCTTTGGTGACGGGATGTACACCCGTCCGCCATCAAACTTGATATCTTTCATGTTGATTACTCCTTATTTTTAATGCTTTCCACTTTCGCCTTGAGTTTATCGAGCAGAGCATCCGCCTCCCTCTTGGTGCAGTCGGCAAAACCGTTCGTCTTAACAAGAAGTTCGGTTGCCTTCGGTTTGTCCTCTGGTACAAGGTGTACCCACTCACTGGTGACCGTCTTCAGTGCATTGATCTGCAGTTCGTCTGCAGGACTCTCCGATGCTGTGATTTCCTTCTTGATCTCTTCTCTCTTCTCCGGGGTAGCAGGTGTCTTCGAAGAAACAACAACCTTTGCCGTTGTCTTCTTTTCTGCTTCCTTCTTCGGTGCTGTCTTGGCGACAACAGCCTTGGCAGGAGCGCTCTTTTCGGCAGGTTTTACGACCGGGGGAGCGTCACTGTCATCCGCGTCGATAGAGTCATTGATCGCGATGTCAAGAACGATCTGGTACATATATCTGCGAAGGTAGGTCATCTCCGCGCCGAGCGCTTGGATCTCATTGTTCATTCTGCTCTTGCTAGGATCGGAAATGTGGGTGTGAGGAATCTCGAATATAATAGGTGCTTCCTGTTCCTGCCCCTCTCCCGGAGTAGAAATATCCCAAACCATACCAGTGCAGTTGCCGTCTACAAATGATACTTGGAGCATCAGATCATGTTCCAGAAGGACTTCATTCGCCACCGGGACAATGTCTCCCAGTTCCAGATACCAGAAGTCTCCGTGCTGATTGTAACCCGAAGGTTTGATCTTCTTCTTGGAGAAAGCGATTCTCGCAAGCATCAGACGCTGATAGATGTTCATGTTTTCTGTCTTTTTCGTCATAAGGTTCATCTCCTTTTGTTTGATTTTGCTTCTTCAGTATACTAACAATTGTTTCTATTGTCAACACCCAATTTCACTTTATCGGGTTTCCGTTTCTGATATACAAACGGCGTCTTTCTCCCCACTTCTTATCGAAGTATTTGGGGAAGTCAACCAGATCATAACAGATAGCCTCTGATTTGCCCTCACACGTCCTAGCGACGCGTCCGACAGTCTGGGTGATAATGTTTGCGTCCACAGCCGGGAAAGCCATTATGACCTGTTCTAGGCGCTGTATATTGAGTCCCTCTTTTGCCAGTTGATAAGTCGACAACATGATGTCCAGTTCGCCGTTTCGCATCTTCTCCAGACAGATCCGTCTCTGCTTCGGCGTGTGCTTCCGCAGTACCTTATCCGCCGTGACCAATGACTCATCGTGCTTGGTTGAAATAAGGCAAGCACGTTCCTGCTGTTCGGGTGAAAGTTCGTTCATTATATAAACCAGATGATCTACGCTGTTCGACAGAATCAGTGTCGGTCTTCCTTTTATGAGGCTGACTATCAATCTGTTTCTTTCCTCGTCTTTACGCAGAAGGTCTACAGCCTTATCGAAGTCAATGACACCGTTTGCCTTCTTGGACTCTTTCGGATATACCCATCTGGTCTCTATCTTCTTGACGGTGACAGGCATAATGCTTCCGTTGTCTTCCAACTCCTCTTTCGATATCTCGTGTCGGATCTGACCGAGGTTACAGAGGATCGTCTGGAAGTATCCGTCATGCGTCTCCGGGGTAGCAGATAGTCCGTATTTATACTGTGCCTTGATGTGGTTTACAACGTATGACATCTGTGTAGTAGATTCCTTCGAATTACAACGATGGCACTCGTCCACGATCACACAGTTCCATTCGTCGCTGTACAAGCACACGTCCATCTTGGCAAGCGTCTGAACGGTTGCGTATGTGATGGTAGATCCTATTTTAGCCTTCCCGTCTGTAATCGTTCCGACACGGTCTTTTCCAAGCATCTGAACACCGATAGCCTTGCTTTGCTCCAGAAGGTCTCTTGTGTGAGTCAGCCACAGAGTCTTCATTCCTGTTTCTTGTGCAAGGATGTGACCCATGATCGTCTTCCCGGCAGAGCACGGTGCTTTCAGAATACCGCACTTCCACTTCTTCATCTCGTCCACAGCAGTACGCTGATACGGTCTGGCTGTAAAAGACTCTCCACTCCAATCCGCAGTCTTCCCTTTGTTCAGAATAACGCGAACATCAAGAGTATTCCATTCGTAGTTATTGAAAACAAACTCCATCAGTTCTGGCAAAGCACCATATGGAATCGTAGCCATATCATCATTGTACATGGTGAAGAGTCTGATCGTCTCCGGGGTATTGCCAATCCACTTTTTGAGTATCTTTCTGGTGATATACTCGGGGTTCTTGATAGTGTAGTTGTCGCACAGGAAGCGATACATCTTCCCGTCCATCCATCGTATTGTTATCTTGTCAGATACTTCTATTTGCATCGATCCATTTCTCCAAGGTGTATTCATCCGGGATCTTTCCCAAAGACTTGTGACCGTGTTTCTCGCACCAGAATATCATGTCATACGGGATCATGTAGTATTGGTCTGGATACCTTAAGGCAAACCATCCCTTTCCACCGCACAGTTCCCGGAACAGTTCTATCGAACTTCTCTGGTTGTCCTCCACTCTCGAGAAAACAAACCGTCCGCCCTTGCAGTCCTTGGCGTCTATGAGATGCGCTCCGATGTGGTTAAGGGCAATGACGTCGCATGGCTGTGTGCCGTCATCTTCACCGGGAAAACGGCTTGCCCAGAAACCATACTGTCCAAGTATATCAACCAGTTCGTCTTCCCATTCTTTTCCCTCTTTGACATTGCTCATCTGTTATTCCTCCTCTGTGTCTTTCGCACGCTGTCTATGTGCATCTTATCAGCATCGGACATGAACAGGTTCTGAAGTTGAAAATTCTTCTCCTGCTGTAAAGACTTCCAGTCCTTGTATTCGGTGCAGGAGTCATGGCAAGCCTTGTGCCTTTTCTGGCATCCTTTACATGGTGCGTTCTTCATTCTTCATCACCAAATCTCAACTTGTCCACGTCGACGATGCCGAGATCGAATGTCGCGTCGGTCACCACATTGAACTCATCAGACAGCGCTTTCAGTTCTTTGTGTTTATTTGCCAAATACGTTTCCATCTCCTTGGCAAACTTGTAGTCGCAGTACGCTTCACAAGCGCCCTTACACATCAGATACACAAGGTATACTGATAACTCGATAGTTCCAAACAATGTGCAAATGATAAAAAACTCCTTCATGATTAAAGCCTCCCTACAAATTTCTCGTATTCCTTCAGTATTGCCAGACACAATGAGTGCGCCTGTGTTGCTCTCTCGGTCACCTGTACTCCGTGCGCCCATTTACTGACGGATACCTTGTCTGTCTTGAACCCCTTGTCCGCCAGTCTGTCGATCAGCCACTTGTACGTCAGACCGTGCTTCTTCAGAAGTTCATTCACGTCATCAAACAACATCTCTGCCATTCTCATCTCTCCTTTCGTATGTTGGGTCTATTTTATAACAACAAAAGTTACTTGTCAACACAAAAAGAAAGCGCCGTGGAAAATAAGGAAACCACAGCGCCTTGTTCGAACATCCCGTCTATACCGACATCCTGTTCTCTTGCACACTTTTATGATATCACTTTGTGAGTTGTTTGTAAACTTGATTTATACCAGTTGCGGAAAGTCCACTTGCGATACCGATGCAGACAGCCGTGAGCCAATTTGTAGCACCGATGAATCCGGGTATAGTATAGAACACCACCACCCCGAGTATTACTCCACAGAAACCGCAGACAATCGGGATATACTTATCCAGTTTCTGGAAGGTGATCTTGAAACACCAACCGATAAAGTAACAAACCAATGCGATAGCAGGGCAAGCAACAAACTCTGTCATATTAATCCTCCCTTTCTGTTGGCAAATCCATAAACTGTTTATAGTATGAGTCCATTACACCGTTCGCTCCGAGAGCATGATACTGTTTGTACATATTCTCGTAATTGTCCTTGATGTAAAATGGTGCACTGCCTTCGTGGTAGTATTTCTCGTACAATTCAATCAGATTGTTCCGAAGTACCGCTTGAATACCTGCCTTGATCGCATTGTTTTCTCTCCGCATATCCTTGACCCATGCAAACATGAATGCCCACATGGATGCGATGATACCGGGTATGCCGATCAGACACAGTGCTTGATAAAACGTCATTCCTCTCACCTCCTAGTTTAAATGATAAGGAACTTCCATGTATCAGCGTCCACGATACCTGTGGGTTCGAGACCGTGCTTTCTCTGGACAGCCTTGGTTGCAAACTCGGTATTTCTGCCGAAGTCTCCGTCCACTTTAATCAGTTCGCCGTCTTCTCCACGGTAGTTATATCCACGTAAGAGCAACTGCCAAGAACTGACTGCTCCGCCGTCATCTTTCATGCCCCTCTTCAAAACTGGTAATTCAGTCATACAAGTCTCTCCTCCCGGTTCTTCAAATATCGTAGGTCTTCCATAGTAGTTCCATGCTCCACGGCTCAAAGGAAGTTTGACGCATCCGTCATCCCTCCCCTTACATTCTACCACGTTTAAGTTGTCATCAACAACATATCCGATGTGTGTGACCACTCCTTGACTGTTTCTCTTACCTACCCAGTCTCCTCTACGGAGTTGAGTCTTGGTGATCTGCTTGGTATACTTCTTGAACATACCGTCAGCAGTCGTATCCGGGAAGCCGAAAATGATCTGCAGTTCATACATACCAAGTCCAGAGCAATCGAAAGCACGAAGCACATCTCCGTATCCTGCCTCAACCTGTTTCTTCCAGAAGCGGATCGCTCTCTGGGCATTGGTCGGTGTTGTCTCCATCTTGGCGATCCAAGACTCGGAGATGATGTCCTTACCCTCACCCTGTGCGCCGAAGACGTAGATAGAGTGGTTCTTTACCTGCAGTTCAAGATAAGTAATGAAAGTGTCCAGTTTAAGCATAGTCTACCTCCTGTCAGTATTCTACTTCTTCCATCGTAGCCTTGTATGTATGCCAAGCGCCATCGTGGTAGTACATATCCACTCCACGGGACGGGAAGGTAGCGTGGAAGGTGTTGGAGTCATATCTCATGACGATGCAGACCTGCGCCCAACCGCCGAGCACGCTGTGATCATTGTATGTCGGAGCACAAACGCAGAGCGTCGCTTCTTGGTTATTCATCTGACCGAAGATTGTCTCCAGACTTGCTTTCAGTTCGTCGATGGAGGCAGGATGCATGAAGTACGGTTTGTTGGTTGTATCTGTTCTACGAGCCATGATAAGACCAAGTTCATTGATCGCACCAACAACCTCCTTTGAGTCTGTGTTCAGATTGGCATCCGTCTTGTCCTGCTTGCTTGCGCCAAGAGATCCTGTCTGGCTGAATAACGTACTGATATTGCTACTGTTCGAGTCCGCGTGGTCGGATATGTTCTTCATTGTGGTATCGATCACGTCCATGTTGTCATTGATATCCGCAATGTCGGCAGTATCATTCACTCCCGGCTTCTTCAGATTGTAATACTGTGTGTTGTTCATTTATTGACCTTCCTTTCCAATTCTTCAAGTCTCTTTTCCAGAGCCTCAATTTGCCTATGCATCTTCTTATTATCCTCAATCAGCAAAGCGCAGACTCTGTCATACTGGACAGACTGCAGTTCACCGTTAACATATGTTGCCAGTTCCGGGACAGCCTCTTCCACCTCTTCAGCGATCAGACCGTAGTAGACCTTACTAGGATCATCTGCTTCACAGCGAGAAGTAAACTGCACTCCCCTTAAAGAATCTACCTTCTCCGAGGCATTGTCAATGGTCTCGATGTTATCTTTGCACTTTCTCAAAGAAGACGAGATCTCGAGAGTATATTTGCCATCGGAATATGTAAGCACAGCGTTTGCCGAACTTGCCGAACTGGGCATGCTCCCAAACTCAATCGTCCTGTTGCACTCGATATTCTGGCTACTCTCAATTCTGACAACCCCGTAAGACGAGCGAAGGTTCAATCTTCTCGAAGCGAAGACGTCCAGATACTCCTCGCCAAGTGCACCAGAAGCATGTGCGCCACCAACACTGGAAGCATACTGTGAGGTGTTCTTGCTTGTCTGGAAATAGATACCGTCTTTGCATACCACGATATGCTTGTAGTTCGTAGCGCCAAGTGCGTCTACCCCAGTAGAAGCAGTCACCTTCATAAGAGGAGTCTTATCCATCGGGTTCGCGCCGTATCCCATACCAAGGAAGAGGTTCTCACCTGCGTTATTAGGGTTCGAACAGCGGAGATTGTCTCCAACGATCTCCCAGTTTCCGATGTTGCCAGAGGTGGCAGACAGCAACCCGGAGAAATAACCACTCACGGCATTCAAAGTGCCCGTGATGATCAAATCACCGTTATCGTCAGCGTAGAACACCCTCTCATTCGCGTTATTTCGTATCTGCAAGCCCTTTGCGTAAACTGTGAGTCCATCTTCATTGAATTCCAATTTGTTCGCGTATTGAGCCTTATTTAAGCCGTCAAGGTTGTTGTCGTTGATGGACGTGGTTGCATTGATACGGCTGTCATACGACGAGAACTTTCTGGTCTCGTCCCCGGAACTGGTGTACGTCACCTTTCCAGAGCCGTTCCATTCTACCTGCATGGTAAATATCGGCTGTACATATCCGTTTCCACCGAACACGCATACATACCGATCATCCACCCACAAAGAGTAGTCAGCGTCCGATACCACTACAGCGCTTCTGAATCCGCCATACTTCCAGTTTGCCCCGTTCGAATACCAACGTCCAACAGGATTCGTCTTATTGAAGAACGGGTTATCATCCCACTCATACGGGCAAGCAGGAAGAGACTGCTCACCGAAGTCTTGATAGATGCGGAGATCACCTTGCTTATAGACCAAAGCACTGCTTAAGATATGTGCCGTGTAGTCCGCCATGTCCACGGAATACTGGTACAGTACCGCAAGCGCATTCATAGAAGCACTACCTGCCGACAGTTTGCCTTCTCTGTCAATGAATCCGTTCGAAGCGCCAACTTCGAAAGCATAAGACAGAAGATCCTTCAGAGACTTGCCTTGATAATAGTGGTGAGGATTCACTTTGATCTCGTTCGCCAGTTCATTCAGACCAGACAGGTCTCCGACAGGCACTCCCTTATACTGGGCAACCAATATGATGAACTGTTTGACCGTGACCTCACTGTCCGCCATCGCATTGGCAAAGTCAATGCTGTCCTCATCGAACACTACCATTCTGTCTTTTCCGTTTACGTTCAGAACCGCGTTATTTACCGTTCTAGGGCGCTCAAATTTCCAGACACCATACGGGACGGATTCGTACTCGACGGACGCCATTTGGGTATGTCCGCCGTATTCTGTCCATGTCTTTGCGGATACAGTATTCCACGTCCCGGACGAAAGATCTCCCCATGTGTTCGTCGGCTGTACTGTTTCCATAACCGCGTACTCGGACATACCGCCTTCGTGGTACGAGATGGAATCATTCGGATAGACATCAGCAAAGCGGTCGAGCATATTCTTCTCGAGATCGCTTGGGGTCTGGTTGTTTCCGAATCTGAACCAGTCAATGCGTTCGTTCTTTCCGTAGTATCTGTCAGAGTTATGATCCACGACAAAGTAGACGGTATCGAGTGCAAACATGATCTTGCACTTCCATCCGTTCGACAACTGGGGAAGCAGAGACCCAAAGGTGATATTGCCCCGGACATACGGAGCAACCGAGTGAACGCTCACGCTCTCGTTCTTTGTGTGTATTGCACAGATGGCATTCGCAGATCCGTAGTAGTCATCATCAGACACTTCTACACCTGCATAGCACTTGAACTCTTCGTTCGCGATGTCATCGCCACTAATACGTTCGTCCTCATTCAGCAAAGCAACGTTGACCGAGTTAGTCGGCATCTCGCCAAATGTAACTTGGTCGGATGTGATATATGCCAGATTGAACTTCGAGCCACCGTTTACGCTGATGTCCTCATTCGTTAGGCACACACCATCAGACTTGAACAGCATTCTCTGTCTCTTGGTCTGGTCATAGCAGTTTGTGCGAAACGTTTCGCTTACATTCCATGCCATATAATCTCACCTCAATACTCAATCAGATCAAAGTTCATGGATACGATCCACTTGGCTTTGTCATCGTCCGTCGCCTTGATCATGCTCACCGTTCTGTCACCTACATAATACCTTCCTGTGTAGAGTCCGTCATTCTCATCAATTGGAACTTCCGGGCACGGGAACGTAAACGTGAACTCTGGCTGTTTCACCGCCATGAGGATCGTAGAAGCCTCCTCATAGTCAATGCCCTTCCACTTGACAGCGACATTGTACTTTGACGCGACCATCTTTCTGTGGAGGAGACCCGTAGTGTCTCGCTCCGCAGAAGTGTCCAAGGACTGGGTCTTGTAATCGTACTCGGCAGGGTCGACGATAGCCGTGCCATTGATCTCAAACCCCATTTTTCGGTTGTAAGTTAAGCCCATGCTCATTAGTATCTACCTCCTGTCGAGTTATACATATTGACGCTTTGCTTCATCACGCGACCTGCGTCTTCAGATGGTGCAAAGACAACCTTGCCATCCTTGCTTGCGATCTTCTTGACATCGGTAATAATACCCGAATCGCGAAGTGCTCTGTAAACACCATCGGATACACCATCGATGATCTCCGTGTTGTTGGCTACGGCTGTACGTCCGCCCATAGAACCAACGTACTCGGGGACACCGTTCTCGTTCGCGTAGAAGAAGTCTGCGGAATCCGGGAAACCACCAGAAGCATAACCTCTCATCTTCCAACGTCTTACGCCGTTGTTGTAGAAGGAAGCCTTTCCAGTAGAGATCGTAAGACCGTTCCAGATTTCAGCGACGCCTTCTGTGAGACCCGTCATGAAGTCATACAGGTCAGAGCCGAACTGATTGAACGGTGCGGACATACCCTTGATGACAGACTTGACTGCCTGTTCCGTTTCTCCAGATGTGCCATCCAGACCGTCTGCGATACCTTGTCCGAGTTTTCTGCCGAAGTTCTCTGCTTCGTTTCCATCGAGTCCGCCGAACAGCATATCCTTGAACGACCCGGTCGCTTCCTCTACACCTGCACTGCCAGTCAGACCTGCGAGGAGGTTGTCTTTCAGTTCCGTTCCCTTGTCTCTCATGATGGCAGGGTTGATGTCTGTGACACCGTCAATGGTGTTCTGGAGTGTACGCCCAAGCACACCGTCCGGGTCGGAGAAGGATTTCTCCATTTCGTACATCATCATGTCCGCAGATCTCTTGAACTCCGTCAGTTCAGCAGGACTCTTCATCATGTTCACATCCATGTCGAGCATCTTGATGAGACCTCTTTTAGTGACCTCGGACGGGTCTTCGAACACACCTGCGATCTCGCGAACGATATCGCTCGTCGCCTTTGCAAAATTCGGGGCAGTATCCGCAATACCTTTAGCCATTCTTACAAACATCGGCTCTATGTACTTCACGGCAGACAGACGTTTGAAATTACCCTCGACAACTTCTGCAGTTTTCCCTGTTTCCTCATCTGCAACATTCGTCGTCTTCTTCAGTTCGGACGTCCACTCGTTCTGCAATTCTATCCAGTTCTTAACATGTTCCTTCTGCGAACTTTCGATCTTTTCGTTTTTGTCTCCGATGCTCAAGAATCTCGCTGTATAACCTGCGTCGATCTCGTCATTTATCTGCGCGATGTTGTCATTATAAGCACCAGTTAAGTCTGGCACTCTCGACACTTCAGAGAAAGCCTTGGTAATGTCATCCTTGTAATCACTGATCAACCCGGTTACGGTTGTAAACGTGTTTTCCACCTTTTCAATGTGCCTTTCGTCGAACGCTTCAGAGATATATTCATCAACTTTCAACATATCGTTACCGACAGCATCAACCGTTTTTCTCAACCCTTTTTCATCGAGCGATTCATTCCAGTCAACGAGATACGTTCCTTGGATAGACTCCATTAAAGACTGATACCCCTCGTCCAATTTTCTGAACTGATTATCGTAGTATAAGTCGGTCATCTTCATTGCTTCTTCGATAACCTTACGGTCTTCGCCAGTAGCATTCTGAAGCGCGATTGTATAGTCATCCATAAGAGCCTTTCTGCTCTTTGCAATTTCTGAATGGGCATCATCATATGCTTGGTTGATTCGGTCGATAGCATCAATAGTCTGGTCTAGTTTCTTCGTATTGATTTTCAGATCGCTGAAACTGTTGACAAACTCGCTTGCAATAGGGGCAAGACCGTTCATCTTGATGCCCATCTGATCATACGCATCCAAAGTCTCTTGGATATGTTGATCATACTGCTCCTGCGTAATTGCGCCCTGCTCGAGCATCATTGTGTACATCTGCATCTGCCCGGTGATAGCCGTAATCTTGGCAGACATATTCGCGTCAACATTCGTGAGCGCCTCATCTACCCTTTTTACACTGACACCCATCATTTCAAGGAAGTCTCCAAGTTCGCCGTTCAGAGCAGTTCTGATGGTATCTGTGATGCCCTGTGCGTGTGCCCTTATGTTTTCTTCCATTTGAGTCCAGAGTGCGTTCGCTCCTGCAACGTACTGGGCAAGTTCAATATTGCCTGTTATATAGTTCTGTCGCAGTATATTCAGATTGTCACTGGTCGTTTCAACTCTCGAAGCAAAGTCAGAAACCTCATCGATTTTCTTGATAAGTTCATTGTCAACCAGAGACTGCGTAAACTTCTCCCAAGACTCAACGACATCGTCAATATAGACCCTTCCATCTCTAAACCGATAGAAGAAGTCTTGGATTTCTTTTCTCGTGTTTTCGTTTTTGCCAATGATAAATCCTGCAAGGATCGCAGTGATAGACAGCGGAATGGAAATTGCAAGTCCAGTAAGACCGAATGCCATGTATCCGCCAATCGCTGTCACAGCAGTGCCGAGAGCGCCCTCAATAAGTCCCTGTAGAGTCTTGCCATCAGCCAAACTCTCACCTGCATTGAAGTTCAAAGCAAGACCAACCGTCATGATGGCGATACCGCTCATTGTATCCTCGATACCATACACATGGTCTCCGAGTGTCTTGAACTTGTTTATCAACTTGCCAATTACCGCTTCACCTGCAATGAGGAGAATCGTTGCCTTTATCAGATCGATGTTGTCCTGCACCCACTCGATTGCCCCCTTAATGAAATCAATCGCCGGGCGGAGAGCCTTCATCATATCATCAGCAATCTGCTTTGCCTTATTCTCGGTTGCGTCACCAAGGAAGTCATATGTCGGAAGTTCGTAGTCCCACGCGGACGAGAGATCCTGCAAAGCATCACCAACTCCACCACCGCTCTTACTGGATGTAATCAGATTGATCTCATCAAAAGAAGCGAGGGTGTTCTTCAATTCGTTAGCCTTGCCATTTGCCTCTTCAAGAACATCCGCCATATCCTCTCCACCGTCTATAATGCCCATGCCAAAATCACCGCTCCCGGATAATTTCGGAAGGGTGTATCCGAACATGGATGCGGTCTCCTCTGCGATCATCTTGATCACTCGGAGAATAGCATTCAGATACGGCAGTACCTTGTTCAGCATCGGAAGCAGTAACAGACCGATAGATCTCTGCATCTGTTGGAACTGTGCATTCAGAATACGCATCTGGTTCGTCGGGGACTCAATGGTTCTAGCCAAGTCTCCCTGCAGATCCGTCACCTGTGTGAGCAGTGCGATGTATCGGAGGTTTGCTTTCTCTGCCTGTGTCATGGACGATACATTCTTATCGATACCCATAGACAGAGCGATAGTCTGAAGTCTTGCCTGTGACAGGTCAAAACCGAGTCTACGAACTGGCTCAAGTTCACCAGAGAATGCAGATTGTACTTTCTGTACAGCGTCCGCTACGCTGATGTTGTAGAAGGACGAGATATCGTATGCTAACTGGGTCAACTGCTGTGACATCACAGATGCACGTTCAGTTGCAATACCGAAGCCTTTACCGAGCGACATGAAGACGCCCTGTGCTTTCATCCACTGTGTAAGGTCAATACCGAGGAGATCCTGTGCCTTTTCTGCAAACTCATACATTGCTCCGCCAGTATTCTCCATGGACACTTGGAAGAGGTTCAATGTCTCGATATAGTCACCATACTCCGAAAGGGAACTGGTCACGAGTCTGTTTACCTTGTGCCAAGCGCCAAGGAGCATGACCGTATTTACCCGGATATTGGCAAGTACGGTATTGAATGTCCTACCCCTCTGTGTTGCTTTATGCGTTTCTGTAGAGATCCTCTTCATGGATGTTGCCATTGAAGAAAGATCGCCACCCTTAAACCCGGACAACTGACCTAATTGCGCGATTGCACTGGTGAACTCTTTGAACTTGGCAATGTTTACCGTATCAAGATCTTTGAGAATGTCGACGGTCTTCTTCAGACCAGTGTTAATGCTACTCGGGTATTTGACGTCCTTGATCTCTCTCAAGTAGTCCATTGCATCAACAAACAGTTCGAACTTCGTCAATACTTCACCATCAATTCCGCGCAATGTTTCGGTCAGTTTGTTAATGTTGTTCCCCATCGTGCTCGAGAACTTAACAGACTGAAGTCCAGTCATCGCCTCGGTGAAGTGTACCAGATTACTGATCTTCTCCGCACTGATGACACCCATGCCACTAATTGCTTGGTTCAGTTTCGTAATGTGGTCTGCATAAGTGGAAATAGTTCCAGACCTGTTCGTAGCACGCTTCAGCGATGCGAGGCGCTCCTCGAGTCGTGCCAGTTGGTCTACCGCTTCACTGGCATTAGCCTCTACTTCTATGACCAGACCGTCAACATAATCAGCCATCTTTCTGTTCCTCTTTCTTGCCCTTCTTCCGCATCCGATTCATCATTTCGATCATCTTGTTGCGGATCTTTTCCTGTGCCTTCTTTTCGTCCCGGAGTTTTCTTTCTTCGATCTCCGTCTTTGACAGCGGATACGGTTCTTCAACGTATGCCATCGGCTTCTTCGGTTTCCACATATTCAGCGACGGTAGCATTCTACACAACGTGTCATATATGTACTGACCGTTCAGCCACATCTCTGTATTCCGCCTGTGTGCCCGTATATCCTCTGCCTTTCGGAATGCCTTAACAAGATTTGGGTTTCCGTCCCAATACTCTGCTTCGGTCATCCCGATAGATAGATAGTACGGGAAGTAATCATCGAACAGTTTTACTATTAAAAAAGGGGATTCTGATTCTTCAGAACCCCCTTCATTAACTTCTTCTTCTGTCAGAAGTTCACTTCCCATTTCACTTTTTTTCCGTCGTCCTCTGGCTCGTCAAACATCGCGTTAATGGGTTCGGAATACATCTGGAGGAGTTTACTGATCAACTCATCCTTGTTGACAAGACTCTCATAGATCCTGTCTTTGGTGTCATCCTTGACCCACTTATTCTTCGCGATAAACGCGCCTTTGAACAGCATCGGAATACCAATTGCAGGTTTTGATGTTACCATCTCGGGTGAGAACCCGTTCTGTTCCATCAAGCGAACTGTCCGTCTTGTAAAAGCCAAGGTGTACTGTGTTCCCTCGAATTCGAAGGATAACTCTTTAGTCTGCTCCATAAAATGACCTCACTTTTATTAAATTGTTTATACCCCGATTATATCAAGTCGGAACGCTGAATGCAATATCCGTGTTCGGTGTAATCGAGATGTTGACGGTACGTCCTTCGTTGACTCCGCCTCCTGCCAGATGGCAAGACAGTGTGCCACTCCATTCGAACTTACCTTCCGAACCGTCCGGGGTAACAGTACCACCAGAAACAGTACCACCGAGCCACAGAGCGAACTTATGGCTAATGCCATCGTCGTATGTCTTCAGCGTGGTGTACGTTGTCGGGTTATAGTTCGCTGTGAACGCGAGAGCCTCGTTGTTCTGGATACCATTAACACCGATCTTCGAACCGTTCGAGAGAGTGGTCATATCGATAAAATCCGGGTCGCCACCCATCTCTGGGTAGTCACGGATATCGATAAGTTTTTCATATGTGGTTGTACCACCAGATTCAGTACCTACCATAAGGAAGGTCTTGTAGGTTGAATATAACTGATTCGCATCTACTGCCATATTCGTAGTCCCCTTTCATATTAATTTGGTTGTATCTTCGAATACCGCGTAACAACGCGATATACAGAAGCATCTCTAAAGTTGGGCACTGGCGAACAATATGTCCGTCTGAACCCCATCAGTCGCATTGCAGGATCTATCAGAGAAAGTATCTTTTCGACATTCTCTTTACCGAGACCGTCCGTGCCATTGTCGAAGATCTCGATATGAACTACTACGTTCGAGAAGCACTCATCCCCGGAAAGGTTCATACCGTTTCTAGGTGTAGTGTCGCTTTCTTTCCAGATCTGCACATGAGGAAAAGCGCTTGGCTGATTTACATACTCGGACGCTAAATCGGCTTCCGGGTATTCCTCGGTCACCACATTGTACAGCGTATCGAATACTTCTGGCATATAGTCAACCATATTACATCTCCCTCATCATCTCACTTGCTTTTTCACACATATCCATGAACGTCTGATACATGAACGGTCTAGGTGGTTCACCTTTCGTCCATCGCTTCTGACCGCCACGGCTCTTGTCGTAGTACCACCATCCATTATCCCCGTACTTCGAACTTGCTTCACCCGGTACATAAACGCCAGTACCAAGTTCTACAAAGATCGCGTACTCGCTGTTTACACGGACAAACCCTTTGCCCATCGTCAGATTTACAACTCCCTCAACACTGTTGAGTAAGTCTCCGTCCTCATAGATGGCGCTCGGTCTTGCCGTCCAGATGTGATACTTCACACGTTCTACTCCGTAGTCTACCAGAGACTCCAGAAGAGACTTGATCGCACGTTCCGCACCTTCACGGAAAGCCTTGACCTTCTCGTAGGCATCGTTTATCGAACTAGAATTAAGTCTCATTCGAACTGTCTGTGCCATTCTTCACGTCAACCTTTCTCGTGCCGATAATCAAGAAGTTCCTGTTACGGACGATCCTCTTGATCTCGTAGTCATGTGGTACGTCCTCGCCGTAGGGAACATCCAACCACAGCACACTGGTCTCTTTGATGACGATATCTGGTTTGTCCAAGACGATGACTTTGTCATATTTCTCATCCGAACCGAACATCTCCACCACAGCGCCTCCAGTAGGGGTAGAAACCGTGCCGAACATTTTTCTGATGTCGGTGTAGGTGATTGATTTAGAACCCGTTTTTAACCCCTTCTCGTTCGTTTTATACGACACCGATTGGTAGTTCGAGTAATAGATCCACCTTTTAGCCTTCATCAAACCGCGCATGACCTATGCCTCCTGCTTTCGGAACAATCTCGTTCATCATACTTGACGGAATATCCGCCTGTCCATAGATACAAGTGACACCATTCTCTGTGTGCTGAATCTCACCTTCTGCGCCTTGTTTCACGAGCATAAAGTTTGCGATACGGCATTGGAGTATCTCGTACTTGCTCGGAATCTTCTCGGTGTTTCCGAAAGGATCGTATTTATTCAGCACAATAGAATTAGCGACCACGAGAAAAGGAGTCACCTCCGCATCCGTCAATTCACTTCCGTCAGCCTTCAGTCCAAACAACTTCCGAACCAGTCCGATCTTTTCTGTCAATGTCATAGAAGTGACCCCCTTTCTTTAGTAGTCTCAAATCATGCTTCAGCAACAGTGCACTCGTCAGAGTATACAGTGCCAGTAGCGCTACCGCTTGCTGTTACCTTACATCTGTAGTGCTTACCTGCGTCGGAAGCCTTTACAGTCAGTGTAGCAGTATTGTAGCCAGTATACGCAGATGTCAGATCTGTCCAGACATTACCTGTCTTTGCGCGAACCTGCCACAGGTAAGCCAGTGTCGGATCGGTTGCAGGTTTTACGTCGTACTCAACGCTTGCCACGGAAACGGTAGCAGTATCGTCAGCACCAACAGTAGACTTATCTACCTTTGCATCAATGATTGTGCCGTCCTTCTCAATGGTAGCAACAGTACCGTATACCTTTGTACCGCTCTCCGGGGGAGTGAAGGAATCCTTCAGTCCTGTAATCTTGCCGTGGTAATGCTCTGCGCCGTAGTCGAGACCTAACTGACCGTAGATCTGATACTTGTCGCACGCGCCGACCTTGCTTAACGGCTCGAGGAAGAAGTTGCCCTTACCCGGGACATCGCAGAACACTGGAGCGCAGACGGACGGGTTTACAACAACTGCTGTGCCCTTCGGCAGGAAGTTATTGACCATGATACCGATATTGCCGAACGGTGTGATCAGAGTATCGATAGCGATACCGTTTACTACACGGGAAGACGGAACAACAGTCATCTTATTCTGCAGAGCGTCTGCATTCAACTGCATGATGTTCTCACCACGAGCCATCAGTACGAGGTTGTCAACCGGGGCTTCACTTGCGAGATCCTGCAGGAGCATAGCAACCTGCCAGTATCCGAGACCGTCGCCCTGTGCGTCAGCAGTTACGGAAGTGATAGCGTTTACGATACCACGGGTCTTGTACGGTACGTCATCGTACTCGCCGTCTTGGTATACACCGTTAAGGAATACATACTCTGCATCCTTCGCCATCTTCTTCATCTTGATACCGACCTGCCAGTCCAGTTCGGTCTGCGGATTAGCCTGCTGACCTGCGATGTTGAGACCGCTTAACTGACCCATGGAAGATTCCTTCGCATAGGAGATAGCCAGAGACTCATGGAAGATCTGACAGCAGTTGATGTTCTGCGAACGTGTCGCGAACGTCGGTGTCGGTGCTGTCAGAGATGCAGACTCGGAAATTGCGGGCTGTGCGTCGCCACCACCGATCTCGGAGATGAGAGATGTGGCGAACTTAAAACTCTTGGTTCTACGAGACTTGCCACCAATAAGTGTGCTGAACGGGGTCGCAGTGTTGCCTTTGACAAACAGCAGACCATCATAGTTCAGTAGGTTATGGGAAGTCATTACGTTTGACTCATTCTGTGCCATAATGTTTTACCTCTTTCTTTAGTTATTTTGGTTTACTTCTTGTGCTACTCGCGCCAATGCCACTGCTTTCGCATAATCACCCGAGGCAACACTGCCTTGGATGTCTTCGGTATTGTCTTTGATCTTCCCGGTGCTTCCGCCCTTCATTACGGGGTTCTGTGCAAGAAGTTCCGCCTTCGTATCCGCCTTGGCTTTTTCCTTGGCAGAATTGATCAGATTTGTATAGTTGGCAATGACCACGTCGACCTTGCCTTCATAAGACGCATTTGCGGAAGCCGTAGCAGTTTCTTGATCCATCCCGGATGCCATAAACTTCGCTGTCAGATCACTGACTGTGATCTGCTTTCGGAGAAGTTCGTTCTCCTGCGCGATCTGCTGATACTTTTCAGCCTCTTCTGTACTGCGCTTCTCTTCTTCGCTCATACGTTCTTTCAGTTTCTTCTTGTACTCCGACGCTTCCGCTGTAGCCTTGTCTGTGGCTTTCTTCAGACGTTCGATCTCATCAGATCTGTCCTGCGGAAGAGATACACCCGAAAGTGCCTCTACGATCTCATCGTTCGTCATTCCCTCGCGATACTTGTCACCGAGTAAATCTTGGATGTTTGCCATTTTCGCAACCTGCCTTTCTGCGTTTTATAGACTTCTCTGTCTGTCAAGAATTTTCTTTGGAAGCCTCTTTCGAAATCGGATTCGAAATCTCCTTCCCGTCTGCGTTTTTAGAACTTCTCTGTTCATTATTGCTATCGGCTTTATCAGCCGTTTTAGCCTGTTGTGCAAGGAGCATTTTCTGCTGTCCCAGTGCCTTTTCTTCCTGCTCTTTATGCCACTCCATACTG
>Ga0247610_10000709_pt1 | contig 45236 bp, 78 predicted proteins | sample 174DNAGHGhighgp2_FD_193483 | JGI IMG/M metagenome (GOLD analysis project Ga0247610, IMG submission 193483) | Sheep rumen microbial communities from Palmerston North, Manawatu-Wanganui, New Zealand - 1742 DNA GHGhigh gp2 | ecosystem: Host-associated > Mammals > Digestive system > Stomach > Rumen...
CCCATGCGGTATCCGTCCCACGGAATCGACACGAGGTTGCAAGGGACATGAAGGTCTGTCGCCGCTATCTCGCATTTGGAATACTTGATCTTCTGGTTGGCGTTAGCCATCTTGTCCCATACGATCAGGTAGTTCGTCGGCGGCAGGATGTCTGTAAAGTAGTTCCATCCCCAGATGATCCACCTCCGCGACACGCGCATGATCTCCATGATGCACTGCTCAGACGGACGCTTGTTGTCGTATCCAGAGTCGTCGAACAGCTGCGCCGCCCTTCGGCGGCGCTTCCAGTCCTTCCCGATACCGTACGGAGGATCCGCGATCGTCAGGTCGAAGTGGTTGTCGGGAATGCCGGCCATGAACCTCTCGCAGTCGCAGTGGTGAAGACTGATGTCAATCTGCCTTTCCATCTGCCGGAGCCTCCTTGACGCAACCTTCATGCGCATGGGTGTCAATGATGTGTTTCGGGACGAAATCCTTTTCTGCCGCCCTGAGCGGCATCATGACGCCCTTCACCGCTCCGTTCTTCGCCTTCAGGAGAAGCCTTGCGATATCGCCTTCCTTGACGGTTTCACGCGAGAAGAGAACATCCTCGCCAAACGCCTTCCGGATGAGGAACAGGTATCCGAACGCTACGTCGAGGAACGTGCCGTCCTGAAGATTGAGCCGCACTGGAAAGTCCACGTGAGAAGGACTGTAGTCCACCTCTTCGATATCCTCCAGCTCGATGAGCTTCTCCATGTCGGAATCCCAGTACACGTCAGCTCCGCAGCACGGACAGCACGTGCTCCTGTATCTCTCGCGGATGTTGCTCCTCTGCTCGACCTCGTACGCCCTGAGCGCATCCATGAACTTCTCGCCGACCTGCATGAACTTGTCCCAGTCCATGGCCATCCAGTCCTTGTCGCAGACGGCGTCAACGCACTCCATGAACTCGTCGATCGCCTTGGCCGGAAATCCGTCCACATCGGACTCCGCTTCGGAGTCTAGCGCGGCCCCGAACGCGATGCGTCCATCGGTTACGTAGGCCATCTTTCCGAGCGTCCTGACTTTGTTGATGCTCCTCCTGTTGCAGTCCCTGCTTGCAAAGTGCGCAAGCATTTCCTTCGCTTCATCTACTGTCATTTCTTTGCCTTTCCTTTGTGTTCGGCGAAAAGCCATTTCACGCCGCATTCGTTGTTGATGTCCTTTATCGTGCAGTTTCCGCACGGTTCGTCGCAGGGCTCGGACAGGAATGCCTTCTCGGCCTCCTCCTTGGTCCTGTACACGTCGCAGTTCCTCCTAAAGCCCTTCAAAGTCCTCTCCCTTCCTCGACAGCATCCACTTCATGACGCACCTTACGCAGTCATGAGGACATTGCGTCCTGGAATCCTCCCAGTCGTTGTCGTATTGGTCGCACACCTCCTCCTTGAACCTCTTCGCCAACATCTCGAAGTGGTCCATGGTGTCGCAGTTTCTCGCCGGAAGACTTCTGGCGGCCGCTGCGGAGCACTGGACGTTGACAAGGAAGTCGTTGTGGCTCATGCGGCCGGCAACGCACTCCCCCGCCCAGTAAACGATGTGGTTCAGCGACTCCATCGCCGCCGCAATGTTCCCCAATAAGACACCTTCGTCATGTGGAGTTGCCGGCACGTCCGCTTTAGACATCTCGTTCATTGAATCACCTATTGATGATCCAGTACACGATCGTAGCGCAGATGATACCTACGCACGCCACGACGCACTCTCCTGTTGTCATAGAAGCTAACAGCATGGCACTTCCTCCTTGTCGAACACGACCTCCTCCTCCTCGAACCCGTGGTCCTTCAGCCACTTGTTCGCGTTCATGGCCCGCTCCTTGATTTCTCGCTCTGCGTCGTCGTTCGGCGCATGAACATACATCTCCTGGTAGTCGATGATTGCGTCGCGAACAGTTCTCTCGATGCGCTGCGCGTCTCGCTTGGCGGCCGCGTCGATCCTCTCGGCTATCTCGCCAAGCTTGTGCACTACGGTCTGCCCATCGATCGTAAACTGCGCGTTTCTGTAGGCATTCGCCCTGACGAGCTCCCTCAGGAAATCAGAGATATCCTTCAGGCACTCTCCTTCAAACCTTTTGTCCATCGAATTGACACTCCTTCTCGTCCTTCTTGTCGTCTTTCTGGTCAATCTCTTTCATACGCCAGTGCTTCCGAATCCGCCGGTTCCACGATCCGAATCGCCGACATCTGAAACCTCGCACGTCACACACTCGATGACGGGAGCCAGCACAAGCTGGGCGATACGGTCTCCCTTGAATATACAATGACGCCGCGTGTCTATTCCGTTGGTGTAGTTCTGGTGCGGAGACCATATCAGTATGACGCCGATTTCACCTTTGTAGCCGCAGTCAATCGTGCCCGGAGCATTCCAAACCGTAACACCCTTGAGCGCCAGTCCGCTCCTCGGACGCACCTGAATCTCATACCCTTCGGGGATGTCCACCGCGAGTCCAGTCTTGACCAATGTCGGAACATACGGCTCAAGATCGACATCATTTATCGCGCAAATATCCATTCCAGCGTCATTGTTGTGCGCCTTCTCTGGTATCTTTGCGTCTTCGTGGAGTTTCTTGAACCCCAGCCTTACAACTCCTCCAAGCATAAAAGCCATCATTCACCTTCCTTTCCTTGGCCAAGAATCGCCCTGGCCTTTCTCATTTTTTCGTTGTCTTCGGTCAGATACCTCTTGCACGGGATGCACGCACCGCACGGCTTACCATCCTTCAGATCCTGGAATATCGTCTCCGCATCGTCTCGGTTCACGTTTCCGAACGACGGACAGAGCCACGACTCGCTTGCATGGAAATCCCCACGCCAGTCTATCATGGGAGTGCAGAACCTCTTCTGCACGATCATCAGATGGAAGAAGTGTCTCAGATTCTGAGATTGCGCTGCCGTCACATGGGCCGCCAAGCACGAGTTGTGCCACGGGGAGGCCTTGACCTCCTCAATCGCCTTCTCGCACGTAATAGCCCTTCCTATGTCGCTCATCGCACGAATCTCATGCAGATCGAGATGAACTCCCAGGCCCTTCCACCTGTCCTCTTGAGACCTGTACTTCGCAACAGTCTCTTCGTGAAGCCTGTACCACTTCGGATTGGAATACACCTGCGCACCGACAAATCCCTTCAGCTTCGCCACTCGCTCGAACCTCCACTCCGCCTGCTCGTCCCCGAGCCACATCCCGTTTGTGCAGATGCAGAAGCACAAGTTACACCTTGACACTCTCTTGCAGAAGTCGAGGAAATGCGGATGCTCTGTAGGCTCCCCGCCCGATATTGTCAGTTCGGGACATCCTCCGGCCTTCACGAACCTCAATGCGTTCCCGAATGTTGCGTCGTCCATCAGGCCTCCGTCCGGCCTTGAATCGTCCATGCAGTGCGGACACATCATCCGACACCTGTTTGTTATCTGGATTAACACGAATCCTCCGTTGTCTTGTGTCCTGCATACTCGTTGAGAATGTCCGCGATCGCAAATGCCAGGCCAAGGGCCTCGTCACGAGTCCTCTCCGGATACGCAGGGATGTTGCACACCTTCCGCATGCTGTTCACATCATACACCGTGCACGTGCGCTTTCCTCCCCAATGGCTGTTGCACGACGGACACACCGTAGTGAACGGCCCTCTGAGAGGATTGCGCCCCATTGGCATAAGCGGCCTTATATTCCCGTTGCTCATTCCACAAGCTCCACGCGCTCTCCAAGCTTTATGACGTAGTGCGGAAAGTCAGGCTCTCCCCACTCCGGATGCGGAGTGCGCTCCGGATACTTCGCGTCAGGATCAAGCACCGCATCTGCGATGAAGAACATGTCGGCCTTCTTGTATCCAAGCGAGAATGCAACAACCTTCGGCTTGCGCTCATTGAATATGGTTGCGTAGAAATCCTCGCATGTAGGCATTGAGTTTACGTCCCAATTGGCGAACCTCGGCCACCAGTACTTCTTGGACTCGCGGTACTCCTCCTCTTTCTCGCCCGACGCGATCATGTCGTACCATTCGCGAGCCAACACAAGATTCAGCACCGAGCATTCGCTTCGCTTTATCTGCCTCATGTCACACCTTCCATTTCGCTGTCCACCACACAAGCCTTCGTTTTCCCACGTAGCTCGTGCGCTTGAGCGACACGAGCTCCGCGTTAGGGAAGTTGATCCTGCACAGATTCTGCAGCCTTCTTACCCTCATGAACGGCAGACACCACCTTCCCGTCTTGAACCTTGCGCATACCAACCCGTCAGAATCTTTCCACGAGTTGTACCATCTTTCACTTATCACCGGCACCATCCTCTGAAACAGCCGGTTCATCCTCGGGGATGCTCACGCTCACCGTCACCCCTCCGTGCGAGACGGAAAACTCGCGGTTCCCTTCCTCGACGTAGTGGAAGAACTCCTTGGCGCATTCATGGAAGCTCTCGGCCGCATTTGGAGCAAAGTCAGGAAGCTCCTTCACGGGCTCCTTCTCCGACTCCTTCTTCTCCTCTTCTGACTTCTTCTGGACGCGCTTCACCTCGACGCTCACGATCTGCCCGCCGGTTCCGAAGAGCGAATGGAACAGGTCAACGGTCTTGCTGCCAAGACCCTTCCAGTCTTCGCAGTACCTGCGCAGATCGTTTACCTGAATGTACGCCAACGCCGCGGCAAGCCATCCGCACGCCGCAAGCGCATTCTTCTCTAACACGCCGATACCCGCAACCAAACAGCAGATCGCGATGTTCATGACGCTCATCACCTTGAAAACTTTCATTTTGTTCGACTCTTTCATGTTATACCCACTCCTGCTCCGGAACTTCCGGAATTTTGACTTTTTCGATCCTGTACTCGCACCCGACCTCGTCGGTGCTTCCGACGCTCGCCGAATCCTCATACACCTTCACTTCAAGACCGAGGTCCTTCATGTACCCCTCGGCATCCTCCTTCATGCGCAGATGCGCCTCCTCCTTCGACTTGAAGAGCCCCATCACACGCGCTTTTCCGTCGACTGAATCGCCGTACTCCACGTACGTGACGCACCACATCTCGCACTGCTTTTCGAGAAAAGCTTCGTACGCCTTTCCGAGAATCGCTCTTGGATTATCTCCGGTTTTCTCCGCTCCGGACAAAAGATCCTTTATCGTCGATCTCAAGAACTTTATGACGCTCGACGCCTCCCTAAGGCTTCTGTCGACATTGCCGAGCTGTCTTGCCACGTTGAACGCCTCTTTGAAGGCCTTCTTCTGGTACTCGGTCATGCCTGAATAGTATGCGATGATGTTCAGCTCCTCGCATATCCGCTTGCACCGCTCAAGTTCGTCCAGCTTCCAGTCTGGAACGATCCTCGATCCGCTCGCTATCTCATGCTCGACCTTTTTGCGGATTTCGCTCTCGAGCTGCTTCTGCTTCTCGTACAGCGTCCGCTTGGTCTCGCTCTGCTCCTCGATCGCACGGCACATGCTCGCGGCGAACGGACGCCCGATGCGCCTTTTTCGCATCTGCTCGTCGTGAAGCGCGACCGGCTTCCTTGTCACCTTCAGGCAGAGCCTGCCCTCGCTCTCCAGATAGTACACCTTCATGACCCCCCACTTGGGTGGTATGATGTCGAGGTTGTCCAGCACGAAGTCAGGCGCCACGATCCAGAACATGTCGATGTCGTCGAAGAACACGTTGTGCTTGGAGGGATCCTCCAGCTCGCGCTTCAGGTCTGACTTCGATATCTTGATCTCGAACGCCTCGATCATGTAGTTTTCGGAATCCCAGCAGTGGAACGCCATGAAGTCGACGTGCCGGTTTGCCCATCCAGTTGCGTTTCCGACCTCAGACGCGCATACGCACTGGCCGGCCTTGAACCTTCCCCTGAGCAGTCCGCAGATGCTGTCTGCGGAAATGCCGAGTTCCTTCGCCTTTTCGTAGTCTCCCATTTCACCCATTCCTCTCTGTTTTGTCGATCTTCTCCCTGTTGTAGAGCAGCACGTACCAGTTTCTGGTAGGATCGATGACGAGCTCGGCCTTGTCGAATCCGAGATCCAACGCCACGGACCTCCAGTCCCAACTGTGAGAGGCGAACGTCTTGTCTCCGTCCTTGTCCACGCCGATCTCAGTCTCCACTTCAAGGCCGGATGTCGTCACCCTCTCGGCGGAAATCCGCCTGTTCCGCTCCTCGTCGTTCAGGAGCATCCAGATCACGTCATGGGCAAGATACAGACGGACGTCCGCCTTCACCTCTACCTTTTTGCTTTTCTTGCTTTTCTTACGCTTCTTTTCCATGCCTTAACCAACCTTTCCGAATTTTCGTTGAGCACCCTGCAAAGCTCCTCCACGAAGCATTTCGACCTGTGCTCGAACATGAACGTACGGCCTTCTCGGTCCACTATCGCAGACGACTCGCCGTAGTCCAGCACCGCGAACGGCGGCGCCAGACACGGGTCGTCCTTCCAGTCTTCAGACTTTGGTCCCATGGATCACTCGCACATCACAGGGCACAGACTCCACGTCTGACCTTCCGAATCGGTGTACCACACCGTTCCGCAGTTGTGCTCGACGTTCTTGTATCCGAGCTTGACCATGAGCTCCGCAAGAGCCTCTTCGATGTCTTCTCCCATACAACTTCCTTTCTATTGACATTCTCCCTCGAGTACAAACCCCTGCTTGTGGGCTTCTTCAAGGGCGAGGTTATACCACCTTTCGTACTCCTTTTCGTTGTCAAGCCAAGGAGGATTGCCTTCATTTCCGTTCACAGCCCATACAGGAATTTCTTTCCCGTCTTCAAGTTCAACCACAGCACCCCATTGATCTCCAATCGCAAACAAACGAAGGTCAGTCACTACAGTCTTACTCACGTCATATCCCCCTCGCTGTACTCCGCGAACTGTAGAACGGCCATCCCGTCGAACACGGTCCACTTCATGGAGTAGTATCCGACGCCAAACGAATGCGTCTTGATTCTCCTGAGAGCCTCTTCCTTGTCGATGAGATGGGCTTTGGCCCCCTTGTACGCAAACCCGTAGATGAACGTGCACGGACGGTTGGCCTCGATCCACTTGTGCAGGATGTCCTCCTTAGTCCAGCTCTTCACCTCTTCGAGCGTGATGTTCACGTCTATCGTGATCTGACAGCCCTTGTTCGTGACCATCGTCTTCTCGCCGTTTCTGACGGCGTCGAAAACAATGACCCATGTGTCGCCGTACTTCATGCTGCGAGATTTTGTCGATATGCTTTCGTACCACCTGTCGTTGTACGGCACGCGAAGATACCTGTTCCCGACTTTCACGGTCTGCCCGTAGTAGCCGACCATCGCGAACTTTCCGTCATTCTTCACGATCGCAGGCATTCTGTTCGGATCTCCCTCGAACCTCGTGTCCCTCTTCCACTTTTCGTACGACTGCCCGGTCCATGACACGTCATCGTACCATTCCGCGAGCATCGGCACGATCTTTCCGTCACGCGGATCGCACTCTACGATCGTCTTTTTCCTTCCTACGCGTATGATTGCAATCTCGCCGAAGTACCCGAGCTCGACGTCCGCGATCGTCTCGCACCCGTCTACTCCTCGAAGGTCCCACCTCGACACGTTGCCTTCAAGGATTTTCTCCCTGAGCTTTTTAAGCTTTTGGAACGATTCGGTCTTTACATGGTCTCCCATTTCTTCGCACCTTCTGTCTTGAACTTCATTTTAACCGATCCTCCTGCATGCGACTCAATGACGATTTCCGCTGGCTTGTAGGCCTCGTGATACCTCTCGTCGATGAGAGAGCAGTTGATAAGAGCGGACTCGCCCACACGGTTTAGCCGGTGGTCTCCGCTGTGGATGTGACCGCAGACCACGCACCGCGGCCTGCACCTCAATATGGCCTCCCTGAGAGATTTGCTTCCGAAGTGCTTCCAGTACATCCTGTAGTGCTGGCGCGACACGTCAAACGTCTCTTCCTCCCCGACACCCTCCGGAGGAGTGTGGCAAACGAGGACGTCTATTCCGCTTGGAATGAGGTCGAACTTCTCGTCCAGGCGGTTGTCGGCTCTCTCCCAGCACCACTGGCCGTTGATGAACGGAACCCATGGAGTTCCGTAGAACTTTAGCCCGCACACCGTCTCACACCTGTCGACCAGGATGTGAAGGTTCCCGGCAAACCGCTTCCTTCCGTTTCCAAGCTCTTCGCGCAGAAAAGAATCGTGGTTTCCGGGAGTGGCCACAACCTCTATTCCATGGAACAGCATCTTGTTGCACATTCCGAGAAACTCTCTCTCGAAGTGCCTCTCGTGCGACGATCCTATGACGGCCGTCTCGATGTCGCCGGCTATGGCAACTACATCAACCTTCTTCCGTATCGCTACGTCGGCAAGCCTTGAGTAGTTCACGCAGCCATGCAGATCGCTCATGCATAGGATCTTGACCTTTCCGTCCTGCATCATCGTATCGTCCCGTCCGGATTGATGATCTTTCCGTTGCGAACGGTTCCGTCGTAGTGCATGAGGAACTTTATGGCCGCGTCCTCGATGATTCCGAGAGCCCTCGGGCAGAACGGCATCGGCGCATTCTTCTTCGGGTTCTCGTGGAACTCGTAGCGCCCCTTTCCCCTTCTCCAGTTCTGGTTTTCCAACAGACACTCCGCCACGAACTTGGGGCTGTCTTCGCACTTCATCCTGAATTTTGCCTCCTGGATGCCGCCATTCAGGCCTGTGCCGAACTCGACAGGCTTAAACGCCTTTGCCTTCGCAACCGGCTTTGGCTTTCCTGAAACTTTCTTCATTGGCTTTCCTTTCTTCATCAGACGGCTCGTCCTTGCGGAGCATTCCGCAGCTTCCGAACGCATCTATGCTGAACTTCTTGAATATCGCCTGGTGCAGATAGCATAGGCATTCGTACGGTGGACCCTCCCTCACTCCGCACAGGTCCATGACCGTCAGGGCGATGTGCAGGCACTCGTGAGACAGCGATGTCGAGTCGTCAACTGTTCCCCGGAATGACTCGACTCTCACGATGTATACACGAGTTCCATTCCCGCTCTTTACGGAGATACCCTCCCCGTCTGTCTCGTCGTCGCTCTTCGCATAGCTCTCGTTCAGGTTCTTGGCAATCAAGGCCGCCTCAGTTCCAGTGAAGATGCCGGCCATCTCGGAAAGAGCACTATGCGCGGTCTCGCACATCTCTTCCCGACTTCCGATGAACAACAATATCTTGCGGGGAAACACAACCGGATCAAAGAAAAACCACCTGTGATTAGGCTTCGGTTCGCATTCAGACGACATTGATCATTGCTCCTTCCTGTAGATCAAAAGCCCATTGTCAAGGAGACCGCACAATTCCCACAATATCTTGTGGGGTATCTCCCTGAACAGATGCGCGGTTCCATACCTGTATGGCCTGCCCAGGACAAGATACGACTTGTCCTCGAACAGTCCATGCCTCTTCAATTCATGGCAGTTCTCTTCGTAGTTCCACGGCCTTTCAGGATGGTCATTGCGGTAAGCCTTGATGCAGGCCTCCTGCTTCGGCGTACCTGGACGGCAGTCGTTGAGATGCCATTCCCTCCATATCGGAACGATCGAGTTCCATGTCGGGCACACCAGCCCGCACCTGTCGAGATACTTTACCACGTTGTCGAGGCACTGGCCTCCAGTTTCCACCGGCACAAGCCCAAGCTTCTCGCAAGCCTTGATCCTCAGTCCGCCGGCCATGGACAGACACCAGCCATCCTTCCTCCTGTGGTTCAGATCAACGGACAGGTCCAGCTCCACCGGATAACCTTTCTCGGTTTCAGGCCCGTACGTGGCGTGCAGCTTCGCCTCGAAGTCCTCGCCGGACTCCAGCTTCTGCAGATACGTCATAGAATCTTCCTCCTTCTTGGCATAGGCTCCAGCTCCTCGCACTGAAACCCGTTACTCCTGAGCCAGTCTGCAATGAGATGCCGGTGGCTCATCCGCGGAACAGTCCGCTCCCTGTCCTCGTAGGCCTCCCAGGCCGTGAGGATCATTCCGTCATACTTGGCCGCTATCTCGGCAGGGTCGAGCATGCTGAATCGCATGCTGTACAGCTGTGCGAACTTCCTGTCGCTCATCCGCCTTCGCAGATGCTTCCAGTACATGCCGTATGGAGGCGCCAGCTCGTCTGCTACAGGAAGCTTGTATCCGGGCGGCTGCTGGTGGCAGATGCTTATGGCCCTGCCAGACCTCTCGCCAAGCCCGGAGAAGTAGCACGTGTAGACCTTTCCGACCATCACGCCACCCCGTCTCCAACGTTTGCAGCCTTCTTCCACGGACGAAGCACCCTTCTGCTCTTCTTGAGCTTCAGCTGCTCCATCTTGAACACCTGCACGAACCGGTCCACCACACGCTCGCCGTACCTCTTCTTGATGTCAATGACGCCAAGGTTCGACGTAAGATGGGTTCTCCTGTTGGAGAGCTGCATCCTCTTCTCAAGGAGATACGGAAACAGCTCGGCTTCCTGTCCCCAGCTCTTCATGAGCGGCTCAGTGCCAACGTCGTCGATAAGGATGTCGTAATCACTGTTTTCGTCGACCCATTCCCTTGCCGTGTCCATGTTCCATCCCTGGGTCTCGATCATCGACAGCTTCACGATCTGAGAATACTGCCTCTGTCGCCTCACGCGGTTCATGCAGTCGAAAAAGTACGTCTTCCCGACGCCGACATTCCCGCAGAGCCACAGATTGTAGCCCTTCAGGTAGTCGGTAAGCACTCCAAGCGTTTCGGCCGTGAAATCATAGCCGTACGCCATCATGCGCTGCGCATACCACTCGACAACACCCTCCTTGACGACCGGCGGCGCCTCCGCCTTCCTGACAATAGTCTTCACGAGACGCTCAAGCATGTCTCCGAAAGTAGACTTCGACTCAGCCGGCGTCTGATCGGCCGGTCCCGCTCTCACATCATCTGCCATTTCAGCCTCCTTGCATTCTGCGGATAAGCTCCTCGTCGGACTCGTCGTTCCCCCTCAGGAACTGAGCTCCTCCTCCAGTTTCCGCGTTTTCCTTTGAATCTTCCCAGTTTCCCCTGTTTAGCCACGTTGCGGGATGTGGGATGAACTTCCCACCGTCCTTCATCCAAGACTGCTGCCCCTTCCACCACTCAAGCGAGGCCATAAGCGTCGCCATGAACACTTCCACGTCAGGCTGAACCTTTATAATCTTCGTAAAAGCCTTCAAAGCGTCCGCTTTAGCCACTTTTCTCGGATACTTTGACCAGAACATCGAAAACCTCTCCGGTATCCAGGCCATGTCGTTCCTCGAATCGACAGACGGCGCAGAACTTGACGTCCCTCCAGAACGTCGTATAACGCCGCCAGAAGGGCTTTCAATATCTTGGGGTGCAACTGCACCTCCAGACGCTTCCTCGCGCTTCTGAGGGCTCACAGACGCCGTTTCCGGCGATCCTGGAGCCCGACTACCGTCTTCAGCCCCAAAAGAGCTCATGAAGAGGTCGCTCTGGATCCCTGCCGCTATACGCTCCCTCTTGTCTCCGCGCCCACTCTTTTCTAGGGAGATAGGTGCTTTCTTTTTAGGGGGGACTATAGGGGGGTGTTTTTCTTTAAGGTCAGAGGGTGTCTTTTCATGAAGAGATAAGGAGTCGACGGCTCCAGAAGTCGCTTTTTCCGCAGATTCCGTTACTGTAACAGATGCACCGCTTCCAGAAGACACAGATTTCTCCATCGCAGACGACAGAACTCCGGCGGCGCCTTCCTTGCGCCTTTTCCTGCACGCCTGCACCCTAAGTCTGGTGTTGTTCCTTGACACAAGACACTGCCTGTAATACCTGACCTCGACCTCGATGTCATGATCGATGAAGTAGTCCGTATCCAGCGCAAGGCAGCGGATTATCCTTCCAATCTGTTCATTTGTGAAGTTTTCGTTGGCTACCAGCTCCCTGAACGTCCCAGGCAGCCTAAGGTCAACATACTTCAGCCCAGCAGGTATGCCGGGCCAATCCTTCCTATTGGTCGACTTCATAGCATACCAACCTCCCAAGCCATGTAGCATGCGTTACAGTAACGCTTTTGTATGCGTTACAGTAACCGTTCACTTCTCATCTGACGCGCCAGCGCCAGCCCCTTCATTGCGCTCGGATTCGTTATCCGGCTTGACCTCTCTCCTGAAAAGGCCTGCCGCCTTGTTCCATGCCGAGTTTGCGTTTCTCAGCACGTCTTTCGACAGGTCTGAACACACTTCACGCCATGTCTTTCCGCCAGCTCTCTTCTTTCCCGAATACAGGCCAATTGCCATGCCAGAGGCAAAGATTATCGCATTCCACATCTAACGGTCCTTTCTTTTTGTTCGCAACATTATAGCATTTCAGCACATAAGCGCGAACATCTTGCTTTTTGCGTATTTTTCCGTCTTTTTCACGTCCATTCCGCAATGGATGAAACACTTTACAGTCCCCTGCGCCGCATCCTTCGGCGTACTTGCGCATGCCGACCCATGTAATACGTCCAAGGCGATCCTGTACAACTCCTCTACAGAGCCCTCGAGAACCTCCCTGGCCTTCTTATGGCGCATGGCCCTGCATCGCTCACCTACGGCCGCGGAAAGCTCTGAGGCGACGCACATTTCGTATGCTCCGATCCCCTTTGCCTCCGCGGCCATAACTTCATCCATGACGGCATGATATCCTCTTTTGGATGCATCAGACATTCTTTTCTTCCTTTTCGTGCATAGCGGCAGATGCGTTTGCCGCCCTGAGACCCCTCCAGTAGCAGAAGTCCTCGACCGTCTTCACCTCTGTGATGCTCGTGACCTTCTTCATCTTGTCGCGCACATCGACCCCGATGGCCAGCTTGACCTTCTCGGAGAGCGTCTTCAGATCCGGACACACCGCGTGTATGCAGTCGGTCGTGTCGACCCCGAACTCCCCGCTCTCGGCCACGGCTCCAAGGAACACGTACAGGACGATCTGAGGCGTCTTCTCGACAAGGGAATCGGTGTAGAACCGCTCGTACTTGTCGTCGTCGTCAGGAATGCTGTGTCGCCGGCGGTAGTCCACCTCCACGGGCAGGCTCACAGCAATAGACGTAGGCTTCCCCTTTATGGAGAAGTTCACCACCACGCTGTCATGGTTCGTGTCGTTGTACAGGCTGAAGTCGATCGCCTCCTCGGGCATCTTCTCGAATCCGAGAATCTTCGCCATCAGTTTGGCAACCTCCTTCTTGCGGCTCTTCTGGTTCTCCTTCCAGTTCTCGGAGAGCTGATGAAGACGCATCACCTCAGAACGGAACTCCGCCGGACGGTACGCATGGCGCAGCCTGAGCGCGGACTCTATGATGTTGCCGCGCATGTAGTTCAGCTCCTGGATCATGTTGTCGATGTCCTTCACGCCCTCGACGCACTTTCCGAAAACCTGCACGAGCCTTTCCGCGTCCTTTTCCTCTACCTTGAACCCGTTGCCGTCGTCGTGGCGGCCGTTGTCGGTATCGTGGAAGTACGAATACTTGCTGATGCTCTTAACCCCCATGTCGAGAATGCTGTCTCTGATGCTCCTCAGCTCAGGGCAATCCCACATGCTTCCGATGGCCTCCTTCTGAATTTCAAGCATTTGCGGCCTCCTTGTACTTTTCCTGCGCCCAGTAGTTCATGCTGTGCGTCACGAGATCGAAACGAACCTTCACAATCGCCTTTCCGAGATGGGACTTTCCCTTCTTGTCCTCGATGCTCATTGCATCTTCGTCGATGGCGTTGGAGATGAGGTCGAAGTGCTCCTTCATCATCTCGTTGAAATGACGGCGGATGTTGTCATCATACTCCTTGAGCTGCGAGCAGTCGAAGAAGAAACCCTTCTCGAAGAACCCACTTGCGTAGAAATCCCTGAACTCTGCGAACGTGCGGCCGTAAAGTGACCGCGCCTTCGCCCTCTCGAACAGCTCCTCGTAGAACCGTTCGATGCACGCAAATGCGCTGTCCTCCATCTCGCGGAACCCCGGAAGGCTCAGACAGCATCCGCACGGAGGACGGCAACGCCTCTCCTGGCTGTCCATGACGTCCACGATCTCCTTCTTGACAAGACTGCCCGCATTGTCCTGCCCCCGGAAGCTCGTGGCGAAGATCGCGCTTATCATGCTTCCAGGACGGAACGGATGGTAGCACGTACCGTTGAAGTTGAAGCGGCACCCATCGCCAACCGGCCAGTGATAACCCTTCACCATCAGCCCGTCGAACTCGTCGTCTGTAGCAATCTCGTCGCCGAGCAGGCAGGCTACGTACTTGTCGACGAAATCTCCCGTGACCACGTTTGGCACGATCGCCATCATGATCCAGTTGTTTGCCAAATCTGCCTTCATTAGACTTCCTTTCTATTGGATTTCCACGACTGCGGCTTTTTCATTTCCGTATACGCACTCGTTTGAGACGAACTCGTCCCACGTCATGACCTTTGAATACTTCGGGTAGCGTTTCTCGAAGTCTTTCTCCTCGACAACAACAGCATAGCTCTTGAAGTCCTCCATGACCTTCCTCGGCCCTCCGGACAGATCGGTCATTTCGTTTTGCACCATGTAGACCAACAGATCCCATTCGCTCTCTGACATTCCTATCCTGTCCCTGAGAAGCAACATGGTGTCGATGAATCCATCCATCGTTATCTCAACCATCTGTTCCATTTGTCCTCCATCAATTAGGGGTGAGCCTTATGCAGGCGTACACAGGCTCGTCGTTGCACCGCTTCTTCAGCTCCAGCATGCTCCAGTCTCCGTCGACGTAGTACCATCCCCTTCCGAGGTCGGCGTACTCGCGTATTCCGGATATCGTCGGAACTCCTTCGGCGAGAAACTTCCTGAGCCTTCTCAGGAACACGCGCTTCACGTCTAGCGACTCTGTCCTGAACTGGAACAGCTTGTACTGGTTGTTCCACGTCCATCCGTCCTCGCCCTCTGCCCACGCGTCGATCTGCACCACCTCGAAAAGCGGCGCGAACTTCCTGTCGCCCTTCATTCAAGCGCCTCCATGGCCTTCTTGCCGTAGTAAGCCGCTTCGCACCAGATGTCGACGTCCTTGACCGCCCTCAGAGAAAGATTCCCTCCGACTCTGCGTCGCTCAGTCTCCTCCTTGAGCTCGTCGAACGTCATTCTCCTATCCGACTCTATCGCCGTAGTGCTTTCAACGGTCTCTTGGACCGCCATGACATAGCGGTACTTCTTGGCCTTAGGCTTGACATTTGACTTTGTCTTTCCTCTCATGACACCGACCTTTCACGATCTGCGTAGGCCCTTACGTAGACGTATTCGCCTGCGCACCTCACATCAAGCGACACCTCAAAGCTTTTACCCATCTTGTATGTCGTAGACCAGCTGTTCGCGTCGTCGTACGGAGGCTTGTCGCCTCCATAGTACGAGAACCTGGTGTTTTTCTTGATGTCCCTTACGACCTTCTTGCTGAGTATCAGCCTCTCAAGCCTGTGAGCGACCGACTCTTCGCCGATGAGAGTCATCCGGTTCCCGAAGATCCCGAACTCTCGGTATCTGTTGTCGGCGAACCTAGCTCCGAACGCGGCGACATGGTCGTCCGGATTTTCCAGACGACCCCAGTTCTCCCGCCTGTTGATGTCTACTTTTTCAGGTTCCTTCTTTTTCATCGCTCTCCTTTTCGATGGACACGACCTCCGCGGTCATGGATTTTACCGCTTTGCTGAAATAGAAACTATTGACCATGTCATCGTAATGATCATCCATCAGCATCTTAACAGAATCAATCCTATCTTCGTCAGAGTCTCCTCCAACAGAGAACTCAAGCTCCATGGAGACAGAGACCTTAACTGTCTTTACAGGATCGCCAAGCATTCCGTTTAACACAATCATACATCCTCCTTTGATTCAACAACTCCGTCGGCCGGTCCTATCCTTTGGAGCACCTTCACCTCGTCGTATGCTATCGATTCGTCGTTCGACACCATCTCGCGCTGAAGTTCGTCGTCATTGTGATACACGTCTTCCGCGACCTTCTTAGCCTCATCTTCGTCTTCGGCATCGACCTCGAACGAAACCTGGCGGTGCTCCCACACCTCCACAAGGAACTTGCTCTTCATGCCAAGATGCCCATCTTGGATTGAGGAATGATGCGGGCGAGGCTCTTCAGGGAAATATCCGAGATCGCCCTTGAAACTCTCTCGAACACACCTTTCTCGGATGCACGCTTGCACCAGTCGAAGGCTATGCGACTAGCCTCTTCTGCGCTTTCGGCCTTGACGATCAGCCCAACCTTCCTTTTCTTGCCAACGTCTAACACGTTTATCAGAAATTTCTTCATAGTGTCATCTCCATTTCCATTACGTTTACGGACACCACGAGTCCTTCGCAGCGGTAGCTCATGTCGAGCCTGCGCTCTCCGTGCCACACCTGGGTCTCCGTGCTCTTGCGCTCATCGAGCTTCATCCTTCGTCTTTGCAGGTCATCCATCTCGATATTGAAGAAATCACCAACGTGGTCCATCATGAACTTGTCTGCCATGTCGACTGCGGCATCCCAGTCAAAGAATGCCGCAGCTTCCGAGTACACGGAATCGTCCTGAACCTCAGTCATTGCGACTGCACATACCTTCATCTGGCCCCCCTGTTCGCCCGTCGAGCCTTCCTCTGCGCCTTGCGGATCTTCTTTCGCAACGCACGCTGAACGCACTCTTCATGCGTGCGAGAGACACATGGAAGGATATGCACCCTTCCAGTGTTCTCATCCACGTAGAACTTTCCCATCACTTTCTCCTGTTCGCTCGTCTGGCCTTCTTCTGCGCCTTATGGGCCTTGCGTGCCTTGCGCTTCTTCAAGGCCTCCTCGCGTGTGACGGGAATCTGGTAAGTCTCCCCGCCGGCGGCGATCCTTCTCTCCGCCTCGTGTTTTGCCATTGAAGCAAAAGACGAGATTCCGAGCATTGCTCCGATCTTTCCTAACATGCGCATTCTCCTATTTCTTTTTTCTGATGTACTTCTTGAGCATCTGCTCGCAAAGGGCAGATGCGGTCCTCACGGGAACGCTGTTTCCGATCTGCTTGACCTGCTCTCCGCGGTTCCCCTTCAGGATGTAGTCCTTGGGGAAGCTGTGCGCGGCCGCAAGCTCGCTCGGCTTCAGCATCCTGATCCTGATGTCTATCAGCCTTCCGTCCTCCAGCATCGGAAGCGCCACCTGCATCGCGTCGCACGTCGTGATCGTGCACATCGGTCCGTCTGCGCTCTTCACGTGCCCGCTGTCGTGGCCTCCCGGCCTGGACATGTCCAGTATCACCGGCGTCGCAACCTGTATCGCGCCGGCTGTCGCTATCGTCGGAACCGGCTCGTCCGCAGACCTCGCGGCCGCGCAGCTCTGCTGTCCGATCAGAATCGGAGTCGCAATGGCATAGCGGTCGTGCGTGCACTGTGTTCCCAGCGGACCGTCCAGCGGCTTCGCGTGCCCGGCATGCCCGATGCAGTCTACGATAAGAGGCTCGCACAGCATGTGGTGCGCACCGCTAGTGGTTATCGTCGACAGCGGCTTGTCGATGTCCTCAACCGTGTTGTTGTTGCGCAGCTTAACGATGAACGGCCTCACGAGCGCGAACCTGTTCCCGCCGGCGTGCTGGGTTGGAAGCGGAAGCTCAAGCTGCCTCAGACGACAGTTGTCGCTCTCTCCAGCGCCAAGCATGTCCATGAGGAAATCCATGCCGTTGTACTTGGCCATCCCAACCGCGATCCGCCTCAAGGTATTGTACGCCAAGGGCTTCTTCCGGTTGAAGATAGACTTTCCGGTGTCAGCTAAGTCGAGGCACTCCCTCGCGCTCCTCCACGGCCTTCCGGTGCCTTTGCCGTACCTCGGCTTGGGGAACTGCGGTTCGGGAAGTCCGACCTTGGACGCGATCAAGAAGAACCGCTTCCTCGTGGTCGCGTCCCCGTAGTCCGCGCAGTTCAGCACGCCGTACTTGAGGTTGTATCCAAGATCCCGGATGTGGTTGACCCAGGCCTTGAAGTACATGCCCTTCTTGGACTTGTCAGGCTTGCCCTCGTCGTCCAGCGGACCCCAATCCATGAACTCCGGGACGTTCTCAACGATGGCGTTTTCCACGTCGCATTGCGTCATCCATGTCGTCACGAAGTCAGGCTGCGCCCTCTGCTGGTCGCTTCTCGGCTTTCCGCCACGCGCCCTGGAATGGTGGACGCATGACGGAGATGCCCAGAGAAGGTGAACCTTCTCGTGGACAAGTTCTGCCGGTATAGCGTTCTCTATCTTGCAGTCGAGCGTCGTGAGGTCGGGATGGTTCACACGCATCGTTTCCACCGCTATGCGCCAGTGGTTTATCGCCAGCCCCTTTCTCTTGAACCTCAGCTTGTGGAACGCGTCGTCGCAACCGGTGGACGCTCCTCCTGCACCGCAGAACAGATCTACGGTGTTGAGCTCTTCGAGTTCCACGGTCACTTTCCTGACTCCTCGCGCTCCTTCATTTCCTCGATGACCTTGTCGCGCTCTTCCTGGCTCTCGATGATCTCGAACGTCCTCGCTCCGGTCTCGAACTTGGTGAACGCGGCGATGTCCGCTTCCTTAGCCTTGAGCTTCTTCAAGAGCCCCTTGTAGTTTACCTTTGCCTTGACGCTCGCCTTCTTCCACGTCACGATGACCTTCCCGTCCTTGTCCTTCAGGACGGTAGCCTCCTTCATCGCCTCCATGATCTCCGCCATTTTCTTGGACTTCAGGAGCTCGTCCTCGTCCATCTTGTGACGAAGGGCGAGAAGCTCCGCAACCTTCGCGGCGAGTTCGTCGCTCGCCACCGCAACGGAGTCATTCGCGTTCGCATACTTCTTCCTGGCTTCGGTCTCAGCCACGCTCTTTGTTTCTATGTGGATCATGTTTAGTTCCTTTCTGTTTTGTCTTCAACTCCAAGTTCGTCAAACACCTCCGCGACCTCTTCGTCCGTCATTGCTCCTTCCCATGGCGCATCCGACCATGGAAGGCCTATGACAGACGACACGGCCTCGCGAAGACCTTCCGCAAGGCTCCCGGGAGGAAGTTCGATCGCACCAAGTATCACGCGTGTGAAAGCGTCTTTTTCCGCGTTCCTGCACTCTTCGCAGTATCCGCACGGCTCTCCGCACGTCCCTGATGTGCAGTCTGACGCGCCTGACCGCAAGGCCCTGCGCATCGACGACACGGCAAGCTTCACGACGGAATCCCGCGCCAGATAGACCGGCGACCCTCCGTTCGCCACCGATTTCGCGCTCTCCTCTCCAACTACGGCCCTGGCCACCCCTATTTCGTCCGGGCCGAAGTGCTCGCCGGTCAGAACGGCCTCTACGCCGTGGTCTCCGACCTCTATCCTTACGGCGAACACGCCATGCCCGGAATTTTCATCGATCATTACAGAGTCCTTTCCCTCCTTGGGTTTTAGACGTTGACGCTCTCGTCTCCGGTTGCCTCGCGCACAAGACGGCTCGCCGCGTCTCTGTAATTCTGGATGCTCGCCAGAATCTCGTCATGTTCCTCCTTGGCCTCGTCGTTCCAGAACGCCGCGTCATGTCCGTTCTTCTCCACGAAATCCCATTCGGAGTCGCGAAGACCCTCAAGACTGATGATGGTCCTCGACAGCTCGTCCAGTATTTCGCGGCTCGGACGCGTAGCCCCTATTCCGCGATGCCCCTTCTTCATCCTCTTGAGCATATCCTCAAGGTCTTCGCGCTCCATCGTGCACGCCCTGTTGAAGTGGGCAACCGTGCGTCCTCCGACCACGCGGATCTCCCAGGCCGGACTGCTGCGGCGGTTTGACTTGTTGATCTTGGTCACTAGCATGCGGAACTTGCACTTCAGGTCTTCAGGAGATAGCTTCTCGTTCTCCTCGCTGAGCAGCATCACAAGTGCCTTGTCCTCCTTGGCCGTAAGATCGGCCAAAGCCACCTTCTCTGGCCCGTTTCCGCGGTCCACGCGTATCCTTCCGTCGTTTGACGCTCCGACAAGGGCCTTCTGTATCCTCATGGAGCTGTTCAGCTTCAGGAGCCGGCCGACGAAGTAGTCGCTCTTGAAGAAGAACTGCGGCAGGAGCTCGCCGTTTCCGATGAGCGCCAGCCGCCTCCATTCGCGCTCTCCGAACATCGGGAACGCCACCGTGAACTTCTCGATCGCCTCGTCGCCGAACTCGCTCACGGCATCGACGTACGCATTGGCGAACTTCTGGATGTTGAGTGTCGCCTTGGCCCAAGCCTTGGCGGCAAGATTCAGAAACTTCTTCATGGAAACCTCCTATTCGATTTACATTGACGTCTGCTTGGACTCGAACGAGATCGGCTCTCCTCCGACAGTCCCTTTGCCATGGACCCGCAACTCGGTCTCGGTATACACATGGCCGCGAAGACTGACCTTCCAAGAACGCTTCAGGAGAGATACCTTCCCCTTGAAATTCCTGATGATCGTGCCGCAATGGCCATGTTCATTCAGCCAATCCTCAAAACGAGGAGATCTCTCCAGAACATGCTTCAGCGCAACCACGCACACGAGGCCTGCATCTGCGCAGAAGATACCGAGTATCTTCGCGTTCCTCGGAATCCTTCCAGCCCTTCCTTCCGTTCGGTACATCGTGCAGCCCCAGTCTCCGTAGTACGTAGTGCTATACAGTCCGCCACGATCCCTTACGAACTTCTCCGTCTCATCAGGATTCCATCCGACAGCTCTGCCCATTTCATGAACGCCTCCATGCCTGAGATAGCACGGATCCGTGACGAGGACGTCTCCGTCGAACTCGGCTTCGTCCACTACCTTGAACTTTCCTCTTCCCATGTTCCCTCCTCAATAGTCGACTATCTCGCTGATCTCGTCGATCGCGTCCTGTGCGCTGAAGTTCGGATCGTACTCCTCGTTTCCCTCGAAGTATTTCTTCAGAACCTCGATGATCATGTCCTTGATTGACTTCCTTGCCATGAAAACCTCCTGTAAAACAGAAGCGGCCCACCCGTCATGGGTGAGCCGCTATGCTTTGCGAATCTTTCTTTCAGTGCCTGTTGCGCCGCTTCCTCTTGCGTTTTCCGCCGCCGTCCCTCTGGACGCGCACTCCATCCATGGGCTTTATCCCCATCTTCTCGAAGTGCTTGCGCAACGGCTCGGGAGCCTTCCCGGTCGTTATGAACTCCATCATGTTCTCGTCCGTGATCAGAATGCCCTTCTTGGCCGCCTCCTCAGACTCGACCTCGATGTCTATGACCATTCGGTCAAGCATGCGCCCAATCTCCTCCTCCGTGCCGGCGAAACCGTCGTGGCTCAGGTCGTGAGCCTTCTCGCCGATTACGGTCTCAAGCTTTTCGAGCGTGAGGTCGTCGTCGTCCGTCACCCAGTCGGTCACGTAGTACAGCTTGCGGCTGCCCTTTATCATGCCGAACAATATGGGATCTCTCCTCTTGAGACGCTCCTGGTCGTCGATGATCTCCTTGATGAGCGAGAACTTCGGCGCCCCTCCGTCGTAGTAGAGCACGCAGTAGTTGTCGAACACGAGAAGCCCGTCGAACAAGATCTTCCGCTTGGCGACCTCAGAAGGAAGGATGTTCGCGTAGTACCTGAGGTACTCCAGCCGCATCCCCCTCTCGGAGAGCAGCATGAACTTGACGATCTGCTCCTCCGTGATGTACTTCAGCTGTCCCGATCTGACGAGGGCAAGCTCGGACTCAAGGACGCTGCGGCTTCCTTCCACCTTCTTGGCGATCTCGTACTGTCCGGAAACCTTCAGCTGGTTTTCAACCGTGTCCACGACCTTCTTTGCCCGCAGAATCTCCTCGTTCGTTGGAGACATCATCGAGGTCTTGACTTCCTCGAACACCTTGTCGGCCGGCTCCCCGATCTCACCTGGCTCTTTCTGCTTCTTCGGAGAGGAGAACTTGTCGAGAATCCTGCCAAACCAAGACTTCTTCTTTTCTCCCGTGCTTATGATGGAACCGCTGTTCGTGTCGATCCTGCCTGAGCGATTGATGTAGTTCCTGCGCTCGTGCTTGGCGTTTCGCAGAAGCTCGCGATCCGTACGCCTGTCGGATATCGATCCGTTGTTTTCCCATGAAGAGCCGAAGCCGTTCATGGAAACATCGGTTTCTTCTGACTTGCGCTTGTCCTCTTTCTCGATCTTCACGGCTATCTTGCGCCACTTGGGAAGTTCCTCTTCGATGAAGAAGTCCTCGAACACCCTCAGCTTCGGCTTTCCGCCGATCACCGCGATCGACGGATGCTCCGTGTATTTTTCCCTTGTCTTCGCCATTTCACTTGTCCTTTGCGTTTTTTCTGCCTGACTTTTTCGCTTCAGTCGCTTCAGTCGGTTCTTCGTCCGCGTCAGGCCTTGTGTCGGCCGAAAACACGACATTGCCGTCCTCGTCACGCGACAGTCCGGCATAGACCTCTTCAGGCACTTCGATGACCGCACTCGCCTGCTCCATCGCGTCGATGAACCCGAACATGGCCTCGAACGGTATCACGTGCTGATGAGGCATGTTCCTCGTTGTCGCCCACTTTATCCTGTGCTCCCTGATCGCCATAGCCAGATCCGGAACATCTTCAAGGCATTCCGACGCCGCATGGTCAAGCTCTCCGTACACGTATCCGTAGTAGTTCGGATATCCTGCTTTGACCTCCTCTATGTACACCGCCGCGGAGCCGAGGTGCTTCGCGACGCACTCAAGACACGACTTCCTCATAGCTACTCCTTGTCTTCATTTTCGTCGCGCAGCTCCTCCGGGAACGCCTGATCCGGATTTTCAACCATCGGAGGATACTTATTGATCATCGCCAGGACGTATTTCTTCCAGAACTCTCCCTTGTCGGTTAGCGCGACTATGTTCATCGACACGGAAGGGTTGTACGAGCCCTTGAATATGATCTCGACGTCGTAGTCGACCCCCTCCTGAGGTATGAGGCGACCTATGCAGTCCATGATCGCCGCAGCCTGCTTGGTCTGCGGAAACGACATGTTCGACACGGGCCTCCTCCCCTTGCCGTCTCCCTTGTCCTCAAATATGTGCATGGTCACTCCCCGTCTCTGGAGCCAGAGAAGTCCTGACCGGAACCGCCGTTCACCGAATCGGCGTCCCTCACGGAAGACTTCCACACATCCATCATCTTCTTCACATCAGCCTTGGAAGGCTTCATCACAACGCGTGTGATGTTCGCTATCGACATGATCGTAGCAAGCGCATCCTTGATCACTACCCCCTGTGCCTTCACCTGCTCCGGAGCGTAGGCAAACGGGGCGATCGTCACATGAAGCCTCGACCCGAATCCGCACACGTACTTCTGTGCGCTTATCGACTCTATGCCTCCAAGCGTCATCAGTGCCGTGATGTGTTCCATTACATACTCTGCCATGCAAGAAGCCGGAGTCTCCGGTCCTGAGGCCTTGCTCATCTCAACATCCATCGCTGTTCCTTTCTTGATTTACTTCCTTTTTTGTAGTCACCACGTCAAGCTCTGCATCTGTAGGCGGAGCCTTGAGGTTTTCCTCTATCGCGTACAGTATGTCGCGATTTTCGATGTCTATCGGCTCGTCGCGGTGCGACATGATGTACACGTACTGGTTCCACCTGTACTTCTGCAGCCAGGTTATGAACCATATTGAGCCTTTGTGGGCGCTGTTCTTGCTGAACTTGTGGTGTTTTGGGCACAGAAGGATCCCGTTTAGGGCGTCCCACCTGAGCCTCGGATTTGTGTTTCGGCTGTCGATGTGGTGCGCGTTTAGAAAGCAGGCCTTCCCCTTTGCGTCCACATCTCCGTATGCCCTTCCGCACACAGCGCATCTGTCGCCATGCAGCAGTCTAACCTTCTCCACCCACAGGCGCATGAGCCGGTTTCGGATCGTCGTCTTTTTCTCAAGCTTCCTGCGCTTCTGGCGCTTTGGACGCTTCTGGCTATTCCGTGTCTTAACCGTGGACATCCTTGTGCTCCACCTTGCTGTTTACGAGGTCTACCAGGTCTCCTACGGTATTGAGCCGTTCAGCCTCTCCTTCGTATACGCATATGCCGAACTCCTCCTCGATCGCCATGATGAGCTCTACCTGGTCAAGCGTGTCCGCCCACAGGTCTTCGATGAACGACTTGTCCCTCGAAAGGTCGTCCTTTCTAGCGCCGAGCTGAAACGAGACGATTGAAAGAACCTTGCCTTCTACGTCTTCTGGTGTATTCATCTTGTGAGCTCCTTTGGTTTTCGTTGCAGCCTCAATTATAGCATAATGCTTCGATATATTGAAGTTGCCTTGGCAAGAGTCCCGTCCATCAGGTTCTTCTTGTACAGACCGAAGTCTATCTGCGCGTTCACAGTAACCTCATGGGAGTCGTTCTCGTCCACGTACACCTCTGCGCTGTAACCTACGCTCCTGAAGCGCTTCTCCGCATCTTCCGCACGGTCTACAGTAGCCTTTACGTCGAATCCTTTGAGCCATAAGCTTGAGAAAACTACCCCCTCCTCGACATAGCAGTTCACGTCGGATTTGAATCCGTGCTCCTTTGCGTCAATCGACTCGGCCACGGCCACAACGTCTCCAGTTGCGTTTATTCTGAGCGCGTCCGACATGTCCTCTGCACTCACGTTCAGCGAGCCCAGGTTTCCAGCCATGTAATCAAGCCTCTCGCGGATCCATCCATTGAACGGCAGTCTGCCAGTCCCAGGAATGCCAAGGTCGCGCACATACCACTCGTGGAGCATCGTCATCAAGGCGGCATCGCACGCCACAAGCCACAGAGCATGTTCAATCACATTTTGCGGAGCGTTCATGCGTCAGCGCCCCTTGCATAGCAGATAGCCAGGCAGTCTCCCTTAGGAAGGCCTGGTATCCTGAGAAGGTACAGTGGCTCAAGCGGCTGAAGCATCCTAGGCATCTCGGCATTTGCCCTCTTCGGCACAGCCTTGTCGGGCGCCTTCTTTTGCTCCTTCTTCTGCTTCGCATCCTGCTTTGAATCGGACTTGGAAGGCTTCGGCTCTTTCTGCTTCACCTTCTTCACCTTCTTCACCTGTTTCCTCGAACCCTTCGATTCCTTGCCGAGATACCGAGCCTCTTCCCTCTCCATCATCTTCTGCTTGTATGCCTCAATTTCCGCCTTCGTCATCGCCTTCTTCTCGCCCTTTGGCTTCTTGTCGGGATTTTCAGGATTTGCAGGTTCCTGATTCGGAACAGGAACCTGATGGCGCTGGATGATTTCATTCTTGATGTCTTCAATGGCAGACATGCTACCTCCCAGTCTTATCGTGGATTATACGCTTGAGCAGACATTCCTGCGGAACGCTAAGCTTCGCGCTGTCGCAAACCATGTTCACCGCGTTGGCGAACTGTACGTCAGAAACTCCGCAGCCCGCCCAGAATCCCAGGCAGGCCGCGGCCCAGTAGATCGATGCGTATTCGTCGATCCCCTCCATCACATGCCCTCCACACTCTGCTCGGAGCCGTCCGGAACGTCCTCTGCGATGTCTTCCGGAGTAAGACCCTCTCCTTCAGAGTCGTCATCGGCTTCCGGGATGGAATACTGCGTCTCGAAGTCAAAGCCGAAACCTCTGATGCGCAGGAGCTCCCTGATCTTGCGCAACCGCTCGGCGTCGGAATAGAGAGCCTCGATGAACTCGTCCGCCGTCTTGAACACCTTGTCGGAGACCATCGGAGCAGACCATCCGCCACGAACCCTCGTGATTCCGCACTTCGCGCCTTCAGGACACAGGAACCCTCCAGGCAGGAACGGATTGTCCTTGCAGTTGTTGTTCTTGGGGTCTCCCAAGAAGAACTGAAGGTCGGTCTCAGCCATGTCGTATCCACCGAGCTCCTTGCGGAAAAGCACGATCTTCCTGTTCCTCGGAGCTATCTTGGACTTGAACGTCTTCAGATACTGCTTCGACCCAAGGATCTCCTTGCCTTCCTTGCCGCCCTTCCACTCGACGTCCAGGGTGTCAAGGGCGATGGTGAGCGCCATGCCCAATGCCTTCTGGTTTCTCGCCGTGGACTTCGGCCCGCCGTAGCCGGCGCCGCCAGTCTTGATCTCCGTCGTCTCGTGCGTGGTCACGAACATCGTCACCTGGTGGCGGTCGTAGTCCTGCTCCCTCGCACGGAAGAACCGGCGGACGTCCTTGGAGTCTCCTCCCGGACGCTCCGACTTCTCAAGGTCGACGAAATCCTCTCCCGCGTCGCTGCCGACGTTCGAGAGGGAGTCGATACCGATGATGGTCGGCTTGGTCATCTCCGGATCGAGAGCATCCTCCTTCGAGAACTTGCTCTTCACCAGGCGCCCGGTCTCGGGGTTGATCGTGCCGTCCCTCCCGCCATGAAGCGCCATGTCGAACGTGTCGATGCGCTTGAACATGTCGTTCAGGTCGTTGGTCTTGATGTGAAGGAAAAGGCGCGGATCGCACCCGAACCTCGCGATGTAGTCGGCGGAGTTCGGAGCGCCCTCGGTCTCGATATGCGCAATCCAGGCCTTCCTGTCCTTCATCGTGCTGCCGCGCATGGCGCAGCCGTACACGTAGTAAAGAAAAGTCGACTTTGACGACGAGAACGAGCCCCTGAGCTGAGTGACCTTCCCGACCGGAAATCCCCTTGCTCCCAGAAGCCATTCCATGGCGATGCACGGCCGGTTCTTGATAGGGTCGTACACGTCGAGCCACTTCATCTCCTCCCAGTACTTCGCGATCGTCGTGACCGACTCCGCTGCGTCCTTGATCCCGGCGGCCTTGAAGCCGCTCATCACTGCAGCCATCAGGCTGTCTTCTTCCTTCTTAGCCATTTGTCATCTCCTTTTCATTTTTATGATTCAAACTTCTATAACCGATCTCAGCCAAGCGCAACAGCTCCTCCATCTTGTCCTCTGATAGATTGTCATAACCAATGCAGAAGCCGCCATCTTTATGGCGATAGGCCTGTATTACACGTGGATACGCTCCTTCTTCCGGGTCTCCTACATCATACTCAATACAGAATATCCCCCCAGAGCGAGCCTGATCGAGGTGCGCTTTCCAGTCAAATGATGAGAAGACTGACTCTGTTACGTACACATTTTCATGGAAGAAGCACTCTAATGCTCTAATAGCCTCATCTTCTGACTCAAATGGATCATCTTTGTCACCTTTAGCCATTTGCCTCTCCTTTCTCGACCTTGATTCCAGACTCCCTGATCAGGTTCTTCTCCTGGTCGTTGAACTTGCGGTACCATTCGTCAAAAACCACCTTCCGGATACCGGAGTTGATGATCAGCTTCAGGCACGTCAGGCAGGGCGAGCAAGTCACGTAGATACACCCGCCGTCTATTGCATTTCCATGCTTTGCAGCCTGGCATATCGCGTTCTGCTCGGCGTGCACGCACAGGCACTCGTCGAGCTTCTCGCCCGTCTTGTGGTCGCTGTTGCATCTAGGGCATCCACCATCGAAGCAGTTTGTCGTCTTGGCCGGCGTTCCGTTGTAGCCGGTCGCCACGATGTGGTTGTCCTTGACGATCACCGCCCCCACCTTCCGGCGGGAGCAGTTGCTTCTCAGCGACACGTCCTTGGCCAGTTGCAGGAAGTATTCGTCCCACGACGGGCGCGTATCCATGATCATGGCGGTCGGAGACACGCCGAATATGTTCGGCTCCGGATCCGAATCTCCAATATGGAGGGAATGGGCGGTGTCCGAGCTTATTTCAAGAACCGAAACCACCTTAAACCCCTTCGGTGCGCATCCCTTGCAGAACTCGCTCGCCTCGTCGATTGAAGGCTTGCGCACTCCTCGGATGCACACGCACTTATGCCTCTTGCGTTCCCTTCCTCGCTCAAAAGCGACCTCGTAGTATCGTATTCTCTTAGACATTTCTGTCTCCTCTCGATTCTTTGCGTTCTCTGCGTTGCTTGATGACAAAGAGGATTACGTATGGCCAAAGGAGACCCAGAATAATCGTTGACTCCACTTTGACCCATACGCTTCCCCTAACCTTCGTGTAGTCCGTGTGAAGATACACATAGGCCGCCGCGAACGGAACGATGACGAAGTATAGCGCTGCCGCATATTTCGCCACGGTGGAAATCATCTTCCCTCCCACTTGTCGCATACCTGGGCAGCGTCGGTGTAAAGGCCCGTACGTTCATCCTTCAAGTCGCTGTGAACGCACTGGTGAATACCGTCGTCCATCAGGTCTCGTCCATGTATGCACGTCGAGCAGCATCTGCCGCAGCTACGCAGGTTGTTCGCCTTCTTGAACTGTTCTGCAGTCATGGCATCTTCCCGATGTTTTCCGTGATTCTGGTGGCAAGCTCGTCCGCGGCGATGATGACCGAAAGCAACGGGCACTTATCGCACGCCTTCCCGAAGCTGTCGCGAGATTCGCGGTAGTCGGAGAGGTCCCAGCCGGCCATGTGCCAGCGGATCGCATAAATCTCGTCCTCCGTGAGATCCAGACCCATGCGGAGAAGCCTTATCACGGACTTCTCGCCATGTCCCAGCGGACAGTGGCTCTGGTCGTTCTCGTAGGCGAGATACTTCTCCCAGCGGTCGTCCTTGTTCTTGCGGAACTTCTCGACCTGCCTGTACACCTCCGCCTTGCACACGTCGTGCAGAAGAGCGGCGATTGCGATGCTCTCCGGCCATAGCTTGTTCTCAAGCTCAGGGAACATCTTCACCTGGACGGCGCGAATCTCCATCGCCTGCTCGTACACGTTCAGCGAATGCTGCAGCAGTCCGCCATCCTCGGCGAGGTGATGCTTCGCGGACGCCGGCGCCTTGAAGAATCCTAGCTTCTCGATCCCGTCAAGGACCTTCTCGATGCCATTCCTGCCAGTTCCCATCAGAAGCTGCGTGAACAGCTCCTTGTTCTTCTCGATCTTTTCGTTGTCCATTGTTTCTCCTTTCATTTTCTGTAGTAAGCCGGGAAGTGCATCTTCACCGGCTTCATTTTGTACGTGAGCTTCCCGAACGCATCCTCGAGCGGGATCATGGTGCTTCCATCGTTCGCGATGTACGCCCATTTACGGATCTCATCAAGGATTCGTTCGGCAGCATACTTCAGGCAAGGCCAGTCGAGTCCGCCTGAACTCTCTATCAGCTCCCGATGCACAACCTTGCGCATCTGGTAGACGGTGAGCTCCACCATCTGCACCATTCCATCTTTCTTGCTCATCAATTTCCTCCAGCCAGCATGGCCCTCATCGCAGTCAGGTCTGACATGTCCACGTTCTCTCCTGGTGCGAACGGATCCGTTTCAGGTTCTGCATTTTCATGTTTTTGCTTCTCATGCTTCTTGACAGACTTCTTCGCCTTTTTGGCGGCTGCCTTCTGCTCTTCGGAAACCGGCGTGTACTTTTCACGCTCAACTCCGCGATCAACAGCAGCAGAGACCTCTTCTGCCTTCTTCTCTGGTTCTTCTTCAGCAGTCTTCCTTGCGGCTTCCGCAAACTGGTCGTCAATCCTTCTTGCGTCTTCCTCCTGAGCATGCTCGTCGACAGCATACTTGTCTCCGTATGCGAACTTCATCGCCTCCTTGAGCGCCTCGATCTCGTCGGTTCCGTCCTCGTGCCTGTATCCGCGGAGCATGCCGGCCAGGCGGTCCACAATATCCTGTCCGCCTTCGGGCATTGCCAGGAACGTACCAGGCTCTTCCATGTGAAGCCTGTGCTGAAGGAGCGTCTCAGGTATCTTCGTCCTGAAGATCGTTCCGTTTGCGCACAACGCAGGACGAGCCACATACCCCTTCCCGCTCCACGCAATCTCGATCACGAGCGCATCTTCCGGATTCGTGATGTCTCCGAACACGAGATTCCCGGAATCGTCCTTCTGGAACGCAAGCCCATCCACACGTGCGCCGTTCTTCTTCGTGGAATACAATATCCCCTTCATCACGGACTCGGAAAGCTCAGTGACGAACACCCCACCACGCGGAGCGGTCGCGTCGACGACGTTCGCGCAGAAGAAGTTTTTCACACGCGGAAAGACAGCACCCTCCACCTCGCCGGTCAGCCGCTTGCGCCCGTCTTTCGTGAGGTACGACCACTTGTCGCTTCTCGAACAGTAGTCGTAGAACGCGTCGTACGGATCGTCTGCTTCGAGGTCGAACGTCTTAGGGCTAAGAAAAGAGGTCTTCGCCCTGCGGTTTCCGTGGCCAACGAACTTCGCCGCACGAATGACGGTGTAGAAGTCAGACTCCTCTCCGTCAACAACGGCAGGCAGAAATCCCGTCGGGCTCGGATCCTTCGGATTGTATGCCGGCAGGATCGCAAGCTGTAGCGGACGCTTCTGGTCAGGGTAGATAAGCTCCACCCCCTCCTTGAAGTACGCCTGCACCGGCGTACGCGCAACATCTAAAAATCTCTTGAACTTCATCTATTCCTCCTATCGCCCCTCCCCGTTTCCTTTCGGGCGTGGGAGGGGCATATTCTACCACATGGCTACATGCCATGTCACATTGCCGCCATGGCCATGAGCTGGCCATTGGCAGATTCGATCCTGCCGGAGAGTTCGCGGAGACGGATCTCGCGCTCGAACCTTTCCTGGACGAGCTTGAAATACTTCCTCCTGCTTTCCCCAAGAGCGGCCACGTCAGCCTCGATGAAGGCCACCGTCTTCTCGATCGTACGGTTGTTCCCGATTTTCGGGAACCGACTCACCATGCAGGGCTTGCCATCAGCGAGGATGACAACCCCTCCAGAAAAGCCCTTCACAACGAGCTTGGCCTCTTTCGTTCCTCCGCTCACCGCGTCGACCGCTTCAGGGAAGTACAGATACAAACCCTTGTTTGCGGCCTTTACGGACTTCTGGGCAGCCTCGACAATCGCCTTGGCGGCCTCGGGATCGCAACCGGCACCGAGAATGGACGAATCGAGCCCGGCAGCCACCAACGCGGCGGCGGCCTTGTCGCGCTTCTCGCACTCCTCGGCGAGCGCCTCGGCGTCGGCCTTTATCGACTTGCGCCTTTCGATTGCCGAGCGGGTGGCATCCACCTCGCTCCACACGGCGGACTTGATTTCCCTGAGAAGCCCTTCCTTCGAGCCGGCCCTGACGGCCGCGCATACGGGTGTGCGCCCGCTGCGTATGTAGATTCCCGCCTCGTCGTAATCCACAGACATGCGAACGTCGTCAATCCCGTAAGGGAAGTTTCCAGACTCCTTCACCATGTTTTCGAGCTTGTCGTTCGCAATGACGAGAAGGTCATTCACCTTATCAATCAAATCGTCGAACGCCATGCCCTTGAGCGGCTTTCCGTCGAACTTTCCCTTCTTCTCGGACTTCTCAGTTTTTTCAGGCTTTTCCGACTTGCCGCAAACCTCGTCGCGGGTCTTGTCGACTACAGCCCACATCGCACGCTTCGTGGCCTTGAGAGCCTTGAATACGTCAGCGTTTGGAATCGTCTCAACAATGTTCATGCCACTGCGAACGATTTCCGCGTCGGGACCATGCTCAACGGTGAGCACGACATCTTCCAACGGCTTCTTGTCGCCGCAGATGTTGACCAACTTGACGTTGGCCTTTCCGAGCACCTCGTCGAGCTCGGCGATCATTTCTTCTTTTTTCATGTTCTTTTTCCTTGTTGTTCCCCTTGTGGGGGATTGTTTTTGTTGTTGCCTCCTTGGTAGGAGGACTTGTCTTGTTGTTCGCCCTTCCGGGCATTATCCGCCCATCACCCGATGAACGGAAGATGATCGACGTCTGGCACGGAGATCTGCGAGAAACCCATCTCCGCGTACCGGCGCCTTCTTGCCTCGTCGTTCCTCGCAAGCATTCCAGGCCGCCCGTTGTGGGCATCCCAGTCATGTGAGAAATCGACGAGGTAGACCTTTCCCTTGTTTGTCCACGGGAACTTGTTCCCCGCGAACTCCCGTCCTCCGCATGTCACTGACACCATGACATTCTGCGCAGTAGCCGGCGGGAAGCATTCCCATGTCGACAGGACGATAGCGGAGTTCCCTCCGGCTATGTTGTCGAACGCAATCCTGAGATCCTTTACAGGAACCCTTTTGTTGACAACCGTAACGCCAGGACCGCGAATCATGTCCGCAATCTTCTTTTGAATCTGGTCGTCCGAACAGACTACGCATCCGATGTCTCCAGGAGTTCTGCGGGCAATCTCATTCACTACGCCGAGGAAGGCGTCGCACATGGCTATCGACGAGAGAGTCTTGAACGGAGCAGAGCCCCATCTTGCATTCGGCCGCGGAGACTTCAGCCAACACACCGTCACGGGCGCCGCGATTCCGGCGTCTGCCGCATTCTGGTATGTGGCAGAAGAGCACAGCGGGCCAAACAAGCCTTCGGCCGCAAGATCCAGTTCGCACGGAAGACCTCCACACGCCGTCTCGTAGATCCCCCATCTCGCCGCGTTGCGGAAGACGGAGATATCCCTGGCTCTCTTCACCATGGACTTCTCGTCGAAGGTGACGTCCCCTATGAGTATGCCAACCTCCTTCATGGGATATGCGTCAAGGCTTCCGTACGGCGCAACGAGAACATCGTCGCTCGAGCAGTCGCCAAGTCCGACATTCCTGTCCGGAAGAATCTTCCTCATGGAGAAGCAGATCCTTCTGGCATCCTCCCTGTCTCGGGCAGCCACTACAAGGTGTGGCGTTCCGCGCTCGGCCAGACGATCCTTGTGGAACGCCCTTGCGATAGCGGACGCGAATCCTGTTATCCCGAACATCTCGGGAATGGCCACCACTCCGCCTCCTGCGGACAGGGCGTCTTTCACTACGCCATGCCACACAGCATCAACGCCTTCCAGCGCCTTATCGACATCAGGTTCGGGCATGGGTACGCGCTCGTCCTTGACTGCATCTTCCGGACACAGCCCAATCACGCGTTCGGCAAAACCCGGCATCGTCACCAGGGAGTGATGCTCACGAGAAAGCGTGTAGAGCTCTTCATACTCTCCGCTTCCGTCGGATCCATGCCTGAACCTGCTCAGACCGGACATCAGCTCCTGGCTTGGATATTCAACCACGATGGAGCCTCGTCCGATGCGAATCATGCAAGATTCCACCTTTCGAGCTCTACCTCCGTGAACCCAAGATTCGACATCCTCCTGTTGCAAAGGAACGCAACAAGGTACAGAATGCCGCACACGACAGCCGCACACAACGCGACGGCAAACGCCGTAGTGAACGCAGTGGTGCGCACCACCATAAGCGCAAATGCGAACAATGCCATCGCCGCCTTCATGGCGACAGACGCATAGTACATCGCAGCATCTTTCATACGAAGCGCCCAGTAGGCGCAACTCATCTTCTTGCTCATCGTTTTGTTCCTTTCTTGTTATCCGGTTTGATTGCCGGAAATCTTAAAATTGAAAAGGCCCTCCGGACGAATCCGGAGGGCCGTCGGTTGCAGCCGAGCATTTGTGCGCAACACATTGGAATGCCGCACATAACTTTGCCAAGCCTGCCTGATCGCGCCCTTCCTGGCTACTACATACCAAACCATGCCTGCCGGTCCGGACAATTCCGAGATCCGCCAGACCCAGCCTAACCAAGCCTGCCATGCAGTACCGAGCCTAGTCGAGCATAACCAATCCGATCACAACCTGCCATGCTATACCCCTTTGTGCATGACAATGCCTTGCCCTGACAAACAATGCCAGCCAGACACCACCAATCAGGGCCGGACATGACTCAACCAAGCAACTCATTGCTTCGCCTGCCGCTCCGGTCTGTACCAGACCACTCCGAACCGCTCCGGACATTTCCCTACCTTGCCTGCCACACTCTTCCGTGCCAAACATTTCCGCTCTCTGCCTCTCCAAGCCAATCTTAACCTGCCGTGCCAAACTGCGCTGAACCGGGCCGGTCATAGCCGGACAAAACCGGACATAACCTGCCGAGCCAAGCCATGCAGATCAACTCACGACCGGGCCGATCAGGACCGGACATTGCCTGCCTGGCTATTCATTGCTGATCCCCGCTATTCACCGCCGAACTGGTCAGAACCTAACCGATCCAGCCGGGCAATTCAACGGGCAACTCCACGCAGCTATGCTTTGCATTGCCTGCCGAACCGGACACCACTCTGTAGAGTCATGCCCGTCCATGCCTGCAATGGCGGATTGTGTGATTATTTGTGGGAATCGATTGCTGTCCAGATGTCACTCAGACGCCTGAGGTGCGAATAGCGTTCACGAAGTCCGCGAAGCTGCTCAAGAGCGTCCCTCTCGGCAACAGCCATGAGGTCTTGTCTCTTCGCTACGTCGGAAGCAAGGCGATACGGGTTTTCGCCCCTGCCGCCAAGCCTGTCGGTCGAAAGCCCGATGAACATCGGAACCTCCGTCTTCTTGCCGTTGTCTTCGCACACGACGCGAAACGAGCGGATAAGACGTTGCGCCTGGTCAAGCCGATACTTTTCGGCCGCCACGCCGTCGTTCCACTCGAATGCGCTATGCAGCGGAGACTTCTCGTCGCGAGCCTCGTCAACCACGGCCTGCGGGCGCAACAGTCCCCCGTTGCGCTCCGCAATGGCCTTCAACGCTTCGATCTGCGTCACTTCTTCGACCCTTTCTTCTCAAGCTTCATGACCTCTTCCTTGGTCGAGATCTCGAAGAGACCCCAGCCCATGCCGGCCGAACTCGTGGAGTCGGGACGGCCCTCGCAGATGCCGACCTGCATGCCGACACGCGCAAGAAGGTTGATGATGTCATTCGCACGGAACTGGTCGGCATCGTAGCGGAAGCGCAAACGAGCGCCCCATTCGAGCCACTGGGGACGAACGGAGATGTCGGCGACCTTCTGGATTCCTCCGACGCGCACCATGCTCTCAAGCATCCTCGGCTCGCCGCCGATGATCTTGACCAGAGGAGTGCCCTCGTCGGCATCCCAGCCGTCCTCGAGAATGAAGATCGACAACTTGGCGAGGCTCATCTTGAAGCCTACCAAACGGCAGGCCGAGATGCAGGCGTTCCTGAACGCTGCGGCGGGAATGCCGTCCCATCCCTCAAGGGAAAGGTGGCGTGCGCCGTTGAAGCATTCGGTGAAATCCTTTGCCTCTTTCTTCTTCCCCTTCGCGGCCGTGCTGCCGGCCTCCTGCTTCGCCTTGATGGCCATCTTGGCCTTGTGGCTGAACTTATGAATTACCAAGGGCGAAATGCCCTTGATCCAGATCTCTCCGATCTGCATGTTCGGAGGTGCGATGTGGATCGCTTCCTGCTTGACGTTGGCGCTATCGGCCTTCTTGTTTTCTTTGCCCATTTTGGACTCCTTGTTGTTTTGTTCTTGTTGTTGCCGGAAGCCAACCGGACATTTTCCCGGCACCCGCCGGTGGGCTGAATGAAAATGAAAATCCGCCGGAGTTTTTAAGTCCGGCGGAATGAATGCAGGTTCCCCTACATTATATTATAGCCGTTTTTCGACGGTTATTCAGGCCTGCGTCGTCTGCGATTCGCCTTCCATGAACTTCTGGCAGATCAGGTGGATCGACGACGGATCCGGCGAGTGCAGCATGCTCGAGATGAGCTTCGCCTCGTCGCTCTCCTTCGGGAACCTCGCCTCGATCGCCGATTCGAGCGTCGCAACGCTCTCCTTGCGGTCGACCACCGGCGCCAGATCACGCGCCTTGCTGGAGCGCATCACGATCCTCGCGATGGCGCACGTGTCGTGCACGATGGCGGCGATCCGCTTGTATCCGTCCTCTATCGAATCGTCCGCGATGATCTGGTAGAACGGGCGCTTCACTATCGGCATGTCCGCCGCTTTCTTCGCCTCCTCATCAAGGATGCGCCGAAACTCGTCAAGACCAACCTCGTCGACGATCTCCACGCCGACGACCTGCCTAGTATTTATCGGAACCGGCATCGCCTCCCATGTCTCGGTGTCAAGCACATAGAAGAACTTGTTCTGCGGCTCGTTCGACGACTTCATCTCGGTGGACCCCGGATTCACGTAGAGGACTCCGTTCCACTTCCGGCAGTCGGGGATATGCACATGCCCCATGAGCACGGCCTTCACCCCCAGCTTGTCGAGAAGCGGCGAGAGCTCCCTCACGCCGGTATCCGCGCTTCCTCCGCCGTTCATCTCGGCGAGCGCGAAGTGCATCACGAGGATGTCGGTCTTGAAGCCCTCGTCCACCATCCTCTGAATCTCGGCGACCAAGTCCCTTCCGTTACGGTAGTTGATGCCGCTCATGCGGACGTTGCCGACCTGCGCATAATAGCCTTCCTTCATCGGCTCTACTCCGATGACGTCGAGCCATCCTCCGTTGGAAAGGTCGTGATTGCCGTCGATTCCGTAGACAGGCAATCCTGCGGACTTGATTTCCGCTACGACCCCCTGCGCCGTGAGAACAGACTTCGCGTCCGGACGCGGCGAATCGAACAGGTCGCCGCCTATCACGACAGCGTCCAGATTCAACTCTCCGAGACTGCGCCCGAACTCCATGAATGCGTCGAGGAAGTCCTCGTAGCGCTCCTTCAGCCCATACTGCCGCGTGCCAAGATGCACGTCGCTTACCAAGGCAATTCTTGCCATGTCAGTCCTCCTTGTTGATGATTGCCCCGAGATCGATCCTCGTGTCGAGAAACGGCATGATCGCCTTCTCGTGTGTCGCCATGAGAATCTGCAGGCCCTTGTTCCTCGCGACCTCCCCGACCTTCTGGAGAAGCTCCCCGAGATGCCCGATCGACGCGTCGTCCAGGTACGCCGTAGGCTCGTCCAGGCTGAGAAGCCCGAGCTCGCCGCCGAAGCACATGTAGATCGCCATGCGGAACGCGATGGCCAAGGCCACCTTCTGCCCTCCGGAGAGGAGCGATGCGTCCGGATGCGGATCCGGCATGCTGCGGCCGTCGATGAAGCAGCATCGGAAGCCGAAGCCCTCCTCCTCCGCCTCCACGACGAACGGTGCGCAGAACTGGTCGAGATACGAGTTGACGCACGCGGTCAGCTCCTTCATCACGTTCTGAGACATGATCCGCGGACCTTCCCTGTAGTGGAACCAGTCGCGGGAACGCTTGAGCGTGTCGACCTTCGCCTTGACCTTCTCCTCGAGCTCCTTCTTCTGCACGAGCTCGTCCACGAAGCTCCTCGTCTTCTTGATGGTCTCCTCGGCGGCCTCAAGCTGACCCTTCGTTCCTGCCATGTCGCGCAGGATGCCGTTGTAGGCGTCGAGGTTTGCCCTTGCCTTCCTGAGCGCATTGTCGCAGGATCCTTCGTCTCCGTTCTTCACGGACTCTGGATCGATGCCCAGGCCGACGAGCTTCTCCGCGCAGTCGCGCCGGTTGTTCCCGATGAGGTCGATCTGGGCGGCAAGCTTCGCCACGTTGTCGCGGGCGTCCTTCGCCTGCATCTTCGTGGATTCGATCGCGCTCAGCGACTTCGAGATCTCGGACATGCGGTCATTGATCTCGCCTATCCTGTTCTGGACGTGAACCTGCGTCTTCTGGATGTTCGGAAGGTCGTCAGGCGTCTGGCCCTTGTACGACACGACCTGCGTGAGCACGTCGATCTCGCACCCCTCGACATTTGCGTCTTTCGCCTTCTGCAAGGCGGCAAACGCGATGTCGTACGCGTTCTTCTCCCGCTTCTCCTTCTCGCGTGCGCCCTGCTCCTCGGCCCAGCGCTTGTCATAAGCCATCCGGGCTTCCTTCGCCTTGTCGCATGCAGACTTGGACCTTTCCTCCGCGGCCGAGATCCTCTCCTTGAGGTGCTTCTCGATGTCCTCCTGCGACGCCTGAGCTCCGCAAACTGGACACGTTCCGTCGCTGCTCGCCTCCTTTACGAGGTTGCGCAGAGACCTAAGTTCAGACTCGGCCGAAACCTGCTCAGCTCCAAGACGTTCGACCTCGGCATTGTCGTCCTCGATCTTCGTCTTGTACTTTCCGGTGATGTCGTTGAGCTCTGCCGTGGCGGCGCCGTAGCGCTCGCTTGCGCACGTCAATGCGTCTGCAAGCTCCTTCATCCGAGAGAGGAACCTCACCGACTCCTTGCATTCGTCAAGCTCCTTACGCTTGATGTCGAGCTCCGCGGAAAGTTCGGCATGCTCATTCCTGAGCTTCTGCCACTCATCCTCGGACACTGCCCCCATGCCTGCGAGCTTCGCAAGAGCGCTCTCGTGCTGGGCCTGCGTATCGGCGAGCGCCTGCTCGGCCCTCACATACGCAGCGATCGCCTGCTGTGCGCCGGCGCACTGGTCGACCTCCGCCTCAAGCGATTCCTTGCTCGGAAGCGTCTTGACTGCGTTCTCGTACTTGGCGAGAGCCTCGCGGCACTTCTTCGCGACCGCCTCCTGGTCTGCAAGCTGCTGCCGCGCCCTTGCGATCGCCTCGTCGAATCCCTGAGGCTTGTCATACGCCGCGATCTCGGTACGCAGCGCCTCGTATATCTTCGACGCGTTCCCGATTCCGATGAGCCGCTGGAAAGCGACTTCGCGGTTCTTGGGATCGTCGAAGAGGATCGCGTCGATTCCCTTCTGGGGAACGAACACGATCTGGCGTATCAGTTCCTTGTCGAGACCCGCCTTCTCGCGCAGGGCCTCCTCGACCTTCTTGGCCTGCTTGACCGTCTCGTCGCCCACCTTCAGGACGACGTCTCCGTTTGTCTTCCTGGTTACGACGAACTCGTCGTTCCGCGGTCCGGCCGTGAAGAACAGCCTCACGGATCCTTCCTTCTCGCCCCATGTCGTGAGGTCGGCCTTGGTGAATCCAGGCTGCTCTCCGGTAAGGGCGAACTGTATCGCTCCGATCAGGTTGGACTTGCCGCACCCGTTCGGCCCGAGCACGGCGATCAGATTGCCGCTGAAGTCAACGTCCAGCTGGCGGTGCTGACGGTAGTTCGTCAGCTCAATCCTTTTCAAGTGCATTTCTTCTATTTACTCCATTGACGAAATCTCTGTACGAAGTTCCGTCGTTCATCGTGAAATTGCAGTCGTACCTGCTTTCATGGGGGCATGGACAGCCTGTGTGACAGCAGACCGTCTCGCCCCACTCATTCTCTTCAAGACATGAACAGTTGCACATGTCAGCCTCCTTTCGTTAGTACAGCTTCTTCATGATTTCCTCCTTTCGTTGATATCGACAAACACGTCTTCGTCGTCAAACATATAGAACTTGTCGTATTCCTTGAACCAAATGATGTCGCACCGGTTGTGCTCAACGTTCGTCCTCAGAATGTCTCCTATTTTCAGACCTGGAAATTTATTCTCGGCCTTCTTGGAGATGATGTCCTCCTTGTCGATCTTGCACCCCTTGAAGTAGACCCATCCGGGGTCCATGTACTTCTTCCCCTCCTCGGGATCGGCAACGAACCTTCTGTACGCCACGAAGTTCTCGCTTTTCTTCGCGACGAACCTGGCGGCATCTTCGTCGTCAATCCATTCGCGTCCAGGGCACCTCAGCTCAGTAGCATCCCCGAACATAAGACCCGGCACTATGGCCTCTATGAACCTATGCGCCGGCGGAATGTCTTGCATCCTCATCATGACTTTACTCCTTTCATCATCGCAAACCTGATTGCGAGCGTGAGCTTTTCAGGGTTGCTTCCCTTCGTGACGACCGCAACACCACGTTCGGACAGCGCGTCACGATCGCGTCCGTAAGCACCCAGGCCGCTGTAGTATACGACCGACTGTCCCTCCGGCTTGTCATACGCCATGAGGAGGTCGATGCCCTCCTTGAACCTGCCGTTCCCGATTCCCAGGCCGTCAACCACGACGGCGTCATATCCCTTCAGAACGTTCAGGTCGTCCGGGATCCAGTATAGCTGATCGACCTTGAAGCTTCCGGTCATGAACTTCTCGATGAACGACTTCATCGCCCGGTCGTCGTCGATCACGAGGATCTTTCTCTCCAATGGCTTCTGGATCTTGTCCAGGGTTTCGTTGATGCTCTTGATCTTCCTGTCTAAGATCTTCTCGAAGATCCACGCGAACAGAGAAAATCCAAACATCTGTTTTATCCAAAACATAATACCTCCTTCTTCTTGAAGTTGAAAAAAACCGACCCCCTTCCGGGGGCCGGCGCGGGTCACTCCCATGCGTCCACAAACGCCTCAAGCACCCCGAACAGACCTCCGGCAATGCAGCCGGCCGCCCTGCACAGTCCGCCTCCGATGTCGGATACGTTCCGAGCAAGACCTCTTGCGTTGTGGCCGATTACGTTCACGGCCTCTTCGCAGAGTTCGCTTTCGCTCATTCCGGCCGCAACGTCGTAGTCGAGCAGGCCTCCTGTCGCGCAGAATCTCTGGAGCTTCGGCGGGCGCCTTTCGCGCTCGCTCGGAAGCGCAAGCCTGCGTTCCTTCTTGTGCCTGCCTCTCTTCGTCGATCTTACCGGCCCATAGGCCACTGGAACAATGAAGTTCGAGACCTTGGTTATGTTGGTCACGTTTGTGATGTTTACGTTCGAGTTGTTTGCGTACGACTGGATTTTCAGCCCGCTTCTGTGCCTTCTGTTGCGCATGCCAAGCGCCTTTCTTCTGGATTCACGCGGCATCCCCTTGTGGGGGACTGTCCTTTAGGGCCGCGCTGCATCCGGGAGCTGAGGACAGGCTCCTTCACGGAAGCAGAGTTCCGCGAGGCCGCCACCCGCATTCCATCTTCGCGATGGAGGCTTCCAGCGCCTTTCTCCCGGAAAGGTATTCGTCCCGCGTCCAGAAGGCACCAAATTCACTGCCTTCGATAAGTATGACAACCTCTTCTGGCGAATCAAGCGTCGCCTGGTTCCTTACGTAGGTCTTGACAACCTTGCGGCATCCGATGTCATGACGGCATATGCGCCTGATGCCCTTGTTTGCCGCGAGCGAGACGCACGCCTTGGCCATCACGCCTACGGCTTCAATGTCCTCGAGCGCCTCTTCGCTCGGGCCAATGAAGAAGAAAGACGATCTTACGCCAAGCATAACGGTCTTGCCCTTCTGCCTGCGCAATTCGTCAACAAGCGTCTCCGCGGATCCCATGAGGTTATTATATCATATCCAGAATCAATAGCGAAAGAAAAAGGCCGGTATGTTTCAACCGGCCAGGCACTCAAGATTCATCTGACGACTTTGGATGGACGGGCTTCTTCCTGCCCTGATTCCTTATCGTCAAAAGCTCCCTGAGAAAAACCTCGTCTGAGTAGCTCGGCTTCAGGTGACACCCGACATTGTCCCACCTCTTCGGGACGTACGGGTTCTGCAACTCTTTCGGTATGAAAGTGCGCATGTCAACCTCCTCATCCGCCAGTTATCACCATCAGCAGATACAGGATGATCGCCATCTAGCACCTCCTGTCCGTTGCCGAGAGAACCACGACGTCGCCCTTGTCCGTGCGGCGCACCAGGTCGTACTGATGCTCGCTGCGGCGTACGACGCTGTACTCGGACAGTTCAGGGATCTCCACCTGGACAGGCTCATGGTCTTTCTGGGCGTCCATAGCCTTCCTTTCCGCAACCTGCTCCTCAATGATCTCCGCGGCTTTGTTCATCAGCGTGTTCATCGCGGCCTTGGCGAACGTGTGCTTTCTGGTGTCGTACATCTGCGTGTCGAACGCAAACGACTGCCAGTTCACGACCTTGCCGTCCTTGCTGCCGGACTGGATCGGAACCGCAGAAACCAGCGAGTACGTCCGGAACCACTCGTGCTCCGGCTTTACCGCATTCTTTATCTTCTCTATGATGTTCATAGTTTGTCCTTTCTTGACTTTGTGTTGAACAAATGGTCGTCCCGGCGGGGCTCGAACCCGCACTCCATTAGCTACTCGGGCGCACAGTCGGGGCACGTGTACAGGGAATTTCACCCTGCTCGAACGATACAATTCATGGTCCAGCCATTCGGTTTCCGCTTCATTCAGGTCACGGCGTAGGAAAACTTCGGTCGAACAGACCTGATCAAAACCTCGCTGCTGAATGTGGTACTATCCGAACCGACCACTATATCTCTCGTCGAACCCGATCCTGGCACCCTTTCGCCTAGGACTTTTGTTGCGCACTGCTCTTTCCGTTTCGCCTCAGGATCCACCCCCATGTGGCCCAACGGCCGAGGGATGTCTTCCATTTTGCATCACGGGACGTTAAATCGAATAGGCTGGTTCCCCAATATAAAGGTGCTTGACGTTGATGTCGTACTTTGCTCTCGGGGCCAGGACGCTTCCGGATTGCGGCCTGTTTTACCAGCCATGAAACTCATTTGGAGATGATGCCCTTCTGCTGCATCTCCTCGCGCAGAGCCTCGCACTCAGCGCTGTACTGGTCCGGCGTGATCACAATGAACAGCCAGAACAGTATGATTATCAAAGCAATCGCCAGGATCCCCCCGACGACTTCAAGGGCATTCATCAGAAACTTCTTCATGATCTTCTCCTTCTGTTTGTTGTGGAGGTGCGTGGATGGAATCGAACCATCCGGCATTGCTACAGGTGCGACCTGCCTGCGATGCTACGGGATTCCGCCGCCCGCACCATTGAAATCGAATTGGCGGAGATGCCGGGGATCGAACCCGGAACCTGCGGTTTAGGAAACCGCCGCTCTGTCCAATTGAGCTACACCTCCAAAGACGCGCCGGTCAAGGCGCGACGGTCCGGAATTTTGAATACACCGGACGAAAATCGACATTGGAAAATATTTCATTTTCCGTCACCTTATTATAACCGAAAAAAGGCCATTTTTAAGGCATTTTAAGGCTTTTTTATGAGCTAATTTCAGTTTTTTAGCACCTATTCAGATCTCGCCACCTGGCTGTCATGGAGAAATCCTGCAACGGAAGCCTGAAAAGATATGTCCACCGGTCATGTACGCACACCGGAAGGATGGCTTCATCGCCCTCTACGGCCATCCCGCAGCAGAAGTTTATCTTGCTGATGTCCTGGAAAACGGTGAAATCGTCGCTTATCCTGCACTGCAAAAGAGCCTTGTCGAAGAACGCGAACGCATTTGAGTACACGTTTTTGCGTTTCATGTGCACCAAGGCCACATATCCATCCCGATAGCGCAGAAGAGGCGACGATCCGCGGTACTGGACGAGTCCGCGGCACCTTTGCATTGTCTTTCGGCCCGGATTTGACGTCGAAACGACGTTCAGGGAGTTCAGCATGAGGTCTGACACGAAAATTCCGCGCCCATCCTCTACCGGCATGTAGTTTTTCTCCCTCGCGACCGGAAAAACGCATACTTTGCCGGCATGAAGCAGATTTTCCCTCAGATCGAAGTCGATGGATGCCATCCTGAACCTGTCGCGGCCGAGAGACACCTCAGTACCGCTCGCCTGGATGGAATTTCCGTATTTTAGGAGCCTCAGATCCTCGAACATGGCTAGATTTTCCAGATCGCAGCCTACTTTGCCCAAAAACCTGAAATTTTCGTCCGCCCACAGGAAAAAATAGGCCCTTTTTTCGAGAAAATCTCCAAACCATCCGCCTGGCTCGTCTTTTATCCGGATCTTGTAGTTGAACTGCCTCACTGACATGAGCCAGCGGTCTCCGACCCTGCAAAAAGACATGTTTCCGAGCGGAATCGACTTATCGACTCCCAATTCATCATGGAAATCAAGTTGCCGAGAGGGATATTTCTTCGATATGTCCATTATGTGCCTAATCCTGCAGTCTTGAGAGCCTCTTCTAAGCACGCAGTCCCTCGACTTCAGGAATGCGCTCAACCTAAGCCGGCTTGCATCCTGTCTTTTCGACACATACATTGCCAAACCTACGATTTCTTCGGAATGAGACCCTTGAACGCCTTTACAGCGTCCATTCTGCGGTTCAAAAGCCCTTTCACGACCTTCCCTCCTGATTTCTTGTAGGTCGGAACCTCCTCGAACGCGATCGCGTCCCTGTCGGCCCCAGGCGCGTTCATGCGCCTGTTAAGGGAAGGCGACTTGGCGGCCGAGAGCGTGCCTGTGCCGGCGTTGTAGGCCACGTCGTAGAGTGCTGCAAGCGCACCTGGGCTTAACGAGCGCGTCCACTGAAGGTCCTTGTACATTTTCGAGGCGTTTTGGCGTAGCCTGTTGCGCACAAGGGACGAACTCGCATTCGCGTCGATCGTATCGCCCTTCACGACAGCCCGGAGCTTGCCCGTCTTGGGGTCTGGTATGAACGTATGCCCATGTCCTACGGTCCATTTCTTGCCGATCTTGTCCCAGTAGGCATTCTGTCGGAAGCCTTCGTGCTTCTCAATGAACGGCGCGACGAGCTTCATGGCCTGCTCGGCCCTCTGGGCCACGAGGTCAGGCGATGCCGCCGGCTGTGCAACAGGTTTGGACTGTGCGATTTTGGTCAGGGCTTCGAGGTTCACAAGGACTTCCTTTTATTTTAGAGTGCAGTTCGGATATCTTGCCACCCGCTTCATCGAAAATGAGCCGCAGAGGGGCGTGATGTCGCTTACGAGGCATCCGAGGGTGCGCGTTGGGCTTACATGTCCGTAGGCATAGCATCCACAGCCTATCTGGCCTGTGACATAGCCCTTTATCGTGCCTTCGTTCGGACCGTATCCGGCAAGGGTGATGATGAGTGTGTTGTCAGGCTCGTCTTCGCCGATGTTGTATGAGGGGTCGAGGTCGAGGCTGAACCTGATGTTGGTGTTCTTGAACACGCCGGTCTTGTTGCTGCCGATGTACCGCCACATGACGTCCTCGGCCGCGGTATCTCCGTACGTCACGCACTTGCCGGAGACCTTGTGTGTTTTGTTGACGACGTCGTAGACCTCGATGATCGGCTCGGTCTGGTCCTTGCCGAGCGCCTTGTCGACGTAGACATAGGCAACGATCTTCTGGGACTGCACCTTGCGGTAGCCCTTGGATTTCATGTTGTCGTACACACGAGGAACCTTGAGGTTCATCGTGAGCTTGTAGGCGACTACTTCCGCGCCGGCCGCGAAGGCGAAAGCGGATATCAAGGCCGCCATGGCGATCTTGAGTTTCGTTCTCATGCCATTATCATATCATTTCTGGCGAGAGGACGCATTCCCCTTTACGAGGTCGAGGGCCTTTCCGAGGAAGATGACGCCGACGAAGAACGTGAAGTACCCGCACATGTCGTGGACAATTCCCGTTCCGATCTCATACGACATGGCTGAGGCCACGACGATGATTGCGATTCGCAGGACGTTCTGGGCGATCGCGAGCGCGGCTCCGCAGAGGAGGACGAGGCAGAACCTATGTGGCCTGAGCCTGTTCAGGACCGCCAATGCAATGGCTAGGCAGAGCATCGACACCATGCTGTTGATGCCTATGCACTCCTTCGTGACGTTCAGGGCGTGTCCGCAGAACCTTATCGTGAATATCGGTTCCATGACGCTTACGATAGATGCTTGGCAAGCTCACGGTCGAGGCTTCCGTCGGATATGTATTTCTCGGCGTCATTGCGTGTGAAGCCAGGATTGCGCCTCATGATGACGCGCAGCAGGCGATCGTGGCATGACAGGGCGGCCTTCTTCTCAAGCTTCTTGGCCATTCCGAGCACGGCCTTG
>Ga0247610_10000711_pt1 | contig 45149 bp, 31 predicted proteins | sample 174DNAGHGhighgp2_FD_193483 | JGI IMG/M metagenome (GOLD analysis project Ga0247610, IMG submission 193483) | Sheep rumen microbial communities from Palmerston North, Manawatu-Wanganui, New Zealand - 1742 DNA GHGhigh gp2 | ecosystem: Host-associated > Mammals > Digestive system > Stomach > Rumen...
ATGACAAGTCCCTTCTCATCCATCGTGATGAAAAACTTCTGATTGGGGTTCAAGCCCAGATAGTCGTTCTTCACGCAAAACCGCAATCCTTCTTCTACATCTTTAGCAGACTTCTCAGGCACCACGTAGAGATGTCCCGTCGTCTTGCCGCTATAGGTGTGCTCTTCGTCGGGCGCGGTATATCCAGCCAGTGAGGGATTTCCCACAAAGTCCTCATGGGTCACTTCGTAGGATGTCTCATACACCTTCACGCTGTCGACATTCTCCATCATACGTTTGATGAAATCGGTGAGTGGACGCATATTGAAGGGTTCTTCCCGTCCCTTTTCCTCGCGGGTGATGTATTGCATCTGCCATTGGGAGTATTGCTTGGTGCCATTCACCTTCAAGGTTGCAGCACGGGCGGCTTTGAAGCCAACGGAATAGTCCTGATAGCTGTCCGCACCTTCCAGTTCAATGCGTTCTCCGTCCATGCCGTCGAGGGCTAATGCATAGACCACGGTGTCCTTATCCAGCATACGGTTCTCTTTGTGGTAGCACTGCCGGGCGAAGGAGCATCCCCAGCGGAAGGCACGGAGGCAGGAATCCTGAATCTCGATGTTCTCTTTCTGCGCCTGCAATCGCTCTTTGGGCAGGTTCTGGTAGTCCTTTGACTTGAGTACCTCCGGCGTTGCACCGATACCGTAATACTCTGTCTTCGTTTTCAGAATGGCGCCGCCTTCATATTTTATCCGCTTATGGGTTTGGTCGAAGTCTTTACTGTCTAAATAGGAAACCAGGTTCTCTATGGGGTCAGACGAACTTGTCTGCTCTGAGGCACAAGAGCCTAACAGGGTGATCGCTAATAAAAGGAATAATGTTTTCTTCATTGTTTCATTTGTTTGATGATGAATGATTGTTATGATAGTAAGACGTCTTTTCTAATTGTTTATAACTGGGCAATGGCATCCTCCAACTGCCGACCGCTGCGCTCTATCTCGTTGGCGATATCTTCATAGGAAGAGAAGTCTGAAGGCGATGGGGCTTTGTAATAGTATTCAGGCTGACGGGATTTGTAAGTGGTTTCCGTCGGAGTTGTTACGGGTTCTCTCATTATAAACACCGCTACAACACTTACAGCCGCTACGCCAGCCACCCAAGGAAGAATCCTGCGATAGAATGGAATGATGCGAGCATGCTGTTGTTTATCTACAGCATCCATCTGCGCCATGAGTTTGTCCATGAACGCTTCGTTATCGTCAATCTGTGGACGATAGGCGTGGAATCTGTCTTGTAGTTCCTGATCTTTCATATCTGTCTTATTTGCTTAATTTCGTTCTTAGATGCTCGCGGCCACGTGAGAGGTAGCCTTTCACCGTTCCTTCTGCCACGTTCATAATAGCGGCGATTTCCTTGATAGGTCGGTCCTCCATATAGAAGAGAAGTACTGCCGTGCGTTCACTCATCGTCAGGCCGTCGATGGCTTGATATAGTTCCTGATACTCAAAGCTGTCATCGGAACGGGAGACGCCAGCCACATCATGCACTTTGTCTATGCCAATGGTCTCACCACGTGCCATCTGTTTTCGTTGATGATCTATCAGGGTGTTACAAGCAATCCTATAGAGCCAAGCCGAGAATCCATCTTCGTTCTCTAAGTGGCGTGAAGCCACGTAAGCTTTCATCAAAGCCTCTTGTGCCACATCGTCTGCCTCAATACCATTGCCGCTACAGGCCGCCAATAGGAAACGGCGCAAGCTGGAGAGTTCTTGGCGGATATGTTGAGTGAATGTTTCTCGATTCATCGGACGTTTTTTGTTGCTACTTTCTACTATATAAACGTATCAGCACGTCAAAAGGTTGTGTGAAGACAGTTTTTTCACTTTTTTCGTCTGGCAAAAAATATGTTGCCCCATTCACAATAGAAGGCGGGTGAGGATATGCCTTTCCACCCCCGCCCGCCTCAATAAGTCATCACTTCCTTATGTCGTTCTATGTCAGTCGGTCAGCCACTCCCCGTGCTCCATGCAGTACTCCCCCAGGAACTCCAAATCAAGTCCCTCCTTGTAAGTGTTAAAGTGCTTGTTCGTTGTCATATTCGCCAATTTCTGATTCGTGGGTACATATGTAGTCATATATTCCCAAAATTATATTATTTCCTCGGAATAACCATATTTTTTCTCAAAAAACATAGAAAAAGCCATTTCTATACTCGATTAAGAGTGAAGAAATGGCTTTTCTCTATAGGATAGTTTCAAACTGTTAGATTATCAAACCTCTTAGTTTGTTCAAGATTTTTGCATCATTTAATCAAAATCTTCTTTCCATTTTTGATGACTATACCTTTGTAGTTAGCTCCTACTTTTTGACCAGCCAAATTATACATCTCATTTGAGTTCATTCGCTGAGCAGTTGTAACAGATTCAATACCTGCACTTATAGTACATTTTAATTCTATCTTGTCGATATTGCATTGTGCACCTGTAATTGTGATACGGAGAATCTGTTCACCTTCTTCCAAATTCCTACTCAAATTTCCACTCACTACCTTATAGGTATCCCAGTTGCTGTTTCCCGTTTGTGGAACGCTCACTCTTGCCAATGTGGTGACACTGTTGTTCTTGACAAGTCCAATGGAGAATCCAGAACCAGTGGTACCCGAAGAAACGGTAGCATCGTATGAGTATTTGCCAGCTTCCGTTACATGAATACTATATTCAAGCCATTCGTTAGCAGCCGTATAACCAATGGCTGTACCGCCGTTTCCTACGACAAAGTCAACACCCTCACTATCAGAACGATAATTCTTGTCACCTTCTCGGTTGCTGTCAGAGTCGTGGAAGGTCAAACCTTCACCACCTTTGTCGAAGTTTTCTGCTTGAATGACACCAGGAATAGTTATTAACTTACTTGTATAAGGTGTGCGTTTACCGTTTACCTTAAGTGTTCTCTTTGTTGAAACATTCTCTTTACCATCCGCATCTGTTGCAATTGCCGTGATGGAATAGTTGCCCTTCGTGATAGGATTGAACTGGATTGAATAAGGAGCTTCGGTCAATGTACCTATGAGCAAGTCGTTAGCATAGACACGAACACTATCGATGGTGTTGGTAGAACAGCTTGCGGTTACCTTGATAATGGTTGAGTCGCCAACTGTAATGGTGGCTGGAGACATTGAACTTACGCTGACGGAGATACTCTTGTTTTGCTCGTAGCGACGGAAGGTGAGGTTCTTGATGCAGAAACCGCCTTTGTCAATATTCAGACAGAGTGTGTGGCGACCAGTCGTGAGAGGTTTGCTCATGACACAATGCAAAGTCTGGAAATGGCTATTACTGCCAGTTTGCGGAACTTCAATCATGTCTGTATAGTAAGTCAGGTCGTCAAACCCATACTCAGCCAAGTGGAATGTACCACCAGAAACATTTGATGCCACTTCTGCCTCTATCGAATAGAGGCCATCCTCTTTCACGTCAACGGTATATTCCATCCATCCATCTGTCTGAGTGGTTGTAGAGGCATTACGTGAAGCTTTGTAGTAAGAAACACCAGAAGCACCTTTGTCGTATTCGCCTACAACGATGTTACCAGGCAATTCAGGTATGGTCTCATGATAGGGCTCACGTTTAGCAGTTGCGCTAAGCACATTGAAACGTGACAAACGCTCGTAGGTAGAACCATCTGTAGCCGTAACAACAGCCTTCAAGGTCTTCCATCCTGTAGCTGCATTCTTAGGAACGTCATACTCAGTATAATATGGAGCCTCAGTCATTGTGGCAATTAGCTGACTTCCAAGGTATAAATCTACCTTCTCAATGGTCTTTGTAGCTAAGCTGGCACGTACCATAATAGGTAGTTTATCACCTTTTGCCACCTTCATGTCACGAGGTTTCACATAGACAGAAGCCTCTTTCTTCATGCCAGGGAAAGGACTTTTTGCATTCTTGGCAACATCACTTGCCATATACTGGCGCAACCAAGTCATTGCGGGACGTTCTTTTCCGTCTCTGAAAATACCAGAATTGCCGTCAGTTGTCCAAGTCGCACCATAAATATACCCCCAAAGGGTCACACCAGCACAATAATCTTTCTCCCAAAAAAGTGGAATAAGATTCTTGTATTGTGTCAATTGCTTTTGGTCATCACTCGTACCGATGTCAAATTCCGTACTATACATAGGCATTTTAAGCGCATTGTCGAGTTTATCCAACGCACTTTTACAAGTACTCAAGCTAATATCTGTCAATTCATGGCATTGCAATCCATAAGCATCAATTGGCGCTCCAGCATCACGCAAATTTGTGACAAGGTCGATGTATTGGTCAATTTGCCATTGAATAGAATTGTAGTCATTGTAAATCAAAATGGCATTTGGCCAGCGTTCGTATGCCATTTCGAAAGCCTTAATAAGCCAATCATAGCCAGTCTTTCCCTTACCGCCCAACGACTCTCTTATCATTGGATTACCAGGTTGGTGCGGACTACTTTCATTCGACCAAACGGCTTCATTAACCACATCTATCAAAGGAAGGTCGGGATATTTCTTCTTGACAGCATCAAACCACTTTACGATAGCCGCATAGCGGTCTTTGATAGACAAACTTTCAAGCCAACCAGGATATTGAGCACCCCAAAGAAGCGCATGAAACTTGTAGGTGAAGTTGTGTTGCTTGGCATAATTGAAAGCCTTATCACAACCCCAGTTGTAACTATTACGTGTTCCTTCCACAGATCCCCACTTCGATTCGTTCTCACATGTGATCTGATTCCATAGTTTGTAATACGGATCTACACCGCCACCAGCATCTACGTTGTAACGAGTTGTGATGTTGCCGAGAAACTTGTCGGGGTTAGTTGATAGTTGAGCGTTAGCTTTTCCGCCAAATAGACAGATGACTAACAAGAAAAGAATAGTAGTTTTTTTTCTCATGTTGATAATTGTTAATTGAAATTTTAGTTGCAAATTTAGCCTTTTATTTCCTATCCAACCAATTTTTTCTTTGCTTTCTTTATTCCCGTTCTTTGCATGATTATTTTCATAAAGTCTTTGTAACATTTCATATCATTGTAAATACATTTTGCAAATATCATGTTTAAGAGAAATAAACCATATATTTGCGATTGCCAAACACTATATTTATTTATAATGAGAATCATGAAAGAAATAAATATCTTTATTTTGGTGGAATGGAGAAAAATACTTACCTTTGCACCCATTAAAAAAAATAAGTCAATTTTAAAAAGAAAAATAATAACGATGTCGAAGAAATTTGCCGAATACAAAGGACTTGATCTGACTGGAATCAATGCAGAGATCTTGTCTGAATGGGAGAAGAAGAATGTTTTCTTAAGAAGTATCGATGAGCGAGAGGGCTGTCCTCAGTTCGTGTTTTTCGAGGGACCACCTTCGGCAAATGGACATCCTGGTATTCACCACGTGCTTGCCCGAAGCATCAAGGACTCCTTCAACCGTTACAAGACAATGAAAGGATTCCAGGTACACCGAAAGGCTGGATGGGACACACATGGACTGCCCGTGGAGCTGGGCGTGGAGAAAGAGCTGGGCATTACGAAAGCCGACATTGACAACCACGACAGCGATAAATATATCTCCGTAGAAGACTATAACCTGAAGTGTAGGGAGAACGTGATGAAGTTTACCGCTGAATGGCGTACACTGACGGAGAAGATGGGCTATTTCGTGGATCTCGACCATCCTTATATCACCTATGACAACAAATACATTGAAACCCTTTGGTGGCTCCTTCGCCAACTCTATGACAAGGGATTGCTCTACAAGGGATATACCATCCAACCCTATTCACCCGCAGCAGGCACAGGACTGAGTTCACATGAGTTGAACCAGCCAGGATGTTACCGTGACGTGAAAGACACGGTGGTGACAGGACTGTTTGAGTTGAAAGGCGATGCAGGCGTATTGGAGCCTGTGGCCAAGAGAGGATGGGGCAAATTGTATTTTACCGCTTGGACAACCACACCGTGGACCCTGCCCTCCAACACAGCCCTTTGCGTAGGTCCCAACATCGACTATGTGGCAATAGAAACCTACAACCCATACAATGGTGAGAAGGTGACGCTGGTAATGGCAGAGGCTCGCGTGAACGCATACCTCAACCCAGAGGGAAATATCACCGACGAAGGCGAGATGCCCGAATATAACAAGGGTGAGAAATTCGTACCTTATAAGATTGTAGGACACTACAAGGGAACAGACCTCGTGGGATTGCATTACCAACAGTTGATGCCTTGGGTGAAGCCCTGCGCCAAGTTGGATAACCTCGCACCTGAATATGTCAAGGCATTTGCTGAAGCCCATCCCGAGAAGGTGTTTGACGGAGAGCAATGCAAAGACCGTTTCGTGGAAATGGAAGAGTGTGCTTTCCGCGTAATCCCTGGCGACTACGTGACAACGGAAGACGGTACGGGTATCGTACACATCGCTCCTACCTTTGGTGCCGATGACGCAAAGGTAGCAAAGGATGCACAGATTCCTGCTCTCTACCTTATCAACAAGAAAGGAGAGACGCGCCCAATGGTTGACCTGCAAGGTAAGTATTACGTTGTAGATGAGCTGGACAACAATTTCAAGAAGACTTGTCTTGCCCCCTCATACAACCACCATGCAGGCGACTATGTGAAGAACGCCTACAAGCCCGAATTTAATGTGGATGGCAAATACGACGAGAAAGCTGCATCAAAGGCAGAAGACTTGAACATCGTGATTTGCATGGAGATGAAACAAGAGGGCGTAGCCTTGAAGATAGAAAAGCATACGCACAACTACCCACATTGCTGGCGTACTGACAAGCCCGTGCTTTACTATCCACTCGACTCATGGTTCATCCGCTCTACAGCCAAGAAAGAGCGTATGGTGGAACTGAACAAAACCATCAACTGGCAACCTGAGTCAACGGGTACAGGTAGGTTTGGCAACTGGTTGGAGAACCTGAACGACTGGAACCTTTCACGTTCCCGCTTTTGGGGTACACCATTACCCATCTGGAGAGACGAAGACGGAGAGGAAGTGTGCATCGGTAGTCTGGAGGAACTCTACCAAGAGATTGAAAAAGCAGTTGCCGCTGGCGTGATGTCTTCAAACCCATTGAAGGAGAAGGGATTCGTGCCAGGCGACTTCTCACAAGAGAATTACAACAAGATAGACTTGCACCGTCCGTATGTTGACAAGATTGTATTGGTAAGCAATAGCGGAAAGCCCATGAAACGTGAGACCGACCTCATTGACGTTTGGTTTGACTCTGGAGCCATGCCATACGCCCAGATCCACTATCCCTTCGAGAACAAAGACAAGATTGATGCAAGAGGTGCATTCCCAGCGGACTTCATCAATGAGGGTGTGGACCAGACACGCGGATGGTTCTTCACGCTACACGCCATTGCCACGATGGTGTTCGATTCAGTGGCTTTCAAGAACGTGATTTCTACGGGATTGGTGCTCGATGCGAAAGGCAACAAGATGTCGAAGCACTTGGGCAACGTGACCAATCCGTTTGACATGATAGACAAATATGGTGCCGACCCTGTGCGCTTCTACATGATGACCAACTCAGAGCCTTGGGACAACCTGAAGTTTGACCCAGAGGGAGTAGATGAGTGCAGAAGAAAGTTGTTTGGCACATTATATAATACATATAGCTTCTTTGCCATGTACGCTAACGTGGACGGCTTTGAGCCAGCCATGTGTGCTACGAAGGTGGAACGCCCGGAGATTGACCGTTGGATATTGTCAAAGGTGAACTCGTTGATTCAAAACGTTGATCATGAAATGGCAAGCTATGACCCAACGCGTGCGGGACGACTGATTGACGCATTCGTGAACGACGACCTGAGCAATTGGTATGTTCGTCTGAACCGCAAACGCTTCTGGGGTAAGGAGATGAGCGATGACAAGTTGTCGGCTTACCAAACCCTCTATACTTGCTTGGCAACCGTTGCCAAGTTGCTCGCTCCGCTCGCTCCATTCTATGCCGACCGTTTGTACTTAGACCTGTTAGGCGAGAAAGACAGCGTACACCTCGACGTGTACCCAGTAGCTGATGAGTCATTGATTGACAAGCAGCTGGAAGCACGTATGGACATGGCTCAGCGCATCTCTTCAATGGTACTCGCATTGCGTAGAAAAGTGAACATCAAGGTGAAGCAACCCCTGCAAGCCATCATGATTCCAGCCATTGACGAGGAACAAAAGGCACACATCGAAGCCGTGCAAGCGTTGATTATGCACGAGGTGGACGTGAAGGAAGTGAGATTCGTGGAAGGCAGCGGCATCTTGGTGAAGAAGGTGAAGTGCAACTTCCGCACGATGGGAAAGAAGTTTGGTAAGCTGATGAAAGGCATTGCTGCATACATGAACGCCATCTCACAAGAAGAAATCGAGACTTTGGAAACGACGGGAGCCTTGACGTTGAACATCGACGGACAAGAGGTGACGGTTGACAAGGAAGACGTGGAAATCTTCAGCGACGACATTCCAGGATGGCTCGTTGCCAATGAAGGCAACTTGACCGTAGCCTTAGAGATAGAACTGACCGATGAACTGCGCAATGAAGGAATGGCACGTGAGTTGATCAACCGCATACAGAAGTTACGCAAGGAGTCAGGACTTGAGATTACCGACAGAATCAAGGTGACCGTGGCTCCCTATGCACAGATGGATGCAGCCATCCACAACTTCGGTGATTTCATCAAGGCACAGGTACTTGCCGACCAATTGACCATTGCCGACAATGATGGCGTGAACATGGAATTTGACGACTTCAACCTGAAATTGAAAGTAGAAAAAGTTTAATCCTTCTAATATTAATGATTATGTCAGAAAAAAAACGTTACAGTGATGAGGAACTGGAGGAATTCAAGGCTATCATCAACGAGAAAATAAGGTTGGCGCGTAGAGACTACGACTCTATGATGAAACAACTGATGAATGCAGACGGAAATGACGTTGATGATACGTCGCCTACCTACAAGGCATTGGAGGAAGGCAGTATGACCCAGTCGAAGGAAGAAATCGTACAGCTTGCCAATCGTCAGCAGAAATTCATTCAAGGACTGGAAGCAGCATTGGTTCGTATTCAAAACAAGACGTATGGCATAGACCGTATGACGGGTGAACTCATTCCGAAGGAGCGTTTGCGTGCCGTTCCCCATGCAACTTTGAGCGTATCCTCGAAGATGCAGGAGAAGAAGAGATGAAAGAAACGTCAGACACAAGGAGATTTTTTACTGATGGCAGGATAGCGTGCCTGTTGGTCGTTGTCCTGCTCATCATTGACCAGGTTATCAAGATTGCCGTCAAGACCCATTTTTGTCTGGGCGAGTCGATAAGAATCACGGATTGGTTCTATATCAGCTTCATAGAAAACAATGGGATGGCATTCGGCATGACCTTTTTCAATAAGCTGGTTCTTAGCTTGTTTCGTCTGGTAGCCATTAGTGCTATTGGCTATTATATATATAAGGTGATCAAGTCTGAACATCGTCAGGGATATGTCATCGTGCTTTCCGTGATTATGGCAGGAGCACTCGGAAATATGTTCGACTCGATGTTCTACGGCTTAATCTTCAATGCGTCTTCCCCTTTCTACGTGTCGTATTTCGTGCCTTTCGGAACAGGCTATTCCTCTTTTCTCCAAGGCAAGGTGGTTGACATGTTTTATTTTCCTCTTATTGTCAGTACCTGGCCCGATTGGGTACCGGTATGGGGTGGCGATGAGTTTATCTTTTTCTCGCCCATATTCAATTTTGCCGATGCTTGTGTAAGTGTAGGAATCATCATCCTCTTCCTTTTTTACCGCAAAGACCTGGAAGGAATAGGCGATACGATGTTTGGAAAGAAAGAGGACAAGGATTCCGTTGAATCCCACGTGGAAGAAGAAGGAATAGGAGGGAAGTGATGAAAACGTCTTCTTGGATTGGATATGGTTTGTTTTTCTTGGTGTTTCTCCTGAGCGGATGTAAGCCCCAAGTACCTTTCAAGTATATTCAGCCCGACAAGATGGAAGATATCCTCTACGACTATCATATCGCAGAGGCAATGACGAACGACTATGAGATTCCTCACGACTCGCTGACCATGCGCATGTACAAACAGGCTGTATTGGAGAAACATGGATGTACGGAGGCAGAGTTCGACTCGTCGTTGGTGTATTACACACGGCATACGGAACGACTTCATAAGATTTACGAGAACCTTTCAGAGAGAATCAGCAATACTGCCATTTCGTTGGGAGCATCGATAAGTGAACTGAATCGTTACGGCTCGCTTTCTTCCACCGGTGACACGGCAAATGTATGGAATGGCGATATGTCGTTTGTACTCTTGCACCATCCCGCATTTAATAAGTATTCGTTTAAGATAGATGCCGATACTACGTTCCATGCGGGCGACAAGCTCTCGCTCCATTTCAACAGTCAGTATATTTACCAAGACGGTATGCGAGACGCTATCGTGGTGATGGCTGTTAAGTTGAAGAACGACAGCGTCATTACGCGCAATATTCATGTATCTGGTTCATCCTCACAATCCATTGAAATCAACGACGATAAGCGTGTGGGCTTGAAGGAGGTAAAGGGATTCTTCCTCTTGAACAACAATCTGAACAGGGCAAGTGAAAACCAAACGACCATGAAGTTGATGGTGGTGAATCATATCTCCTTGGTGCGAATACATACGCCCAAGCCAGATAAAGTGAAGGAAGATGACAATAATGCACGTCGAGATTCCGTTAGAAAAGATACAAGTGCCGCTGCCAGTCATCCCGCACAAGATGTCAACTCGCAACCGCTAAGGCATGGGCGCATACCCACTGAGCCAGCGTTCAGGCAACATCAGCCTTTCAAGGCAGATCCCAATATGAAAATACCAAACAACCAAATAAAATAAAACTTATGCTGAGTGTTAATGAATTAGAAGATCGTTTGATTGATCTTGCTTTCGCTGAGGATATTGGCGATGGAGACCATACCACATTGTGTTGCATTCCCGAAGATGCAATGGGTAAATCACACTTGCTGATCAAGGAAGAAGGAATCCTTGCCGGCGTAGAGGTGGCAAAAGAGGTGTTTCGCCGTTTCGACCCAACCATGCAGGTGGAGGTGTTGATGGGTGACGGTAGTCATGTGAAAGTGGGCGACATTGCTATGGTCGTGACTGGCAAGGTGCGCTCGTTGCTTCAGACAGAACGACTCATGCTGAACATCATGCAGAGAATGAGCGGTATAGCTACCATGACACATAAATACGTGGAGAAACTGGAAGGCACACATACGCATGTGCTGGATACGAGAAAAACTACTCCTGGACTCCGTATGTTGGAGAAACAAGCCGTGAAAATTGGTGGTGGCATGAATCACCGCATTGGTTTGTTTGACATGATCTTGCTGAAGGACAACCACGTGGACTTCTCCGGTGGTATTGAAAATGCCATTGACCGTTGCCACCAGTATCTGAAAGAAAAGGGACTGAACCTGAAAATAGAAATAGAGGTGAGAAACTTTGACGAGCTACAGCGTGTGCTCAATCATGGTGGCGTGAACCGTATCATGCTCGACAACTTCTCTGTGGAGAACACGAAGAAAGCCGTAGATTTGATAGCTGGGAAATACGAAACGGAATCGTCGGGCGGAATCACCATTGACACGTTGCGCGACTATGCCGAGGCTGGTGTTGACTTTATTTCCGTAGGTGCACTCACGCACTCCGTGAAAGGACTCGACATGAGCTTCAAGGCTTGTTAATCAAATAAAGAAGAGACGATGAAACGAGTGTTGGCTTTGTTCCTGTGTTTGTCGGTTGTGCTATTGGCAAGTGGCGAGAAGGTAAAATACCAATCACCCGTGAATTATCGCATTTCGCTGGCTGGCAACTTTGGCGAGCCTCGTCCCAACCATTTTCATGGAGGCGCAGATATTAAAACCGATAGGGTAGAGGGGAAACCCATCTTCTCTATCGGTGACGGTTATATATCGCATGTGAGTATCGGCATTGGAGGATTCGGTAATGCCGTATATGTGCATCATCCACAAGGTCATACCAGTGTCTATTGCCATTTGCAACGTTTCTTGCCGCAGATTACTGCCATGGTGAGGAAATGGCAATACAAGCATCGTCAGGCGGAAGGCGAGATTCATTTCCGTCCTACCGACTTCCCCGTTTCTAAGGGACAATTGCTCGCATTTAGTGGAAACACGGGGGCTTCGCAAGCTCCGCACCTCCATTTGGAAATCCATGATACAGAGACATGGAATATGCTCGACCCCTTGGATTTTATCGGTGATGCGCTCTCTGATCATACCGCTCCCGTTGCTCATGCGCTGATGATTTATCCCCAACAGAACCAAGGCATTTTCAATGGAAGTGACAAAGACCAATATTTCAATTTTACTTCCAATCAACTGACGCAGGAATTTACCGCTTGGGGTAAGGTGGGGTTTGGACTTTGGGCTAACGACTATATGGAAGAGTCAACCAATAATTTCGGCGTGAGAAAGACTGAGTTGTACGTGGACGGACACTTGCTTTTCCAGAGTGACGTGAACAATATCTCGGTGAATGATAATTTGCAGGTGAACGCATGGGGCGATTTCGACCATTATCGGAAGAGCCATGTATGGTATATGAGGTCGTTTGCCTTGCCGGGAATGACCTTGCCCATCTGTTCGACAGATGAAAACAGGGGCGTGGTTGACATCAAGGAAGAAAGACCATACCGTTTTACGTATCTCCTGTCTGACTATAAGGGTAATAAGAGCGAATATTCTTTCACGGTTTTGGGAAAGAAAACCACCATACGCCCTTCTCATGTGCCTCATCCGTTACATACGTTGGTGTGGAACAGGTTGAACAATTACCAATTGCCTGGCTTGGAATTGCAGATTCCTGCGAATTGCCTGGCAGAGAACGTGGAATTGTTGCCAAAGGTAACGAAAAAAGACCAATCCTTGTCTTTTTCTTACCAATTATCTGATCAATCGTATGCGTTGCTTCATCCTTGTAAGTTGAGCATCCAATCAAGAAAGACCGTGAAAGACCCGACGAAGTTGTATGTGGTTTCTCGTTCCAACAACGACCTTTATGTGGGCGGAACATACCGCGAGGGGTGGGTAACGACTAAGATACTCGACCTACGCGCGGAATATGAACTGGCGTACGACGATGTGGCTCCACAAATTGAATACGTAGGACAAAGTAGTAACGTTCTTCGCTTGAACCTCATTGACGAAGAGAGCGGCGTGAAATCGTTTGAAGGACAGATAGACGGACATTTTGTCTTGTTTGAGAAGGTCGGGAAATCGTCTTTCATCGCTTGTAAACTGAAAGAGACTCCCGTGAAGAAGACGGGAAAGGCTCACCTCTTGGAACTCATGGTCTGTGACCATCGCAATAATCAATCTCATTTTAAAACTCAAGTAATCTATTGACAATGAAAAGAATCTTTACGACAATATGCTTGTTGGGCTACTTCTTTGGCCAATCATTAGCATGTACAAACTTCATCGTGGGAAAGAAGGCGTCTGTGGATGGCTCGGTGATTTGTAGCTATAACGCTGACGATTATGGAATGTTCCAGTATTTGTGCCATTATCCTGCTGGAAAACACCAGAAAGGGGAAATGAGACAGATATACGACTGGGATAGCAATGTGTATCATGGGGCTATTCCTGAGGCTCCCGAAACGTATAATGTCATTGGAAACATCAACGAATATCAGGTCACGATTGGTGAGACAACCTACGGAGGACGTGAAGAAATGGTTGACTCTACAGGAATACTCGACTATGGCTCGCTGATTTACATCGCCCTCCAACGGTCGAAGTCGGCAAGGGAAGCGATTCGGGTGATGACTACGTTGACGGAAACCTACGGATATAACAGTGAAGGAGAGACATTCACCATCTGCGACCCAAATGAGGCTTGGATCATGGAGATGATGGGCAAGGGTCCTGGAAGCAAGGGCGTGGTTTGGGTTGCCATGCGCATTCCTGATGATGCTATTTGCGCTCATGCCAACCAAAGCAGAATAGGCAAGTTCAACATGAAAGACAAGCATAACGTGCTTTATTCTAAGGACGTGGTGAAATTTGCCAGGAAAATGGGATGGTTTACGGGAAAAGATGCAGACTTCTCATGGAAAGATGCTTATGCCAAGCCTGATTTTGGCGGACGCAGGTTTTGTGATGCTCGTGTGTGGGCTTTCTTCCGCCATTTCGATGATGGATTCGACCGCTATCTTCCCTGGGCTTTGGGAAAAGACCCACAGGCAGAGGATATGCCTCTATGGATTGTACCCAACAGGAAATTGAGCGTTCACGACGTGGAGATGTGTATGCGCGACCATTACGAGGGAACACCGCTTGCTCTTGATAGCACCTCTATAGGTGGTGGTATTTGGGAAATGCCTTATCGCCCAACGCCATTGTCGTTTGAGGTTGATGGAGTGCAGTGTTTCAACGAGAGACCAACCTCTACGCAACAGACGGGATTTACATACGTCAGTCAGATGCGTTCTTGGTTGCCAAGACAGATTGGAGGCGTCCTTTGGTTTGGTAATGACGATGGAACAATGGTTGCCTATACCCCTATCTATTGTGGAAATACCGTTCAACCAGAGTGTTACAATACGAAAGGCGCAGACGATATTACATTCTCTGACCGTAACGCCTTTTGGGTTTGCAATTGGGTGAGCAACATGGTTTATCCCCGATACAAGCAAATGTTCCCATCCTTGGAATGTGTGCGTGATAGTTTGGAAAAGAGCTATTTCAGCTTACAAGGCGAAGTGGAGAAAAAGGCGATGACTCTTTATACCACCAACCCCAAAGCCGCCGTTGATTACCTCAACAAATACAGCAACCAAAAAGCGCAAGAGATGTTAGCCCGTTGGAAGCAGTTGGCTGTCTATCTGATTGTGAAATACAACGACATGACCGTCCGTCCCGAGAAAGATGGTAAGTTCCTTCGCACCAAGACGGGCTTAGGAGCTCGTGTCTCCCGTCCAGGCTATCCCCAATCTTTTGCTCGCGAATACATCAAGCAAACACAGGGGAAATATGTGAAACCATAAAATGGTGATAAAAGGAACACTGAAGTATTGAAAATTATTCCCTCACTAATCCTTTGGGTTTGGAGATGACGTATTTTGTCTTCTTCTAACCAATTCTATAGCTTCTTTGCCCGTAAGATGTTCGATGTTGAAACAAATCGTCATCATACGGGCAAATCCTTTTTCCAATTCTTTCTGAAAATCCTCTTCGTCGTTGGGATTGTATCTTTCTGCGAGCATCGGGCTGCTGCCATCTTCTCTTTTTCATCCTCAATGATATGTGTTCTGCCGAAAGCTATCACGCTACGGAAATACGTAGTAAACTCCTTGGGCTGCACTTGGTCTTGTTCGATGACACAGAATGAAGCCTTGTCGTGGTTCCTGATGGCATCAACCTTATGACCGCTTAATGCACTATGGAAAAATAACTTCCCGTCGGAATAAACATAACTGATAGGAACGGCATAAGGGTAGTTGTGGTCACCTAACAAAGCCAACGTGCCAGAAGTGGCTTTCCGTAGGATGTCGATGCTCTCTTCTTGCGAAAGCTGTTGGCGTTTCCGTCTCATTTGACGAAAGGATGAATCTTGTTGTAATTCGGATGGGGCAATCATATTTGGATTGTGCTCACGTTTCTCTTGGATGTCTTTGTCTTGTTCCATATTTACGATAATGATTTTAGTCCGATGATTGAAGCAATGAGAGTAGTCAGGAAAAACAATCTCCAAAATGTAGCTGGCTCACGAAAAATAAAAATTCCGATAAGGACAGCCCCAACAGCTCCGATTCCTGTCCATACGGGATAGGCGGTTCCTAAGGCTATGGTCTCCGTGGCTTTAGCCAGTAGAACGGCACTCAACACATACAGCATGGCAAAGGCTGTTATCCAAGTCCACCATTCACCGCCTACAGCTTCTTTCGCTCTACCAAGACAATATGTGAAGCCTACCTCACACAGACCTGCAACAATCAATATAATCCAATTCATTTTTATTGTCAGTGTGCTTGTTGAAGGGCAGCAAGACATTCTCGGCGACTTCTTCCCAAGCTTTATGTACCTGCAAAAATAGTGAAAATATTGGATTCTGTGTAATATGAAAGCTGTTTTTGTTCTTTTTTGATTCAAGAATAGGATTTGGAATACGCTCGCCAATCTCATTTTTCTGCAAAATGAGCTTTGGTAAGGAACGATTTCCTATTTCGTTTTCTCCCAAGCATTGACCACCTCTCCTATATACATGGAATGTAAACCTGCGGGGAAGTGGGCGTACATGTTCTTGGGAACATCGCTTTTAAAATACTGAGGGTCGAAAGGTGCTGCATACATGATTTTACACTCTATCACCATGTCTGCCTCTGTGTAATACGGTGTTCCGTTCGAAGTATAGGAAGTATGCAAACCAAGGGCGGCAGCTTTATCTTCATCCCGACCACTCTTCGTACCCATATACCTGAGTACTTTGCTATGCTCTATGGGGAAGGTCATCACGGTAAAGTATTCTGCCTGGTCCATGAACTCCTTGGTGTATCTTTTCTCAGCTACATATACGGTCAGGGCTGTGCGACCCCAAAGTGTTCCTATGCCACCCCAACCAATGGTCATGGCATTGCTCTTTTCCTTGTTGCCGGCAGCCAGTAGCTCTGCATCATGAAACCATTGGAAACCATTCTCCGTAAAGTCTTCCCTTACGTCTATCTTCTTGAACCCCTTATCTTCCTGAGCAAAAGCAGGAATTGTTGCCATTGTCAACATTGCCATCATGGCTGTAATAAAACTTACCTTCTTCATAATCATATCAATTAGACATGCAAATGTAGTGAAAAATGAACAAAACTGTGCATCTTTGTTTGTTATTTATTTGTTATGATGAGAAAAAATCTCGATTTGTCTTTTATCAAAGATAAAATCATTATTTTTGCAACTGAAATGACAGTCAATAATGATCCTATGGGCAGAGCCATTCTTGACTATTATCAGTTGAAGAATGCAGACAGGCTAAGAGTATTCTCCCCGATGTTCGAGGAGGATGAGATTCCATTGACTACGCTTTTCCGTTCGTATAAGTCTATGCCGAGGATAGAACGGAAAGCACTCGACATGGTTAAAGGCAGAGCGCTTGATGTGGGAGCTGCCTCTGGTTGTCATTCTCTTGTCCTTCAGAAACGAGGGATAGATGTGACAGCGATCGACATTTCTCCTTTATCCGTAGAAACAATGAAACTACGAGGGGTGAAGAAGGTGATGGAACAGGACTTTTTCGAGCTTGGTTCTCAACGACACGACTTCACCCAGAAAGAACAGCAGTATGATACCATCCTCATGTTGATGAACGGCATCGGAATCGTCGGGACATTGAACCGTATGCCACGATTCTTCAGTCTGCTCGATAAGATACTGGCTCCTGGTGGTCAGGTGCTCTGTGATTCCTCAGACATTAGTTATGTGTTTGAGGGTGAAATGCCAGACATGATCTATTATGGCGAACAGAGCTTCTATATGCAATATAAAGACATTATCGGTGATTCGTTCCCTTGGCTATACATCGACACACGTTAAAACAAATAGCGACAACTAATGGGTATCATGCAGAGGTGGTCGCAGAAGGAGAGCATTTCGATTATTTGGCGAGGATAACAAAAATCAATCACTGAATCCCCCCTCACTTGATGGTTTGATGCACAGGTTGCCGTGGTATTATTCTACCCCCTCAACGTTCTCATGGCATTCAGCACAGCCAAGACCGTTACGCCCACGTCGGCAAAGACAGCCATCCACATGGTGGCTAAGCCGAAGGCGGCAAGGATGAGCACGGCAATCTTTACGCCTATGGCAAAGACAACGTTTTCCTTGGCGATGCGAATGGTGCGACGCGCTATACTAATGGCAAGGGCAATCTTGGAAGGTTTATCGTCCATCAGTACCACGTCGGCTGCTTCTATGGCGGCGTCACTTCCCAATCCTCCCATGGCAATGCCCACATCGGCACGGGCGAGAACGGGAGCGTCGTTGATGCCATCTCCCACGAAAGCCAATGTCTTGCCTTCGGGCTTGTCTGCTAAGAGTTGTTCTACATGGTTCACCTTATCCGTAGGTAGCAGTTCGGCAAAGTATCGGGAGATATTCAGTTTTCCAGCTACGTCTTCAGCCACTTCCTGTCTGTCACCCGTGAGCATGACCGTCTCGTTCACGCCCAACTCATGTAATTGAGCGATAGCCTCGGCACTGTCTTCCTTGATTTTGTCATTGATAATGATGTGTCCTGCATAGACCATACCTTCTCCCTTTTGCAAGCAAACGTGGATAATTGTGCCATGATGAGAGCAGTCGCGCCATTTCACCCCCATTGTGTCCATCATCTTCGTATTGCCCACGCAAACCAGTTGTTTCCCAACGATGGCACTTATCCCTTGTCCGGCTATCTCCTTTACGTCCTTTACCTCACATCCATCCGTAGCTTCATCGGGGAACGCATCTCTCAATGCAGCACCGATGGGATGGTTGGAAAAATGCTCCACGTGAGCAGCCAAGTGCAACAATTCGTGTTCGTCGATAAGGTCAGGATGAACCGCCTCCACGGCAAATTGTCCGTGTGTGAGAGTGCCCGTCTTGTCGAAGACCACTGTTCCCACCTTTGCCAACACGTCCATATAGTTGGAGCCCTTCACCAGAATACCTTTTCGTGAAGCTCCGCCAATGCCTCCGAAGAAGGAGAGAGGAATGCTGATGACCAATGCGCAAGGGCAGGATACCACGAGAAACATCAAGGAGCGATAAAGCCAAACGGGGAATGTGTGAGCGAAATGCCCAGAGAGCAATGGAGGAATTACCGCCAATGCCAATGCTGCCAATACCACGATAGGCGTATAGACACGAGCGAATTTAGTGATAAACGTCTCACTTTTCGATTTATGTTCGTTGGCATTCTCCACCAGTTGGATAATCTTCGAGACAGTACTCTCGCCAAAATTCTTGGTGGTGCGCACCTTGATTACCCCTGAGAGATTCACGCAACCAGAGATTACCTCGTCGCCCACGTTGACGTTTCTCGGTAACGACTCGCCCGTGAGCGCTACCGTGTTGAGAGCAGAAGAACCCGTCGTAACTACTCCGTCGAGCGGTATTTTCTCTCCAGGCTTGATGACGATGGTCTCGCCAATGCCCACTTGATCGGGAGAAATGCTTACGGTAGTTCCCTCACGCTCCACGTTGGCAACGTCGGGACGGATATCCATCAAATGGGCAATGCTGTCTCTGCTCTTCCCTTCAGCATAACCCTCAAAAAGTTCGCCAATCTGGAAAAACAACATCACGAATACCGCCTCTGGAAATTGAGTCTCTGCTCCGGGGAGAAAACCGATGAGCAATGCGCCGATGGTAGCGACCGACATCAGGAAATGCTCGTTGAATGCATCCCCGTGCATGATGCCCTCGACGGCTTCCTTGAGCGTCTCGTATCCGATGAACAGGTAAGGAACGAGGTAGATGCAAAGCAATTGCCATGTAGCCAACTCGTATTTTTTCTCTATGATAACGGCACAGACCAGAAGAACCGCCGTGGCGATGATTTGTACCAACTTCACTTTCAACCCACCATGCTCGTGATGATGCTCATGATGATGTTCATGGTGATGATGTTCATGGTGATGATGTTCATGCTGATGCTCGCTACAATGACAATCGTGATGATGTGACATATCTTTTCAAATTTTTATTTCCGTCTGCAAAGATACGGCAAATGTCTTGCAACTCGGTTGCAAAGTTGAAATGTTAAAAAAAATACATTTGTTCATATTTCATTATTTTTTTGCTACATTTGCGCAATACTATTACCTAAAATAAATAAAACAATGAAAACGTGTAGTAATCTATTTCAAATCGAGAGTGACATTGAGTGGCAAAACCCTTCACCTGGAATCCAACGTCAAATCATGGGATATGACGGGCAGTTGATGATGGTGAAAGTGAAGTTTGAGCAAGGAGCCATCGGAACCGTCCACACCCATTATCATAGTCAGGCTACCTACGTGGCAAGCGGAAAGTTTGAACTCACCATCGGCGAAGAGCGCAAGGTGCTTACCGCTGGTGATGGCTATTACGTAGCTCCCGACGTGCCTCATGGATGTGTTTGTCTTGAGGCTGGTGTGCTGATAGATACGTTTAGTCCGATGAGGGAGGATTTTCTGAAAAAACCTTAAAGATTTCCAAGTCCATAGAAATCATAGAAAACCTTAGAGAAACCTTTGGAACTTTACCGATGATGTTATGAAAAGAGCTCTTTCATTATTAATTATTGTATGGAGCCTTGTGGTTGCCTCATTCGCACAAGGCACATACACCAATCCCATTTTGGGCGGTGATTTCCCTGACCCCACCATATTACGAGACGGGCAAGACTATTATATCACCCATTCGGCATTCGACTATCAACCCGGATTGGTGGTCTATCATTCTCGCGACCTTGTCAACTGGACTCCCGTGAGTTATGCGCTCCGCACTTATTTAGGTTCTATCTGGGCTCCAGACATCAAGAAGTACAAGGGCAAGTACTATATCTATTTCACCGTACATGGCGACCGCCGTACCAATTGCGTGGTATGGGCAGACTCTCCCAAGGGACCGTGGAGCGACCCCATCGACCTGAACATTGGCGACATCGACCCTTGTTTCGTGGAAGGTGAAGACGGTAAGTGCTATTTGGTGATGAGCGGTGGCAACAGATGGACGTTGGCAGACGATGGCCTGAGCGTGGTACCTGGTTCGAAGGTTCATTTCTACGACGGATGGCAATACCCCGCCGAGTGGCTTACTGAAGGCTTTTGCTTGGAAGGACCTAAGCTCTATCGCATAGGCGACTATTTCTATTACATCAGTGCCGAAGGAGGAACCGCAGGACCTCCCACCAGTCACATGGTGGTGGTAGCCCGTTCCAAGAGCATTCATGGTCCTTGGGAAAATATGCCCACCAATCCCTTGATTCATACCTACACGCGTGATGAGCGTTGGTGGTCGAAGGGACATGGTTCGCTCATCGACACCCCCGATGGCAAATGGTATTGCGTTTACCATGCTTACGAGAATGGCTTTTACAATTTAGGAAGGCAAACCCTGATGGAGCCTGTTCATTTCACCGCAGACGGATGGATCGTGGCTGATGGCGGCGATGCCAGTGGCGAATTGCCGCGTCCCACGTTGCAGAAGCAAGAAGGCAGACTCGACCGTCTGGGAGAGTTCCGCTTGGGACTCGACTGGCGTTTTTACAAGTCGTTCAATTCCGAGAGAGTAAAGGTTGAGCAAGGTGCCCTTATCTTGCAAGGCAAGGGCAATAGCTTGGGCTCGTCTGCTCCCTTGATGTTCATAGCAGGAGCGCATCGTTATGAAATAGAAGCAGAGATAAGGTTGCAGGGAAAGGTGAGAGCAGGATTGTGCATCTACTACAACGATAAATATAATGTGGGAACAGCTTTCGACGGAGAGCGCCGTTTCCGCTATCGCCGTGACCAAGCCAATGGAGTGGGGAAGGCCTCTACCGACCGTCTATGGTTGCGATTGCGCAATGATGCCCATATCGTAACGGCTTATTGGAGCACCGACGGTAAACAATGGAACCGCGAGACATGGGGACAGGAAATCTCTGGGTTCAATCACAACACCCTATACGAATTTCAGAGTGTCCTTCCAGGAGTCTTTTGCGAGGGCGATGGCTATGCAACATTCAAGAATTTCAAATACCGAGAACTATGAGACGGTTCTTTCTTTCCATCGTAGTGCTTGGTGTGGTTGCCTCAGTCAGTGCCGGAGAGCGTGAGGTGAAACGAGCCATGAAGCGAGCCACGAGATACATGATGGACGTGGTGTCTTACCAAGGTGGTTTCGTTTGGAACTACCTCCCCGACTTCTCCCGACAATGGGGCGAGCTGGAGGCACGGCGCACGATGGTGTGGTTACAATCACCCAGCACACCCGATATGGGCGAGTTGCTGTTGGATGCTTACCATGCTACGGGCGACGATTATTACTACGAGAGTGCAAAGCGAGTGGCAACGTGCATCGTGCAAGGACAATTGTCTTGTGGCGGATGGAATTACATGTTCGACCTTGCACCGGAAGACTCCCTCCGTGCGTGGTATGCTACTATCGGGCGACAGGCTTGGCGATTGGAGGAGTTTCAGCATTACTATGGCAATGCCACCTTCGACGATGAAGCCACCAAGCATTGTGCCGAGTTTCTCCTGCGCTTCTATCTCGAAAAGCATGATGACACCTTTCTCCCTCCCTTGCAGAAAGTGATAGATTTCATGTTGGCAAGTCAGTACGACAATGGCGGATGGCCCCAACGCTTCCCATTGTTGTATAGTCATCCTTTCAAGGGCAAGGCAGACTATTCGTCGTTTATCACGCTCAACGACAATGTGATGTCTGCCAACATTGATTTCCTCTTGCAATGCTATACGTCGTTGGGCTTGGAGCATCTTAAAAAGCCTATCCTCAGTGCCATGCACCTGATGCGCGACTTGCAGCAAGAGCCACCGTTGGCAGGATGGGCTGACCAATACACCCCCACTGACCTCAAGCCTGCTCATGCCCGTTCTTACGAGCCACGGGCGGTGAACACGGGTACTACCACCGGTATGATATACAAGATGATTGACTTTTACAAGCTCACTGGCGACAAGAGTTTCCTTGAGGGAATCCCAGCTGCCATTCAGTTCTTGGAGAGTCAGAAACTGCCATCTGAGTTGGCTTCCAAGGTAAGGCGCACTCCCCTGCAAGCTGATGAAATCCTCATGCCCCGTTTTCTCAACCCCGAAGATGGTAAACCGATGTACGTACACCGTAAGGGCGGCAACGTGGTGAATGGCGAGTATTATACCGACACCATCACTTCTGCCACCATTGCCCATTACAGTTCGTTTGCGGTAGTGAATCCTTCTCAGTTGCGAGCTGCTTTGGACAAGGCAAAGATGTGGGTGCAAAAAGACTTGGAGCGCAATTCGCCTCTCCTTGCTTGTGGAGTGAGAGGAGCCAAGGAGTATTACTATTCGGGTTTGGGCAATCAACGTCGCATGGTGGCTCTGCCCTCCGTGGATGAGGTGGTTTCCTCGCTCGACAAGGAGGGAAGATGGCTTGCACCACTCTCGCAAATATCCCATCCCTATAACCCCATTCCCAAGAACATGGCTACTCAAAGCGATGACGTTACTTATGCGCAGACGATGGTAGGAGATGAGTATGATACCTCGCCATACGAGAACAAAGACGTGATAGGTGTCTCTACGCGCACGTACATTCAAAATATGTTGGTGCTCATCAATAACCTACGTAAGAAGCCAACCCAAACGCTGTCAGGACTTCACCCTGAGCGGTTCCAGTCGGAGGTAACGGGAAAGTCAACCGCTTTGTACACCCTCAGAAACAAGGGTATGGAGGCTTGTATCACCAATTATGGCGCACGACTCGTTTCGCTGATGGTACCCGACCGTAACGGGCAACTGGCAGATGTGGTGTTGGGCTTCGACAATATTACCGATTACCATCAACTGAAAAACAACTATGGCAGCATCGTAGGGCGATATATAGGAAAAATCAGAAACGCACGGTTCGAGTTGGACGGTACCGAATACCAGTTGCAGCAGACGGGAGGTGGAAACATTTCACACGGTGGTTATCCAGGCTTTGCCGACCAAGTATGGGATGTGGCAGAGGCAACCGACAGTACCCTTTTGTTGAAATATGTGTCGGCAGATGGTGAGAATGGCTTCCCTGGAACATTAACGGTCTGTGTGAAGTATCATCTCACGCATCATCATGCATTAAGCATCGAATACCAAGCCACTACTGATAAGCCGACGGTGCTCAACCTCTCCAACCATTCGTTCTTCAATATTTCAGGCGACCCATCGTCCACCGTGTTGTCTCAACAACTGTTGATCGATAGCAAGCGTATTGCCACGTTTGATGCCAACAAGAACGTAGATGGAAATTTCCTCAAGGTGAAAGGTACGCCGTTCGACTTCACGAAGATGAAACCTATTGGCAGAGACATTGGTGCAGGTCATGCACAACTTCAGATTACGAAGGGGTACGATCATGCCTTTGCCTTACGTCATGTGGGAAGCAAGAAGAAGCCAGCCGTAGAGTTATACGATGAGAAGAGTGGAAGGCATCTTTCCGTTTATACCAGTCAACCAGCCGTGCAAGTATATACTGCCAACGGTTTGAATGGGAAACAGGTGGGGAAGAACGGCATTCCTTATCCCCGTCATGCAGCCATTTGCTTGGAGACGATGCACTTTGCGGATAGTCCCCATCATCCACAGTTTCCTACAACGGTATTGAGACCAGGAGAGACATTCAGTTCTTGGACCATCTTCCAATTCGGAACCCGATAGAGATTGTTGATAGGGGTGAGGGGAGCTTTAGAGGTGAGAGGTGAGAGGTGAGGGAATAGTCTTTTTGATTGAGGTTCGTGATTGAGGTTCGTGATTGAGGTTCATGATTGAGGTTCGTGATTGAGGTTCGTGATTGAGGTTCATGATTGAGGTTCGTGATTGAGGTTCGTGATTGAGGTTCGTGTTAGAGGTTTGTTAAAGAGATTCCTATAGCCGTGGGTATTCTCTCACCCCTCACTTCTCACCCCTTTTTCTCTAAACATTTCTAAACATTCTTATTTAGCATGTCAAAGATCCCAGCAGCCTTAGCTATTCTCTCACCTCTCACCTCTCACCTCGACTCAATAGTTTTTTCATAGGGGAGGAAAATTGAAGATTGAAAATTGAAAGATTATGTTTGTGGTCGATGTCGTTAAATGGCTTTGCAGCATGGAAAGATGCCGATAGGCATCGGATGTCAGTAGCCAGCCATACAGCCGTGCCGATAGGTATGGCGAAATGGCTGGGATGGAAGATGCAGCAAACGGAATGCCCTGCCGTAGGTAGGGGACACGATGGACCATATCGCCTACCTACGGCAGGCTTTCCCTCACTCCCCATTCCATTTCCAGCCATTTCGGTCTACCTAACGGCAGACCTGTATGGCTGGCTACTAACATCAAATGCCTAGCGGCATTTCCCTCTATCGTGACATTTCTATCGAGACAAATCTTCAATGAAGACCATGAGTCTTTCATCATTGGCCATCCATCTGATTCATCAGTCAATCTTCACTTGTAAATTATGAATTGTGAATTAACCATCTTCTTCCCCTATTGTTTTTCGCTTGAGCCTCTTTTTTAGCATGTCAAAGATCCCATTAGCCTTAGCTATTCTCTCACCTCTTACCTCTCACCTCTCACCTCTCTAAGCACTTGCAAAGTTACTCCTAAAATACCCATTCACCAAAAATCAGGCTTCCAAAAGGTGTAAAAATCTGTTAAGAAAGCATTACTTTCGTGTTAAAAAAACAAAACGCAGTGTTTACGGTTGGTAAAGAATATTTATGCAATGCATATACATAGTTTATGTGGTATGGAAAGGTAATTATTGAGTCAACCATATTCAGGAAAAGACACAACAAACGCAACAAACGCAACAAACGCAACACGCAACATTGATAGGTTCACACTATTGAAAAAACATGGATTCAAATTTTATATTAATATATTATTATTATATATAGTCTTAATTATACCATCTTGAGGAATAAGAAATATTGAAGGTACTAATGTTGCGTGTTGCGTTTGTTGCGTTGTCACACAAAAGTGTTCACCACCCAAAAACAAAACAAATGTTAATTGTTTAAACGTGTTTTAAACATTTCTTATCATATACATCTAATTAGTATGTGTATTCATGATTAGATGTTTTTATTTCCATGTACTATTTTAGTCAACGAAGAATTGTTTTGCTGCTACTGTTTTTTCTGAGCGTCTTGTCAGCCGTCGCCCAGAAGAATACGGTGTATGGGCGTGTGATAGATAGTCAGACTAAGGAAGTCATGGAAAAGACCACCCTCTTGCTGTATAAGATAGAGCAGGGCAAGAACGGGAAGAGAGACACCGCTTTTGTGGGAGGAGCATTATCTAATGAGCTTGGTACGTTCTCCTTTGGTTCCGTCAAGGCTGGTACCTATCTGTTGAAGGTCACCTACTTGGGTTATGTGGAACAACACAAGGACCTGACGAAGATAAATGGACAACCCCTTGCCCTTGGCGACATTGCATTAGAGGCAGATGCCGTACAGATAGACGAGGCTGTGGTGACAGCCAACGTGCCGAAGATGGTGGTGAAAGACGATACGGTGGTATATAATGCCGATGCGTTTCGGGTACCCGAAGGTTCGGTGATAGAGGCACTGGTGGAAGCGTTGCCTGGAGCCAAGATTGACGATAATGGCGGAATCACCATCAACGGCAAGACGGTGAAGAAATTCAAGATGGACGGCAGAGATTACATGACGGGCAACAATGAAGCGGTGATGAAAAACCTACCGTCTTACGTGATAGACAAGGTGAAGGCATACGACGAGAAGAGCGACTTGTCGAGACTCACGGGCGTGGATGATGGCAATGACGACTTCGTGTTGGAGTTTGTCACCAAGCGCAGTGCCCGACGTGGATTGCAGATGAATCCCGACATCGGCTACGGCACGAACCATCGCTACGGGATTCGTCTCACCGCCATGAAACCTTTTGGTGCCATGCGTTACACGTTTATGGGAAACTCTAATAACGTGAACGACCGAAACTTCACGGGACGTGGCGGCAGAGGAAGGGGAAACGGCAACGGTCAACGACATACCAAGACGGCTGCCTTGGACGTGAGCTATGAAAACAACAAGAACCTACGACTCAGTGGACGAGTGACTTGGAACCATAGCGATGCGGACAACTGGAACAGAACGGGTTCAGAAAACTTTGTCAATACCCGCGGCGGAGCCTTCTCAAACAGCGTCAGTCAAAGCTATTCCCGTAATAACAGTTGGACGGGAAACATGAACCTACAATGGACCATTGACTCCATGACCACCCTGTCGTTTCGCCCTAACATGAGCTTCTCCACGAACGACAGTCGTAGCTACTCCAACAACGCCTCGTTTAATGCAGACCCATTCGATCATGTGACAGATCCCTTGAGCTTTGATGGACTCATGACGATGTACGAAAAAAAACTCATCGTGAACGGCAGGACTAACAAGTCGTTGGGATATTCCAGCAGCAAGAACGTGAGTTCTCAACTCCAGCTCTATCGTCGCTTTGGCAACAAGGGACGTAATATAGCCCTGAGTGGCAACATCAACTACCGTAACGGCAGAAACCGCAATGCCAACCTCTCTTCCGTGCATCTGTATCAGACGAAAGACCAGTTTGGCAACGACTCTGCCTATCAAACCAACCGCTATACCGTTTCGCCATCAGATAACTTCAGTTATTCCTTGGGTGCTACATACACAGAGCCCCTTTACATCTTTAAGCCCAAGCCACAGCCGGAAGATACGGTACAGGTGAGGGGACCGTTCGGAAGAGGGCAGAACGGAAGACGGAGAATGGTAGGACAGCAAGGTATCTTCCTGCAACTGAATTATCGCTTCAATTACAGTCATCAGAAAAACGACCCTTCAACGTATGACTTCCCCGATTATACCGATGATGAGTTTATTAACGTTTTACAAGAATACCGAGAGTGGACACGACTTTTCGGCTACCTTGACAATCCATACGAGGAGTATTTGTCAACCCGATTGAGCAGGTATTCAGAGCGCACCGAATACGGGCACAACATTGACGTACAACTGCGTTTCGTGCGTGAGAAATACAACATGAACATTGGCTTCTCCACCCAGCCACAACGCTCACATTACATACAGCAATACTTAGGGAAACCCGTAGATACGGTAAGAACCGTTACCAATATTTCGCCCACGCTCAACATGCGGTATCGGTTTAATCAACAAACCAACTTGCAGGTGACCTTCAGAGGGTCGTCTTCACAACCCTCTATCACCCAATTGTTAGACATCTATGACGATACCAACCCCCTGAACATCACGATGGGTAATCCAGGACTGAAGCCATCGTTCACGACCAACCTCAACGCCAACTTCCAGATGCAGCGCAGGATGAACTTCGTGACAGATAGCATGGGAATGTCTGTCCCCAAGGCACAACGACACTGGAGCTTCAGCTCAAACGTTGGATTCAGCAGAACCAGCAATTCCGTGGGAAACATCGTTACATACAACGAGAAAACGGGTGGAAGGATTACACGCCCTGAGAATATCAACGGCAACTGGAACATCAATGGTGGAGGGTCTTTTAACATTAACCTCGATACATTGAACAGATGGGACGTGAGTGGGTCGGTACGTGGCTCGTATAGTCATCATGTGCAATACGTGAACCTCAACCGTACCGCCATCCCTGACCGAAACGTGACACACACCTACAACCTGTCGCCATCGGTGTCGCTGAGCTTCCGTAACAAATGGTTGAACTTCTCTGTCAATGGCAATACCACATACGCCCGAACGGAAAACCGATTGCAAGCCTCCCGCAATCTGTCAACGTGGAACTTCTCGTATGGCGCAAACGCCAGAATCACCTTCCCTTGGGGAACCAATCTCTCTACCGATGCCCACATGTATAGCAAACGAGGCTATAGTGACCAGACACTCAACACCAATGAGTTGATATGGAACGCCCAACTTTCGCATAGCTTCTTGCGAGGAAAGAAACTCACCGTGATGTTACAATGGTATGATATCCTGCGTGAACAAACCAACTTCAATCGTACCGTAAACGCCAATGGATGGACAGACCGTGAGGTGAACGCCATTACCACGTATGCGATGGTCCACGTGAGTTACCGATTGAACTTCTTCGGAGGTTCGGGTAATAACCGTGGCGAGCGCGGTGGTTGGGGTAACGACCGCTTTGACAACAACCGTGGCAATCGTGGTGAAGGAAGAGGCGGTTTTGGAGGCGCTCGTGGCGGAAATGGCGGAAGGAGATGGTAATTTTCGTTCCATGTATTAAATAATCTAAAGAAAGTGTGATAGATTTGTTTTTTTTCATAATTTTGTAAATGATTATCAATGGTTCGTGTGAAACTTGCGAATCAAGACGTAGAATCATATTATGAAACGTTCACAACAAATTATCCGTACCAGCATGATTGGTATCATTGCCAACGTGTTGCTTGCTATATTCAAGGCAACGGTGGGATTACTTGCCCATTCCGTGGCGATTGTCATGGATGCGGTCAACAATCTCACGGATGTGTTTTCAAGTGTGGTGACGATTATCGGAACACGATTGTCACAGAAGCCAGCCGACTTAGAACATCCCTTCGGACACGGGAGGATAGAGTATTTCAGTGCCATCGTGATTTCCGTGATTGTCCTGTCGGCAGGTATCACCTCGCTGATAGAATCTGCCATCAAGATATTCCATCCCACCGAACCCACCTATACAACCGTTACGTTGGTGGTGATCATCGTGGCAATCATCGTGAAATTGTTTTTGGGAAGATACGTGAAGGCTCGTGGCGAAGAGTTGAAGAGCGACGCACTCATCGCATCGGGTTCAGACGCATTGTTTGATGCCGTCATCACCCTCTCTACGTTGGTGTCGGCAGGAGTGATGCTGATATGGGATGTTTCCCTTGACGGTATCTTGGGAGTCATCATTTCGCTGGTCATCATCAAGGCAGGTATAGACATGCTTACATCGCCCGTGAATGAATTGCTGGGAGCAAGAATCTCCTCCGACTTGGTGAAGAAAATCAAGAAAGAGATTCTTAAACACCCAGAGGTACACGGCGTTTATGACATTATCCTTCACAACTATGGTCCCGACGTGTTGATAGGATCGTTACACATCAGCGTGGACGAAACCTTAAATGCCTATGAGATACACGGACTCACGCGCCACATTACCGAAGAGTTGTACGACCAATACCACGTGATCATGACAATCGGTATCTATGCCGTTGCCACAGGCGAACACAAGAGAGCGCAATTGCAAAAAACGGTGATGAAGGTATTGTCAAGACATGATGACATCTTACAGACACATGGATTCTATTACTTCGAGGATGAGCACCGCTTGTCGATAGACGTGATTCCCAACAACTCTGTCAAGGACGAAGCAGCCTTCGGGAAACAACTGACGGAGGAGTTGCAAGCACAGATGCCTGACGAAAATGTGACGGTAATCATAGACCATAACTATAGTGAATAACCTATTACCTTATCCTCCACTCCCAGTTCGTAGATAGCTACGATCAGGCTACGCATGGCTGAGTCGAAAGGAGAGATGACCAATCCCCCGGCGTTCAATCATATTCCCTGATGATATAAAAAGAGTGTGGCAGAAAGTTCCGCCACACACGTTATTGAGATTTGTTATTTGATATAAGCCATGATGAGGTCAGTAATCTCGTCTTCGCTTCTTTCGTCCACCGTAATCACGAGGTCGTAGTTACGTGTATCGTAGCGAGAAGTCTTGGTGTATTTGTTCACGTAGTTTTCACGCATCTTGTCAACCCTCTTGATGGTTTTCTCAGCTTCCTCATAGTTCATGCCTTGTTTAGCCATCACTCGGGCAATGCGTCTTTCCATCGGAGCCTGAATGAGGATGCTGATGTGGTTGGGATGATTGCGCAATACATAGAATCCGCTTCGTCCGGCAATCACGCATGATTCTGCTTCGGCAATGCCGTTGATGATTTCCTTTTCAGTCTCAAACATCTCATCGGTGGTCAGCAAGTCGGGCTCATCACCGATAGGCAATTGGTAATACTGTGACTGAGAGGTGAAGAGACCAGCCGACAGATTGCGCTTAAACTCACTCCACCAGTCGTGTTTACGACCTTTGAGGGCTTCAATCTCATTGGCGTTGAGGTGATATTCCTCTTTCAATGCGTTGATGACAGCCTTGTCGTAATAAGGAACGCCTAATCTACTTGCCAGTTTCTCGCCGATGGTACGTCCACCTGAACCCAGTTCACGATTAATCGTGATGACAAATTTCTCGTTTTTGTTCATAACCTTTGTTATTCAAATAGTGAAACTAATTAATTGCTGCAAATTTACAAAAAATCCGAATAAAGTAGTTTCTTTTTGTGTTTTTTTTGCTTGAATGGAACGTATTTGCCAAGAATGATTACCCAATGAAATAGGGAAGTGAAACTTAGGTGAAAGAAATTGACTTAACATTTTGAAAAATGCGGGAAAGTAGCTATCTTTGTACACGCAATAATCAATCAAAAACAAAAATGGCAACAGTTGACGACAAGAAAGTGATATTCTCGATGGTTGGAGTGAGCAAAACCATCCAGCAGAACCAGAAGCAAGTGCTCAAAAACATTTACCTCAGTTTCTTCTATGGGGCTAAAATCGGAATCATCGGTCTGAATGGTGCCGGTAAATCTACGCTCATGAAGATTATCGCAGGACTCGACCAACAGTATCAAGGCAACGTGGTGTGGAGCCCAGGCTATTCGGTGGGCTATCTGCCACAAGACCCGCCTTTAGACGAGACCAAGACCGTGAAGGAAAACGTGATGGAGGGTGTGCAGCATGTCTATGACGCATTGGCTGAGTACGACCAGATCAACGTGAAGTTTGGATTGCCTGAGTATTACGAGGATCCGGACAAGATGGACAAGCTCATGGCGCGTCAGGCGGAATTGCAAGACATCATCGATGCAACGGATGCTTGGAATATGGATTCTAAACTCGACAGGGCAATGGCTGCCTTGAACTGTCCTCCTGGTGATTGGAGCGTGCAAAACCTTTCTGGTGGAGAGCGCAGACGTGTGGCTCTCTGCAGGTTGCTCTTGCAAAAGCCCGACGTGTTGCTGCTCGATGAGCCTACCAACCACCTTGACGCGGAGTCGATAGATTGGTTGGAGCAACACTTGCAGCAATATGAGGGAACGGTGATTGCCGTTACGCACGACCGCTATTTCCTTGACGACGTGGCAGAGTGGATTCTCGAACTCGACCGTGGTGAGGGTATTCCTTGGAAAGGCAACTATTCGTCTTGGCTGGAACAAAAAAGTCAGCGACTGGCTTTGGAGGAAAAGACTGCCTCTAAGCGACGCAAGACATTGGAACGTGAGTTGGAGTGGGTGCGCATGGCTCCCAAGGCTCGACACGCTAAAGGTAAGGCTCGTCTGAATTCATACGACAAGATGCTCAACGAGGAGCAGAAGCAGAAGGAGGAGAAGTTGGAAATCTTCATTCCCAATGGTCCGCGCCTTGGCAATAAGGTGATCGAGGCGCAGCATGTGGCAAAGGCTTACGGAGAAAAGACGTTGTTCAGCGATCTCAACTTTATGTTGCCGCCTAATGGCATTGTGGGTGTGATAGGTCCTAATGGTGCTGGTAAGACTACGCTCTTCCGACTGATCATGAACATAGAGCAACCCGATGCAGGTATGTTTGAGGTGGGCGAAACCGTTAAGTTGAGTTACGTGGACCAGCAACACAAGGACATTGACCCCGATAAGACCGTCTATCAAGTGGTGAGCGGTGGCAATGAAACCATTCGCATGGGCGGCAAGGATGTCAACGTGCGTGCTTACCTCTCCCGTTTCAATTTCAGCGGTGCTGATCAAGAGAAGAAATGTGGTGTCTTGTCGGGTGGAGAGCGCAACCGTCTGCACCTCGCCATTGCCTTGAAGCAAGAAGGCAACGTGTTGTTGCTCGACGAACCTACCAACGACATCGACGTGAACACTCTCCGTGCATTGGAAGAGGGCTTGGAGGCATTTGCAGGATGTGCCGTGGTAATCAGTCACGACCGTTGGTTCCTCGACCGTATCTGTACACACATCCTTTCTTTTGAAGGAGAGGGCAACGTGTTTTATTTCGAGGGCAACTATAGTGAATATGAGGCTAACAAGGCGCAACGTCTGGGATTGGACGAACCCAAACGGGCTCGCTATCGCAAGTTGATGGAAGAGTAGGCACAAGTGACGTAAATCCATGTGTTGTCTTTAGGTCTTACAAACACCATGTTTGAGAAATGTAAATATAGTATATATAAGATGAAAAGATTATGTTTGTTATTTGCGACAACGCTCATGCTGTCGCTTACTGCTCATGCGCAGTCGAAAGTGTATTTCACAAAGGAGATTTCCCCAGAGTCTTTGGTAAAGATATACCAAGCCTTGGGTAAAGAGGCAAACGGACGTGTAGCCGTGAAGATTTCTACGGGCGAGGGTGGCAATACGCATTACCTCAAGCCTACGCTCATTCGCAACTTGGTAGAAAAGGTAAACGGTACCATCGTGGAATGTTGTACGGCTTACGGTGGCACACGACAAGACCCCAAGAAACATTGGGAAACAATCCATCAACATGGTTTCGACTCCATCTTTGCCGTTGACCTGATGGATGAGTTTGGTCAAATCCGCATTCCCGTGAAAGACCGTAAGCATCTCAATTATGATATCGTGGGCGAGCATTTGCCCAATTACTCTTTCATGATTAACCTTGCCCATTTCAAGGGTCATGCTATGGGTGGCTTCGGTGGTGTGCTCAAGAATGCTTCTATTGGCGTGGCTTCTACCGCTGGTAAGGCTTACATCCACTCTGCAGGAAAGACCGATGACGCTAAGTTGGCTTGGACTCCGGAGTTTTTGGCTGCCAGTGCCACGCAAGATGATTTCCTTGAGTCGATGGCTGCCGCAGCACAGGCGGTTCATCAGTATTTCAATGGCAATATCATTTATATCAATGTGATGAACAACCTTTCGGTGGATTGTGATTGCGATGGTCACCCTGCTAAGCCTGAGTTGAAGGACATGGGAATCATGGCAAGCCTCGATCCCGTTGCCGTAGATCAGGCTTGTCTTGATAAGGTGTTCAACTATCAGGGTAAACCTGGTGACGACAATCAACCGCTCATCAAGCGCATCAACCGCCAGCATGGAACCTACATCACCGATTATGCCGAGAAGATTGGGTTGGGAAGCAAGAAGTATGTGTTGATTGACATTGACAAATAAGAACCGTTGACAAAAAGATTTTTGAAGAATAGATAATCAAACTATTATGAATATGAACAAGAAAACAACAATGACTGCCTTTATGTTGGCAGTTTCGCTCGGACTTTCAGCACAGAAAGCCATCACTCCGCCAGCTGGTGGAAAGGCCATCAGTGATGAACTGATTGGTATCTTCTTTGAAGACATTAGTAGTGCTGCTGACGGTGGCTTGTATGCAGAACTGATTCAGAATGGCTCGTTTGAGTTTAATCCCACCGAACGTGACGGCTGGGGACCTGGAACGGCGTGGCGGATGATTCGCCCAGGTCATTCCACGGGTTATATTGAACCGCTGTCTGTCAATCCCATTCATGTGAACAATCCCAATTTCATGCGCTTGAATATCGAACGTGTAGGTCATTACTATGATTATACGGGATGGACTGGATTCGGTATTCAGAATGATGGCTTCGATGGTATTTCTGTCAAGGCTGGAGCTAAGTATCAGTTTTCTGCCTTCCTGCGTAATGTGAAGGGTGAAGCTAAGAAAGTGCGTGTGGCTCTGGTAGAACCGCAAGGGTGGGGGAAAGACCCAAAGCTGCTTGCTGAGGCCACGATTGACGTGACTGCTGCCAACTGGAAAAAATATGAGGCTGAGTTGGTTTCTAATGCTACTTCTCAACATGCTGCCATTCAGATATTGGTACTTACCACAGGTACGATGGACGTGGATATGGTTTCGCTGATGCCAGAGGATACGTTCAAGAGTCATGGATTGCGCAAAGACTTGGCAGAGGCTCTTGCCGCATTGCATCCTAAGTTTATGCGCTTCCCCGGCGGATGCGTGGTACACGGTGGCGGTGATGGCTTCTGGAACACCTATCGCTGGAAGACAACCGTAGGACCGAAGGAACAACGCCGTGCCCTGAAGAATACTTGGGGCTATCATCAGTCGATGGGATTGGGTTACTTTGAGTATTTCCAGTTCTGCGAAGACTTAGGTATGGAGCCGTTGCCTATCCTTCCATGTGGCGTGAGTTGCCAAGGTGCCAACGGTGGCTGGGGAATGAAAGACCAGGCACAAGACTGGGTTCCTATGGAGGAAATGGACGAATGGGTGAACGAGGCGCTCGACTTGATAGAGTGGGCTAATGGCGACGTGAATACCAAGTGGGGACGTGTTCGTGCTGAGGCAGGACATCCCAAACCATTCAACTTGAAGTACTTGGGTATTGGCAATGAGGAGAGAATATCGCCAGAGTTTAAGGAGCGATTCAAGTATATGTATGAGAAGGTGACCAAGGCGCACCCCGAAATCATTATCGTGGGTACGGCTGGTCCTGGTTCACACCCCGGTAACCCTGACTTTGAAAATGGATGGAAACTGGCTGAGGAGATTGCTCTCCCCATCCTTGATGAGCATTACTACGAACAACGTGACTATTTCTTGAAGAGTCGTCAGTATGACAATTATCCTCGTGACCGTAAGACAAAGGTTTACTTGGGCGAATATGCTGCCAAGGACAAGAAACTCATTGACGCATTGGCAGAGGCTCTTTACTTATTGCACGTGGAACGCAATGGTGACGTGGTTTGCATGACATCTTACGCTCCACTCTTTGCCAGAAAGAATGCTACCAACTGGAATCCAGACTTGATCTATTTCGATAATGAGCATCCTATACTCACTTGCAGCTATTATGTACAACAGATGTTCGGACAGTCGTCGGGTAACTATTACTATGGCGATTGCGTGAAGATTGAGGGCGCAGACAACTTGCAAGAGCAGTCGGTGATACTGAATACGAAGACTCGCCAACTCTTTGTGAAGATGTGTAATGCCAGCGACACGAAGAAGAAAGCAAGCATCAACCTCTCTCGCTTCAAGTCGATGAAAGCGCTCGCTACGATGACCGTTCTTGCTGGTCAGCCTAACGACGAGAATAATTTCGACCAACAGCCCATCCAACCGAAAGTTTCTACGGTGAAATTAAAGAAAAAGATGGATGTAGAACTGGAGCCTTATTCCTTCGTGATGTATCAAATCAATTTGTAAGAACAATCGTTTCTACTGACACTACGTGCCAAAATGACTTAGTACAAGTGTCATTTTGGCACGTTTTTCGTTTAGGCACGTTAGTTGCATAATCCTTTTATGAAAGCCAAAGCCAAGGCGGAGGCAATCACAACAACATACGTTTAACAAAAATATAAATAGGAGGTATTGATTATGTTACCAGTAATGTTTAAAAACAGTTGGTTCCCAACAGTATTTGATGATTTCCTGAACACTGATTTTATGCCTCGTGCCAACACAACAGCACCCGCAGTCAATGTCAAGGAGGATGAAAAGGCTTACACGATGGAATTTGCCGCTCCGGGCATTAAGAAAGAATATTGCAGAGTGACCATCAATGATGAGGGCAATCTCTGTATAGCCATCGAAAACAAGGTAGAACATAAGGAGGGCAGTCATAAGCATCATTATCTGCGCCGTGAATTTTCTTACTCTAACTATGAGCAAAACTACACGTTGCCTGATGATGTTAAGCGCGACGAAATTTCTGCCAAGGTGGAGAATGGTATCTTAACCGTCGTATTGCCAAAGATGGTTAAGGAAGAAACCAAGCAAGCTAAATCAATAGAGATATTGTAAGAATCAGAAGCAAGTAAGTAAGAAGCAAGAAGCATGAGATATGCCTGATTAATTGAAACTCAATCTCAAAATCATATTTCTTGCTTCTTGCTTCTTACTTCTTGCTTCTAAAACATTGTCTTCTTTTTTCTGAATTTAGACGTTAAAAAACAGGCATTTTTTCCAACTGATTGAATCTTGGTAGGAAAAATGCCTGTTTTTTAGTGTTTTTGTAAATCCTTAATTATTAGCGGTTTACGAATTAATGATGTTGATGATTGAATGAAAACAGTGTGTTTTAGACTCAAAAACTCCACTTTTTTACCCTTCAAAACATATCATGTTAGCACTCGTAACATACATCATTACGCTCATAACATATATAGTTACGACAATAACTATGTATGTTACGATGAAAAACACGTTATTTTACCCATTTTATCCCATTTTCCCGCTCTCCTATTTCTGGAATGCAAGAAAATCCATACAAACTTTTGTCGTGGAAAATGATAGTATTTTAAGTTGGTAAGATAGTAAGAAGCAAGAAGCATGAGATATGTCTTGGGGGAGAGAATAGGGCTCAAGCGAAAAATCGGCTCAGACGAAAAACAATAGGGGAAGAAGATGGTTAATTCACAATTCATAATTTACAAGTGAAGATTGACTGATGAATCAGATGAATGGCCAATGATGAAAGACTCATGGTCTTCATTGAAGATTTGTCTCGATAGAAATGTCACGATAGAGGGAAATGCCGTTAGGCATTTGATGTTAGTAGCCAGCCATGCAGAATCGCCGTTAGGTGATTCGAAATGGCTGGAAAGAAAGAATTGTGGTGGAGAAAGCCTGCCTTTAGGTAGGCGATATAGCTTTTCATGTCCCCTACCTAAAGGCAGGGCATTCCGTTTGCGGCATTCTTCTTCCAGCCATTTACTTTCCCTCGCTATCGCAAACAGTGACCGTTGGTTCGCCGTACCTATCGGAACGGCTGTATGGCTGGCTACTAACATCTGATGCCTATCGGCATCTTTCCGTACTGCATTATTATTATTCGACATCGACTACAAACACAATCTTCAATCTTCAATCTTCAATTTTCAATCTTCAATTATCCATTATGAATTATGCATTGTGAATTATATATTGAAGATTGAAGATTGAAAATTGAAGATGGTCATCACTCAACGCAAAACACATCAGACTGCAACGCAGTCTCCGCTCTGTAACCACAGTGTCCGTAGGACCTGCGGATAGTAGTCTATGGAAAGGAAAGCACTCTGAAGGAGTGCCCCCCTCCAAAAAACGTGCAATGGGCGACTCTTTCAGAGTCGTTTTATCCGTCCTTTATCTATCCGTGGGTACTGCGCACCCACGGTTATTGAGCGGTGACGCTTCCGGCGTCTTTCCAAATGCACTTCATCTTCCCTCGTACATTGTAAACTAATGGTTCCTATCAAATGAGTATCCTTAAATCCCGTCATCCTTAGACTTTTAAATGAAGAGCTGGCTCACAGAGAAAGTGCGGCTGAACATTTTACGTCATTCATCAACTTAGAAATTGACTTTTCTTTCTGGAGCGGAGAAAGAGCAGAATCGGGCAGTGGCATTGGTGATGTAGAGCACAGCCATGTTGTCATCGTCGGCTTGATACATCGACTTTAAGCTCTCGTTGCGATTCAGAAACTCCTCTTTCACAGCCAACGTCTCGTCGTTCACCAGCGTTCCGCTCAGCCTCATCCATTCGCTGCCAGAAGGTTTAAGGGCACAAATCTCAAACTTGCCATTCTTTGCCATTTGCTTGTACACATCTTTCACCTTACCCGTCATGATATACAGGCGGTCATTGATAATCTCAGAAACGCCAAAGGCACGCACGCGCGGTTGGTCGCCATCAACAGTAGCGATGAAGAATGCACCGCACTCTTTCAAGTAAGCTTGTACTTCTTTCATGTTCTCTAATTTTGTTTCTTTACTAATTGTATCCGTCACTACCTCCGTAGAAGTCTCGTTTTGATTTTCTACAGCCTGGGCTGGTTTGTTCTGTGTGCAAGCTGCTATCATCAGGAGCGTTGCAAATGCGAAAATAATCTTTTTCATTTTATTTCATTGAAGTTAGACATAATCTTTCCTATCGGTATTTGTCAGCAAATATACGACATTTTTTTATTATTATGGCTAAATGAAATGAATTTGTTTTATTTTTTATCGTTACCTGATAATTGTTTTGTCTTGTACTCCAATATTTTCCACATGATGCCTCAATACTGCTGGTCCTATGGGTCTGCGTAATGGCTGGAAAAAGAATATAGGCGTGAGTAAAAGCCTGCATTTAGGTAGCTGATACCGAAACGTAAACTGAAAAACAAATAATCCTTTTGCTTTTGTGCAAAAGATTTTGTATCTTTGCTGCAAAATACACTGTTCCAGATGGTGTACAATTTAAAACTATCTTTTCTACAACAATTGAATAAGATAGGGACCGCATAAGCTTCGGATGAGCATAGTTTAATTACCATAACCAAAGAATAAAATAAACAAAAATCCTATATCCTATGGAACAATTTACAAACCTATTTAACGTTCAAAAGACAATATGTTTTGAACTACAACCAATTGGAAAAACAAAAGAAAATATAGAAATTAATGGTATTCTAACCCAGGATGAGAAACGTGCTAAAGATTACCAAACAGTAAAAGGATTTATAGACGAATACCATAAGCAGTTCATTAAGGATCGTTTATGGAATTTTAAGTTGCCTTTAGTAAGTAAAGGAAACCTTGATTCGCTTGAAGAGTATCAGACGCTTTACGAGTTGCCAAAACGAAATGATGCTCAAGAAGCAGATTTCTCAGAGCTGAAGGATAATCTACGTTCTATCATAGCCAAGAGATTGACAGAAAGCGGATCGGCCTTTGATCGAATTTTCAAGAAGGAGCTTATACGAGAAGATTTGGTTGAATTTCTTAGTAATGAGGAGGATAAGGATTTAGTTAGGCAGTTTGCAGATTTCACAACATACTTCTCAGGATTCCATGAGAATCGTAAAAACATGTATTCTGCTGAAGAGAAATCGACTGCTATAGCCTATAGGCTTATTCACCAGAATTTACCTAAGTTTATGGACAATATGAAAGCTTTTGCTAAGATAGCAAATACTTCTGTTGCAGAATATTTTGCAGATATTTACGCTGGGTGGAAAGAATATCTTAATGTGAATAGTGTAGAAGAGTTATTTTCGTTGGATTATTTCTCGGAAACTCTTACCCAACCGCACATAGAGGTCTATAACTATATAATAGGCAAGAAAGTTTTGGAAGATGGTACAGAGATTAAAGGTATCAATGAATTCGTAAACCTCTATAATCAACAACAAAAAGATAAAAGCAAACGCTTGCCTTTTCTTGTGCCATTATACAAGCAGATTTTAAGTGATCGTGAGAAGTTATCTTGGATGGCAGAGGAATTTGATTCTGATGAGAAAATGCTTGCAGCCATCAATGAATTATACACGCATTTACATGAGCTTTTGATGGGCGAAGAGAATGAATCATTGCGTTCGCTTCTCCTGAACATGAAGGACTATGACCTTTCGCAAATTAATATCACTAACGACCTTTCTCTAACAGACATCTCGCAGCATCTTTTTAACCGTTATGATGTCTATACAAATGGCGTAAAAGAACAATTGAAAGGTATAACCCCAAGGAAAAAGAAAGAAAGTGACGAGGATTTTGAGGATAGAATATCCAAGATATTCAAAACGCAGAAGAGTTTCAGTATTTCTCAGCTTAATAGTTTACCTCATCCTGAAATTGATGGTAACAAACCACGAAGTATTGAGGAATACTTCATGGCAATGGGTGCCGTAAATACTGAGACAACACAAAGAGAGAGCTTCTTTTCTAAGATAGAGACTGCTTATGAGGATGCACGTGCAATTTTACAGATGAAAGATACGGATGACTCGCTTTCTCAGAATAAACCTGCTGTATCTAAGATAAAAGCACTATTAGATGCTTTCAAGGATCTCCAGCACTTTATTAAACCTCTTTTGGGTAGCGGTGAGGAAGTAGAGAAAGACGAACTATTTTATGGCAGTTTCCAATTGATATGGGATGAACTGGATTCTGTAACACCTCTTTATAATAAAGTTAGAAACTGGTTGACACGTAAGCCTTATAGCACAGAGAAAATAAAATTGAATTTTGACAATTCACAGTTGCTTGGAGGATGGGATGTAAACAAAGAGCCAGATTGTACTGGTGTCCTTTTGCGTAAAGATGGTTACTATTATCTTGGTATAATGGACAAGAAATTTAATCGTGTTTTTGAAGAAAATGTGATACATACAGATGGCGATTGTTATGAAAAAATGGTATATAAACAATTAGGACAGATTAGTCAACAATTACCAAGAATTGCTTTTTCTAAAACATGGCAGCAAAAACTGTCTATTCCTGAAGAGATCATTAGCATAAAAAAGTCTGAATCTTTTAAGAAGAATTGTGGTGACTTACAAAAATTGATTTCGTATTACAAGTCATTTATATCTCAACATGAGGAGTGGAATAGTTATTTTGATATTAACTTTACAGATCGTTGCGATTATAAAAATCTTCCAGACTTTTATTCAGAAGTAGATTCTCAATTCTATGCTTTATCTTTTTCAAAAGTTTCTTCTTCTTACATCAATGTACTTGTTGACGAAGGAAAACTATATCTCTTCCGCATTTGGAATAAGGACTTTTCAGAATATAGCAAAGGTACGCCTAATCTGCATACGCTCTATTGGAAGATGCTCTTCGATGAGCGCAACCTTAGCGATGTGGTTTACAAGTTGAATGGTCAAGCTGAAGTCTTTTACCGCAAAGCCAGCATAAAACCCGATAATCGTGTTGTTCATAAGGCTAATGAGTCCATTACCAATAAGAATGCGCTCAACAAGAAAACGACAAGTACTTTTAAGTATGATATCATAAAAGACAGGCGCTATACTGTTGATAAGTTCCAGTTTCATGTGCCTATTACTATAAACTTCAAGGCTTCTGGACAAACTAATATCAACCCGATTGTTCAAGAGACCATTCGTCAGGGTGGCTTCAAACATATTATAGGTTTAGACCGAGGAGAGCGTCATTTGCTTTATCTCTCTCTGATTGATTTGAAAGGTAAAATCGTAAAGCAAATGACTCTTAACGAAATTGTCAATGAGTATAATGGCAAACCCTACAAGACCAACTATCATGACTTGTTGGCAAAACGTGAAGGGGAACGTACAGATGCTCGTCGCAGTTGGGATACGATTGAGACGATTAAAGAGTTGAAAGAGGGCTATCTGAGTCAGGTGGTTCATATAATCTCAAATATGATGGTAAAATACAATGCCATTGTTGTACTTGAAGACCTTAACACGGGTTTTATGCGGGGACGCCAGAAAATAGAGCGGCAGGTTTACGAGAAGTTTGAAAAGATGCTCATAGTGAAACTTAATTGCTACATAGATAAAAAAGCTGATGTAATGGAGACGACAGGTTTGTTGCATCCTTTACAGCTCACTTGTGAGGCAAAGAAATGGAAACGTTCCCATCAATGTGGTTGTCTGTTCTATATTCCAGCATGGAATACCAGTAAGATAGATCCTGTTACAGGTTTTGTGAACTTGCTTGATACTCGTTACGAAACTTGTGAGAAAGCCCATCTTTTCTTCTCTAAGTTTCAGAGAATTAGTTTCAACCAAAAGAAAGGTTGGTTTGAGTTTGCATTTGATTATAACGATTTTACCACCAAGGCTGAGGGGACTCGCACACAGTGGACATTATGTACGTATGGAGAGAGAATTCGCACATTCCGCAATCCTCAGAAGAATAATCAGTGGGATAATGAAAGAATTGTCCTAACAGATGAATTCAAAAAAATCTTTGACGAGAAAGGAATTGATATCTATGGTAACCTCAAAGACGCAATTTGTAACCAAAGAGATGCAAAATTCTTTAAGGATTTACTCGGGCTAATGAAATTGTTACTTCAAATGCGTAATAGCATCACTAATTCAGAAGAGGACTATATTCTTTCTCCTGTTGCTGATGAGAAAGGGCATTTCTTTGACAGTCGAGAAGGAAAATGCAATTTACCTATAGATGCTGATGCTAATGGAGCATATAACATTGCCCGAAAAGGTTTGTGGGTTATTTGCAAGATAAAAAAATCTTTGAAGGGTGAAAAACCGACATTGTCTATAACTAATAAAGAATGGCTCAAGTTTGCTCAAGATAAACCCTATCTCAATGATTGATGGAAGACTATATCTCTATCTCTACGCTGAATGACTTCATCTTTTGTCCGTATTCCATATACCTTCACAATTTGTATATGGAAACGGATGAAGGATTGCATACAAGACATCCGTCTTCAATTCTCCGTTTATGAGGTTAATAATACTCAACGAATAATAGATAATATAAGATTGAATATTGTGGAGAAATTCAGCAAATTGTTTACAGGTGCAGATAGCGTATTGATTTTTGATGCGCCTAATGCAAAAGTAGAGAAGTTCGGAATTGCTATTCATAGGGATAAAGACGTGGTATATCTTTAATGCAAACCTCTGTCTTTACATTTAGAATGATTTTTGTAAATGGTTAATAGTCAAGAGAATATCTACTCTGCCTATGATGGGTAGGTGAAATTACTATTTGTTAGTTCTTTGATATTTTTACATAAATACTTGGTAATGTGGGAATATGTTGCTATATTTGCAACCAAATAGAGGCTATAAAGCCAATTTAATTTCTACTATTGTAGATCAAATCTGCTCGCGTTGAATGTAAGGTTGGGGCTATAAAGCCAATTTAATTTCTACTATTGTAGATGACTCCTTGACATCCTTCTTCTCTTCCTGAGGGCTATAAAGCCAATTTAATTTCTACTATTGTAGATTATCGAAAACGGAGTAAAAATTGATGTAAGGCTATAAAGCCAATTTAATTTCTACTATTGTAGATTTTTATTGCGTGTAATCAATGATAGGATGGCTATAAAGCCAATTTAATTTCTACTATTGTAGATATGTCCGAAAATATTCTCACATCTAATGGCTATAAAGCCAATTTAATTTCTACTATTGTAGATATGATATGGTAGCTGAGCGTAAAAAAGAGGGACTAAAAAGATAAATAATCATCAATTGAGAATTGCTTATTATGAATTATTGACTAACTTTGTACCCATCATGTATAACAAGAAAATTCCTATAGACATCAACTGTGGTAAAGAAAGTCATCGACCCTGTATGTCGCCATTCCGAGTATAGTCTCACTGAACTTGGATGTACGCTCGTTCCCATTATCGAGCAATTGCGTAATTGGGGCAATGATTTTCGTCCACGCTTGGAAAAAATCCTGAAGGAAAAGGATGGACAATGACTATTACCTTTGAACTTTGTAAACATGCTTTTTACGTTCTCTAAACAATATGTTTACGCTTGCTAATGATAGCATATACAAAAAAGAGAAAGATGATATGAAACAATTTAAATTATTCTTGCTGTTAACAGTCCTTGCCATTTGCGGGACTACAAGTTTAGCATCTTGTTCTTCAAACGAGGAAATCTCCCCAGGTCGGGGTATTTATCCTCCTCATGGTACGATTGCAAAGATTGTCAATCGTGGCACTATCCTGATTGGTACTACTGGCGACTATCGCCCGCTATCCTTTTGCGAATCAGACGGTTCTTATTGGGGATTCGGCATTGAGGTAGCTAAGGAAATTGCAGCCAAGCTGGGAGTGAAAACAGTATTTGTCAAGACTTCTTGGCCTACGCTGACGGCAGATGTGCTGGCTGAACCACAAACATTCGACTTTGCCATTGGTGGCATTACCATCACAGATACCCGACGGGAGACGATGTTGATGAGTGAAGGTTATCTGGCTAACGGCAAGACCATTCTCTGTAGAGCATCTGATGCAGAACGTTTCAAGTCGTTGGAAGACCTTGACAAACCTGAGGTGAGGGTGATGGTGAATCCGGGCGGATTGAATGAGAAGTTTGCCAATGAGAACCTCACACACGCTACCAAGATTGTTCACCCGAAGAATGAGGAGATTCCATCACTCGTGGCTCAAGGGAAAGCAGACGTGATGATAACGGAGATTACCGAGGCTCCTTATTACGTGAAGACCGACAGTCGTCTTGCTGCTCCACTATTGAACACACCGTTCACTCACGGGGAGATTGGTGTGCTGATGCGGAAGGGACAGGATGACTTGTTGCAGTTTGTAAATGCGTCAATCCAACAGATGAAAAAGGATGGAACTCTCCGCAAATTGCATGAGAAATATAATCTTGTTTATGCCTGGTGACGAGTCTCTTTCATCGGATATGAGTAACTAACAGACAAATCGGAATTTACAGCTATGGATTGGAAAGAAATGTTTCATGGAATTATTGGATATCACAAAAAGACAATAGTCTCAGATGATATTGTGGAAAAATTCCCTAAGTTAAGTGGAAGGTTGTCATCGA
>Ga0247610_10000713_pt1 | contig 45097 bp, 49 predicted proteins | sample 174DNAGHGhighgp2_FD_193483 | JGI IMG/M metagenome (GOLD analysis project Ga0247610, IMG submission 193483) | Sheep rumen microbial communities from Palmerston North, Manawatu-Wanganui, New Zealand - 1742 DNA GHGhigh gp2 | ecosystem: Host-associated > Mammals > Digestive system > Stomach > Rumen...
TTGTCTGGTATAAGCAGACTCAGCAAGCCGTTGTTGACCCGTCTGTCGGTTCAGATCCTACTACGGAATTTATCGCTACGGTTTCCCAAGACGCTAACGGCGTGATGACCGCTACTAAGCAGCGTGTCCAAGATGGTACGACCGAACAGAAGGGTATCGTCCAGCTTGAAGACGCGGTAGATAGCTATTCGACGAGTAAAGCCGCCACACCGAACAGCGTAAAGACTGTGTATGACCTCGCTAACGGCAAGCAAGATGCACTCGAATTCGATGGAGAGTATAACGCTGCCACGAATAAGGTTGCGCTAGAATCTACTGTAGCAGCTGCCATAGGTGTTTTGGACGCCAAGGTTGAGTCGAAAGCCGACAAGGTATCGGAAGCTACGGATGGCAACTTTGCTGGTTTGGACGCTAACGGCAACCTAGTGGATTCCACCTATAAGCCGGGTGACTTCAAGACAAAACAGACTGCCGTGGTCGATCCTACTGCAAGCGGTAATTCGCTTGACTTCATCGCTACCGCATCCCAAGATGCCAACGGTGAAATGACGGTAGAGAAGAAGACCGTGCAGGATGGTACTATTAACCAGAAGGGTGTGGTGCAACTTGAAGATTCTTACAGCAGCACATCCACCACAAAGGCTGCTACCTCGAATAGCGTAAAGGGTGCCTATGATGCCCTTGACACCGCAAAGGCGGACAAGGTTACTGGTGCGACCGACGGCGACCTCGCTGGACTGGATGCTAACGGTAACCTGACTGATGCGGGCGTAAAGCCGTCCGATTTCATCAAGGGAGTTCAGAAGAACGGCACCGACCTTACTCCTGACCAAGACCAGAAGGTTAATGTCGTTGTGAATGATGCCAAGCTGAACGTGAAGCTTGGGTCCGGCAACGCGGTTGAAAAGTTCAGCGCAGATGCTTCTCAGGATTCTACTATTGAAATCCCGGTTGCCTCTTATGATGACACTGCTACGCCGACAACCTATTCCGAAGGTTTGATGACTGGTCAGGAAAAGGAAAAGCTGGCAAATGTTGACGCTGGTGCCCAGATAAACGTAATCGAGAAGGTACAGAAGAACGGAACGGATTTGTCTATCTCCAACAAGACTGTCAATGTTCCGGTCGGCACCGGTATGCTCAAAACGAAGCTCGGTAGTGCTCAGAGTGCGACCGATTTGTTCGGTGCCGACTCTTCCACCGACGCTACTTTGGAAATTCCGATGGCATCCGCCGATACTACGAGCGCGGAGCCTGTGTACACGGAAGGCTTGATGAGTGGCCAAGACAAGGAAAAACTCGATGGCATCGAAGCCGGTGCTGAGGAAAACGATGTTGAGACGGTATCTATCGGTGGGGGTACACCAATTTCCCCGACCGCAAATACTACGAACATCGACATCCCGATGGCCGGATATACTTCCGGCGCAACGCCCACTTATACTGATGGCGCGATGGCTGGCCAAGACAAGAAGAAGCTCGATGACTTGAAAAACTTCTCCAGTGTCGTCATAAGTGATGGGGTCACTCCGACCCCGACAACCACGACCATTGTACCCGCTGACCACAATAGTGCGTTGACCTTCAAGGCCGGCACGAATGTCACATTGTCCGCCGAGCCGAGCACCGACCCAGATACGATTGTGATTTCCGCTACGGGCGGTGGTGACCCGGTTACGGTAAGCGGCGGTAAGGGCATTAGTGTCACACCGAGCGTTGACCCGACAACTAGCGTAACCGATTATGAAGTGTCGGTAAGCGGCGCAATCGGCTGCATTGGCGGAAAGTCAAGCGTGAATGTCACCGCATCCGATTGTGATGCAATCGCGCTCCCGATGTCCGATGCGTTCGATTCTGGAAATGACAGGTTCATTATTCAGGAAGACCAGACGGACCATCACGTGTACCTGTACGCCTTGAAAACGGTTTCTGGGCAGACCCCAGCAACACGAGTTGATGGCGTTGATATGTTCACGGTCACGTTCAACGTGAACCTGACCCGTTCTGCCATTCAGTCCGGTGTTACCCAGCATGGCTTCTATGGTATTGCCGGCATCAAGGTGCTTCGCAAACATTCTAGCGTGGTCACCCTCGCCGATAGTTCTGAAAGCTATGCTGCTGAAGTGGGTGCCGCATCTATTAACTTGACTGTCACCATCCAGAACAACAGTGGTACTGAAACGACTATTGGTGGAAAGGCATACTATGGCTACCGCTTCGTGTACTACGGTGATGCTCCGGCTATCGATTCGACAACGCAGCTTCCTGTCGAAACCATTGACTTGGTGTCCAGACTGACGAGTGTCGAGGAAACTGTCGGTATTGCCGAATACAGTGGCATCATTCCGACATACACGGCTGGAACCGCTATTGATATGACAAGCGATGTCGTGTCCGTGCAGTACAACCGTGGTCTTATGGTAAACAGCAACAACCAGCTGGAAGTTCGCCTTGGCGAAGGGCTGGATTACTTGCCGGATCCGCAGAACCCTGCCATCATTGCAATCGGTATCCATAACGATGTTGAAGAAGTCGTTGAGAACGTGAGGGAACTCGAAAATACCATCAACACCACCGTGACGACAAATATGGACTTTTCCGATATTACAGGTAAGTTCGATCTAGCTGTTGATGGTAGTCATACCGGCGATGGCGTGTTGCTCGGTTACACGTTTACTGTGCCGCTTGCAAACAAGCTGTTTCTTGAGGATGTCGCCAATGAATGGGTGACGAAGATTGGTGTGTATGCGGCACAGACGTATAGCCAGAACTATTGCATCATCGGTATCTATGAGTTCGACTTCAGCCAGCATCCGGTTCCGACAACGGTTAATCCGTCCGGATATGCGGGTTATACTGTACCTCTCTGTGATACCGGTCGTGTCAAGCTGCACGCCGGTCTGAATGAGTTCAGCATCAAGCATATGAACGCTAACGGCGAAACCGAGCTGTCGTTCAAGCCCGATTGCATCTACTATGCGGCTATTTACGTGTCGAAGAATTGCGGCCAGAACTTGTCGCTTGCTGGTAAGCCGGGGTACAATGACCCGTTCAACGATTCACTTCCGGTTATGAGTATGGATATGTGCAATCTTAATCTTGATCTATCGGATTCGAGCAAGACTGCAACCGAGCTTGACGCGATTTCGTTCAATGACTTCGGATGGTGGGGAGGCGGCTCTGGTAGTAGCCAGACTCAGGCATATCACGAATGTCCAAACGCGCATCGCTTCTTTATGATGGTCCGTAACGTAAAGGCAGCCCAGTCGAACTAAGGAGTATTTATGTTAGCAACGTATAACAGAATTGCCTTGAAGGCTTACAACTGCGGCGACGAGCTGCATGTGTTTATGGGATCCAACGACAAGGTTGGATTGGAATGGAACCAGTACATCGGATCGGTCATCATCAATGACTTCATCAAGCAGCTTGATGAATATGATGGAACCGATTTTACTGCCTACATTAAAGATGTGGTGCCGTTCATCCAGCTTGGGTTGTTCCAGTCGGCAATCGGCATCATCCGCAATATCGAAATTCCGGGTCTCGAAAAGATTAAGGAATGGCTGGTAAAATCTCTCACCGAAGGTGAAGACAGGTACTAGTAGGAGGCATTATGTCAGTCGAAAATCCAAGTGTACTCTATGTAGAACAGACATTGACTGCCGAGCAGAAGGAACGGGTGTGCTTGAACATCGGTGCTCAGCCGACCATGGCCGGTAAGGGTCTTTCCTCGAACGACTATACGGATGCCGAGAAGACGAAGCTTTCCGGCATCGAAAGTGGTGCCGAAGCAAACGTGAAACCAGACTGGTCCGCTGAATCCGGTTCCGATGCAGAAATCTTGAACAAGCCGAGTATTCCAACCGTGTACGATTCCACGGTGACGGTCAAGATCGGTTCGACCACGGTCGATACGTTTACGACTAACCAGAGCAGCGAATCGGATATTGTAATTCCGGAGGCAACCGAATCTGTTGCCGGTGCAATGACATCTACCGACAAGCGCAAACTGAATGGCATTGAAAGTGGTGCACAAGCAAACGTGAAGCCTGACTGGAACGCGGCATCCGGTACTGATGCCGAAATTCTGAATAAGCCTACTATCCCGACGGTTGACCAGACCTATGACGGTACGTCTACCAATGCCCAGTCTGGTACGGCTGTTGCCTCGGCTCTTTCTGGGTTGTCGTTTGATGAGGTTCCTCAAGTTGGCTCTGGTGATGATGGCAAGGTATTGAAGGCTTCATATAGCGGGGGTGCCGGATCGTATTCTTGGGATACGGATAGTGGTGAGGCGAATGTCATTGAGGCTATTACGGTTAATAGCGAATCGACCACTATTAGTAGCAAGACGGTCAATATCCCAGCGGCAACCGCATCTACTAGCGGCGTGGGTGGAACGTCTGGTGTGATGACGCCGAGCGATAAGGAAAAACTTGATGGGTTGGTATCCAATGTGCAATCTGACTGGAATGCCGCATCGGGTTCCACCGCTGAAATCTTGAATAAGCCTACTATTCCGTCCGTTGACCAGACTTACGACAGTTCGTCTACCAATGCCCAGTCTGGCACGGCTGTTGCCTCGGCTCTTTCTGGAATTGCTGGCGTTCCTGAGGTTGGTTCAAGCGATAACGGCAAGGTATTGAAGGCCACTTACAGCGGTGGTGCCGGTTCCTACTCCTGGCAGCCAGAAAGCGGCGGTGGTGGCGGTGGCTCATATATGGCTGGTGATGGCATTGACATTTCTGCACAAGACGTAATCAGTGCGAAAGTCGATGGAACTAGCATTACGGTTAACGCTAGTCACGAGCTTACGACTTCTGCAGAAGCAAACGTGATCAACGGCGTAAAGCTCGACGGTGCCGCTTCCGTCCTTACTCCGGACACGTCCAAGAATGTGACCATTCCGAATGCGGTTGCTACCGGCGAGACCGGGGCGACAAACGGCTTGATGACCGCTGACGACAAGAAGGCTCTCGGTACTGCTGTCCAGTATGTAGAGAACCCGTATGAGCAGTCATCTCCGAAGAACTTGATTGCTCAGCAGATGTTCGTTGTCGAGAGCGACCAGCAGATTGTAGACATAGTGACACAACAGGCGTCACTTATAAATGGTAAGGGAACGTTGTTCTTCAGAATTACGGGAATCTAGTATGGCTGACCATTGGGGAAAAATAGGTTGTCATTTTCCAGCGAAGACAAACCCTAATGCCGACGTATGGAATATCGAGTTTCTACCGAAAGGCGGAAGCTCAACTTCCGTCATCGATCGTGTGTATATGGTGCCGGACGGCGCGAATATCACGTCGATTACTGACTTGCAGCACTACATCGTGTGGACGACGGACGTAACGCTTGTTCCAGAAAGTGACGCTGTTTGCATTGAGTTTGTGCCTCCTTACGACATTCCGCTGAGCAACGTCGCAATTTTCTGCAATTCTACGGAAAGCAGTACGACGGTTAATTTTGCCGTCTATCACGAGTCCGGACTTGTTGTCGCCAAGAGTTCCGGCGATACGGTAACACCGGACGTTGAAAAGTTCGGTATGACTGGTCAGCGTCGTGTCACTGCCGTATCTGGGGTCACCTTGAAGAAGGGGTTGAAGTATTATATCCAGTACACTAACTGGAACAACTCGTTCAAGCCTGTTGTTATGGACGGCTGGGTAGGCAATTACAAGATATTCTCACACGGTTCTATCCAGAACAAGAACGTGGCGAATCTTAATAATGCTGGTGCTTGGATTGGTATAATCGACAATACGATGGGTATATTCAATTATAAGCCGGGTGATTTCTTCATGTGGCAGTCGTCTGGTTGGACACCTGGTATGCAGAATGGCTATATCTATATGCGGAGCAACTTGGGTGCTGGAATGACATTCTCTGGTGTTGTCGGAAATCCGTCGAACCCATCGTCTTTAACTGCTGCTGACGTGTCGAATTTGCTTGCCAAACCTTATCAGAGTGCATTTCTGTGGTATGTGAACAATTATCCGAACATGACCAGTGGTGATATTTACCAAAAAACGACAAACTTTAATCCGTCTAACACGTCATTATTTGAATTTAACGGAAACAATTATAATGCTGGCTTTACAGATATTGGCAGACTGATGGCAGTTATCCATAATGGGATTTCTCCTTTGTGTAGTGCGGGTGACTTGTTTTCTAGCGGAGCCGTTATTGGTAGGATGCTTTCTCTGCCATCTGGATACACGTCTCAAGTGGAGTCTGATACGCCATTGACTACGATACCGTCAAATCCGAATAATGGAGACATATATTTCTTCAAGAGCGGCGTAATTAGTGGTGATCAGTATGCTTGGACTGACTGTTGTTATGTGTATAATAATGGTGGATGGTCGTCTATAAATCAGGATAACTGGCGTAATTATATCACAACCACTGGTATTGATACGTTGCTGTCTCGTATCGGTAACAACTCTGATCTTACCGACCCGCAGTACGGCGGTGCTGAATGGGATAACAGTTACCAGTCTGACGGACTGCGTAACGCAACAGTGTACACTGACAAGAAGCATTACCTTGAAATCAACGGAACAGAGGTTTAAAATGAACGAGTATTATGCTATTGATAAGAAGACGCAGAAAGTCGCCTACAAGTCGGCCAGCCTGTTCTTGCTCAAGAATACCATCGCTTACGACAAGCGTGACGAATCTGAATTCATCTTTACTGGGGACATCGGAATGGGGTACTTATCAAAAATCGTATACGTTGACAATGAGTGCGTATATAACAACAAGAATTTCTGGTCGAAGGACGCCCAGACCATAATTGAAGACTACGAGGAGCACGAGGTTATCGACTTCCTTGGAATGTCGGTCGATAGAGTACGCTTCGAGACGGAATTAAATGCAATATCGTCTCGTATTGCCGCGATGGACGGAACTGCAGGCGAAGTTCTGTACAATATCGATACGGGCAACGAAATGATCGCGCTGTTCAAGGAAGAGTGCCGTCTGACCAATTTCGTCGGCATCACTCCGATGGAAATCGCTGTAAAGCTGGCCCCGGCGTATAGCTTGGTTATGACCGGGTCGTTCCGCGAGGCCAAACAAGTGTTCAGCACACTGGAAGACGACCCGTTCTTGACCGCCGAACGAAAGAAGAAATACATAGATATGCTCGATGCCGCTGACGCAATAGATTACGCCACCGACGACGAGTTGATATTCACCACGAAGCCTACCGAGGAATTGGTTGATTATGTCCGTGTTTACTTGATGGACCAGTCTAATGATATGACCAAGGAACACACGTTCTATTATGCGGCAATGCATCAACCGGATGAAAGCAAGAATCCTAGGTTCAATGATGGAGACAAGCTCATATATGTAATTAGACACGCGGAACGCGATAGTGACAGTAGCTCTACAACCGACATTAACTCGACCGGTGTTAGCCGAGCAACCGGTATTGGACAGCTTCTCGCTTATGGTAATGCACCGTCTTCGACTGAAAGCGGCGTTACTATTACGATTGAAGCCAACGATGCGCATTATTTTGCAAATGATTTGGTCAGATGCAAGCACACAGCCCAGTGCATTGCGCTAGGCCGTGGCGATACCGACAGTTCAGCTGACGACTATTCTGGCGTAACGGAAGAGGCCGAACTGTTGTATGGTTATAGATACCTGAAATCGCATCCGGATTCTGGAACTACCAATCTGCTGAAGAAATATTGCAATACTCCCGACGAACTTACCGAGTCGGAATTGGCATATATCGGTGTAGAAACTACAGAAGAGGCTCGTGCCAAGCTCATTTCCGACACCCACCAGTTCATTAACGAGATCATCGCCAAGGCGGACAAGACGCTCAATTTCTTCATTACGAGCGACTACTTCGTTGGCTGTATGCAAGCTGGTGTGACGGAATATGGTTATAACCAAACCAACAACAGCCCGTGGGTCAACTGGTGTTCCGGTGTTGCCATCGTCGTGCATCCAGATAACACGTATGACGCGTTTGCTGTCAAGTGCAATAAGAAATAGGTATAAACTACAACAAAAATAGAGGTCTAGTATGGCTAAGATCAGTACATACAAAAATTACAAAACTGGTAAGACACCCGCTGAAGTCGAAATGTTCGACGAAACCGGTGTTATTCCAGTGTCTGGTAAGTATACCAAAAACGGCGATATGGAAACTAAGAGTATCGCATTGAGTGATTTGGCTGGAAGCGGCCTACCTGATACTACTGGTCATAATCAAGGAGACGTGTTGGCAATTGGTGCCAATGGCCCCGACTGGAGTGCTCCATCTGGCGGTGGTGGCAGCGGTATGACCATGGGACAAACAACCACCATCGCTGAAAGTGATATAAAAGGCGGCGGAGAGTACGACACGCACGTCGATTTTAATGTAACTAATAATACATACAGCATTGTCGAAATTCCGTCTGGGCTTACATCTATAGACGCAATAAAGTTGTATGTAGATACGGCAGATTTACCTAATTTTATCGTCCACTTTAGACTTAACGATACTACCCAATACGAATATAATGGTATCGCGGTGGAAATATATTACAGGGCTGATTCATCCAGCAATTATACCCAGTTCGACCACTACAGAGAAGCTGGATATTCTGGAGACATTGAACGTGCTCCTATGATATACTGTGCTAACGCTGAACAGGGATTTACCGGCGATACTATAGTCATATGTATAGGGCGGTACTTTGAAGTTAAGCCGTTGTTCACCCATATTCCGCCGTCTGGTAGCTGGAATGGCATATACTCGTAAGTATGTCCGTTATAGTATCGTTAACATCATGGAAACCAAGGTTTCCAATAGTGATCGATGCAATTAGCTCAATTCTATCTGGCAGCACTTTACCAGATAGAATTGTTCTTGTTGTTTCGCATGACGATGCACCTTACCTACCGGAAGAAGTAAAGGTACTGGCATCTGAACACCGATTAGAAATATTAGAATATGATGATATAGGTTCACATAAGAAGCTTTTGCCAGTAATGAACAAATATCCAGATGCAGATATTATAACCATAGATGATGATTGGATTTATGGAGTTACATTTGTAGAATCACTACTTAAATATCATAATATCTATCCTAAAGATGTTTTATGTAATTGGTGTCTGCGCATAAAAGCTAATAAATACGGAAATGTAGAGTCATATAGACATTGGGAAAAATTTGTTCCCAATGAGTACGGTGACGTAGATTTATTTCCAATGTCTGGTGCTGGTGCACTGTGGCCAGCTCACTGTTTCGATAAAAGTAAGCCAGACCTAACTGAACTAGATAAGTGTCCTAACGCAGACGATATTTACAACAAAGTTCTTATGATTCGTAATGGGATAATCGCACGAAAAGTTCCGTGTGATTGTCATCAAAGTTATGCAAATTATGATATTGTTGCTGAAACTGCATTATCCAAAATCAATGTATCCGCTGGAGCCAACAATGTTTATATTCAAAATTTTATTGAGTATAGTAACCTGATTCAGTGTATATCCAAGCTTCCTGTATCCAGAGTAGATACGACGCATTATGGTTTATCGGTAAAACTAAATGAAATAAAGAATATACTAACCGATGATCTTCATACAAAATGCGCAGATAAAATCTTAGTAAAGACGTATTGCCGTGAGATTCTTGGAACTGATGAATATACTGTTCCTACCATAGGTATTTATGACACGGTCGATGAAATTCCTAAAGATCTATCAAATGTCATAATTAAATGCAATCACGGATCGATGATGAATCGTGTATTTAAGGGAACCATTGCAGAAAATAAAGATGCGTTGAATAGCTTAGCTAGTTTCATGAATATTGACTATAGTAGCAAATATGGCGAGATGCAATATAAGAATATCACGAGACGACTTATCGTAGAGCCTATCTTACCTAATCCCATCGATATAAAAGTATATATGGCGTCTGGCAAAATCGTACTATTTCAAGTGAACAATGCGGAAAAAAAGTTACGAATGTTCTTTGATAACAAACTCCGGCAATTGGATGAAAAGTTTATAGTGACCCCAAAGCCAAGCAGAACACATACGACCGTATATAGGTTGGATAAAATTTTTAAACGAATTAGACCGATTGCTGAAAAAATTTCGAGTGCGTTTGATTTTGTCCGGGTAGATTTTTTGTATAGCGAAAATAACTTATATATAAATGAACTAACATTTACCCCGTTTGCTGGAAATATAGTTTTTTGCAATAAATATGACCGTACTCTAGGTGATGCGATATTTACTAGACGTACCAATAAATGGAAGACCGAAGCGCTTCTATTGACCAAATATCTTAATAAAGCAGACCTTCAAGAATGGCTTGACTGGCACATTAATGTGCAAGGTATAGAACATATTCACATTTTTGACAACAATAATACCTATGATATCCGACCTGTGGTCGAAAAGTATGGTGCTCATGTTTCATACGAATCAATCGTAGAACACCCTAGACAATACGATTTATATAATCGCTACATATCTTACCAATCGGAGGCAGAATGGGTGTTAGCCATAGACGATGATGAATACCTAGATATCGACAAAACTATGTTTCAAAATGCATATGATATGATTATGTATTATCAACATAAATTTACTGATTTAAAGGTACTTGCTATGAGATGGAAACACTTATTCCCAAAGATTCTTCATTCCGAACGTAAAGGAAAAGTGTTGGACTATTGTACCGAAAATACTAAGTCACTAGCCTTGTTATGTGGCTCTGGTGACCGTGGTGTTAAGAGTTTTGTGAAACGTGACAGCGCAGTACATTATGAAGAATCTTACGAAAATCCCAGTGGCGGTCACGTACCGAAGCATCGATTAGCTAGCAACGGTCTGTTATGTGATGGAACTCCTATAACTACAGTTGCTATGGAAACTGAACGTACGATTGATGATGAACATGTACGAGTGTTACATTGTCGGTACAAAGGATTTTCTGATTGGAATGCAAAGTATAGAAACATAGATAGCAATCGTAATTGTAAACGGGTATGTGATAGGATTGCCCGTAATAAAAAGGTACGGCTGGACAGTATTATTGATATTACCCGATAAATATGTAAAATCTTAAATACCGTGTTAGATAGCATACCATAAACACACGGTCGCAAAAATGCGACCGTGTATTATTTATAGGTCTTTGACTAATCGGATGTGGACTCCATAATTATATGTGTTCGAAGTCGAAACATATGACCAGCCATAGGTAATCCCCACTGATGCGAACCATAGGCGATAGGATGATAAATCTAGAGAATCGCTAGCCCAAAATCCAACATCGTTCTTTTCGCTGCCAATATTATCGAATTCACCGTTAACACATGTTCCGGCCGGCAGTACATTTAATCCATACAGGTTAGTACCTTGTAAGTCAGCTTGTTGAGTTGCTGAGTTCCACATATACCAATCTGTATTACGGAAGGCATTAGCCTTATCACCAGTAACCATCTGCCCACTTTGTGTCGGATCCCAGCCGATAGTATTACCCAACTGTCTCCAGTCGTCTAGTGTTGGTAGTCTCCAACCACTTGGTAATAGTTCATCGGCGTGTTCTGCTAAGTATACAGCTGCTTTATAATTATATACGATTCCGTATGTATCTTCATAAGTTGGATCTGCGCTGTTGTTCCATGCCATAGGTTTGTTCTCTGGTGTTCCGTTTAAGGTACAGCCAGTAAACAAGTAATCCAAGTTTTCAGTAGTCCACAGATGATTTCCCAGTCTGGTTGCGCCATATGTTTTATTGCCTACGGTGACCGTATAGTTTGGTACGTCAATTTCAGCACAGGTCCATCCATATCCAACGCATGTCAACTGATAAGTTTTACCAGCTTCTAGTTCGTTGATTGCGGCGGACGCTTTCGGTACTTGAACACCGTTAACAGTTACGGATACAGTGCAAGCGTGTTGGCTAAGTAATTCGATCGCTAAGTTCGCCGACTCTCCAGATGGAACGACTACGTTAAACGTCATTGTAGAATATGTGATATTGGATACCCAGGTTACCCGGTTGTTCACCACATTTATTGTAGTATCCTCGGATGCCTCGGCTTGCCTTAGTATTGGTAATTCCGACTTGTCTGCTTTGTCGGCAAGAAGTCCATCAGTTTCCGCCTTAGTATAGGCATCGACGACGGTTCCACCACCGATTGACTTACCACCGATTGCGATAACTTGATCGTCTGAAATAGTCAAGTTCAGTGAGTTGCCGTCAATATCGGCCACGGCTCTTTCGGCTCCGAACCCAATTCCGTTGAATGATGTCCACAGTTCAACTGAATTTTCGTCACCGATAGAGGTCCCTTCCTCGTCTTGGATATCTTCGCCATTATCGTCAGTAATTGCACTGAATGTGTCACGTTCGAGTACAGTCCAAGTCTTGGATCCATCCGACTGTCCTAGTAGAAGTGAATTGTCGACCGACGGAGTAGGAAGTGGATTCGCTGGCATTGCCCAGTACGGACCATTGCTTGAATCGTATGTGAGCACTTGACCAGTTGTAGTACCGTTATACGGAACTCCCCAGTAAGTAAGCTGCCGATTACCTTCATCAGTATAAGTGAATATACTAGCGGGTCTATCCGGTGCACTGATTAAGAGACTATAAATTTTACCGCCACTGACATAGGTATCTTTTGCTGTCAGTGCGCCGAGCTGACGCAATGTCTTCAACGCATAACATTTATTGTTTCCACCGTCCTTTACACTAACCGGTATGGTACCTTCGACGGGTTCGGGTAGCAAGTAACCCAATACACCGTTACGTCCGACTTGAGTCAATTCACGAGGCGCACCACTATATCCATACTGGTCCCTACCAATAGAAACGCGGAACATACCATATACTTCCGATGGATTAGCACCCCATATAGAGCTATAGTTCTTATCAAAAATCGGTGTATCCCACGTCCCGTCGCCTTTGAGGAACTTGTCCTCGTCACCGGCTGCTGGTGCGGGTACCAGACCAGACGTACCAGCCGCTTGGTCGGTAGCTCCGGTCATTGTTGGGATGTCCAATGCCGTCGTGTCAAGACCGATAACTATTCCATGTTCATCGTCCTGACTGAACTGCAACGGGGTTTCTATGCCGATAGGAACACCGTTCAACCCGACATTCACAGTAGACTGGTCCTGAGATACATCCGCCGTGAAATAGTCGCTATCGAACTGAAGCTCCTTGGCCTCGTCAATCGCCTGTCGAGCCTCTGTGTCAACTGGCGTCATGACATAGACGTTTCCTGACGGGTCAGTAACTTTTAATGACTTCATAGGTCCACTTGTAGTTGACATCTCAATCCTGCCTCACAAAAATATATAAGCATAGGTAGAATTACCTATGCCATAAGTTTATCATTGCGCGATGAAGAAAGAAATCACCAATATTATTTATTCTTATTTATCAGAAGACCAGACTGAAGCGGTGACTCTCACTTGCACAGGTAATCATGACAGCCGACTCTCACCTTCAACAAATCGCTCATATAATCCCCTACTCAGTATCCTTGACCAGTCGAATTGGTGCCGATGCATAATTAAATGAGGACGCTGAATTTAACGAAATATACCCATTTTTATTACAACCTATTCCAACAAAACGTGAAGAACTTTCTGCGCCCCAAAATTGAGCAACATCTCCAATACTTCTAAATCCGGACGCATTTTCACCCGCCGGCAAAAAGTTAAATCCAAAATCGTCCGTACCTATCAACCAATCTGGTGCCCAATCGATGGGCTTAGACATTAGACGTTTTCCGTTTGTTTGACCTATATAATTATATAGGTTTGTACATTCGGCTTGGGTCGCCAAATGCCACCCTGGTATAAGATCATCTTGTTGTTCAAACAGTAATTTTACAGCGTACAAATTGTATAGCAATCCGCATTTTCTACCATCATAACCCCATAAAGACTCGTTATTGTTATAATACCACGCCCAGGGAACGCTTCTATTGCTAGTGCTACCACCGATACCCAATCCACTGAACTTGTAGTCAAGGTTCTCCGCAAGCCAAGTAACGCCGTTGATCGTCACTGTTCTGTATACACGTCCGCCGATTGTTGCTTGCGTATCTACCATGGTTACTTGTCCCAGACCCTTCTGTGAGAAGTCGGAACCAACCAGTTGAATGGCAAAATTGTTGTAGTAATTGGTGTTCGGGTAATACGGATTAAAGAAGTCTCCGCCGACATACCCGTTGTCATCAACGATCTTGACACCGGTCGTAGGCATGATGTTCACAAGACGCATCTCTCCGGTAAACGTCGAGCCTTGCTTTACAATAATTCCATTCTGTGAATATACTACTGACATAAGCACCTTCCTTTACTAAGAGTCCTTGACTAGACGGACTGGACGATATTCATCAGTGCTGAATCCGATTTGTATCGGACTATTCCTCATAAGAGTAATACCATATCGATTACCAGAAGTATAATAAGTAGAACTCCATAATTTAAAATCTTGATTAACTCCATTCCATCCCCATCTATCTGAGTAAGTCCCAGATAATGGGGCATTGAATCCAAGTTCTCCATCAACTAATAAGAGATTTGATTGATAACCTACAATATTAGCTAAATTTATTAAGTCAGAATGCGTAGGCAATCTCCAACCTTGTGGACAGTCAATTGTATCCATTTGAGAATAATTATAATATAGTCCAAATTCTGGATAACTTGAATTTGATATAGCTCCGGTTATCTCTAATTTCAAGTTCTCAGCTAACCATAATTGATTTCCTATCTTAACGTAAGGATACCATCTTCCTCCAATTTCTACCTTATTACCAAGCTCCCACTTGCATAAATACTTACTTCCACCAACTCTTACTTTCAACAAATCACTCATATCGTTACCTGTCTTTTTTATTCAGAGTCCTTGACTAGACGAACATAGCATCCGTTAATATACGAATCCCTAGTATTTGATAGACTAGAATCCGAAGACAATATATACATTTTCTGATCTGTACTTGATGTTAAAGTCGAACTCCAAAATTTCACATTGATTCCAATACCATACATAGAACGGGCATAAACGTAACCTCCGGGAAATCCAGTAAAACCCCAGTTATCAGTTCCGTTGCCAGTGGTCCATTCAGTAGTAGATTTTAATTTTATACCACAAGAATCCAATCCACCGCATGCCGTACCTAGCGCGTCCCACTCACTAGCTGTAGGTAGATGCCACCCAGCTATAGTAAGTGCTCGTGCAGCACTGCCATTATATATAAGGCCATACTTCTTACCTTCCCACCCATAAGTATCACTATCATAGGAATAATATGCACATTGAACTTGTTTCCATCCGTCAGCCCATTTATTCGTAGAAGTCCTTAACGTGATGCCTTCCGGAAGATAGTCTAAGTTTTCCGCCATCCATTCTTTACCATCCGGCATGATAACTGTACGATAAGTCTTGTCGCCAATAGTTACTTGACCCTGAAGATTATCAATGAAAGTTACGCGTCCAAGACCTGAATGGGAGTAATCGGGACCTTTAGCCACTAAAGCATAGTTTCCCGGATACGGATTACCATTTTGCGAGAAGTAATCATTTATTTTAATCCCGATGTACCCCTTGACATCGACGACATACACGCCACTAACTGCGTCTATACGTTTTACTTCAAATCCTTGTACTTTATCAGAAACAAACTTTAATAAGCTCATAAAATTCTCCTACGAAAAGTCCAGTTGCAGTTCTTCGTTGACAGCATCGTAGCTGATTCGTACGGCACTGGCGGCTTCGCCCCAAGTTCCATCTCCCTTGAGGAACTTGTCCTTGTCAGATGTGGTAGGAGCCGGTACGAGACCTTCGCCACCAGCTTCCAGCGAAGTGGCACCCGACATCACTGGGATTTCGATGGTGGCATCCGTATCGGCGTTCGCGGTAAAACCGGTATCCACGGCTTCAGCGGAACCGAGCTTCAGCTTGAGCTTCGCGTCGTTGACAGTGGGTAGTTCGTCCTTGGTGGCGAAGTCGGAGACCGACATCGTGCTGTCTACCAGGTTGCCGTCAGCACCGATTGCGGCCAGGTTGCCCTCGGTCGCACCAGAAACCAGATTCGCCTTGCCATTCACTGCTTGCATACTTGCAACGGATACCGGATAGATGACCACTCCGCCCGTAGGTACCTCGGAAGCATCCACGCCAGTTACCATACCGTCGGCAAACGAGAACGGGTTGTTGAAGGCCGTGCCGTCTTTGCGTACCGCCTTGTTCGCCGTACATATGGCCACCGGTACCAAGCTGGATGGGAGCATCGTGCGGTCGATTTCCAGCCACACGGATATCTCCGCGCCGGAAAGCACACACCTGATACTGCTGTACGGTCTGGTGACTGCGGTGCCAGTGTCGTCCATTGTTCTGACGACGAACGACTGGGTCCCTTCAGGCTCACTCAGCGCACCTGTGTCGTCTATCCAGAACTTTCCAGAATACGTGCCTACGCTCGGTCCGAAATATACCGTATCGAACATGTAGATGTCGAACGACAGGTAGACCGACGATACCCCGCCGATGGTCGAGGCCATCGAAGACGTAAGGCGGGCAATCTTCATAAAGTTCTTGTTTGCACCACCGCGCTTGAAGGCGGTGTACCCTGTGACGATTCCGTCCTCGGCGTTCCGTGCTCGCGTCGCCTCGTCGGCAATCGCTTGCGAGAGCGTTTCCAGCCCAGACACTCTGGCTGCGGCCTCGTCCGATACCAGCCCAGACAGTTCGTCACGGACGTTCTTTACTGCGAGCGACGTGGCCGCTGCCTCCACGCTGTCTGAATCCACATCGCTACTGAGCACAGTGACACCAGACACCGATGTAGTTGCTACCGGGATTACCACGGATGTGCCGTCCTTTAGTTCGCTTCCGGACTGCCCGATGCGCACGGACTGCACTGCCGTATCGGCAACTGCGCCTTGTTCAGCAGTAGCAAAATCAGCAGATTTAGAACCGGAATCGGTCAGGTTTCCAAAGGCGTCAAGACCAGCCAAGTGTCCTTCTGTAGCACCGGTCACCTTATCTACCTTCTCGTCAAGCTGGGCATCGACTTCGGCCTTGGTATAGTAATCTTCCAAGTCCATAGTCGCCGTACCGATACAACGCCATATCGGATTACCTTCGGCTGGTACTTCCCAAATCCACTCATAGAAATGGTCTGGATCTGGAGCATTCGGGTCTTCCACCAAGTAAATCACCTTAGAATCCGGATTCTGCACATCTGGATGATTGTCGGCACCAGTGCCGTTCACCTTCCTATATCCGCCGAACTTCTTGAATGCATTGGTAACGGCACTGTTCGAAATCGGATTGGACGAGTTTTCGTCCAACTCTTGGTCAACCGCTGGTATCAAATCCTTGACACGGCGATACAGCTCTTGAGCACCTTCTTGTCCTACATAAACCTTATTAGCCATTATTCACCTCGTCATCAACGGCATTCAGCCATTCATCCATTTGTGCAACCGTACACGCATCGGTATTGTCTACGCCAGACCAGCTGCCGTCGCCTTTCAAGAACTTCTCTTGATCTTCAGCAGTACCCGGAGGAACCAGCCCAGAATCGCTGCCGGCATACACACCGGGCTTGTTCTTGATAAAATCTTCTTGCGTATCGTCATCTTGCGCCCAGTCAGACTGTTTGATCGTCGGCTTGTCGGTCAAGTCCTCGTAAGAACCGGTAGTGGCGACGGTCGCCAGTTCGGGCTTATTCTTGATATAGCTAGGTGCATCGGTATCTTGTTCCGACCAATCCGACTGTTCTACTTCTGGGATAGTAATGGTTGCCCACTTGCCGTCGCCACGAAGGAACTTAGTCTCTTCGCCAGCTTTGGGAGCGGGAACGGAGCCAGCCTTTCCGTCTACGGAATCCGTGGCACCGGCCATATCCTTGATGGTTACCAAGAACCCTTGATGTTCCGAACCGTCATCATCGGTAAAAACACCTTCCTTGACTACAATCGGGTCTTCGCCTACGATTACAGGCTTGACCAGATCGCGATCCAGTTCGATGAAATAAGCTGGACTACCGTGGACATACCCTTCGGTAATCTTCAATGCGTTATCTACAGACTTTATGATGGTGTTATTGAGGACAAGCGTGTTAGTCGGAGGACAGCACGGACCGGGCATAAACGGCGGAGGAGGCGGAGGCGGTGGGAACGGACGTTCCGGCCTAGGATGCGGTCTAAATGACTTGGGAGGCGGCGGTGGAGGACAACCGCCTTGCTTCTTCGTTCCAATATCAACAGCCATACACAGACCTCAAGCGTCATTTACTTGCAGTTTATAAGTGGCGAGGTATTCCTCGCCGTTATTTGTAGGCCGTAGCTGCTATTTTATTGCTTCGGTATTAAGCCTGTGCCGTGGCATTCCGGACACACGTTCTCGTGGTCGTCAACGCCGGTACCGCCGCATTCGGGGCAGTAGTCGCGCTCGTCAGCGGTCTCGTCGATGGTGCCGTCTTCCGTGTCGTCTAGGTCGTCGTCACTGAAGTCGTATCCTTCGCGGTCACGTTCCCAAGTGTGGGACGGAACCTTGCGGAATTCGTCGCTGTCGCCGCCGTCACGGTTAAATTCTTCCGGTCGCTCGTACTTCAGGATGATGTCCTTGATCAGCTTGTGGCGGACGATGTCTTCTACACCGAGTTCGACGAACGCGATGCGAGGAACGCCTTTCAGTCTGGTCAACGCATCGACGAAACCGGAACGGACACGTTCGGGCAAGTCGCACTGGGCGGCGTCACCGCAGATGACCATTTTGGACTCGCGTCCGAGACGGGTGAGCATAAGCTTCATCTGGGCTTCGGTGGTGTTCTGGAACTCGTCGCACACTATGAAGCTCTTCGCGAGCGTGGAGCCACGGATATAGGCAAGCGGACACACCTGGATCTTCGAGTAGAAGTCGTTGTTGGAGAATGTCTCCTCCAAGTCCTTGCCTTTCTTCTTGGCTCGCTTTTCCTTTCCGGTGAGGACCGGCATCTTCTTGACCTGTTCTTCCGGGGTGACGCGCCGTCCCTTGATAAGGGAAATCGCGTCATAGAGAGGCTGCATATATGGAGCAATCTTCTCGTCCAGACTTCCGGGAAGGAAGCCAAGCTCTTCGCCACCAGTCACGACCGGTCTGGTTAGAACCAACCGTTCGTAGTCGCCTCGGTCCATTCCGGCGATACCAAGCCAAGTCGCGATAGCGGTCTTGCCGGTGCCTGACGGTCCGTTTACGAAGATGATGTCGTGGGTCTTGATCGCGTGGACAAGTTCGTCCTGTCCTTGCGTTTTAGTATAGATTGGTCGGTCGTGCCGATCACGGATAATCTCTTGGCCGCTATGCTGTATCACTGGCGAATCCTTGATAAGGTGGCTTCATTGCCATCCAGTATATTGTTTATACTTTCTGGCGGTTATCTTCAACCTAAACTAGCATAAACTGGTTTGTATGGCAAATATTCTTATCGAGACCGTCGTATACCGCAAAGGACACCGCAATTCCAAGGGTGAGCTTGCCGAGTGGGTTATTGAACAGCACGATACCGGCAAGATACTGTCCTCGCACAAGAGCAAGGGTGCCGCCGACAGGCATCTGCAGCAGATGGAATACTACAAGCATATCAAGAACGAGTCCTTTGTCGGCTACCTAAACAAACAGCCGCTTACCGAGACGGTAGCGGCTGCAAAGAAGCTTTACGAAGCTATTATTGCTTCCTGAGTTCTTCGGCTCTCTGTTTTGCCAGCTTGTATTCAGGACGATTCAGAATGGCTTGCCAAGCCGAATAGCCGTGCTTTGCGATAAAGTCGGCAATCTTGGGTAGCGTGATCTGCTTCAGGTGGTTAGTGGCGACCCTGAAGTTCTCCATCCAATCCTTGGTGTGTACCATCTCGGTAAGCGGCTTCCAAGTGGGGTCGATTACCGACACTACCGGCGAACCGTACATAGACTCGACCACTACATAGGATTTCATAGCGCAGTCGATAAGGGATTCGTACTGGGGAAGCTTCTTGGCCAGTTCACCCATCTTCTCGAAGAACATATTAGCGTGTTCGACGGATTCGTGGCGAGGCGAATACTGTAGGAGGTTGTCCAGATGGCGGCCTCTGGCCTCGGCATCGTGGAACTCCGGTGACATAAGGAACTCGATAAGAGCCGCGTCGCCGTAGGAGTTCATATACATCAAGAGTTCGTTGACATACATCTTGAAGTATTCGTAGTCGTTCTTGTAGGTTTCCTTGTCGAGCTGGATAAGCTTTTCATCTTCCGGAGTCTTCTTAGGCGTTACCGGGACCGGTTTACTAACCGGGTCGGCAGTCAGCGCGGTCTTTGCCTTGTTGTACAGCGACTTGATGTTGTCGGCGATTCCTTCGTTGAGAATGTAGCACTTGGCGATGCACTTCAGGGCTTCGGTGCTTTCGGGCTTCTGCTTGGCGAGCTTGGCCAAGCTTTCGAGGTAGATTGCGTGTTTTGTAGCCATAGGACATCTACAGTTGAACTAACCGTAGTTTATAAAAAACCCCACCAGAAGTGTCTGGTGGGCGGCTCCAATACGCTATTTACTTGGATTCCATCTTATGATTTCGTCTACGGCTTCTTGAGTGCGGCAGTCATTGATAAGCTTCTTTATCTTGTCGCACGACATCACGTCGTTGATGATTCTGGCGCGGTCTGTCGTGTGGTTGTTCAGCTGGAGCTTGAGGCCGAACTCAACCATATCGTAAATGGCTTGTTTCGGAACGTCCAATTCTATGAAATCGTCCCGGTCGACAATCGGGAGCGGTCTGGGCTTTCCAACCCACCGAGCCACCTTGGGGTCGCTGAGGACATCGGAGAAAGGCCAATGCGGGGTTCCGTCTTCATTGAGCGTGGCGAGCGAGTCGGCGGTGGCCAGTCGCGCAAGCCTAGGGAAACATTCGTTGGTCACGACATTCATCACGCGGTAGACCGAAGACGAGTCGGCGAGGTGGTGCGCGAGCATATGGTTCTCGATGATCCATTCGCCGTCCCAGCGGAGCTTGGCTGTAGACGCGATGCCGTCGGCGAACAGGTCGAACTTGTTAGCCCATTCGACGAACCATTCGCGGCTGTATACGTCGTGCTTGGCCATATTCTTGCCGTTGTTGGTTTCGAGAGCCTTGCGCTTGCCCACGTCGTGGAAGATGACCATAAGCAAGTCGAACCAGTCGTGGTCAGGAATCTTTTGCATTTCGTCGAACGCGAGCTTGACGTGGTCGAGGACTCCGCCTTCGGCGTGGTAGTTGACGTGAGGGACACCGGACATCTCCGCGATGGTGTCCTTGAAGAATTCTTGGTCGTTGACGACGGCCTCCCAAGCATTGGGGGCAAGAAGGATATTTTTAATCTTTTGTAAATTTGTCATATTCCAAATATAACTCAATTAGACGAAATTGTCAATAGTTGGAATATAAATTTTTCATTTCTATATTATAAACCGAGGATAATTATGCGTAACCCAGACCGTTTGAAACCCATCTACGACCACATTAAGGGCATCCACAAGGAGCATTTCCCCAAGCTGGAGTTCGGCCCGTTCATAAAGAAGTTTTTTGACTGGTATAAGCAAGACCCGTTCTATGTAGAAGATTGCTTGGTGTGCGGACTGTTTGACAAGTTCGCCGTGGAAGCTGCGGTGACCGAAGACTCGGCTCGTCCCGACGCGTCCGGTCTCGATATGGCCTACGACTATCTCTGCGATATGCACAAGAAGCATATCCCGGACTGGCGTTTCTTCCAGCTGATGTTCAATGTATTCTCCGAGTACGGTGAAGAGCTGACCAAGTGTGACGACGTGTGTACATTGTATACCGTGTTCGACAAGTTCTTGAAGCGAGGTGAGGATGGCCGGAGCTAGACGACTCTCGATGGGAGACCTGAACGAAGACCAAGTGAAAGCCTTGGCTTCGATTAGGGACTTCCTTTCTCAGGCTGACCGCCGACAGATGGTCTTGTACGGTGCCGCCGGTACTGGCAAGACCTCCCTCATTAACGTGTTACTAGACGAGCTGGACAAAGACCCCGACTCGCCAGTATATTATTGCACGGCTCCGACTAACAAGGCCGTCGATGTCATCGCCGAGCGCACCGGCAGAGACTTTGACCGAACGATTTATTCACTACTGGGACTTACCCTTCTCGACTTCACCGACGGTCGTCCGAAGCTCAAGAAGGAGAACGAGAGCCATCTGCAAGACTATGACTTGGTTATAGTTGACGAAGCGTCTATGGTGTCTCTCGCGTTGTTGAACGAGATCCAGCGGCAGCTCCTCATCTATACGTCAATCAAGGTCATATATGTAGGAGACCGTTGCCAGATTCCTCCTGTAGACGACGCGAACAACGGTATGCTAGAATCCATCATCTTCCAGCTCCCTTGGCAAGTCGAGCTTACGAAGGTTATGAGAACCGCAGCCGAGAACCCGATTCTCGGAGCCGTTACCGCTATGCGTGCCGATATGAAGTCCCCGGTTGACCTGTTCAAGCACGAGACAGCAGTGGCACCTGACGGAACCGGCATATACTTCTATCCGCTGCAGCGACCGTTTATGAACAAGATGCTTGAATATTTCAAGCGCGACGAGTTCAAGGATGATTCCAGCTACGCGATGGCGGTCGCCTACACGAACGCGGCGGTAGACGCTATCAACGAACAAGTTCGCGGCGTCCTATATCCAGACTGTACCAGAACCATCGAGGTCGGCGAGGAAGTGCGCGTGGTGAAGACCTACGGTAACAACATCGTCCGTGGCCAGTCTACGTTCTTCAGCGTATTGTACAATGTGGAGGAACGGTTACGAGTCTTGGAAATCGAGGATGTCGAGGACCCGTCGTACCACATCAAGTGCTACAAGGTCAAGGTGAAGAACCTCGTTCGAAAGAAGGCGAAGCAGTCCACAGCGACAGCCTACATTATCGCTCCGGAAGGAATGAATGATTATCTGGTACAGAAGGAAAAACTGGCCGTGGAGGCTCGCGAGAAGGCCAATGCACTGAACGCCCGTGGCCACCACATCTATACGCCGAGGGAGGCGTGGAAGGAGTATTCCGCGTTCACCAAGTTCTACTTGTGGTTCGGCTACATCTACGCGTTGACCGCACACAAGTCGCAGGGCAGCACTATCCAGAACGTGTTCGTCGTCGAGCGCAATATCAACCGCATCCCTGAAGCCGAGTTACGAAACAAACTGAAGTATACGGCCTTCACTAGAGCGGCCAAGGAATTGCACGTCTTGAAATGATGTACACAATGGTGTATTTTTTGACATTCGTTGCCACCGCCTATAAGGTATATAGGCGATGGATGTATTGTGCGGTACGACCGTGCGAGAACAAAACGCTAGATTCGGGTATATACGAAATGTCGAGCGATTTGGCGGCGATGCGTAACATATCGCCGAGCGAACTGGAAAAACTGTTGCTGGATGGACTGCAAGAGGAAATTCAGCGAGAAATCGAAAAAAATAATTTGAAACCTATTGACAAATCGATTTAATTGTGCTATATTTACCCTTGTAAACTCAAAAAGTGAGGCAAAATGGCTTATATCAAGGCGAGCTTTCTCGCTATGAAAGATGAAAACGGTCGAGACCTAGGCACGATGGCTACCGGTCTCGCGAGAGATTATGCACGTAAGAAGGGTATGGAACTTGTCGCAGTGAACGAAAACGTCGACCCGCCGATTTACACGGTAAAGCCGCGCCAGCGTTTCGTTCCCCGTGTTCAAGACGACAAGTCCCAGTATGAAGTTACCGCTACGACTGTCCGCTGTACGGACGAGACCGGAAAGTCTCTCGGCGTTATTTCAACTGCTGAAGCGAAGAAACTGGCCGAAGAACGCGGACTGTCCCTTATCGCAGTGAACAACAAGATTGATCCGCCGATCGGTCGCATCGGTGACTTGAACAAGTACATCTACGACCAGAAGAAGGCTCAGAAGGAAAAGGAAAAGAAGAACCGCGCCGCAGCGAAGGCTTGCGAAAAGAAGGACTTGAAGCTCACTTCCGACACTACTCCGTCCTCCCAAGCTGACCGTGACCGCATTATGAAGCAAGCAAACGATTTCTTGAAGGACGGTCACCCGGTAGACCTGACCATCCGCTTCCGTGGCCGCGAGATTTCCCACGCGGAGACTTCGATGAACCGCATCCGCGACGAAATCCTCCACGGTATCGTTGAAGGAACGGTCACTAAGGAAACCCGTAACCAGAACGGCGATACCTACACGATTAGCTGCAATCCGGTAAAGAAAAAGTAATTCTGTTAGAGAGACGAGCAAGAAGGCTGGGCGTTTGCCCAGCCTTTCTTTTAAAGCATAGCGATTTCGGCTCGCATAACGTCATCTTCTTCTTTGTCGTAGATGGCGTCGATGCCTTGTTCGACACTGTCGGTGGCGTTCCAAGCCTTCACGAAGGTGGAATAGTTATCGTCGACCCAGTCCCAGAACGATTCGAGGTCGTCTCCCCATCCGTATTTCTGCTTGGCATACGCGTAACCGGTCTGTGCCACGTAAGGAGATGCGCGGTGTTTCTTGCCTTCGGCCTCGCACAGAGCGTCGAAACCGTTCTGGAGGGGTGCAACCGCTTCGGCGCAGCCGACCTTGGCGCAAACCTGTTCAATGAAATTCTTGAAAATCTGTGGCTGGTTCATACTGATTACTGGTTATTTTCTACCAGTTTATAAGAAAAGGAGCCGGATTTCTCCGACTCCCTACTCTCTATGACCAGATTCGACTAGTAGTTTCTTCCAGAACAGAAGATCTTGTAGTTCTCGCCAGCAGCGGCGGCGTAGCTTGCCCAGTTTCCCGTCTTGATTAGGGTCTTGAGCGTCACGTTGATGTTCTTGCTGTCCGTCTCGATGATGGACATACCGAACTCGTTACGTTCGCTCTTTTCCGACACTACGCAGCAGTTGTTAATTACCGGCGTGAACATCCTCACTTGCTCCTGTCTCATTACCCCATCAAAGGCGTGGAGGTTGAGGATAATCTTCGACCTCTGGATATAGTTAACCAGGTCTTGGCCACGGATGCCAGTCGCGATGACAGTCTTGGCGTGGTACTGGCTCATTCCCATCCAAGCTTGGAGAAGCTTCATCCGTCTGTTAGTCGGCGCACCGTAGAATAGGACATCGATATCCTTTTCTTCCGGAGCCTTGGTCTCGTACATCACTGCGGTCGTGTATTCGAGAGGAACATACTTCGCACGCAGTCCGAACGAGCCGAGGTACCTGATGTTGTCCAAGTCGTAGTCCCATATTTCGTCGGCTTGTTTTAGCCAGTCGAAGGTGAACTGGTTAGCCCAAACGCTTCCCGGAAACAGCTGTTCAAGGTTGTAGACGATCACCCTGCAGCCCGGTCTCGTGGCGCGGTACTGCTGGGGGAGCATCTTGGAAGCAGCCGAGCCGAGCACGACGCAGCTGTTGTCCATTTCCTTCACGTTGGCGTACTTGTTGCATAGCCACTGCTTGACTTCCGTGAAGACGTAGTCGTTGAAAGAATCTACCGTAATCATTTCTGGACATCCGATAGGTTGACAGCGACCTTGGCGACGACTCGTTCGCCATCGGTGATGAACACGTTCGACTCAGCCGGATAGTAGGCGTGGAGAACGGTGGTGGCGAATTCGTCGGGGCCGACGACACTGGGGTTGATGTACACCTTGGTCATATTGCCGTCCTCGCGAGCGTCGATTGCGCCTTCCGCGCCAACGTGCCAGTGACCCATAATGGAGACATCGGCGTGGTTGTGGCGGAGGTCGGTACCGATCTTGCGGAGAACGGTGTTTATAGCACCGGCGGCGGCTTGTGAGCCGTTATAGCGGTCGCCGTGCTCCAGCATCCAACGCTGGTTGCCAATCTGCGTGATAAGGACGGTAGCCTCGTCGTCGAACTCGACCTTGATGTTCTTCGCTTCGGCTTCGCAACGGTCCTTGATGGTGCTGTAGATGATGTGCTCGTAGTTGTCTTGGCTGCGGTTCTTGCTCTGGAGCTTCTTTCCGGTGCGAGAATGGTTACCGACAACACACGAGATAATCACCCGCTTGTACAGCTTGGCATATTCAAGAATGAGACCGATAAGGTACGAGTTGAGGCAGCTGACGCACTTCGGAGCCGTGTATGCGTTGGTTTCCCTCAATTCGTCGTGGATTTCGCCGGATATCAAGTCACCGAGCATAAGGATATGCAGCTCGTCGCAACCGTAGAGCGTGGCGAACTTGTAGTTCTCCTCGAACAGCTTGGCGAGACGGTGTTCGGCGATTTCCGGGTTGTACTTGTTGAACCCGAAGCTGATCTGGGGCTGTACAACCTCGCCGTAGTGAAGGTCGGAGATGGGAAGCACGTTGTAGAACTTTCCGCCGGACTTACCGGCGTTGACCACCTTGATATTCACTTGGGCTGGCTTGACCGTCGCTGCGGCGGCGGCCATACGGTTTGCCTTCTGCTTGCCGATGAAAGCTTCAGCTTCGAGCTTCGTCGCACGGCGTTCCGCCTTTTTCAGCTCGCGCTTGTAGTAAGAAGCCGCGCCACGTTCCTCTTCCTCGGTGTAGTCGAACATCGGGTCTGGTTCGAGCGCGATTTCCTCCATTTCGGGAGGTTCGTCTTGCGGAGACTTGCGATCCTTCGGGTTCTTCGGCGGCTCGACAGTTCCTTCCGTGGACACCTTCGACTGGATATTTTGGGCAATCTGCTCGGCAATCTTTTTGAAGGTTTCCGTCGGAAGTTCCTCAGTCATCCAACCGGCGGCGACCAGCTCTTCTTGGAAACAAGAGACGATCGACACGTTCATATCGAAATGCTTGAGGAGTTTGACGATTCCGCCGTTATTGGCGAGAGAGGGGGTGACGTTGCCCTTCGGCTTTCCAATCACCACCTTGATCTGTTCATTCGATTCAATCGGCTTGCTCATTCTGTGAGTTCCTTGTGTATACACTAGATAAATTATATCAGTGTGTAACAATGTGTTGGCGACATAATAAAAATTCTAAATTTGAATTGCAAATCGAGATGAAAAATATTTTTTAAAGTGTTGACAGATAACGGAATAAAAATTATATTTAGCGCAACCAACTAAACCCCACGAGGAAACTTAATTGAGCAAACATCGAAGCCGCCGCAAGGCAAAACGAATATTCTTGACCGTCGAAACAATTATATTGTTAGCACTCGTCGCCGCCGTGTCCTATCTGGCTGGCTCATACACTCACGGGTTCGACTTGATTTCCGAAAAACTGACCGCGTCCGCGCTTCACGCCGACTCTATGGGGATGAAGCTGGACAGTCTCGACGCTCACGTAGCTGCGCTTCACGAAATTACCGAATCCAACCGTTCTCGTTCCAGACAAATTGCTATGGGGTCGCGCATTATCAAGTCGGTAAGGACTGAAATCGACGCCCGTTATGCGGCGAAGCTCGCAAGACTGCTATATGACGAATCCGAGTACAACAACAGCATCGAATATCCGTTTTTGCTTGCCATCATAGCTGTCGAATCAAGATTCAACACGGAAGCTGTCTCACCGGCTGGAGCCATAGGGCTAGGCCAGCTGATGCCGAAAACCGCCGAAAGTATGGCTCGACACGCCGGAATGGAGTTCAAGCCGTCGCTGCTTACCGAGCCTAGGTACAATATCAAGCTGTCAGTCCAGTTTTTGACCAAGCTCCATACCCAGTTCGGCAACAATGTATTAGTCGCCGCCGCTTACAATGGCGGTCCGGGTGGTGCAATGAAGTACAAGAAATGGATGGACGGAGAGGCCAATCAAGACTCCGTTCATAAGGAAACCGTTACCTATGTGAGCAAGGTAATGGAAAAATACTATGCTTACAGGTCACTCTTGCAGTAGGAGGCACTATGTGGACTTTAATTCTCGTATTGACGGTTAATGCTTCGGTTTTTTCGGATCCGCAAGCTATGATTACCAATATCCCCGGCTACACATCTAGGGAAAACTGCGTAGAGGCTGGTAAATCCCTTGCCAAGGAAAATCAAAAACGCGGTTCTTGGTTTTTTCATTGTGTCGAAGTAAAATGAGTTGACAACTCGCGAGCAAATTCCTATATTTAGAGTATGAGTATTCAAATTTTATCAATTACGAACAATCCGCTCCAGTTCATCGGTCGTTGCGCTGGAATCTGCTGGAATTCCCCCATTGACGACCCCGAAAAGAATATTGCACGCGCTAAGGACTGCATCGAAAGCAACCACGGACGTGTCGAAGAATTTCCGGATATTACCGTTGTGTTTGACGGCTACTCGGCTAGAATGATGCGCGAATTGTACACGCACATCGGCGGTAGTCCGACCCGTCTGCAGTCGTCCACGCGCTACGTGAACGAAAAGAATTTCAAGCATTACACTCCGCCTTCTTGCCAGAAGGACGGTGTCAAGGAAATCTACGAAGAAGCTATGCAGCACGACGCCGAAGTGTATGGAAAGCTTATTGAGTTGGGTGTACCCCGCGAAGATGCGGCTAACAAGCTTCCCCTTGGAATGGAATCCAAGATGGTCTGGAAGGTGAATCTCCGCACGCTGATCAACTTCTTCAACCGCCGTCTCTGTACGCGTGCGCTGAAGGAAATCCGCGACTTCACGCTTGAATTCAAGAATGTATTCAAGTCGGTCGACGATGAATGGAAGTGGGTTGCCGATAACCTCTTCGTGCCGTCGTGCGAGAAGTACAAATTTATGAACCCGGCTCTTTGCTTCTGCCACGAAAAGAAGGGTTGCGGTCGTCATCCGTACATCAAGGACTTGGTTATCAACACGAACAAGGAAGGACAGAATGGAAATCAACATTAACAACTACACCAGACAGCTCGCTGCAGTGGATTTTATCAAGCAGTGGAAGCCTAACCCGAACAACTCCGCAAAGAATCCGGCCGACGACATCGCTTGGCGTGCTGAGAAGATTCGCGATATGCTCAAAATGATGGATTCCGAAGCGGAATCCGTGAAGCAGTTGCTCGACTGTGATGTCCGGATTAAGAACCGTCCCAAGAATCTGCCGTCGATTGACCGTGTGTACGGTTTGCTCAAGGCTGACAACGCAAAGCGTCGCAACCACTATAATCGAATCCTCAACACGTTCCAAGACCGTTTCGACGTGTGGAGCGAAGTGAACCAGATGGATGCCCACATCTATGCGGCTACCCTCGACCGTTTCACCGACAAGAAGCAAGAAAACCGCTTCGAACCGGGCATCGAAAACTACAAATTGCTCAAGCGTATCGACAAAACCGACGAATCGTTCTGGAAGAAGCTTGATGAACACACCAAGTATCACGATTACCAAGCGTACTACAACAAGCGTTTGGTGAAGCACGAAGCCTTCAATCCGGAAGTCGATAAGCTCCCCGATGGCGCAAACTCCTACCGCGTGTTCGCTTATCTTGGCCGTATGACGGATTCTCACCGTCCGCTGTTCGCTATGCTGTACATCACTCATTCGACCGGCGATATCAAGTATGACTTGTCGAAACTGCCCAGCAAGTGGAAGCCGATTTACATTGCACTCCCTCAGGTCAAGCCCGACACTCGCGGCGGCGTTATTACAGGTTGATGATATGATTCAAACGTATGGTGAATACTGTAAAGTCGTTGACGAAATGAAGGAACTCGCCAAGGCGTACTATGACGGACACGAAAAGGTGTCCGACGCCGTCTATGACGCCAAGGAACGCGAACTCCGCGCCTTCGAAATCGCCAACCCGGACTTGGTTCTCGAAGACTCGCCGACCCGTAAGGTCTACGGTGCGCCGACTAGCGGTTTCCGTAAGGTTGCCCACAAGACTCCTATGGGGTCAATCAAGGACGCCCGTGGAATCGAGGAAGCGTGTGCCTATGTCCGCAAGGTCAAGGAGCAGTACGGCGTTCAGTTCGTCGAACTCGAATACAAGCTTGATGGCGCAAGTCTCGCATTGATTTACAAGGATGGGGTTCTTATCGATGCGGTGACTCGCGGTCAAGACAACGTAGGCGACTCCGTTGTCGAGAACGCCGTCAAGATCCAGGGCGTGAAGACCACGATTAAGCGTAAGGGTGACGTGGAAATCCGTGGTGAAACGCTCTGGAATTTCGATGATTTCGAACAGTTCAACGAACAGCTCGAAGCTGAAGGCAAGAAGGAACTGATTTCCAATCCGCGTAACGGCGCGGCGGCCTCCTTGCACTTGAAGTGTCCCGATGACGTGGAACGCCGTAAGCTGAGGTTCACCGCCTATATCGTGGCCGAAGGCTCCGAAAGCTCCACCCAGATCGGCGACGTGGAATACCTCGAATCCGAAGGCTTTGAAGTACCGCCGCACGTCGTGGTCGATATCTCTGGTGATGACGGCATCGAAAAGTTCAAGGAAGCTGCAGAAAAGCTCCGCGAGAACCGTTTCAATATGCCGTATCCCATTGACGGCGTGGTCGTCAAGGTCAACGACAAGACTCTCCACGACGAGATGGGATACACGTCGAAGTTCCCCAACTTCTACAGTGCCTATAAGTTCCCGCCGGAGGAAAAGGACACTGTGCTTCTCGGCATCGAAGAGTCCATCGGCCCGTCTGGCGCGATTACGCCGATTGCCGTGTTCGAGACAATCTCTCTTGCGATGACCAACGTGTCCCGTTCTTCTCTGCATAACTGGAACTTGGTCGAATACTTCGGTTTGTACAAGGGTTGCCACGTCAGAATCCGCAAGGCTGGCGAAATCATCCCGGAAATCGTTATGTGCGTGGAAACAGGGGTTTCCAAGGACGATTACGACTTGATTACGGCTACCAACGGTAAAGTCGAACGCTATGTCGACCGGGTACTTTCCAAGAGACTTGTTGGGAACGACAAGGAATTCTATCTTAGGCCGACTGAATGTCCGTTCTGTCACGCTCCGCTTCGTCACGCGAAGAACGCGAAGGGTGAAGATCTGGTCGACTGGGTTTGCGATAACCCGGAATGCACTGCCCAGATGGTCGAAAAGGTCAAGAATTTCGCCGACCGCAAGGTTATGAATATCCGTGGCTTTGGTGAAAAGATGATCCAGAAGCTTTTCGATGCTGGCAAAATCGGAACTTTCGACGACATTTACCGTCTGACCGCCCAAGATTTGATGGACGCCTGTGGTTGCCGCGAGGCGAAGGCCAAGGAACATATCGCGAATATCGAGAAGTCCAAGGGTAACTATCTCCATCAGTGGATTGAAGGTTTTGGAATCAGTGGTATCGGCCATACGGCTTCGCCGGTGCTCGCGGAATGCATCAACCAGTGCGGCGGTATGAAGGAATTTGTTGGCCCCGAAGCAATCAATCGCTTGGAATCGCTCACTTTCTACGCAAAGAAAGCTGGCCTTACCGACAAACTGATTGACAAGTTCGGCGAGTTCATCAAGAACCAGCAAGTGATGCTTGGAAACCTCGTGGCGGCTGGCATTCCCTTTACCGTGAAGGAAAGCAACATCAAGTCCGCCAAGCTCAAAGACCGCGTCTGCATTATGACTGGCGTGTTCGACAAGCTCGGTCGCGAGGAGTTCAAGGAAATGGTCGTTGCCAATGGCGGCAAGGTTTGTTCCGGTATCACCAAGAAGACCAACCTTGTCCTTATGGGCGACAATGCCGGACCGGCAAAGAAGACGGCAATCGAAGAACTGCAGAAAGCTGGGTTCAAGATTGATGTCTATACGCCAGACACTCTCCAAGAGTTCCTTGATCTCTTGGCATAACAAAAGGAGACCCTTATGCAACTCTTTACCGTAGACAGACCCAAGGCATTCATTTCCGACGGAAATCCCGGTGGGACGACCGCGACTATCCAGTTCCGTTATTCGGAGCTGGTGCTTATTGAACACGCATTTGATGCCTACAAGGAAAGATGCGAGGCCGAAGGGGAAACGATTAACGAAGACGACAAGCTCTTTATGTGGCAGTTCCACGCGTTGCGCGGTCTCTTGAAGCACGGTGCTCCTGACGGGTTTGATGCCGAGCTATATGTTCACGAAATCAAGCACGGTAAGACGTGCTTTGATGAAATCGACGAAAAGAAGGAAAGGATGAAACAACATGGCAGCACAGTCGAAACAGAAAACTCCGCGAAAGCTCGCGGTCAGACTAAAAAGAAGTAAGCCCAAGGCGGACGACGGCGGAATGGTCGTATTTCCAACGGCATCCGGAAAGCTCGCCACTACTTGGATTAAGAATGTCGACAACATCATTTCCGAGGGTACCGGGAACATTGATATCGACCGTTTGCGCGTGATGAAAGATACGCTGGAAACGGCTCTAGGACTGATCAACAGCCGTCTTACGGAGGAATCCGTCAATAAGATTAAAGCCGAAAGCGACCGGTTCGTTTTGGATAAGGTTAACCATTTCATTAAGAACTGCGTGGGAACGGTCGTGCGTCTCCGTAATCGAGAAAGACGGTTCAATCAGGGTAATGCAGGGTCTCGTTCGCTCTTGGTGTCCAAGGCTTGCATTCAAGACGGAAAGCGTCTGTATATCGAGGGGTTGACGTTTGATCCGAGGTCTCGTATGATACCCTTGTATCACGGCGAAACCTGTACTAGATACCGTCACGTACAGTTGGTACAGTTGCACGTAATGGAACATAGCACGGTGTCCCAGTTCCAGTTCTCGGTTGACTTGGACGATATAGCAATCATCACGCCAAATTCAAACGTGGCAAACAATAGCGAATACACGATTACGCCGAAAGACGGGGTGAGTTTCTACGTGATTGATGTTGGTGTAGAACCTCCGCATTCCGGGGACGAATTGTTGAAGTTCCTTCTGGAAGACGCCGAACGAGCATATGTGTATAAGAATAATCCGATGGCGCACTTGTATGACCCAGAGTCAGTCGAGTCGGATAAATCAAAGAAGGAATCAAAGAGATGCAAAGTGAAACTGAAAAGAAAGTCAGGGCGGCCGGAACCCTCATCTTCAAAGTAATTTCCGGTTCTACGTCGTTTGGACTGAATACGCCTACTTCGGATATTGATATCCGTGGTGTCTATGTGTTGCCGTGGACAGAACGAATCCGTCAAGACGTTGGCGACCAGATTGCCGACGCTACCAATGACGAGACGTACTGGGAAATCACCAAGTTTTTCCGCGAGCTTGCTCGTGCAAATCCGCAAGCACTCGAAATGCTGTACTCTCCGGATGACTGCATCCTCGAAGGCAAGGAGTATCTGGAGAAGATTCGCGAAGAGATGGACTTCGTCACGCGCCGTTGCGAGAAGACGTTCGTCGAATACGCCAAGGGTCAGATCAACCGTGCTCGCGGTATGAACAAGAAGGTGTTCAATCCGCAAGCGGCGAATCCGCCCAAGATTCTCGACTTCTGCTATGTTCCGATGCCGAACGGAACCGCTGTCCCGGTAAAGGAATGGCTGAAGACCCACGAGAATGACGAATACGGTTCCGACCAGAAATGGTACTCCGTCGCCGCTATCGACCACATCGATATGGGCTTCGCCATCTATGGCCAGTCCAAGAACGAACGTGACGTTCCTAACCTCAATGAACACGAATGGCGTTGGGCGTACGGTATCGTCCGTAACGAGGACACTAGCTGCGAAATCCAGCTGAACTCCATACCGAAGGGTAAGGTGATGCTCGGTGTGATGATCTACAACAAGAACGCGTTCTCGAAGGCTTGCAAGGAACATTCCGAGTACAAGGAATGGGTCGCGAAGCGCAACCCGGAGCGTTACGAGACCACCATTGCTCACGGTCAGGGTTACGACGCCAAGAATATGATGCATTGCATCAGGCTTTTGTTCACGGCTCGTGACATCGCGATGACTCACCGTGTCGTGGTCAGCCGCAAGAACGAGCGCGACTTCTTGCTGAACATCAAGAACGGCGGCTGGAGCTATGACGACGCTGTTTCCTACGCTGAAAAGCTGGTGTCGGAAGTCACGACGCTGTTCGCGAACTCTCAGCTCCGTACTACCGACTACACGGTGCGCGAAATCGACGACTATACGATTAAGTTCATCCGTTATGTCGAGTGGAAGACGGCACGTCGTGGATCGCCCAAATGGTTTAGCCGTTTCTTTCAGAAAAAGTAATGGCTAAAATAAGAAAAAACAACGGCTCGAAGAATTGACATTTTCGAGCCGTTTTGCTATATTTAGACTATGTCAGATAAAAAGAAAAAAGAGTTGAGGCGAGTCCGTGTGTCTGTGACGGACTCCAACGGCACGGATATCGAAACGTACCGTATAATCGTTCCTCCTGATTCCACGACCGAAAAAGAAATGGAATGGCGTATGGAATATACGAAGGGGTTCGGTACTTGGGGTATCGAATCCGACACTTTAATCAAGGAGATTTAAAATGGTCGACAATAGCGTTGAAATCAAGAAGCTGATGCATTGGGAAATGGAAGGCGACGTGTACTACGTCCAAGTTATGAGGCGAGCCAAGGACGGTGCCGATCACGACGGCCCCGTTAAGGATTTCCATATCCACAGCATTGAACAGTTCGACCGTGAATACCCCGAAATGAAGCGTCTTGCCGAGCTGCACAAAGCTCGCGTTATGATCCGTCTTAATCAGCGCAACACGATGGACGCGAACATTCTTACCCAGATGGACACGCTCCGTACCCAGCTCGAAATCAACCGCGTTCTCCGCAAGATCAAGCGTACCGGCGACGCTACACTCGGTCTGCCGAACATCCAGTCCGCGCACAAGAGTTACAGCAGTGCTCTCGGTAGGTGCAATACCGAGGCGTCCGAGACTCGCAAGTGGATTATCGACATTGACCCGGATATGGTTGACCCGAACAAGCCGGGGTTCGAATCTCTTGACGAAATTGCAGAGACCTTCGGCAAGTTCATCGTAGAGAACTGCGCCAAGAAGGAAAAGAAGACCGGTAACTTGGTTGTTCCGAAGATCTACGGCAAGCTTCCGTCCAAGCACGGCCTCCATCTGGTCACTAGTACGTTTGCGGTCAATACGTTCACGCAACACTTCGGCAAGCCCAAGAGCCAAGACGGTTACATTATGGACGACGCCAACACAAACCTTTACATTCCGGACTAGTTGTATGGGGATTAAGGAATTCAAGAAAACTATCGACAAGGCGGCTAAAACCGCCAAGTTCGCTATGTACGTGATTATGGTGGCTCGTATCGTGGTCGCCTTGTATCTGCGTGTCCATAAAGGTTTAGATGACGAAGATTATGAATAATGTGCCACAGCCAGTTGCTGAGACGACGGCTACCGAAAAAGTAGAGGAACAGTCGCCTCGCGACATTACCGATGCAATCAAGAAAATCAAGGACAGCGTGAGTGGACTGCCGAGCCTCTGGGTCGACAAGTCGGCAACGCTGAAGTCCGTTATTAGTGACCTGTTTGAATGCGATACCATAAGGAACCGGTTCAAGAAGATTGGTTTCGATGCGTTCTTCGAGACCTTGATTTCCTATGACGCCGCCGAATACATCTATGCGGTTGACTCCGCGATTTCTTTACTGGCTCCCGACTCGTTCATTCACAAGGTAACGGCGGTCGCCAGAAACGTGGCTCTGCTCGATTCTATGGTCGATCTGATTGCCGACAAAGTCTCGGTGACCGACGCGTTCAATGACACGACCGAAGTCAACAAGATTATGAAGGAGTGCAAGGATTGCCATATCCGTCCTAGGGATTTCGACTGCGATTCCGTCGAGGACGTGGAACTGTCGTCATTTTTCTTGTCGGCCTTTGTCGGTGTTCGCATCGGCGACTCTATCGAACTTGTGTCACCCAAGTTCCGTTCGTATGGCGACAAGAATATCGACACCGTACATTGCACGCTTGTTTACAGCACTGTAACTCTGGAAATGGACGAATACGGTCTGCTGTACCGTGACGCTCTGAAATTGTCGGCAATCTTAATTATCAAGGTCAAGGAGTTTAACGCCTATATCTTGCTTTCGCCTCGTGGAGGAGCTGACCGTCACGACATAACCATCCGTCGTCTTTATACCGGTGGAATGCCATTCTACATCCTCCATCACAATAATGAGGATGACGGTGAAATTAGTTGGGTTCGAGCACTGCCGTTTGCGACCATCGATATGTCCAAGAAGTATCTGAGCGTCTATAACGGCGGCTCGATCTATGCCAATGACCGTGCGGACTTCAGCAGCCAAAGCAAGAGCGGTATCTTCGACGATAAAACCGAGGAACTGGTTGAAAGAATCGCGGCATCCGGAAAGAACCGCTGCTCACGCGCCTATGCGCTCGTGGGTATTCCCGGCACCGGAAAATCGTTCATTATGAACAAGCTGGCATCAGATGACACGTCTTCGGCCATCATTGTGCCTTGCATCGGTGATGATGGCTTGAACTACGATATGCAGCGCACTATAAACGTGATACTGCGGTCACTGCCGCAAGAGCACGTTTTTATCCTTTTGGACGATTTCGACAAGTGTGTAGGAAGCAATAGTGACAGGGGTACGATTAACCAGATGCTTATCGAGTTCTTCACTAATCTGCACCGCAACTGTCCGGGTGGTGATAGTCACCGTACGTTTACCCTTATCGCGACTATGAACAACCCGAAATTGCTCAATAACGCCATTATTAAGCGTTCTGAGCGTTTCGACGAAGTAATTGAGATTGGTTTGCCTCAACCAGAAGTATATGGAAAGCGTCTGGACAGCCTCAAGAAGGAAGGCGACTTGACTGACTTTACATCGTTCAAGTTCAGGCCAATCTATCGCTATATGAGGCACAAGGTCATAACGCTTGCCGACCTCGGCAACATCTATGATATTCTGCGCATCCACAGAAAGAAGTCCGGCGACGCTATCCGCTACACTGTGATGGATCTGATTTACGCTGTCAGGTTCATTGGAAAGAACCGTTCGTCTGCAAGCAAGGAGTACGAGATATGAATATGTTCACTATGGAAACTTGGTTCACTATACAATTGGGGGTTATAAGCATATTTGGCTTACTTGGTGTGCTTACCTTGGTGTGTTCGAACCGAGCATACAAGAATCGCCACGAAGAAAAGCGTCAATATGACGAATCACCGGCGTGGGTAATGTGGCTTGTCGCTACCTTCTTTTGCGCGCTGATATCAAGCGGAGTCGCACATAACGCCTTTTCCGTCACCTCTTTGGTTAAAAAGAGTTGCGAACTGAATAGTACGCGTCGTCATTTGATTGACGGTCCGTGCTTTAATGAGAAAGCGTTAGGTTGTACTTTGCGGTGGGCGCAGTACCGTGCGGATAGTACATGGTTAGCATCAAGACTGGACAAGTTCGAACAATAAATGATAAACTGCATAATAACCATTCAAGAGGATATTATGCAAGATTCCAAGGTTCGCAACATTCTGACCAAGGTCAAGGGTATGAGCAATGCCGGACAGTCGCCGGTTCCCTACATCGACGGCGTTCTTGACACCATCGACGCTCAGCCGACCGTAGAGACGACCGAGAAGCCTAAGAAGGCTCTCTTTGCGGCAAACTACGGAAACCCGAACGCCAAGGCTCTATTTTAGCATTTTCCAGTCGTTTCTGGCTTTTTCCAAGGCGGAGTCGAATTCAGACTTCGCCTTTTTCATATAGGTGGCTAGGTAGTTCGATAGCAGTTCGTTCGCCTTGGCTTCTTTTCCGGGCATATAGTAGACTATCGAGCCTGAGTCGAAGATTCCGTCACGTTCGACCCGGTCTAGGATTGCATCCTCCAGAGTTTCGGCGCACCCCTTGTAGATTCCGTGAATCAAGTCCCAGCCTATGAAAAGGATGTTCTCGTCAGGTAGCTCTTCGAGGTATGACGTATGCTCGTTCCCTTGCATATCCTCGAAGATGACGCACTTTCCCTTGGTCGAGTTCACTACAGTCTTCACTATCATCGATTCGTCGAACTTTTCCGCGTGCTGCCCGGACGTGGCATCCGGATGGAATATCAGCTTGTGGTGGGTAGGACATAACGGAATAGTAACCCTAGAGCTATGCTGAACGAACAGTTCCCTTGGGTGGATATGATGGAATTCTATAAGCGAACGGCTTTTAGTCTCGTAGTTACAGCCGGGAAAGCAACATTTGTATGTCATATCCACATAATAGAAAATAGGCGTTTTGGACTCAAATATGTACATAATTCGCTATTTTGGTTATATTTGCTCGTTTTGCCTCATAATGCTATATTTCAGCCTATGGAAAAGAAAAAGCTTTTATTTTTTATTGGTTCCCCAGTTTTGGGACGATATATCAACGGTAACCATTCCGTAACTCTTTGGGCGGATGGTTCCAAGCACCGTGCTACCGGTCATTGGGAAGACAAGAAGAAGCAGTTTCCGTTTTTTAAGCGGATGAAGGCCACGATCTTGGAAGCATTTCACCGGAAGCCGACTGAATATGCTTGGGTTAAGGATGACCAAGACCATCTCTATTTCGATTTCCCGGAGAACTTCGATATCAAAATTACAGACCAGTGCGACGGCGGTTGCGCATATTGCCACGAAAATTCTACCGTAAACGGTAAGCACGGCGACTTGCGCGGAATGGAAGCGGTATTTCGATCGCTGCACCGAGGGACAGAAGCCGCTATCGGGGGTGGAAACGCGTTGGCTCACCCAGACCTGATTTGGCTTCTCAACGTGCTCAAGGAACAAGGTGTTGTAGCCAATATCACCGTCAACCAGCGTCACTTGCAGAAGTATCGCGAAATGCTTCTCCAGCTCGTCAATGACAAGCTCGTACACGGTATCGGCGTATCTCTGACGGATTCGGCTAACCAAGACGACTTGAAAATCGTCGAGGAGCTGGGAAAGAACGTGGTAATCCACGTAATCGCCGGTATCTTCTCCGAGAAGGACATTCCGTTCGTGAAAGGCCGCAAGATGCTTATCCTTGGGTATAAGGATTTGCGACGTGGTCACAGCCTCTTGGAACACCACAGCGAAGACATCAAGGCTAAGATCCAGTGGCTCAAGGAATACTTGCCCACTTTGAAGGATGAAACGAAGCTCATTTCGTTTGACTGTCTCGGTATCGAGCAGATCGACCCCAAGACCGTTCTGAAATTGTCCGACGACGAGTTCAATTATCTGTACCAAGGCAGCGACACCGACGTTTTCGATAGCGAAGGCCATATCGCTTGCAGTACGATGTACATCGACGTTCCCAATATGACTGTGGCTCGTATGAGTACGGCGTCGCTCGATAAGCGTTTCCCATTCACCGGCAAGGAGAACATTTCTGACTTGCTGAAGCTGACTACACAAGGATGGTAATGTATGGCCGCTAAGAAGGACATCACTGAATATTGCTTTTTCCGGTTCAACACGCTTGGCAATAGCGTAACAAGCGTCAACATTTTCAAGAGCACCAGCCGAGACGACATTGTGAAGCAATGGAAGGACAAATCTGGGGGTTCGGACATCTCCCCCATATTCAAGGGGTTCGTTCCTCATATGCCCAAGAAAAAGAAGGCTGATTCAGATGCTGATTTCTGGACTAATTTATTTGGTTCTATGCATATAGCTGACCAACCGAAGAAATCGACTAAGAAATCGACTAAGAAATCGGTTAAGAAAGGAAGCAAGTAATGGAAACATTTCGCTACGGTTCGTTCGAGACCAATTCCAGTTCCGAACACACGATGACGTACTGCAGCGATCCCAGAACGGCTGACGAGCTTCCGGAACTTGCCGAAAACGGCAACTTGGAAATAGAGATCAAGCATTTCTGGCATTGCGGCGGCGAAGGTTGCGAAACCAGCGACCTCCGTGACATCATCGAGTATCTGTATATGCTTGCGGCGAATGCCGGTACCGTGGATATTTACCCCGGCACGCCGGAAGAGTCGTTTGCGGCATATGAAGACCAGATTCGCAGTCTCTACAAGTTCTTCGACAAGGAGCCGCCGAAGCACGTCACGGCCTACTTCTTGGATGTGAATGACCAGAGACACGAATACCGTAACAATAGTTCGTTGTACGAATTTCCCGTATTTGTGAATGGTCTAAAGGAAAATGAAGGCTATGAAATCTTTATGGACGGCCACGACTATTTCGAGAGTCCTGAAGATTTCCATAAGGAATTCTATCCTAACCATAAGGGTGCCTTGGATAAGGGTGTATGGGCGAAGCACTGCATCGGCATCGCGTGTGGTCTGTCGTGGTGTCCCTATACGCATTCAGCGAATTATTTTTACGACTGTTACGACGAAAACGATGAAAACCGTACCGCTTGGGACCTGTTGACTACGAAGTCGACACTGGAATTTATTCATACTTAGAGGAACTTATGGAAACATTTCGAAAAGGAACCTTTGAAACCAATTCGTCTTCGAGTCACAGCATAACCTTTGCTGAAGATTCGGCTCCAGACCAGACGGACTGTGTACTTAATGTCACCGGCGAAGGTGACTTTGGATGGGAAGTCGAAAGGTATGATTCGCCGATTGACAAGATGAACTATGCTCTTATCGCCTATCACTACATCTGTGCCGACGAAGACGAGTGCAAGTCCGTATTCAGAGATATCAAGGAAGCGTTCGCTCGTCGCGGCGTTACTGTAGATTTCAACGAGGATTACGACTACCAGAAACCGGCGATCCGCTTTGAAAAGGTGTGGGAAGACGATGACTCCCCGTCTGCAGTCACAACTGGATATATCGACCACCAGAGCGCACCCAATGAAAGTGAAGACTGCGAACGTCTTGCCAAGATGTTCCGCGATTCGCCGGACGAACTGTTTGACTTTGTATTTGGCAATTCCTATATTGAGACGGATAACGATAACCGTTAGGAGGATGCTATGGAAACATTACGATGCGGCACATTTGAAACCAACTCCAGCTCTACGCATTGTATGACTATCGTAGACAAGGAAGTTTTTGACAAATTTGAAGCCGGTCTGTACTACTGGGACTACAACAAAGAAGACATTGTAAGCACTGATACGATGTTCAAGGAGTATCTCACGTGGGAAACTAACGCGAGCGAGCGCGACAGACTGTCAAAGCCTATGTCGATCGACCAGTTCGTAAGATGCCTTGAATTGACACATAATGGGTCGACACCGGACGAGGACGAGATGAAGTTCCGTCTGAAAGAGTTCGAGGCGTATATTAAGAAAAGCGATTACGCGTCGCTCAAGGATCTCGAACGTGATTATGAATGGGAAGCGTGTTCGAAGACGGTCGGCGACAAGACTGTCGTGGCGTTTGCAAAATATGGGTGGTGCTAATGGAAACTTTTCGTAACGGTACTTTCGAAACTAACTCCTCGTCGTGCCACTGTATGGTGGTAGCTGGGGAAAACGACTACCAAAAGTTTGTCGATGGCGAGCTGTTTGCCGACTCCGGTTCTTACAAGTGTCCCTATCAGGCTACTTTGATTACACTGGACGAAGTGGTTAGACGCTACCAGAAGTATGTCGACGACGAGAACAAGTATGAAGAGGAGCATAATACGGGCTGGCGGAAGAAGATGATTTCCGCCGAGATGATTAAGTGGATTATGCTCCATCCCGACTTCTTCGACCCAGATATCGATGTCGACTATGAAAAATATATGACCGAGCATCGTGACGGGCTGTCCGACGAGGAATTCAACAAGGCCGTCGAAGACCAATTTGAGGCGGTCGACGATTTCACGTCGTGGATCGATATGGACTACACGCCGTATTCCTACCGTATGCTTGACTATTCGACTGACAGCTTCACTAGCGAGTACGACGACTACAAATCCGCTCCGGTACACGATGTCACGATGAAGGACGGTTCAACCGTCAAAGAACTTAACGCTGTGTGGTACTACTAATGGAAACTTTCAGATCGGGAACATTCGAAACTAACTCCAGCTCCACTCACTGTCTTTCCGTAACCAAGGAAACTCGTCACGTTTCCGCGTTTCCGGAGCTGAACGCGGATGGCTCAATCGACATCGAGGCCAAGCATTACTGGGAATGCGACGAGTCTTGCCATACGGTCGTACTTGAGGAAATCATCGAGTACATCTGTATGCTCGGCTATGCGTGCGAACGCAACCTTGACTCGGCATTGAGGCTTGTCCAAGAAGGTTACGAGATTGCCGGGCTGAAACCGCCGACCAAGATCAACCTTTATGCGGTGACTAGGGACGGTTCTAGGATTTCTTACACGGAGCCTGGGTGCCGCTACATCAACGGTCCGAGTCGAGACTACTACGGCAACGAGACTCAATATTATTACATCTACGTACCGGTGGGCAAGGACGAGCAAGAGAGGAAACTGTTCACCCACACGCTCCACGCCGAGGTACCGGTGGATAAGATCGATGCCTATGTTAAGGAAAACCCGCACCTTATCATCGACGACGGACTGGAACTGAAGGACACACCCATACTGAAGTACCGGGTCGGGGTCAACCCAAACGACTTGACCCGCGATACCTTGGCCAACGCCTTGGACAACTTGACGACCAAGCCGTTCGGTTGCGGCAAGGAATGTTCCATTTTGGAAGCCTTCAGGTACGTTTCCGTGCTCGATTTCTGGCATTCTTAGGCCGCCTACCCCCTAAACTTAAAGGAAAGGGGGTAGCCTATGTCCGTGCCAGTTGTAAGACTTGTTGGAGATATCACCGAGGAAAGCGTCTCGCCCGTTATCGAGGAACTGAGCCACCTACCGCATAATGCGAAAAAGGTGGTTCTTATCATAGATAGCGACGGCGGTTCTCTGGAAGAAGGATTTAGGCTCATAGACGCCATTAGGATCCTCCAGAACAAGGGGTTGACCGTCCACTCGGTAATAACCGGAAAAGCCTATTCTATGGGCATCTACATCGCACTGGCGGCCAAGGAACGGACTGCCTACCAGAGTGCGAGGATTATGACCCACTGCGCCCGTTACGACGGCCTCGGAGAGGAGACCCAGTACACGGCGAAAGACCTCAAGACATTATGTCAAGAAATGGAGACGTATGACCGCCTCCTTAAAGGTGTTATGGTGTCTGCCGGGGTGGAACCACAGACCGCCGACTTGCTGATGGAGAAGGACACCTATTTCAGTGTCGACCAAGCGATTCACTTGGGACTGGTACAGTCGGTCGAACGCGACATAATCTGAAGATTGCGGCGTTCCATTTCTTCCTTGACGTGCTTCGCCATATTCTTGAAGAAGTCGTCAGGACAGTTGGTAAGGACGAACCAGTCGTTCTCCGGCTTGATGTTGCCGAAGCTGTCCTCGAACGTGGCGTCGCAGTGCAGCTTGTCGAAATCGAAGTCCATTTCGACAGAAAATAGGTGTAGGCTCTTCTTCGACTGGTACTTGCGGCGGCCTATTTCAAAAATTTCGACATTGTCCGGAATGACGAGTCCGGTCTCTTCTTTCAATTCTCGTTTTGCCGCGTCGAGAGGAGTTTCGCCGTCCTCGATGTGGCCTTTCGGAATATCCATCGAATATAACCCGCCGTGGTGTCCGGTGGGGTGACATCCGAGAATCTTCCCGGTGTCCTTCTTCACGATTATAAATCCACAACTTAGTTCCATACTCCGAAATATAGTAAAATTATAAACTGCAAGCAAACAACGGAGTGGACTAAATGGAAACTTCGCAAGCTATTGCAACAATTATCAACCGTGGCAAGGAACGCCACTACCTATCCGATGGCGATATCGCCACGCTGAAGAATCTGGCGAAGGATGCCTCCGCCGAAGAATCCCAGCTTATCAAGAACGCGATTACGACCGAGAAGGCCGACAGAAAGATTGCAAAGGATCGTCCGAAGGACGAATCCGTATGCGACGCTATCAAGGGTATCGTGGAATCCGTTGGGGTCAGCGAGGCTATGGCAAAGTCGGTGAACGAACTGGCCGCCGTTCTGTTCGAAAGCGATACCATCAAGGTTGGCGGAAAGCGCATCGAAATCGACGACAACAACTACCAGCTCATTTCAGACCTCGAAGCGAACTTGGACGAATTTTCCAAAATCGATGTCGGCGGATGCCTAGAACAGGCAAAGAAGCAGTTCGACCCGGACAACAATCGCGACGTGGAAGCCGGAAAGCTGTACGACTACCAGAAAAAGTTCTCGAATGCGCGAGATATTTGTAACAAGATTGTAAACATACTAGACCAGTTACAGGTCACAGACGACGATTAGGAGACAAAATGAATCCATACTTGGCTATCAGTATTAACGGTGGCGGTGCTCTTGGCATCGGTCCCCTCGCTTTAATGTGCCGTATCGAGCAAGATACCGGAAAGAGAATCGGCGAACTGGCGGTTGCTTTCGCCGGAACGTCGACCGGTTCCATCATTGCGGCTGGCCTCAACGAGGGGTACTCGGCGCACGACTTGTACGACTTGTACTACCGTAACGTGGGCAAGATTTTTACGAAGTATTCTTGGTACAAACGTCTCGAACCGAAGTGTCCGAAATACGACAATTCCTACTTGACGAAGCTGCTGAAGGAAAAGTTCCCCGGAAAGATGTCCGCTTGGAAGAAGCCCATCTTCATTCCCACGACATTTACTAACGGCAAGAGCCGCGAGAAGGTGTGGGACTTGGGCGACAAGGACGTGGACAAGTGGTTCGCTGTTTTGACAAGCTGTGCTGCGCCTACTTACTTTGACGTTATCGTCAAGGACGGTAAGAGCTATGCTGACGGCGGTTTCTGGGCTAACTGCCCGATTGCCGTGCTCAACGCCGGTATGAAGGATTCGGCCTACCGTGGAAAGCTTCGCATTCTCGGTTTCAACACTGGTATGGACACACCAAACACGCTTGTCGGAAACCAGACCTTGCTCGGATGGGCATCCTATCTGTTGAGCGACTGGGTAGCTTACGCCGGTAAGAGCAATGACTACGAGGTTACCAAAGACCTTGGTGCCGAAAACGTGGTCGTGGCATCGCCTAGCCACGATTCTAAGATTGCTATGGACCGGACTGACAAGGCAACCCTTGACAAGGTCACTCGGATTTGGACGGAGTATTACGACAGAAACCGCGACGTGTTCCGTAATTTCGTACAACTTTAATGATTAGCCGACTTCGGTCGGCTTTTTAATTGCATCCAAAATTCGACATTACTATATTTGTGGTATGAACGAAAAGAACGACTATATTTCGGTTGCCGAGATGCTCG
>Ga0247610_10000716_pt1 | contig 44998 bp, 58 predicted proteins | sample 174DNAGHGhighgp2_FD_193483 | JGI IMG/M metagenome (GOLD analysis project Ga0247610, IMG submission 193483) | Sheep rumen microbial communities from Palmerston North, Manawatu-Wanganui, New Zealand - 1742 DNA GHGhigh gp2 | ecosystem: Host-associated > Mammals > Digestive system > Stomach > Rumen...
CCGAAGGTGATGCAGTCCGGATGAAGGTCAATGGAACTGGTGTGTTTTATGGTTTTGTGTTCAAGAAGCAGCGTGACAAGACCAACATCATCACAGTCATAGCTTATGATCAGTTGCGGTATTTGAAGAACAAAGACACTTATGTGTACACAAACAAGACTGCATCAGAACTGATCAAGATGCTTGCAGCAGACTTTCAGATGAACACCGGCTTCATTGAAGACACAGAATTCAAGATTGCATCCAGGGTGGAAAGCAACACTTCACTGTTTGACATGATCCAAAATGCACTTGATCTGACACTTCAGAACATGAAATACATGTATGTTCTATATGATGACTTTGGGAAACTTACCCTGAAGGGATTGGACAACATGCGGTTGAACCTTCTGATTGATGAAGAAACAGGTGAAAACTTTGAATATGCTTCAAGTATTGATGATGACACTTACAACAGGGTGAAACTTACTTTTGACAATGAAAAGACCGGAAAAAGGGAAGTGTACATTGCACAGTCCGGTGAAAACATCAATCAATGGGGTGTTCTTCAGTATTATGACACACTGAAGGAAGGCGAAAATGGTCAGGCAAAAGCTGATGCACTGCTTGAACTTTACAATGCAAAGACAAGGAATCTGACTGTCAAGAATGCTTTTGGTGATGTTCGTGTCAGGGCAGGTTCAATGGTGGTTGTGATTCTGAATCTTGGTGACATTCAAGTGAAGAATCTAATGCTTGTGGAAAAGTGCAAGCATGAATTCAAAGAATCACAGCACCTTATGACTTTGACTTTAAGAGGGGGTGAATTTGTTGCTTGATGCAAATAATCTTGTGGAACTGATCAAACAGACTGCACTTGAAGCTGTCAATGCAAGTCAGGATTCTGATTTTTGCTATGGAACAGTGACCAGTGCAAGTCCTTTGAAGATCCTGGTTGAACAGAAGATGGAATTGACTTCTGCACAGCTTGTTCTGACCAGGAATGTGACCAACTTTTCAACCACAGTCAGCATTTCAAATGAATCCCCTTGGGCAACAGAAAACAAAAGCGGTGGAACTGGTGAAGCATCTTTTGCATCCCACAATCACAGCATCAAGGGAACAAAGACACTGACCATCAACAATGCCCTGAAACAGGGTGACAAGGTGGTTCTGATCAGGAAAAAAGGCGGTCAGGAATATCTTGTTTTGGATAGGGTGGTGAAAGCATGATTCCTTCAACAAATACAATATTGAATACTGACATTGAAATTGAACAGCAGGCATCATTGAATTATAAGATGCAGATGGTCAAAGAAATCATTGTTGGTAAATGTGACAAACTTGAAGCAATGAAACAGGTTGTCTTCAAGATACTGAACACTGAAAGGTATCAATACATCATTTATTCATGGAACTATGGAATTGAACTGATGGATCTGTATGGAATGCCACTTGATTATGTTTGTGCAGAATTGCAGGACAGAATCACAGAAGCACTTATCCAGGATGACCGGATCAATTCAGTTTCAGACTTTGACTTCACATTCCCAAGGAAAGGTGAAATCTTATGCACATTCATAGTTCACACAGTATTTGGTGATATTGAAGCAGAAAGGCAGGTGACAATCTAAAATGTATGAAAATGTGACTTATGAAGACATCCTTCAAAGGATGCTTGACAGGATTCCTGATGACATGGACAAAAGGGAAGGTTCAATCATCTATGATGCACTTGCACCTGCTGCTGTTGAACTTCAGAACATGTATATTGAATTTGATGTGATTCTGAAGGAAACCTTTGCAGAAACTGCATCAAGGGATTATCTGATTTTAAGAGTTGCTGAAAGGGGTATTGTTCCTTATCCGGCATCAAAGGCAACCTTAAAAGCTGAATCCCTTCCAACAGCACTGGACATTCCAATTGGTTCAAGGTTTTCACTGAATGATCTGAACTATGTGATCACATCCAAAATTCAGTCAGGTGAATACACTGTACAGTGTGAAGAAGCAGGAACAAAGGGAAATCAATATTTTGGAAATCTTATCCCAATAAACTACATTGATGGACTTGAAAGCATTGAAATCACTGAACTTCTTATTCCCGGTGAAGATGAAGAATCTGATGCTTCCATCCGTCAAAGGTATTTTGATACTTTTGACACACAACCTTTTGGTGGAAACATTCAGGACTACATTCAGAAGACCAATGCAATCAGCGGTGTTGGTTCAACCAAGGTCACACCAATTTGGAATGGTGGTGGAACAGTTCTTTTGACCATTCTGAACAGTGAATATTCAAAAGCATCAAGCACATTGGTCAACACTGTTCAACAGGCAATTGACCCAAGTCCACAAGGTCAGGGAAATGGAATTGCACCAATAGGTCACACAGTGACTGTCCGAACTGTTGACAATGTGACAATCAACATCAAGACCACAGTCACATGTCAGGAAGGGTACACCTTAGCAGGACTTCTTTCTGAAATCACTGCTGCAATGGAAGCATACCTTCTTGAAATCAGAACAGCATGGGCAAATGAAAGTGCTTCGGTTGTCAGAATCAGTCAGATAGAAACAAGGATCTTGAACATTCAGGGTGTCATTGATGTGACAGGAACAAAGATCAACAATGTTGCATCAAACTTGACCCTTGGTGCTTATGAAGTTCCTGTCTTGGGGGTGATTCAGAATGGTTAGGGATATAGACCTTCTTCATTATCTTCCACTGTTTGTGCAGGAATACAGAGAAATTCAGAAAGTGATGAAAGCTGAAGAACCGGAATTTCAGCTTGTCGCTGATGAATCAGAAGTCCTGAAGAACAACCAGTTCATCAGTACATGTGATGAAACAGGAATTGCAAGATATGAAAAGATTCTTCACATCACACCTACTTCTGAAGATACCCTTGAATCAAGAAAATCAAGGGTGATCATCAGATGGAATGATGCAGTTCCTTACACCTGGAAGGTCTTTCTGATGAAGATGCAGACCCTTTGTGGTGAAGACTTCACAGTGGTGGAAGACTGGAACAATTATCAGCTTCACATCACCACACACCTTGATCTGTATGGACAGGTGGATGAACTGGAAAACATTCTTGAATATATGCCACCTGCAAACATTGAAATCATAGCAGACAACCTTCTGAACTACATGATGGAAGGAAATGCTTTTGTTGGTGTTGGTCAGGTGACCACAGACATGTTCCAGTTGACTGATTCCTATAATGTCACATGGGAAATATCCGGTCTTGCTGCTGCCGGTGCAGCAGGTTCAGGAACATGTGAAATTGAACTGACAGATTCCTTCAAGGATGCTTTGTTTGCTTCTGAAGCGGAAGCAGGTGCATTTGTGGCACACAACATTGCTGAAAGGATTGAAGTCAGCGACACATTCCAGGGTACAATCCAACTTGGTTCTGCTGCTAATGTTGGAAATGGTATCACATACACAGAAATCATATAAAGAAAGGCGGTAAAAGAAAAATGGCAGAGTTTAGAACAATGGTCATTACCAACAAAGGTCAGGCACTGATTGCAAAGATGCTTGGTGGACAGGCAACAATCAACTTCACAAAGATCAGTCTGTCTGACACAGCATTAACAGATGCACAGATCCTTGCATTGACCACTTTGTCCGGTGTAAAACAGACCACAGGAATTTCAAGGATCATCAAAACAAGTAATGCAGCAGTGCAGGTTGAAGGGGCAGTCACAAACAGTTCCCTTGCAACAGGATATTATATCCGGACAATTGCACTTTATGCACAAGACCCTGATGAAGGTGAAATTGTGTATGCTGCATGTGGTGCTTCCACACCTGGTTGGATGCCACCTTTCAATGGTGTGTCCACTTCCGGTTGCTTCTTAAAACTTGTCACCACTGTTCAGAATGCATCCAGTGTCACAGTCACTGTTGATCCCGGTGCTGTTGCAACAATCGGTGACATTCAGGATCTTCAGGAACAGATTGATGATCTTCAGGCTTTCCTTGGGTACACGGATTCTGACATCTATGGTGTTGAAGCAGACATGGTGAACAGGCGGTTCACAAGACTTGCAGGTGCTGCTGACAAGACACCTGGTGCAGACTTTGATGATCTTGATCCTTGGAAGCGTAAAAGATGCAATGTCACTGATGGTGGTGTTGTGGTTGCATACTATGGTGATGCAGCGTATTCAGAAACAGGTGCTTTGACACAGGCGGTTGAAGTGGATGGTGTGACCTATGCGATTGGAACAAAGGTGCAGGTCATGGTTGAACAGCCTAAATTCTATTACAAGGTTGTTCCCCTTCTTACTGAAAAGCGTGAAGGTGAAAAGGGTGTCCACATGAGAAAGGGCAGATATTATGTATCTGCAACCAAGAAAGCAGGATTCAAGGTTCACCCTGCATTTGTCAGAAATGGTGTGGAAATGGACAAAATTTATTTGTCTGCTTATGAAGGATGCACCTTTGACAAGTCTGCTTCTGCTTACAACATCAATGATGCACAGACTGTTGACTTCACTGCTTCCACAGGTGATGTCCTTGCATCCATTGCAGGTGCAAAACCCACTTCAGGACTTACACAGTCAGGTGCTACAAGAGCAGGTTTCAGAACCCTTGCAGCTAACAGGGGAACTGGTTGGACACAGGCAACAGTCCAGTCTGCAACAGCAACTGAACTTCTTTTCCTGATTGAATATGCATCCTTTGACATGCAGTCCAAGATTGGAATTGGTGTCACAAACAAGACTGATGATGGTGCATCCAACATGGCAGAAAACACTGGTTTCACTTCCAGTCTTGGAAATGCAACTGGTGTTGCTACAACCACAGGTGGTTGGACAGTCATTTCTTATCGTGGTGAAGAAAATCCTTATGGAAACATTTGGAAGTGGATTGATGGAATCAATGTCTACAACTATGGTGAAGGTTCTGTTTACATTGCAGACCACACCTTTGCAGACAATTCAAAGTCCAGTCCTTATGTGGATGCAGGAATCACCATTGCAGGTGCAAATGGATATGTCAGTGCATTTGCTTACAATGAAGATTTTGACTGGTTGTTCATTGCTTCTGAAGTCAGTGGAAGCAGCAGTCTTCCTGTTGGTGACTACTTCTATCAGAACAAAGCAACATCCGCTTACACGGTTGCTAGATTGGGCGGTCTTTGGTATGATGGTTCTAGTGCGGGCGGTTTCTGTTGGCATGTGGCTAATGCTTCGTCTAGTCGTAGTCGGTCTATCGGCGGTCGCTTGCTGTATGCACCTGCATCTGCTGCATAAAGAACAATGTTGCTGTTAAAATAATGATATTATGGGCAATTTGTGCTGATTCACTGAAAAGGCACATCCACAAAACAATGAAAAAGTCAGCATTAACCAGTTGCTAAATTAGGCAGTAATTGGAATAATGGTTCTAATGCAGGCAGTTTCTATTGGAATGTGAATAATGCTTCGTCTAATCGTAATCGGAATATCAGCAGTCACTTACTAAATGCATATAAAAACATGAAGCACCTTGAACTTCGGTTCAGGGTGCTTCTTACATGTGAACATATTGCCCTGCCACTTGGCAAAACATAAAAAGAATGAAAGGTTGTATTGGTAAAGGAAATCTTTATTTTCTTGAAGATTTGACCATTCAATGTGCATACAAAATGAAACGATTTGGAAACCTATATGCAAGAATCTATGATATGGAAAACCTGAAACTTGCACACCAAAACGCAAAGAAAGGAAAAGGTTGGTACAAGGAAGTCAAGATGGTTGATTCAGACCCTGAAAGGTATCTGAAGGAACTTCAGGACATGCTGATCAACAAGACTTACAACACATCTGAATATACAACCTTCATCAAGAAGGACAGCGGAAAAGAAAGATTGATTTACAAACTGCCCTATTATCCTGACAGAATCTGTCAGTGGGCAATTTTGCAGATCATTGAACCAATTCTGATCCGGAACTTCACAGATGACACTTATTCTGCAATCCCCAAAAGGGGAATCCATTTGTGTCTGAAAAAGGTTGAACATGCTATGCAGACAGATGTTCCTGGTTGTCAGTATTGTCTGAAGTTGGATGCAAGGAAGTATTATCCTTCCATCAACCATGACATCCTGAAACAGAAATACAGAAAACTGTTCAAAGATGAAGACCTTCTTTGGCTGCTTGATGAAATCATAGATTCCACACCGGGTGAAACAGGAATTCCTATTGGGAACTACATTTCACAGTATAGTGGGAACTTTTATCTGTCAGACTTTGATCATTGGATCAAGGAAGTCAAACATGTGAAGTATTATTTCAGGTACATGGATGACATTGTGATCTTTGGAAAGACCAAAGAAGAACTGCATCAGTTGCGGAAAGACATTGATGAATACTTCAGGATGAAACTGAAGCTGTCAGTCAAGGGAAATTGGCAGGTGTTTCCAACCTATGTCAGGGGTGTGGATTTTGTTGGTTATAGGATCTTCTTGAACTACAAATTGTTAAGGAAGACAACCTGCAAGCAGATGAAGCGGAAGATGGTCAGTATCAACAAGCACAGACTTGAAGGACAATCATTGACCTATTCTGAATGGTGTTCCATCAATTCCTACAAAGGATGGTTGATTCATTGTGATTCTTTTAGGTTGCAACAGAAGTATTTTGCACCAGTTGAAAAATATGCTGATGCATTTTACCAATTCAACATTAAAAACAAGAAAGGCGGTAAAGTCACATGAAAGATTATGGAAAAGTAAGAAGCACAGTCAGACCTGAAGAAAAGGTCATTGATGAATTCAGTGTGTGGATTGCATCTGACATCCAGGGTGTCACTGAAGCAGGGATTGATGATCAGGAAGGATTCACCGGTTTTGAATACAACCTTGTGCAGTATGACAAGGATGAATACATCAAGCTGATTGATGAAAAGAATGCTTCCCTTGAACAGCAGATGACTGACACACAGATTGCACTTTGTGATGTGTATGAAATGCTTGGATAAGCAGAAAGGACAGGTGAAGAACAATGGCAGCAGTATATGCAGACCTTATCATGAAAGGTGTCAAGACAATTGATGATGTTCCCAAGAAGCTGAAAGCAGAAGTTCAGCAGATCCTTGAAGAAAGAGGATGGGTTGGAACTGAAGGTGAACAGTGATGCTTTGGGTCATCATAAAACTATTATGCAGAAAGGATGTGGGTCAAATGGCAGTGGTATATGCAACACTTATCATCAAGGGCAAGAAGACTATCAATGATGTTCCTGAAAGAATCAGAGAACAGGTCAGACAGATTCTTATTGACCTTGACCTTCCGGAACTTGCAGAGTAAAGAAGGAACATTGAAGACCACCTGACAATCACATCAGGTGGTCTTCTTATTATCACAAGGAAAGGAAGGTGAATGGTTATGGAAGACTTGACACTTGGACTTGTCTTCACAGCAGTCTTTGCATCACAGGGTCTTTGGGCATTGATCCTTTACCTGGTGCAGAGAAAGGACAAAAAGAAAGACAAGGAATCAGAAGTCTTGGACAATCAAAGTCAGATGCTGCTTGGTCTTGGACATGACAGAATTGTCTTTCTTGGTACGCACTACATCCAACAGGGGTCAATCACAGAAAATGAGTTTGAGAACCTGAACAAGTACCTGTATGAACCATACAAGAAACTTGGTGGGAATGGAACTGCTGAAAAAATCATGATTGATGTCAAGAATTTACCTATAAAGAAGAAATAAAGAAAGGAATGGTGAACAGTATGAACATCAACTGGAAAGTCAGACTTAAAAACAAGAACTTTTGGCTTGCAATCATCCCGGCTGTCCTTCTGCTTATTCAGGCAGTTGCAGCAGTGTTTGGTTATCAGATTGACCTTGGTGACCTTGGAAACAAGCTGCTTGTGGTTGTCAATGCGGTCTTTGTGGTTCTTTCCATCCTTGGAATTGTCACAGATCCAACCACACAGGGCATCAGTGACAGCACACTTGCATTGACCTATAACGAACCAAAAAAGAAGGGGTGATCACTATGGATGAAAAGGAAAGGATCATAACAGATGAATCACAGTTCAGTGAAGAAGCACTGGATGAACTGTCAAACGGAAAGGGGGAAGATGAAGATGCAGAAGTTCAGCAATAGTCCTTTGGTATCTTACACCAAGTTATCCCCTAACAATTCCGGGCAAAGGACACATGACATTGACAGGATCACACCACATTGTGTGGTTGGTCAGTGTTCTGTTGAAACCCTTGGAAACATCTTTGCACCTACAAGCAGACAGGCATCTTCCAACTATGGAATTGGTGTTGATGGTAGGGTTGCAATGTATGTGGAAGAAAAGAACAGATCCTGGTGTAGCGGTGGAAAGGATAAAAACGGAAAGATTATTTATGTGAATGGTGTTTCCGGTGCAATGAATGATCAAAGGGCAGTCACCATTGAATGTGCATCAGATGCATCAGAACCTTATGCTTTCAATGATGTTGTTTACAACAGACTGATTGACCTTTGTGTGGACATCTGTCAGCGATATGGAAAGACCAAACTGCTTTGGATAGCAGACAAAGGACAGTCTGTTCTTTATGAACCCAAGGCAGATGAAATGGTTCTTTCTGTTCACAGATGGTTTGCAAACAAGTCCTGTCCTGGTAACTGGTTGATGGCAAGAATGGATGATCTTGCTGCAAAGGTCACAGAAAGACTTGGTGGAACATCTGAACCTGTTCAGATTGTCAGCAGTCTTCCTTCCTGCCCTTTCAGCGTGAAGGTGCTTATTGATGACCTGAACATCAGGACTTCAGCAGGAAAAGGAAACAATCTGACAGGAAAGCACACTGGAAAGGGCATCTTCACCATTGTGGAAGTTCAGAATGGTTGGGGCAAGCTGAAAAGCGGTGCAGGGTGGATTTATCTTGAAAATCCTTCCTATGTGACTATTCTTGGAACTACTGCACCACAGGACACCATCAAGTCTGCAAAGACCATCAATGCACCTGCAACCACTGAAGCAGATCCGGAAAAGATATGGAACTTCCTTTCTGCTTGGATCGGAAATGATTATGGTGTTGCAGGTCTTATGGGAAATCTTTATGCAGAATCTTCCCTTGTAGCAAACAACCTTCAGAACAGTTTTGAAAAGAAACTTGGAATGACTGATGCTGAATACACATCCAGGGTGGACAATGAAACCTATGACAATTTTATCAAGGATTCAGCAGGATATGGTCTTGCACAGTGGACATACTGGTCAAGAAAACAGGCATTGCTTGCTTTTGCAGACGAAAAGAAAGCATCCATTGGAAACCTTGACATGCAGCTTGAATTCCTGAAGAAAGAAATCAGTGAATGCTATGTTTCCATGCTTGCAACCTTGAAGACTGCAACATCTGTCTTTGAAGCATCCACTGCTGTTCTGACCATCTATGAAAAACCTGCTGATCAGGGTGCATCTGTCCAGGCTAAAAGGGCAGAATTTGGTCAGAAGTTCTTTGATCAATTTCATCAGGAAGCAAAATCAGATGTGATGTACCTGGTTCAGGTGGGTGCATTCAGCAAGAAAGAAAATGCTGAAGCACTTCTTCAGAAGGTCAAAGATGCAGGATTTTCTGATGCTTTCATCAAGGAAAAGTGATCCTGAATGGGTGTCAGTGGTTGACAGTATGACACCGGTATGACACAATGAACACCTAAAGTATTGATTTTAGGGGATTTGTAGTTCTCAAAGAGATAATTCAACAATTGAATATCAAGATGACAAGAACCCTTGGAAATGTAGCGTTTCCAAGGGTTCTTTTTATTTTCCACAGTTTAGAAAATTGGTGTGGACAAGTGCAGATTTTTGTCCGTATGACACAAGTATGACACAGGTATGACACACCGGATCAGATGTCTTGTGCAAGACTTTGACTGTCTTGTGCAAGACACCCTGAAAAAAATTTTCTTATTTCCAACTTTGTCCTGAAGTGGTGGGTTTCACCGGTCTTCAGGGTGATGTCATAACCATCATGTGTGTTGCCCTTCATGGACAGAATCTGTTCCCTTGACCTTTCTGAAAGCTGCATATTGTCAAACATTCCTTCTTGATCTTTCATCACAAGGTGCAGGAAGTATTTGTTCATGGACATTCCTTTTGCTTCAGCAAGGTCTTTTATGACCTGCTTTGTTCCTTTTGGAACAGAAAAATTGATTCTTTCATAATGGTCTTTGTTGAACTGGTTCTTGTATGATGTCCTTGACATTGGTTCACCTTCTTTCAGATCTTGTTGATTGCTTCCAGTTTCAAAGGAAGTTCAAGGTGTGTGTACACTGTTTCAGTGACACCCTGTCCTTTGTGACCAACAATCTTCCTGATGACCCTTTCATCCACACCTGCTTCAGTCAGAAGGGAAATACAAGTGTGCCTTGTGTCATGTGGGCGGTGATTGAATCCAAAGGAATCCATGATTGGTTTCCAGTATGAATCATAATAGTTCCGGTATAAGAAAGGTTGTTCTTCAGGTGTGCAGATCAGATGGTCACAGTCTTTTTTCAACCAGTGTTCAAAGAAGGGAACAATCTTTTCTGCAATAGGAACTTCCCTGATGCCCGCTTCCGTCTTTGCGTGTTTTATATAGAACCATCTTTCTTCAAGGTTGATGTTTTCTTTGGTCAGTTCCAACAATTCACCTATTCTGCAACCGGTATATATCAGGATCAGGACAACAGTCACATATTCAGATCCGGAAGCATCCCAAAGAAGCTGAACCTGCTTCTTGGTAAACATTTCCCTTTTCATCCTGTTTGGATTCCCCGGCTTGCTGATGTCAAGGTATCTGATCATTTCCCTTTTGTCCTGATTTACAATTTCATGCACAACAGCATAGTCATACATCAGACCAAACATGTTCTTCATGGTCTTCAGGGTGGGTGTGTTCTTTCCTGATTCATCCAAAGTCTGCTGAAGGTGATCCAGTTTGATGTCCTGGAACTTCATCTTGTGCAGTCCGGAACAGGTGTTGAATGCTGCAACATAACCATTTGTGTTCTTGATCTTCTGAAAATGTCCTTCAGACCATCTTTCATAGACTTCTTCAAAGGTGATTGTATCAAAATGCAAATCATAAGGATCTTCATTGTATGATGCAAGTGCTTGAAGGGCAGCAGACCTGGTTGGATAATAACCAATGACTTCATACTGCTGTTTTGATTGGAATCTTAATTTTCCATCATCCAACACCTGAAGGGATTCTTCTTGTGGTGGTTTTCCGTCTATGAAATGCCCTGTCAGGCGGTCAAACCATTTCCATCCGGTTGTTTTCCTTGCCCTGAATGGATTCCGTCTGTTTCCAGGCAATTTTGAAATGTTTCCATAACCATTTGGAAGTTTCATTGTTCCATCCCTTTCATTGATATTGGATGGAAGAAATGCTATAATATTTCATTGAAAGTGATGACCATTTCTTCCATCCTGAAGTGGTTCATTCAGACCCTTGTCTGTTGCATCAGGCAGGGGTCTTTTTATAATCATAATTCTATCTTGGAAGGTGCAGATCCAAGACCGGTGTTCTGAAGATCAATGAACCTTCCCCATTCTTTAGCACTTCCCCAAAATGCAAGCATTCCTTTGTCATACTGAACAACCAGGTAATACTTTTTGACACCTTTCATTTTGGAAGTATTCTTTGCTTCACCATGAAACTTGACCATGAACCTTTCTTCTTCCATTGCAGAAAAAGAACTGATTCTGTTCAGGGGAAGGGTGACCACAGTTTCAGGTTTTATCCTGGTAATGACAAGTTGTTCATCCTTCAGTTCCAGTGTGCAGGGATAATCTGTTGCAAATGCATCAATCCCTTCATAGTGCATTGCCCTGATTGGTTCTTCCTTCTTTTTCTTTCCAAACATAAAAAATCACCATCCTTTCTGTTTTACCTTGAACCGCTGATGACACCTTGAACCCACTGAAAGCCTTGAAAATAAAGGATTCTTAATTTTGGGGTTCAAGGGTTCAAAATGATTCTTATATATTTATTATTTTTTAGTATTTCTATAATTTGTACAGATTTAAGAATTTACTATTTTATTAAATAAATTGAAAACACCTTGAACCCCTTGAACCGATACATCTGAAACCCTTATAAATAAAGAGATTGAAGGGGTTCAAGGTGTGTCATTTTGTACCTTGAACCGCTTGAACCCCTTGAACCTTATTCATCAGAATACTTTGGAAGGTTGGACAGATCTTCCAGGTCTTCAAGTGCTTTATCTTTTCCAAGGGCATTCAACCTGGTGAACCATTCAAGCATCCTGACAGCATCCCTTCCAAAGTTCTTTTGAACCATTTCAATGGTGATCACTTCTTCAGACAGTTTATGTTCCAAGTCAAAACACATAAGTTCTGAAGGTCTTATGTCAAACAGTTTGGACATCTGTTCAATATAAGACCTTTTTATATTTTCAACCTGTCCGGTTTCCCATTTGTTGATTGCTGCCCTGTTCACAGGTGGATCAAGTTTCTTTCCAAGTTCTTCTTGTGTCAGGTCATGGTTCTTTCGTAACTGTTTAATGTATTCACCCATTGTCATAACAGTCACCATCCCTTTCATTTATGTATTATTACAGTGGACATTGTATCTTGAATTTTAGCATATATGAGTTATTTTTTCAATTAAACTTGTAAAAATATCTTAAAAATTTGAAAAAAGGTCTTGACAGGATACAAGTGCAGTGATAATCTGTCATTGTATCTTGAAAGCGTACATTTGAAAGGATGGTTCAGATGGAAGGTTATTCAATCAGATGTGGTGGTCATAATTACATCACTTTAGAACACAATGATAAGTTCATTTTTTGCCTGGACAATGATTGTCAGTATGCAGAAGAAATGATTCATCAGATTCAGAAAAGAACCGGAATGAAGTTCCAGGACATTCCCATTAAGGGAAGCAAGGATGACTTTGAAGGTCTTCGGTTTTTCAATGGTGGGTGGAAGCGTGACTTTTGGAACAACTTCCCTGATGAAAAGGAACTTGATGCATTCATGAAGATGCAGCAAGGTCAGATGAAAGGAAGGTGATGCAGATGAAATCAGCATTTCTTCAGGAACTTCCACAGTATCACTTTGACAGGGATGCATTTGTGGAATCCTTCAAGAAGGTGTTTTCCATTGATGAAATCTTTGAACTGGAAGTTGCCTGTCAGGAACACAGGTCATTATCAGACTTTCATCTGTATTATGCAGAAGATGAATTTTACATCATCCATCTGCAAAGTGGAACAATTATCAATTGGTATAAACACCTTGGAAGAACCAACACTTGCAACAAGGAAGGATTTGGTCTTGATGACCTTCAGGAACTGTTGGAAGCACTGAAAGAAGACATGGGGGATTGATTATGTGGTTAGTATATGAGAATTCACACAGCAAAGCAGTTATTGAATGTCCAACAGAAGATGAAGCATTTGAATACTGCAAAGAAAATCCTTGGTGTTATTACATTTATGTTGAAGTTTGAAGAAAGGAAGGTGCAAGCATGAACAAGCAGAAATTGGTTGGAATCATGCATGGTTGCGGTGACAGACAGGAAGACCTTGCAAAGGCAATTGGTATTTCCACACAGCGATTCAATGCAAAGATCAATGAAACTGATGGTGCTGAATTCACCCAGGGTGAAATTCAGAGAATCAAGGAAAGATACAACCTTTCATCTGATGATGTGGATGCAATTTTTTTTACTTCGGTTGTATCTTAAAAGCGTACATTTACAGAAAGGATGGTGTAAATGGAAAAGAACAGATTGTCAGTGTTTGATGCTGCACAGCTTCTGAACTGTTCTGAAGAAACAATCCGGAATGGATTGAAAGACAACAGCTTCCCTTTTGGGTTTGCAGTGAAACAGTCAGGAAGGTGGACATACATCATCACTGTTCAGAAGTTTGAAGAAACAACAGGAATCAAAGTCAGCAAAGGGGTGATGTCATGAAACTGTTTCCACATCAGGAAGATGTTCTGAAGCAGACAGAAGGAAGAAACCGGGTTGCTTATTATTTGGACATGGGTCTTGGAAAAACCTTTGTTGGATCTGAAAAAGCAGTCAGTTTGGATGCAAACATTGTTTTGATCGTTTGTCAAAAATCTAAAGTTCAGGATTGGATTGATCATTTCAGAATCAATTATGACTGGATTGATGATGTGCTTGATCTTACGGATAAAAAACAGTTTGAACTGTTCACCGGATTATTAAAGATCAAGTTGTTTCCACCTAAATATGTTTGTATGGGGGTGATCAATTATGACCTGATCTTCAGAAGAAAAGACCTGCTGAACCTTGAAAACTTCACACTGCTGCTTGATGAATCATCCCTTATTCAGAATGAAAAAGCAGAAAGAACCAAGTTCATCCTGAAAATGCATCCCAAGAATGTGATCCTGCTGTCCGGTACACCAACATCAGGGAAGTATGAAAACCTTTGGTCACAGATTCAATTGCTTGGGTGGAACATTAGTCTGAAACTTTTTCAAAGGCAATATGTGAACTGGAAGAAGATTGATGTTGCTGATGTGAAGATTGGTGTGGTTGACAAAGATGATCCATACAAGAATGTTGACCGGTTGAAAACTAAACTTCGTGAATATGGGGCGGTGTTCCTGAAGACAGAAGAATGCTTTGACCTTCCGGAACAGACCTTCATTGACATCAAAGTGGATTCTTCCAAGGAATACCGGAAGTTCAAGAAGGATAAGTTCATCAAGATTCAAAGGGATTGGGCAATTGAAAATGCTTGTGATCCCAATGACATTGGTGAAAGGGAACTTGCAGGTGATACCACACTGACACAGATGCTATATGAAAGACAGCTTTGTGGAATGTATTCAGATGAAAAGTGGCAGGCACTGGAAGATCTGATTGAAAGCACACAGGACAGACTGATCATCTTTTACAACTTCAATGATGAACTGATGTTGCTGAAAGAACTTGCAGAAAATCTTGAAAGACCGGTGTCAGAAGTAAACGGACAAACCAAAGATCTGACCAACTATGAAGAACAATCCAATTCGATCACCCTGATCCAGTATCAGGCAGGAAGCATGGGTCTGAATCTTCAGAAAGCAAACAAGATTGTTTATTTCACCCTTCCACTAATGTCTGAACTATTTGAACAGTCAAAGAAACGGATTCACAGGATTGGACAGAAGCAACCTTGTTTCTACTACACATTAACAGTGAAAAACAGTGTTGAAGAAAGCATCAAAAGGGTGCTTGACATGAGAAAGGACTATACAAATGAACTATTTGAAGAAAACTGCTGAAGTGGTTGCAACAATAATGATATTTGTGGGTTTCTTCTTACTTGTGGGAACAGCAGGTGCATCTGATTATGCTGATGAAATCGGTGAAGTGTTCAGCTATTCAAAATATATTCCTTATATTGTCAGCGGATTTGTGCTGATCTTTTCCGGTCTTGGAATCGTGAAATATCTTGAAAGTAAAGGATGGTATGAAGATGGATCAGAAGAATGTTGAAAAGATTTATGGAAGAAAGATTGTCAGGGATGGTCAGGGTGTCAGACACACAAAGAAGAACTATGCAAGGCGGTTCTTTATGATTATGGGATGCAGTTTTCTTCTTGGTGCTATGTTTGGCAGTATAGTGACCGGAATCATTGTCCATAAGAATGACATGAAAAAACTGATGTTAAGACAGGAAACACTGTCCGGTGCAGAAGTACAGATGATTCAGTCCAATCCTTATGGAAGCGGAAACAATGTGATCACAGATGAAGGGATCACTTGGGAAACAGACAACAATTTCATTCCCCTGGATGTGAACATGGACAGGGATCTTCAGGAATATGTGTTTGAATTGTCTGCTGCATACAACATTGACTGGACACTGGTCATGGCAATCATCAGTCATGAATCTGAATTTGTTTCAACTGCTATTAGTGCAACAAATGATTATGGTCTAATGCAGATAAATGTCTGCAACCATGAAATGCTTCAGGACAGACTTGGAATCACAGACTTCCTGGATGAAGAACAAAATATCAGGGCAGGACTTTATGTTTTATCATACCTTTTCAAAAAATATGATGGAAACACACATGAAGTCCTAATGGCATACAACATGGGTGAAAATGGTGCTGAAAGACTTTGGAACAGTGGTGTGCATTCCACAAGTTATTCAAGAACCATCACAACCATACAAGAAGAATTTCAACAGCAAATTGAAGAAAGGACAGGTGAAGAAAATGAATGAATTAGTGATGTTGGAAGGAAAGCAGGAATTCACAGCAGAAGAACTGAAGGTCTTTGAAGAACAGTATCTTTCAGTGATGCAGAACCTTGCAGATGCAGTGAAGAAAAAGAAGAAGATTGAAGCTGATGAAAAGAAATTCAAGGAACAGCTTGGAAAGGTCATGGATGAATACGGAATCAAGTCACTTGATAACCAGTATCTGAAGATCATCAGGGTTGCAGGATCTGAAGGAAGTCAGACTGTTGACCTGGACAAGATGAAGACTGAAGAACCGGAACTGTATGCAGACCTTCTGAAGGACTATCCCAAGACAACCGGTGCAAAGAAAGCATCAATCAGGTTTGATGTCAAATAGAGGGGGGGGGATGTTATTGCGTGAAAGGTGGAAGACCATTCCTGAACATCCTTCCTACCAAGTATCAAGCATGGGAAAGGTCATAAACAGTCAGACTGGTGTTCTGCTGAACCCCTATGATGACGGAAGGGGATATTTAAGGGTGAAACTGGATGGAAGATGTTGCAGACTTCATATCTTGGTTGCAGAAGCGTTTGTGGTCAATCCTGACCCTGAAAACAAGACTGTTGTGAACCATAAAAAGGGAAAGAAGCATGATTGCAGGGCATCACAACTTGAATGGGTCACACAGCAGGAAAATGTGCAACATGCCTGGAACACAGGTCTGATTAAAAGAAGAAAGGGGAAGAAGAAACAGAATGGACTTTGACATTCAGAAAGAAAAGGGCGGTCAGTATTACATCACCCACAAGGGGCAGAAAGTTCCAGGATCATTTGGTGACAAGAAGAAAGTCACAAAGCAGGCTGCACACATGAATGGTCTGTCAGTGAAAGATTTTCTGAAGCAAAGGAAGAAGGAAGGTGGTGATTGATGGCAGCGGAAAAGAACTTTGAAAACAGGGTGAAGAAGTTCCTGAAGGAACATGGTGCATGGTTCATCAAGTATTGGGGTGGTGCAGCATTCACCAAAGCAGGTGTTCCTGATCTGCTTTGTTGTGTAAATGGTCGCTTCATAGCAGTGGAATTGAAAGCACCAACTGGAAAGGCAACTGAACTTCAGTTGCACACCCTGAAAGAAATTGACAGTTCAGGTGGATATGCAGTCCTGCTTTATCCCAATGACTTTGAACTGTTCAAGAACTTCATCCTTTGTGTCATTGCAGATGATGAAAATGCAAAACACAATTATAGGATGCTGAAAGGAAGGTGGTGTTGACAGATGCAGGTGTCACATTCAAGGGTTGAATGCTTTGAAAACTGCCCTTTCAAATATCGCTTGCGGTACATTGAAGGACTGGACACAGTAAAAGCAGACAATCCGGACAATGCCCTTTTCCTTGGAACAGCACTTCACACAGGACTTGAAAAGAATGTGGATGCAGCAATTCAGGAATATTTCATGCAATATCCGGTCATCACTGATGCACATGTGAATGAAGCAATCAAACTTGAAATCCTGATTCCCAAAGCTGCTGCAATGATCCCAAAAGGATTCAATGAAGTGGAAATATCAGATTCAGACTTCAAAGGATTTATTGATCTGCTTGCACCTGTTCTTTCAAGCACAAGACTTGGTGGTGAATATCAGGAATTGCCTGGTGTCTATGACATATATGACTTCAAGTATTCTAACAACACCAGTCACTACAAAGACAGTGTGCAGGTTCACCTTTATAAGTATTTTTATGAAAAGCTGAATCCAGGGAAGAAGATCAGAAAGATGTTTTACCTTTGTGTTCCCAAGGTGAACACAAAACAAAAAAAGGATGAATCCTTGTCAGAATTCAGACAGCGGATTCAGGATGAATGCAGGAATGCTGAACCAAAACTGATTGAAGTGGAATATGATCCTTCAAAGGTCACCAACTGGTTATTTGCGGTCAAGCGGATGACTGAAGCAAGGGAATATCCACAGAAGACAGGGTGGTTATGCAGATATTGTGAATACAATGACTATTGTCAGAAAGGATGGAATTACATGATTTTACCAAAGAATGAAAGAAGAAACATTGAGCAGGTGCAGAAGAAAGTCATTTGGTTGTATGGATCACCCTTCAGCGGAAAGACCACTTTTGCAAACAAGTTCCCTGATCCCTTGATGCTGAATACTGATGGAAATATCAAGTTTGTTGATGCACCTTATATCAGTATCAAGGATCAGGTTGAAGTGGTCGGAAGAATGACCAAAAGAACAATGGGATGGGAAGTATTCAAGGATGTCATCAGCGAACTTGAAAAGAAGGACAACACCTTCAAGACCATCATTGTTGACCTTCTTGAAGACACTTATGAACAGTGCAGACTGTACATGTATGATCAGATGGGAATCACACATGAATCTGATGATTCCTTCAGGGCATGGGATAAGGTCAGAACTGAATTCTTGTCAACATTAAAGCGTTTGATGGGTCTTGACTATGAAAACATTGTCCTGATTAGTCATGAAGACACCACCAAGGACATCACCAAGAAGGGTGGTGACAAGGTGACAGCAATCAAACCGAACCTTCAGGAAAAGACAGCAAACAAGGTTGCCGGAATGGTGGACATTGTTGCAAGGGTGGTTGCAGATGGTGACATCAGAACCCTTTCCTTCAAGACCAATGAAGTCATTTTTGGTGGTGGCAGACTTCTGACCCACACTGATGAAATTCCTTTGGATTATGATGCATTCCTGGATGTCTATGCTGAAGCAAATGAAGCTGCTGCACAGTCCATGCATCAGACTACTTCCAAAACACCTGCAAGAAGCAGAAGCACCAAGAAAGCAGAAGTTGCTGAAGTGGACAAGGGAACAGGTGCAATTGTCGGTGAAGAAGTGATGAATCCACCTGTTGAAGATGCAGTTCCTTCAGAACCTTTGGACAATGAAGAAGCACTTGCACAGGAAACCAAGGTTGCAGAAGCTGAAGATGCACCTGCTGACCCTGCACCGGCTGAAGAACAGAAACCCAAGACAAGGGTCAGGAAAAGAAGAACTGAATGATCCAAAGGATCTTCAGATATAACCAACAATCACATCAAAGAAAGGTAAATGGTGAAAGACATGGCAGATTTATTTGACAAGTGGGACAAGTCCATTGATACGGAAGGACTTGCAGCAGACACAAAACAGGCTGAAGCAGATGGTGCAAACCGCACTTACAAGGAAGTTGAACCTGGTGACTATGAAGTTGCAGTTCAGCAGATGGAACTGAAAGCATCATCCAAGGGTGATCCTATGGTCAGCATTTGGTTCAAGATCGTTTCTGATGGTGAATTCAAGGGAAGCATGATCTTCATGAATCAGGTTATCACACAGGGATTCCAGGTGCATCAGGTAAATGAGATTTTAAGAATGCTTGTTTCTGAAATGGATGATGCACCGGTTGTTGAATTCAAGACATACAAGCAGTATGCAAACCTTATCATGGATATTCATGAAGCAATCAATGACAACTATGAATATGCACTGAAGTATGGCAAGAACAGCAAGGGATTCAACACTTTTGAGATCACAGAAGTTTTTGTCCTGGAATAAAGAAGTTCAACTTGCAGTGTGGTCAAGAAATTTTTTTGACCACACTGTATCTTGAAAACAGACAGTAAAAGAAAGGATGTGAATAGAAAGATGCTTTTTTATGACTTTGAAGTCTTCAAATATGACTGGTTGGTTGTGATCATAGACATGGTTGCAAAAAAGAAAACTGTCATCATAATGACCAGGCTGCACTTGAAGCGTTTCACAAAGCACACATCCATGACATTTGGACTGGTTTCAATTCTCTGCATTATGACCAGTACATCCTGAAGGGAATCCTTTGTGGGTTTGATCCTAAAAGGATCAATGACTTCATCATTGTGAAAAACAATCCCGGATGGAAGTTTTCTTCACTTCTTCGGAACATCCCACTGATCAATTATGATGTAATGCTGAACCTTGACAGGGGTCTGAAGTGGTTTGAAGGATCTATGGGAAACAATATCAAGGAATCATCTGTTCCTTTTGACATAGACAGGAAGCTGACACAGGAAGAACTGGATGAAACAGTGCTTTACTGTACACATGATGTGGAACAGACCATTGAAATCTTCATTCAGCGGAAAGAAGAATTTGATGGAAGAATGGGTCTTGTCAAGCTTGCATGTGAAGGAAAAGGTCTTGACCTGTCACTTCTTGCAAAGACAAAACCACAGCTTTCTGCAATCATCCTGGATGCACAGAAAGTTCCGGACAGGGGTGATGAATTTGACATTGACTTCCCTTCCACTTTGGCAATCAGGAAATATACCAATGTCATTGATTGGTACAAGAATCCTGACAACAGAAAGTATTACATCATTGTTCCCGGAAAGAAGAAAGCACAGCAGAACAAATTGGAAACTATGATTGCAGGTGTTCCACACACATTTGCTTGGGGCGGTGTACATGGTGCAAGGGAAGGTTATCATGCAAAGGGTTATTTCCTGAACATGGATGTTGCATCCCTTTATCCATCATTGATGATTCAGTACAACCTGCATTCAAGGAATATCAAAGATCCACACAAGTATGTGGACATTTATCACAGAAGACTGGAACTGAAGAAGCAGAAGAATCCCCTTCAGGGTGTTCTGAAGATTGTCCTGAATTCCACCTATGGTGTTATGAAAGACAAGAACAATGCTTTGTATGATCCACTTCAGGCAAACAGGGTTTGTGTTTATGGTCAGCTTCTGTTGCTTGATCTGATTGAACACCTGGAAAGCAGATGTGAAATCATCCAGTCAAACACAGATGGTGTGCTTGTGAAGATGCCTGATGGACTGAATGAAGATGAATGGTTCAATTGGGTGGATGATGTCGCTTGGGAATGGGAACAAAGAACACATCTGACATTGGAATTTGATGAATATCGTGAAGTGTATCAGAAAGATGTCAACAACTACATTGTCATTGCAGCAGATGGTCACTACAAGTCAAAAGGTGCTTATGTGAAGGAACTTTCAAACCTTGACAATGGTGACTTCCCTATTATCAATCAGGCACTGACAGAATACATGCTGCATGGAACACCTATTTCACAGACTATCTTTTCATGTGATGAACTGAAACCATTTCAGATGGTGGCAAAGATCACTTCACTTTATGACTGCATTCTGCATGGAAACAAGCGGTTGAATGAAAAGTGTGTCAGGGCATTTGCTTCCAATGTGTCTTCTGATCAGGGAATCCAAAAAGTTTCCAATAGAACCGGAAGACCTGAAAAGATTGCAAACAGTCCGGAACACTGCTTTCTGTTCAATGACAATGTGAATGGTGTGAAATGTCCGGTCAAATTGGACAAACAGTGGTATGTGGACAAGGCTGAAAAAAGATTGAAAGGATTTGGGGTGAACTGAATGGAACATGAAGAAATAAAGATTGAATACACAACAAGCGGTGGAAGCGGATGCATGACCCTGAATGCAGAAGTCTTCTTCCCTTGTGGTGTTGGAATATTGAAAAAGTTGCTGAAGAATACTGTTTCACTTTGTGATTGGCAGCAGGAAGAAGCAATCATCAGACAGATTGAAGACCATTGCACAAGGGCAATTGCTGAAACTGAAGAATACAAGAAGCTGATGCCACAGTTCTATGCAGAAACCAAGGAACACATTCCTGAACTGGAAGAAATGGTCAGGACAAGGGAACAGGCGGTCAGCAATCTTCTGATCCACTACAAAGCAGCAAGGGGCAAGGAAAAGAAAGAACTTGCTGAAGTGGTAAAAAAAGCAAAGGAAGATCTGAAGCAAGCAAAGGCACATTTGCGGAATACTGAAGTAAAGTGCAATGAATATGTCAGAAAGACTGAAGAAGCAGTCCGGAAGATAGAACTATACAAGAAGGATTTGGAAATTTTGAAGCAAAGGAAGTGATTGAAGGGATGTTTTTCAAAGGCTATGTCTTAACACAGAATAAGAAGTGCATTGAAAAATTCAAGGGCAGAACATCCTTCAAGTCCTATGCTGAAGTAAAAGAACTTCCTGAATTTGCAGGAATCCTTGCTGAAAAAACAGTCCTGGTTGACATTGATGATTTTGAACAGTCAGAAATCCTGTTCAAGATTGTTCAGGAAAAACAGCTTTGTTGCAGGGTGTACAAAACAACCAGGGGCAAGCACTTCTTATTCAACAATCCTGATTTGATTGGTTCAAACAGGACACATGCAACACTTGCACTTGGTATCACAGCAGACATCAAGATTGGAAAGCGGAATTCTTATTCAGTCCTGAAGTTTGACGGAAATGAAAGACCAGTGCTTTATGACACAACAGGAAAGAAGGAAAAGTCACAGGACATTCCAAAGTGGTTGCTTCCGGTGAAGTCATCAGCAGACTTTATTGGATTGGAAGCAGGTGATGGAAGAAATCAGGCACTTTTCAACTACATCCTGACCTTGCAGGCACATGACTTTTCAGTGGAAGAAGCAAGGGAAACAATAAGACTTATAAATGAATATGTTTTGAAAGATCCCCTTGCACCGGATGAACTGGAAGTGGTTCTTCGTGATGAAGCATTTGCAAAACCTGTTTTTTATAAAGGTGCAACCTTTCTGTTTGACAAGTTTGCAGTGTTCCTGAAGAATAATCATCACATTATCCGGATCAACAACCAGTTGCACATTTATAAAGATGGGATCTATGTTCCGGGGCAACAGGAAATTGAATCAGCTATGATCCAACATCTTCCTGCATTATCCAGGGCAAAAAGGGCAGAAGTCATGGCATACCTTGACATTCTAATCAGACAGAACACACCAACAGCAGATGCAAGGATGATTGCTTTCAGAAATGGTCTTCTGAATCTTCAAGACAACAGTTTTGTTGGATTCACACCTGACCACATCATCACAAACATCATCCCTTGGGATTATAACCCTAATGCATACTTTGAACTGACAGACAAGGTGATGGACAACATTTCATGTCAGGACAAGGAAATCAGGTCACTGCTTGAAGAAATGGTTGGATATTGCCTGTTCAGAAGAAACGAACTTGGAAAGGCATTCATCTTGACCGGTGAAGGTGCAAACGGAAAATCCACCTTCCTGAACATGCTGAAGACCATGCTTGGAAAGAAGAATCTGTCTGTTCTTGACCTGAAGAAACTGGATGACAGATTTTCAACAGTCATGTTGTTTGGAAAACTTGCAAACATTGGTGATGACATTTCAGATGAATTTGTCACTGATGCAGCTTCCTTCAAGAAAATTGTCACAGGTGAAACCATTGATGCAGAACAGAAAGGTCAACCAAAGTTTGACTTTGAACCTTATGTGAAGTTGATATTTTCTGCAAATAACATTCCAAGAATCGGAAAAGGAAGGGATTCAGGTGCAATTTTAAGAAGACTTGTCATTGTTCCATTTAATGCAAGGTTTGAAGAAGGTCAACCTGGATTCATGCCCTTCATAGGTGATGACCTGAAAAGTCAGGAATCAATGGAATATCTGATTCAGATTGGTCTTACTGGTCTGAAAAGGGTGTTGTCCAAAAGACAGTTCACCAAGTCAGAAGCAATGCAGCGTGAACTGGATGAATTTGAAGAAACAAACAATCCTGTTCTTGGTTTCTTCAGGGAAGCTGATGGTGATGAAGAAATCAGAATTGAAAATGAACCTACAAATGAAGTTTACAAGCATTATCAGGAATACTGCATTGCAACAAACCTGACCCCTATGTCAGCAGGTGAATTTTCAAAACAGGTCAAAAAACATTATGGTTTTGTCATAAAAGACAAGAAAATCAATGGAAAAAAGTACAGAATTTTTGTGAAAGCAGGTGAAAACTGATGGAAAATGCAGAAAAAAGACATATAAGCATTGATGGTTTTGCAGGTGGTGGCGGTGCTTCAGAAGGTTTGAGAATGGCAGGAATTGAAGTGAACATTGCAATCAATCATGATCCTGCTGCTATCCGGATGCATTCTGTCAATCATCCCAAAGCACTTCACTTGACAGAAGATATATTTCAGGTTGATCTTTCAAAATACCTGAAAGCAGATGACACAGTTGATGTTATGTGGGCAAGTCCGGACTGTACATCACACAGTAAAGCAAAGGGCGGTCAACCAAGGGAAGCAGGTTTGAGAATCTTACCTTGGGCGGTTCACAGACTTTGCAAGCAGATCCTGGATGTGACAGGTCATCTTCCACACATGTTGTTCATGGAAAATGTGGAAGAAATTCAGGATTGGGGTGATCTTGATGAAAAAGGACATCCGATTCCTGAAAAGAAAGGTTGTGAATATAACAAGTTCATTCAGGCAATGAAGGATCTTGGTTTTACCTTTGATTGCAGAACACTTGTTGCAGCAGACTATGGTGCAACTACAACAAGAAAAAGGTGGTATGCAGTGTTCAGATCTGATGGAAAAGAAATCCGATTCCCTGAACCAACACACAACAAGGATGGTTCAAATGGTCTTCAGAAATGGATTCCGGTTTCAACTGTTTTGGACTTTTCAGACCTTGGATCTTCCATCTTTGAAAGGAAGAAACCACTTGCAGATGCAACTTTAAGAAGAATTGCAAACGGAATTGACAAATTCATCATCAAGAATCCTGATCCTTTTATTCTTCCGGATAATATTGCAATGCCCTTCCTGATTCAATATCACAGTGAAACAAAAGCAGGTGATGCAAGGGGTCAGGCGGTAAATGAACCTATTCAGACCATTGACACATCAAACAGATATGGACTGATCACATTGTTCATCACCAAGTTTTATAAGACCGGAACAGGACAAGGACTGGATGAACCTTTGCATACAATTACCACTTCCCCTGGACACTTTGGGTTGGTGTCAGTGTTCCTGATCAAATACTATGGTCAAGGTGTCGGTCAGTCTGTTGATGAACCACTGGCAACCATCACCACAAAGGACAGATTTGGAATGGTCAGCACTATGATGACAGTGAATGGGGATCATTATGTGATTGCTGATATTTGGTTCAGAATGCTGAAACCTGAAGAACTGAAACTTGCACAGGGTTTTCCTGCTGATTATGTGATTGATCATGATGAAAATGGGAAGCGTTATCCGGTGAAGGAACAGGTTGCAAAGATTGGAAACAGTGTTGTTCCGATTATGGCAAAAGCTATTGCAGAAGCAAACTATAAAATTTTTTAGCTGCAAAGTATCTTGAAAATAGACAGAAAGGATGGTGATGTATCTTGAAAGAAAAGAAATTGTGGACTTGTGAATGCTGTCAAACAGATTATGCATCCAAACAGAAAGCTGAAGAATGTGAATCAAACCACAAGAAGAAACTGAAGGTTATTCACAAAAGGTATTTATCAATCGGTCAGGACAGAAGCGGTCTTCCAATTTCAATCACACTGGAAGCAGAAGATGGAACAACACAGATTTATAGAAAGGGGTAAAAGACAATGGAAGTTTACAAGACAGAAGACGGAAGAAGTTATGTGGTTGTTGGAACAGACAAGACAAAAGCAGAAGCAATCAAAGAAGCGAACAAGCACTTCAAGGTCAGGAAGGAAGATCTGAAGGTTTGTGCCGGATTCATCCAGGATGACACTTTGTACTTTGAAGCATCCAAGGGAAGAAGCAAGGTGTGGGCGGTATATCGTGAAAGGAAGGTGTCTTGATGGAAGCAGTGAATCATCCTGCACACTACAACATACCAGGCAGGAAAGAATGCATTGATGAAATGCTTGATCTGTATGGATTGGATGCTGTTCTGAACTTTTGTGTCCTGAATTCATACAAGTATTTGTACCGGCATGAACTGAAGAATGGTCAAGAAGACCTTGACAAAGCAAAGTGGTATCAGGACAAGGGTCTTGAATTGGCAAAAAACAGCGGAAAGATCCGGATTGCTGAACACTATGGTCTTGAACCACAGATGCAGCAACTTATTGAAGAAATGGCAGAACTGACACAGGCAATCTGCAAGCACAAAAGGAAGAATGGTGATGGTCAACCACTTTCTGATGCAATAGCAGCAAGACATGTGGAAGAAAATCTGATTGAAGAACTGGCAGATGTGAAACTTGTCCTGGAACAGGTCATCTTCCTTCTTCGTGCAGAATCGGATGTTCAGAAGGTTGTCAATCAGAAAATAGAAAGAACACTGGAAAGGATTGGTGAAGAAAATGCAGGCAATTAGACCTTATACACAGATTTATTTGGACTTTGATGGTCAGAAAGTGCTTCAGAAGATTGAAGCGGTTGCAAGAACTTGTTACAAGTCGGAAGGAAAAATTGAAGAAGGATCTGCTGAAAAGATGGTCAAGGCACTGATCCGGAATGGTCATGAAGCAATGCTTGAACATGCTTCAGTCACAGTGAAGTTTGTTTGTGACAGGGGTGTTTCACATGAACTGGTCAGACACAGACTTGCATCTTTTGCACAGGAATCCACAAGATACTGCAATTATTCCAAGGATGACTTTGGAACAGAATGCACATTCATCCTTCCCTTCTTCCTGAACTATGGAACACCTGGTTTCAAGGTGTGGAAGGAACAGATGAAGTCAGCAGAAAAAGCATACTTTGACATGCTTGACATAGGTCACACACCACAGGAAGCAAGGTCAGTCCTTCCCAACAGTTTGAAGACAGAAGTCAATATGACCTGCAATCTTCGTGAATGGCGACATTTCTTCAAATTAAGGGCAGCAGGTGTGACAGGTGTTCCACATCCACAGATGCTTGAAGTTTCTGTTCCCCTTCTTCAGGACATGAAGAACCTGATCCCGGTCATCTTTGATGACATTGAACCTTGCAAGCAGGGTGAAATCTTCCTGAAAACAGATGAACTGGAAGCACCGGACAAGGTATTTCAGAAGAAGGATGGTGATCCGGATGAAACCAATTGAAACAGAAACAACAAACGCTGTTTACACATTGGAAGGATGCAATGATCTTCCAGTCACCAAGTACACCAATGTGGACAACAAGGAAGAAGGTGTTGAAAGCTGTTGGGAACTGACACCTGAAGAAATCGAACAGGTGACAAAGACCGGAAGGATCTATCTATACATTCAAGGTCAGGTCATTCCACCGGTTCTTCTTACAACAGAAAGCATGGTGTTCTTCCAGGAAGACAGAAAGGATGGTGAAGGAAATGCTGAATAATAAAGACAGACAGGATATGTTCTTGAAAGCTATGAAAACAAAGGATGGTTCACCACTGATCAGTGTTGACTTTCTTGATTGGTTGATTGATCAGGGGTTCTTTGTGAAGCCTGCTGCAATCAGTCATCATGGGAATTACACAGGCGGTCTGTTTGATCATTCCTTTGAAGTGATGGATGTCTTGGTGGATATGACAAAGCGGTTTGACATCCAGTGGAAGGATGAAAGGTCACCTTGGATTGTCGGAATGTTCCATGACCTTTGCAAGATGGATGACTACATTGATGAAAACGCTGAAGGGATTGTGGTGATGGGAACAGGATCACCGGTGTCAAAAGATCCCAAGTGGACAAAGAACAGTGGAAGCATCCTGTCCGGACATGGTGACAAGTCAGTGATGATGTTGTCACAGTTCATGACCCTGACTGAAGAAGAAATCTTCTGCATCAGCTTTCACATGGGTGCTTATGAAACAGACAGGTGGAATCAGTATGATGCAGCAATCAAGAAATATGAAACAGTCCTTTGGACACATACTGCTGACATGTATGCATCAAAGGTCAAAGGTGTATAAAAGTTCAAGGTGGGTTCAAGGTGGGTTCAAGGTGAAAAATGGTGACCTTGAACCGCTTCAAAGGCTTGTGGTTATTGGGTTTAAGTGGTAGCGGTTCAAGGTGGTTCAAGGTAAATGTGATTTTCTTTATATATTATGCATTTCTGAAATTTATATGAATTATAGAAATACTAAAAAAATAATAAATATATAAGAATCACCTTGAACCCTTGAACCGATAGTGTCAAAAGTTCAGTATTTACAAAGCTTTGAAGGGGTTCAAGGTACATTGAACCGACATTGAACCTTGAACCGCAAAAATTAACAGGAAAGGTGTTGATGTTATGAATGTAAAAGCATATTTGCAGCAGATAAAGGTGCTTGACACCAAGATCAAGCAGAAGGAAGAACAGATTGAATACTTGAAAGAAGCAGCAGGGGGTGCAGGGGCAATCAGGTATGACAAGGACAAGGTGCAGACATCCTGTTCAGATTCCAAACTTGAAAGCATGATCATCCAGTACATGACCCTTGAACAGGAAGTCCAGGAAGAAAAACTGAAGTTTGAACAGGCAAGACAGAAGATCATCAATCAGATCCATGAACTGAATGATGACAGATACATCAATGTTCTGTTCAAAAGATATGTTGAATACAAGTCCTATGAACTGATTGCCGTTGAACTTTCATATTCATTTGATTATGTGAAGGAACTTCACAGGGATTCACTTGATGCTTTCAAAATAAAACATCCCACCCTTTCCCACCTTTAAGTGTGATAATATTATAGCGTGAAAATGTGAATCACCCAGGATCTTGTCTTGGGTGATTTTAATTTTGTTCGGAAAGGCGGTGAAGATGCAATGACCAATAAGCAAAAGCGGTTTGCAGATGAATACTTGATTGACTGCAATGCAACACAGGCTGCAATCAGGGCAGGTTATTCTGAAAAGACTGCAAGGCAGATTGGACAGGAAAACTTGTCAAAACCTGACATAAAAAAATACATTGATGAACAGCTTGAAAAGATGCAGTCAGACAGTGTTGCAAGTGCTGAAGAAGTCATGCAGTATCTGACCAGTGTTGTCAGGGGTCAGTCAACATCTTCAGTCCTTTCGCTTTGTGGGGATGGTTGTCAGGAAGTCATTGAAAAAGCACCTGATGAAAAGGAAAGGCTGAAAGCTGCTGAACTGCTTGGAAAGCGTTATGGACTGTTCACTGACAAGGTAAACCTTGAAGGTGCTGTTCCGGTGATCATCAGCGGTGAAGATCAGCTTGAAGACTAATGGCAAGAAAGAAGAAATACCATCCAAACCACAAAGGGGAACACAGATGCAAATATCAATATAGGTGTATAGATGGAAACTGGACATTCTTTCCGGTTGCAATCTGTCATTTTTATCATGGTGTGTTGACCAAAGGACTGATGAAGACCCACCAGTGCAGACAGAAGCACTGCAAAAGACTTCAGGAAGGGGTGACCTTTGAATGAAGAACAAAGAAATTCAAAGAATATTCCTTCCGGATTGTGTTGGTAAAGGGTACAAGCTGTTTTGGAACTTCAAAGGCAGATACAGAGTTGTCAAAGGATCAAGAGCATCCAAGAAGTCCAAAACCACAGCACTTTGGTTCATCTATAACATGATGAAATATCCTGGTGCAAACACACTGGTCATCAGAAAAACTTTCAGGACATTGAAGGATTCCTGCTTCACTGAACTGAAATGGGCAATTCACAGACTTGGTGTTGATGCATCTTGGGAAATAAAAGAATCACCACTTGAAATGACCTATATTCCCACAGGTCAGAAGATATATTTCAGGGGTCTTGATGATCCTTTGAAGATCACATCCATCACAGTTGATGTTGGATCACTTTGTTGGATGTGGATTGAAGAAGCGTATGAAGTCATGAAGGAAGCTGACTTTGATATGCTTGATGAATCAATCAGGGGTTCTGTTGAAGATGGTCTGTTCAAACAGATCACATTGACCTTTAACCCTTGGAATGAACATCACTGGATGAAGCACCGGTTCTTTGATGACCTGGTTGGAACTGATGCTGAAGGAAAGTCGATTTACAAACCAAGGCAGAATCCTGTCAGTGCTGATGGTGAAATCCTTGCACTGACAACCAACTATTTGTGCAATGAATGGTTGGATGATGCTGATCTTCGTGTCTTTGAAAGAATGAAGGTCAACAATCCAAGAAGATACCAGGTTGCAGGTCTTGGAAATTGGGGAATTGTTGAAGGTCTTATCTTTGAGAATTGGGAAGAAAAGGCATTTAACCTTGAAGACATCAGGAAGATACCTGGTATCAGATCAGTCTTTGGTCTTGACTTTGGTTATACCAATGACCCTTCTGCACTGTTTTGTGGAATGGTTGATCTGAAGAACATGACTATTTATGTGTTTGATGAAATGTATCAGACAGGTCTTGTGAACAGTGCAATCTTCCGGAACATTCAGCAGATGGGTTTTGCAAAAGAAAAGATCACTGCTGATTGTGCTGAACCAAAATCCATTGCAGAACTGCTTGAACTTGGACTTGCACACATCAAAGCTGCAAGGAAAGGCAAGGACAGTGTGAACAATGGCATCCAGTACATTCAGAACTTCAAACTGATCATTCATCCAAGATGTGTGAACTTCTTGACAGAAATCAGCAACTACACTTGGGATGTGGACAAGTTTGGAAAGAAACTGAACATTCCAATTGATGACTTCAATCACCTGATGGATGCAATGCGTTATGCAATGGAAGATCTGATCAAGGGTGAAACATTCAGTTTTAAGTAAGAAAGGCGGTGACACAAGTTGAAACCGGAAGATATGAGTGACAAGGAAATACAGAAGATGATGGAAATGCAGAAGGTCAAGACAGTGGATGTTCTTGGTGTTCCCTATGCAATCATCAAAGGTGACAGATCCAAAGATCCTTCCTTGGACAAAGCAGATGGTTATTGTGATCACACAATAAAGACTTGTGTCATTGATGAATTCTTGAAAACAGACAATTCTGTTGCTGACCTGGATGAATACAAGAAGCAGGTCACAAGACATGAATTGATCCATGCATTCCTGTTTGAATCAGGACTTGGTTGTGAATCGTGGGGATGCAATGAAGAAATAGTTGACTGGATAGCATTTCAGTTTCCAAAGATGCTTCGTGCATTTGAAGAAGCTGATGCATTATAAAATCTTGGAAGGAAAGGAAGGTGAAAAATGTGTTTGATTTTCTTTTAAGTGAAGCAGCAAGAATTGCACAGGCTGTCACTATTGGAAAAGACAGGATCAGTGATGAACAGTATATCATCAATGAAATCAACACTTTCAAGGTTTCACAGAGAAGAAAAGACATGCTTGATGGTGAAAAATACTATGCAGGCAAACATGACATCCTTTCAAGGGTCAGAACTGTTATTGGTGAAGATGGTGAACTGACAGAAGTCAAAAACCTTCCAAACAACCGGATTGTTGATAATCAGTACAAAAAGATGGTTGATCAGAAAACCAATTATCTTCTTGGACAACCTTTGACATTTCAGTCAGACAATGATGCTTATGCAAAGATTGTGAAGCAGATCTTCAATAAGAAGTTTCAAAGGACACTGAAGTCTGTTGGTGAAGATTCTTTGAATTGTGGCATTGCTTGGTTGTTTGTTTACTATGATGACAAGGGAAATCTTGCATTCAAAAGAATCAAACCTTTTGAAGTCATTCCCGGATGGCATGATTCTGAACATACACAGCTTGATTATGCAATCAGGGTCTATGAAGTTATAGTGTATGAAGGAAAAACAGAAAAGGTGGTTGAAAAGGTTGAAGTCTATGATGACAAGGGTGTGAACTATTTTGAACTTGATGGTGGAACACTAAAACCTTGTGAACCATTCTTTCAGAACTACATCACTGTTGTGAATGAAGATGGCACTGAAGACGGATTCAATTGGACAAGGATTCCTTTGATTCCGTTTAAGTATAACAGCAAGGAAATTCCACTGATCAAAATGGTCAAGTCCTTGCAGGATGGTCTGAACTTGATTGAATCCAACTTCCAAAACAGCATGGAAGAAGACACCAGGAACACAATCCTTGTTCTGATGAACTATGATGGTGAAAATCTTGGTGAATTCAGAAAGAATCTTGCACAGTATGGTGCAGTCAAGGTCAGAACTGTTGATGGTGCAGGCGGTGACCTAAAAACACTTCAGGTTGAAGTCAATTCTGAAAATTACAAGGCAATCCTTGAAATTTTCAAGAAAGCAATCATTGAAAATGCAATGGGATATGATGCAAAGGATGACAGGCTTGCAGGAAATCCTAATCAGATGAATATTCAGTCCATGTATTCAGACATTGACCTGGATGCAAACAACATGGAAACGGAATATCAGGCATCATTTGAAGATCTTCTTTGGTTTGTTGACAATCACCTTGCAAATACCGGTCAGGGTGACTATGAAGACACAGATGTGGATGTCATCTTCAACAGGGATATGCTTCTGAATGAAAGTGAAGTCATCACCAATTGTTCCAATTCTGTTGGGATTCTTTCTGATGAAACTGTTGTTTCAATGCATCCTTGGGTGGATGATCCACAAGCAGAACTTGAAAGGATTAAGAAGGAAAAGGAAGAAAACATGGAACAGTTTGGTTTCAATCCTGCACTTCAGAATCCACAAGGAAATCCACAGAACCCTGATGAAGGGAATGAAGGAAAAGAAGGTGCAGGTGATGACTGATGGCAAAGAAAACAAGAAGGTCACAGTCATACTGGAAGAAGCGGTTTGAACAGCTTGAACAGGCATCACACAATTATGGTCAACAGACCTATGCTGAAATAGAATCTGCTTTTACTGCTGCCCAAAGAAGCATTCAGTCAGAAATTCAAACCTGGTATGCAAGATTTGCAGTGAATAACAATGTCACCCTTGCTGAAGCAAGAAGGATGTTGTCTACAAGGGAACTTGCTGAACTGAAGTGGGATGTCAACCAGTACATTGAAGCAGGAAGACTTCATGGAACAGATCCTGTTTGGATGAAGCAGCTTGAAAATGCTTCTGCAAGATTCCACATTTCAAGACTTGAAGCACTGCAACTTCGTACACAGCAGGCACTTGAAGTTGCTTTTGGGAATGAACTTGATGCAGTGGACAGGATGACCCGGAAGGTTTTCACTGAAGACTACTATCACAGCATCTTTGAAGTGCAAAAAGGTTTCAATATAGGTTGGGAAATCGGTCAGATTGATGATAGGGAACTGGACAAGGTTGTCAAGAAGCCTTGGTCAACTGATGGAAAGAACTTTTCTGACCGGATATGGTCAAGGAAGACACAGATGGTCAATCAGCTTCATCAGGAACTGACAAAAACCCTGATCCAGGGGAAAGCACCTGATGCAGCTATTGAACACATGATGAAATATGTGGATAAGTCGGTGAAGAATGCAAAACATGCAGCTTCCACACTTGTGATGACTGAACAGGCATATTTCCACAGTGTGTCACAAGAAGAAGCATTCAGGGAACTGGATGTGGAAGAATTTGAAGTTGTGGCAACACTGGACAGTCACACATCAGAAATCTGTCAGGAAATGGATGGAAAGCATTTCCTAATGAAGGACTATGAACCAGGTGTGACTGCACCACCCTTTCATCCCAATTGCAGGTCTGTCACAGCACCATACTTTGATGATGAATGGTCAGTTGGTGAAAGGGCAGCAAGGGGTGAAGATGGAAAAACCTATTATGTACCTGACAGCATGAAATATCCTGAATGGAAGGAATCAATGGTTGAAGGTAACACTGAAGGGTTGAAACCTGCTGCACCTGATGATAAAGTGAAGACAGAAGCAGATTCTGCAAGACCTGAAGCACCAAAGACCATTGATGATTGTCAGACCACTGAAGATGTTACTGATTTGTTCAAGTCACATGGTGAATGGTTCTATGAAATGAAGACACCTGAAGGAAAGGTCATCAAGTCCATTGATGGAATGAATCTTGATGGTGTGGATGTGGAATCTGCAAAATCAGTGTACAGACCTTATGAAAAGGTCATGCAGAAGTTTCCTGGTCTTCAGGGTCAGTTGAATGCAGTCAATTCAGCAAAACTGGATGGAACTGTATATGCAAACTGCATGGTTGGTCTTGGACATGGTGGAATTACAGTGAACACACAATTCTTTGGAAACCATGAAAAATTGCTGAAAAGTCTTCAAGGTGATGTCAAAGCAGGTTTTCATCCAGTGGGTTGTGCAACAGGGGATTCAATTGTGATGCATGAAATAGGACATGCAATTGATGACTTCCTGACATACACTTGCTATTCAGCAGGACTGAATGGTTGGAAACCAAAAGCTGTTTCTGCATATTTAAGACCCAAGGTCATGAAGGCATGTGGGTTCAAAATATCGGACATTGGAAAGCAGGTCAGCGGATATGCAACAAAAGATGCTATGGAATGGTTTGCTGAATGCTTTTCTGAATATATGTGTTCAGACAATCCAAGACCTGTTGCACAGGAATTTGGAAGACAACTTGAAGAAATGCTTGATGAAGCATTAGAAAAATTGAAAGGCGGTGATTGACATGTCACAGGCAATGCCTACATTTTGGAACAGTCCATATTTTGTTCCTGAACCTGACAATTGGCATCTGACAGAAGATGCACCTGAAGAATTAAAAAAGGAATTTGCTGAATACATGAAGCAATCACAGAAGGACAGCACAGAAGACTGACCTTCACAACTGAATATCTTGATAAGAAGCAGTGTCACTGACCTGTTCCATTTGCGGATGGAATGAAATGGTTGGTGGTGCTGCTTTTTATATATCGTCATTTTGGTATTGCTGACGAAAAAGAACAAGACATAAGAAACTGGACTGAACCAGGCAACAAATGTTTATGAAAGGCGGTAAAAAACATGAAAAAGGATGAATTTGTGAAACTTGGTGTTGATGAAGAACTGGCTGCAAAGTTGGAATCTGCATCCCTTGAAGAATTGAAGGGGTACATTCCAAAGTCAAGATTTGATGAAGTCAACAACGAAAAGAAGAAGTTGGAACTGGATGTTCGTGACAGGGATTCACAGCTTGAAACCCTGAAGAATTCCACCGGTGATGTTGAAGCATTGAAGAAGCAGATCACTGATCTTCAGGCTGACAACAAGAAAAAGGATGAAGAACATGCAGCGGAAGTCAGACAGTTGAAGATTGATGCAGCAGTGGATGCAGCACTTGCATCTGCAAAGGCAAAGAACACAACTGCTGTCAAGGCACTTCTGAAGGACTTGGACAAGGCTGAACTTCAGGAAGACGGAACAATCAAGGGTCTTGCTGAACAGATCAGTGCTTTGCAGAAGTCGGATGAATACCTATTTGATGCAAAGGATTCCAAGAAAATGAAGGGTGCAAAACCTGGTGAAGGTGGCAAGGAAGATGGTGATGACAAGGTGGACACATCAAAAATGACCTATTCTGAACTTGCTGCATACATGGTGGAACATCCGGATGCCAAGATTGATTAAATCAAAATACAATGAAAGGATAAGGTGAATAATCATGGCAAAATTTGATTCCAAAAGTTTCAATCCCCAGGCATTTGGTGCTTATGTAAAGAGAATTCCGAATGTCACAAAGAACGAACTTGCAAAGTCAGGTGCAGTTGGCACTAATGAGCAGGCAAGGGCAGCACTTAACAATCAGACCGGATCGTTATATGCAAGAATTCCTTACTTCGGAAGGATCAGCGGAAGCACCAGTCAGAACAATGATGGTGCAACCAACATCCAGTCTACAAATACAACTACCTATGAACAGGGTTTTGTTGTTGCAAGCAGAATGGATTCTTGGACTGAAAGAAGTTTCAGCAAGAACATCACAGCAGGTGTTGACTTCATGGATAATGTTGCAGCACAGATTGCTGACTACAAGATGGAAGTTAAGCAGAACATGCTTCTTGCAATCCTTCAGGGTGTGTTCAGCATGAACACTGTTGGTGGAACGGTTGCTGCAAATGCTGCTGCTGAATTCCTTGCAAAGCATGTCTATGACATCACTGGTGAAGCAAGTGCAGATGACCAGGTTGTTGGTGCTGCTACTCTTAACAAGGCAATTCAGAAGGCTTGTGGTGACAACAAGAACATCTTCAAACTTGTCATCATGCACAGTGAAGTTGCAACCAACCTTGAGAACATGAAACTTCTGAAGTTCATGACACAGACTGACAAGGATGGAATTGAAAGGGAACTTGCCCTTGCAACTTGGAATGGCAGACTTGTTCTGATTGATGATGCAATGCCTACTGGTCAGATTCCTACTGCTTATGGAAAAACTTCTGATGTGGCACTTGACCCTGACAAGACCTACTACACAAGAAGCGGTTCTTCCCCTAACTATGTGTACACACCTGTTGCAAACCCGGATGTGTCTGATATTGGCACTTATTATGAAGTGACTGCATCTGACACTTCTTACACCACTTATATCCTTGGTGATGGTTCTATCATCCTGGATGACATTGGTGATGCTGTTCCTTATGAAATGAGCCGTGACCCCAAGACAAATGGTGGTGAGGACACCCTTTATGTTCGTGATCGCTACATTTGCGGTGTTGATGGCATTTCCTTTGAAAAGCCTGTTGGACTTACTGCTTCGGCATCCAATGCACACCTTGCAGATGGTACGAACTGGAACATCATCAATGATGGTGTGACTGCTATTCCTCACAAAGCAATTGCACTTTGCAAGGTTGTTTCCAAGGGTTAATTTTTCAGGAAGGTGGTGATGTGGCATGGATGAAAGGATTGCTGCAATACTGACCATCCTTGAAGGTTTGGAAGTCAAAAGTTCAGAATCGTTCATTGAAGCGGTTCTGAACAGACTTTCATCTTTTGGTTATACAGTGACCAGTGCTGATGAATGGTTGGTTGCTTTCTGCATTCAGAAAGTACAGACCCACATCAACAACACATGCAACACACTGACCCTTCCTGATGGATTGTTCTTTGTGGCAGTGGACAGGGTGTGTGGTGAATTCCTTTATTCACTGAAAAGCACTGGAAAGCTGTCACTGGAAGATCTTGACCTTGATGGTGCAATAACACAGATAAAAGAAGGTGACACAACAGTGCAGTTTGCAACCGGAACATCAGAAGATGAAAAGTTCACTGCATTTGTGAAGTTCCTTCAGACAGAAGGTGCAGGTGATGAAGTATGTTATCGGAAGCTAAAGTGGTAAAAGCAAGGAAAGCAATTGAATCCTTGTACCAAGGAACATGCACAGTCACTGAACATCAGAAAGTTACAAAAGCAAACAAGTCAACCGGATTCAGCGATGTGGTGGTTTTGAAAGACCAACCTTGCAGGTTGTCATTCAAGACTGTCACTGACACTGATCAGGAAGACAATGCAGCTTCAGCGGTGAAACAGGTCATTGTCCTTTTCATTGCACCTGATGTCAGCATTGCAACAGGGTCAAAGATCACAGTGACCCAAAATGGTGTGACCACAGACTATCAGCAAAGTGGAAAGCCTGCATTGTATGACACACATCAGGAAATTATTCTTGATCTGTTCAGGGAATGGTCATAAGGCGGTGATTGAATGGCAAGAATGGGAAAAGTGGACTTCAAAGAACTTGAAGACTTTACAAACAAAGTTGAACAGATACTTGGTGATGATCAGATGAATCTGTTCATGGAAGCATGTGCAAAGGAACTTGCTGCAAGACTTCTGACAAAGGTCATCAAAAGAACCCCTGTTGGTGAATATCCGGACAGGGTTGGTGGCACTTTAAGAAGGGGTTGGACAGCAGAAAGGCAACAGTCTGTTGCATCCTATGTGAATGATCTAACGGTGACACAGAATGGTGACAAGTACACCATTGAAATTGTGAATCCGGTTGAATATGCTTCCTATGTTGAATTTGGTCATAGACAAACACCAGGTCGGTTTGTTCCGGCAATTGGAAAAAGACTGAAAGCAAATTGGGTTGAAGGAAAGTTCATGTTGACCATTTCAAGTCAGGAAATACAAGAAGCTGCACCTGGTGTTCTTGAAAAGAAGCTGAAAAGAAAGTTAGGTGAAGCATTCAAATGATAACACTGAACAAGATCATAGATGGGATTTGTGAAGCACTGAACACTGAATTTGGTGACGGATATGAAATCTATACAGAAGATGTGAAGCAGAATCTGACAGAACCATGTTTTTCAGTTGTGCTTGTGAAACCATCACAAAAACAGTTCCTTGGAAAACGATACTTCAGGCAGAACCTTTTCTGCATCCATTATTTTCCCCAGGACAAGGAAAATGCAAAGTCTGAATGCTTTGATGTTTATGAAAGGCTGAACAGTTGCTTGGAATACATCAATGTTGATGGTGATGCAGTCCGGGGAACAAACATGTCACCGGATGACTTCATGTCAGATGGTGTGATGAACTTCATTGTGAATTATGACATGTTTGTGTACAAGGAAGAAGATGGTGATCCTGAAATGGAAACACTGGAACAAACAACAAATGTGAAAGGATGATGAATCATGGCAAAGAAAGAAGCTGAAATCCTGAAGCAGGATGAAGTCAAGGAAGAAATCAAGGGTGATCCTGTTTTTTCCAAGAAAGCAATCCTTGCTTCTGATCGTTATGCAAACAGAAGGGATGCACTTGGTGTCATCCTGGATGATGACAAAGAATATTCCACTGCTGAAGTGGATGAAATTCTTGACAATTTTATGAAAGGACAGGTGAAATAAAATGGCTTTAGGCGGTGGAACTTTTACGGCACAGAATAAAGTGCTTCCTGGTGCTTACATCAATTTTGTTTCCCTTGCAGCAGCAAGTGCAACACTTTCTGACAGGGGAATCGCTGCAATCGGTCTTGAAACGGATTGGGGTGCAAGCGGAATCCAGGAAATCACAAATGCGGATTTTCAGAAGAATTCCTTGAAGCTGTTCGGTTATGGTTATGACAGTGACAAGCTGAAGGGTCTTCGTGAACTTTTCGCACAGATCAAAACTTTATATTCATACAGACTGAATGATGGTGGTGTCAAGGCAACTTGTACCTATGCAACTGCAAAGTATGCAGGAACAAGGGGCAATGACCTGAAGATTGTCATTGCAGTCAATGTTGATGATGCAACCAAGTATGATGTTTCCACAGTTCTTGGAACTGAAATCATGGACAAACAGACTGTTGCTGATGCAACCGGTCTTGTATCTAATGATTGGGTTGACTTCATTACTTCTGCAACACTTGCAGTAACAGCAGGAACTGCACTGACTGGTGGAACAAACAGCACTGTTTCCGCAACACAGCATCAGGCATTCCTTGATGCACTTGAAGCAAAGTCTTTCAATGCACTTGGTTGTCTTTCAACCACTGATGCAATCAAGGGTCTTTATGTGAACTTCTGCAAGCGTCTTCGTGATGAAATGGGCAAGAAGTTCCAGGTTGTTGTCTATAACAAGGCAGCAGACTATGAAGGTGTTGTTAATGTCAAGAATGCGGTCACTGATACTGGTGCAGCAGGATCTGAACTTGTTTATTGGGTGACTGGTGTTATTGCAGGAACTGCTGTCAATGCTTCTGCACTTAACAAGAAGTATGATGGTGAATTTGCTGTCAATGTTGCTTATACACAGTCACAGCTTGAAACTGCAATCAGATCCGGTGAATTCACGCTTCATCAGGTTGGTGATGATGTGCGTGTTCTTTCTGACATCAATTCCCTTGTGACTACTTCTGACACCAAGGGTGACATCTTCAAGGACAATCAGACCATCAGAGTCATTGATCAGATTGCAAATGACATTGCAGTTCTGTTCAACACCAAGTATCTTGGGGTTGTTCCTAATGATAATGCAGGAAGAATCAGTCTTTGGGCAGACATTGTTCAGCATCATCAGAATCTTCAGACCATCAGGGCAATTGAAAACTTCACTGATGCAGATGTTGCGGTTGCCCAGGGCGAAACCAAAAAGGCGGTTGTTGTGACTGATGCAGTGACTGTTGTGAATGCAATGGAAAAGCTGTACATGACAGTGACCATTCAGTAAAGAAAGGACAGGTGAAAAGCAATGAATAACATCACTATGAATGCAAAAGACACTTTGTCTGCAAAGTTAGCTGAATGTTTCATCACTGTTGATGGTAACAGATACAACTTCATGCAGGCAATCAACTTTGAAGCATCATTTGAAAGAACCAAGACGGAAGTTCCTATTCTTGGAAAGACCGGAAAAGGAAACAAGTCAACTGGTTGGAAGGGAACTGGATCTGCAAAGTTCCATTACAATTCTTCCATCTTCAGACAGATGATGCAGCACTACAAGGACACTGGTGAAGATGTGTACTTTGAAATTCAGGTCACCAATGAAGATCCTACTTCAGCAGCAGGAAGACAGACAGTTGTTTTCCTTGGATGCAATATTGATGGTGGCATCCTTGCAAAGTTTGATGCTGATGGTGAATATCTTGATGAAGACATGGACTTCACTTTTGAGGACTTCAAGATGCCTGAAACCTTCAACCTTCTTGATGGTATGAAGTAAAATCAGACAGACCCCTGTTTCATCAAAAGTGAAGCAGGGGTCTTTTTATGTTTTGACAGAAAATAAAATTTGAAAAAAGAAAGGATGGTGTCAAACCATGTCACAGTTTACAAGATTTATGAAGAAGAACAAGATTCAGAAGGAAAACACAACCTATGCTGCAACTAAATCCCTGGTTGATGAAAAGGGTGAACCCCTTCTTTGGACTATCAAGCCACTTTCCACCAAGGACAATGAAGCAATCAGGGATGAATGCATGGTTGAAGTTCCGGTCAAGGGCAAGCCTAACATGTTCAGACCTAAACTGAACACTTCCAAGTATCTTTGCAAGATGCTTGTTGCATGTGTGGCTGAACCTAATCTTTTTGACAAGGAACTTCAGGACAGCTATGGTGTGATGACCCCTGAAGATCTTCTTCAGGCAATGGTTGATGATCCGGGTGAATATCAGGACTTTGCAACTTTTGTTCAGAATTTCAATGGTTTCACCACTACTTTGGAAGATAAGGTGGAAGAAGCAAAAAACTAATCAATGAAGGGGATGCTGAAGCAAACTATGCACATTATGCATTGCAGAAACTTCACATACTTCCTTCAATTTTTGCGGATATGGATGAAGCAGAAAAGGCTTTCATCATTGCTTCTTGTGACATCAGGGTTGAAGCTGAAAAGAAAGAAGCAAAGAAGATTAAGTCAAAGAAAAAATAATTTTCAAAGGGTGTGAACCGGATCAGATGGTTCACACCCTAATCTTTTGAAGAAAGGCAGGTGAAAATGAATGGCAAGCATTGCAACTTCAATTGAAGTCTATGATAGGGCAACACAACCTATTCAGATGATTGTGACAGCACTTCAGACTTCAGTTCACGCTTTTGCAGCAGTGAACACTGCAATGGAAAATGGAATGGACACAGCATCCATTGAAAATGCAAGACAGGCTGTTGAACAGGCTGTCACTGAAGTGAATAATCTGCAATCTGCTATTCAGGAAGCGAACAGTACACCTTTGTCACCTGCAATCCAAAATGAACCAGTCCAACTTCCGGTTGAACCGGTCATTCCTGATCCTGAACCTGTTCAGATTCCTGTTGAATGGCAGACAGACAACATGGAAATCTTCACCAATACCGGTGTTGATAGGTTTGAACAGGAACTGAATTCAGCTAATCAGATGATGAACACAATGGTTCAGAATCAGCAAAGGATTCAGGAAACTGCAAACGGAATGGACATTCTTCCGGATGGTGCAGCACAAGACCTTCAGGGAATGGTTCAAAGGATTCAGACCCTTCAGACCAGGGTGCAGGCTTTAAGCAACACACCTGTTTCCCTTCGCACTGAAGAAGTGAACAATGAAATTGAACAGTTGCGGTCACAGTTGTCACATGCAGTTGATGCACAGAATGAACTGAATTCTGCTTTGGACAACATGGATGCTGAAAGGGCAAATGCTGCTTACATGCAACTGTCAAGAACTGTTGGAAATACAGAAAGATATATCCGTGACAATACCAGTGAACAGGGTCAGTTCAATCAGGCAATTCAGCGTGGTGTGAACCAGTCCAATGAACTGATGAATGCAATCAAGGGGGTTGTCACAGCTTACCTGTCCATTCAAACCATCCGGAAAGCAATGGATCTGTCAGATGAACTGACCATGACCACTGCAAGATTGGACATGATGAATCAGGCATTCAATGAGATCAATGGAACTGTCATGCAGACAGATGACCTTGTGAATCTTGTGTACCAGGCTGCACAGAATGCAAGGGGTTCATTTGGTGACATGGCAACAGTTGTTGCAAAGTTTGGAAACAATGCAAGGGATGCATTCAGCAGTCAGGAAGAAGTTGTTGCTTTTGCAAACCTGATTCAGAAACAGATGACCATTGCAGGTGCATCTACTGCTGAAGCATCAAACGCAATGCTTCAGTTGTCACAGGCTTTAGGATCAGGTGTCCTTCGTGGTGATGAATTGAACAGTATCTTTGAACAAGCACCTAACCTGATTCAGTCTATTGCTGATTATTTGGATGTTCCTATTGGTCAGATCAGGACAATGGCACAAGAAGGACAGCTTTCAGCGGATATTGTAAAGGCAGCAATCTTTGCTTCTGCTGATGACATCAATGAAAAGTTCAATCAGATGCCTATGACCTGGAATCAGGTGTGGACTTCCATGAAGAACACAGCAATCATGAAGTTTCAACCTGTCCTTGACAAAATAAATCAGCTTGCAAACAATGATCAGTTCCAAAGAATGCTTGTTGGTGTCCTTGATGGTTTGTCACAGATGGCGGTCATGTTGCTTGAAATCATGGACTTTGCAGCACAGGTTGCAGCATTCTTCCAGGATAACTGGTCAGTCATTGAACCAATAGTCATGGGAATAGTCACTGCTCTTGGTCTTTATCTTGCAATTGCAACAGCAGTAAATGTGATGAATGGAATCATGGCTGCATCTGAAGCGGTCAAAGGTGCTGCACAGATGATGGCGACAGGTGCAACATTTGCAGAAACTGCTGCACAGTGGGGATTGAATGCTGCCCTTGCAGCTTGTCCTATAACATGGATTATTGTTCTTGTTATCATTTTGGTTGCCCTGCTTATTGCAATCTGTCAGTGGATCGCTAACACAACCGGTGCTGCAAGCACTGCATTTGGTGTCATTTGCGGTGGTCTTGCTGTTGTTGGGGCTTTCTTGGCAAATTGTGCTTTGAATGTGGCTAATACTGTCATAGCAGTTTGGAACTGGATCAAAGCTGTTGTCATGAATGTGGGAATTACATTCCAGGATCTTGGACTTTTGGTTGCAAATATAGCAGTCGGAATTTGGAATGCACTTGGTGCAGCTTGTGAAAATATCGGAATTGCTTTTCACAATGTCATTGCTAATGTCAAAGGTTGGTGGTATGGACTACTTTCAGATATTTTGACTGTTGTTGCAGGTATTTGTGAAGCATTGAATGCACTTCCTTTTGTTGAATTCGATTATTCCGGAATCACACAGGCAGCTTCTGATTATGCAGCAGAAAGTGCAGCAGCTTATGACAGCACTGAAGACTATACAAGCCTACTTGATGCATTCAATGAAGGGATGTCCACATTTGACTACAATGACAACTTCACTGACACAGGTGAAGCATTCATGGATGGTATAGACACCTTTGACACATTCCAAGATGGTTGGGCATCTGAAGCATTTGCTGAAGGTGCGGAATGGGGTGATGGTGTTGCAAATGCGGTTTCTGACTTCTTTGGAAGTGGTCTTGATGTTCAAGGTGCTATGGCAGACATGTTTGGTGGTGGATATGATGCAAGTCAGATTGCTTCAAATATTGCTGACACAGCAGGAAACACTGCTGCCACTGCTGATGCACTGGACATCACAGATGAAGATTTGAAGTATTTAAGGGATATTGCCGAAAGGGATGTGATCAACAGATTCACCACTGCTGAAATCAGTGTGGAAATGGGCGGTGTCACAAACAATGTCAACAGCAACATGGATCTTGATGGTGTGGTTGACTACCTTGCAAGCGGTATTCAAGAAGCAATGGAAGTTGCAGCGGAAGGGGTGCATGACTAATGTATAATGTTTATCTTGATACAATGCTTTGTCCGGTTGCACCTGATAAGCTGCAACTGAAAATAAGCAATAAGAACAAGACCCTTGTGCTGATCAATGAAGGGGAAATCAACATTCTGAAGAAAGCAGGTCTGACAGAAATTACATTTGACCTGCTTCTTCCCAATGTAAAATATCCTTTTGCGACATACACATCAGGGTTCAAAAAAGCAGATTATTATCTTGAAGAACTGGAAAGACTGAAATCCAGTCAAGAACCATTCAAGTTCAAGGTCATCAGAAGATTCCCTGATGGGAAGATGATCTTTGACACAAACATGAAGGTTTCCTTGGAAGACTACAAACCATTAGATGATGCAAAGCAGGGATTTGATGTAAAGGTTTCTGTCAAACTGAAGCAGTACAGAGATTATGGAACAAAGACTTGCAACATCACCTTTGCTTCTTCCAAACCAAAGATTGCTGCACCACAACCTGCAAGGCAGACTGAAAACAGTCCTGCACCAAAGAATGAAAACAAGACTTATACAGTGGTGAAGGGTGACTGTTTGTGGAACATAGCAAAGAAGTTTTATGGAAATGGTTCACAGTACACCAAGATATACAATGCAAACACAGACAAGATCAAGAATCCAAACTTGATCTATCCGGGGCAGGTGCTGACAATCCCTGCATAAAAAAATGAAAGGCGGTGATTCTTTTGAAGGTGGATGTTGAACTTCTGATTCAGCATGGAAATCAGGTCTTCCAACCTGTTGTGGAAGAAGGAATCACCTGGTCAACAGAAAGAAAAAATGCACCAGGGCAGTTGACCTTCAAGGTTGTAAAGGATGACATCATCAATTTCACTGAAGGTGATGCAGTCCGGATGAAGGTCAATGGAACTGGTGTGTTTTATGGTTTTGTGTTCAAGAAGCAGCGTGACAAGACCAACATCATCACAGTCATAGCTTATGATCAGTTGCGGTATTTGAAG
>Ga0247610_10000720_pt1 | contig 44827 bp, 76 predicted proteins | sample 174DNAGHGhighgp2_FD_193483 | JGI IMG/M metagenome (GOLD analysis project Ga0247610, IMG submission 193483) | Sheep rumen microbial communities from Palmerston North, Manawatu-Wanganui, New Zealand - 1742 DNA GHGhigh gp2 | ecosystem: Host-associated > Mammals > Digestive system > Stomach > Rumen...
TTCCCATCAATAAATGCTTTCATACTTCCTTTACGAACATCGCAATAACCAGATATTGCAACGGAGTTTCCACTTCCGCTTCCACCAACGTTGGCACTGAAATCTTTCATAACTCTTTCAATCTTTCTATAATCTCTATTTGCCATAAGAATTAATCTCCTTCCTTTATACTCACATTATATCACTGAGGGGGTAAAAAATATTAATAAATTTTAAAAAATATCCTAGTCCCTATTGAGCGCGAAGCGCTCAGTAGGCGTAGGAGTGCATGAAAATACGCCAAACTACACTATACCATATTTATAAAAGGCGAGCGCGTACACATATGCGCGTAACGCGCGCGTACGGACGCCCACAAGAGCCTCGCTTTCCCACGTCTCCTCACGAGCGAAGCGAGTGGGAGAATTCGTAATCCGGAATTCGGACAGAAAAATGTGGAAGAATTAAAGGGTAGTTTGAAATGGTAGAATTATGGGGTAGATTGGTAAAAATAGGTGGGACAATTATGGGGTGGTTTGATTATGGGGTAGTTTGGAAGGTAGGGGTGGGTTGGGATATGGCCCAAAATAGAAAAACCATAGGGGCGCGGCTTTTTGAGGCCATGCCTTCAAAAAAGCGGTTTTTTGCCTTATTTTTAACGAATTAACCCTATTTAGGACTATTTAAGACTATTTAGCATATATATGAAAATATGCCAAAATATGCCTATTTTTAGGGTATATTAAGAATATAGGCATATATATGGTAAAACCGTATATACAGTATATAGCAAGATCTTTTATACATCCTTAATTCGTTAAAAATAGCAAAGATGGTTTTTTAACGAATTAGAGATTGTAGAAATCTGGCTTCTTGTTTTTAACGAATTAGAGATGACAGAAAACCATGATCGGAATTCCAGATGGCATAAAAAAAAAGAATAAGGGATGAATGGATAAACCCTTATTCTTTCTCTTGGAGTAAATAGAATGTCGACAACAACACTATGACATAAGGTTAATGTTTTTTACCTTACACCTATATTATATCACACCATATCTAATAAGTAAAGACATATAGTATTGATATATCAATTGTTTATATATTTTAACGAATTTAAGATGCATTTATTCTCTGAACACCATTTACTTTCTTGAATACGATATGGTATAATCATTAATGCAAAATAGAAAGGAAATGTGTTGTATGGTAATTAAAGATTTTACAATGAAAGAAAAATACGCCAAAGATATATTGGGTAGTTTCTATTTAACTAACTTGAAACAAATAGATGAGCAAGTTTATACTGAAACTATTAATAGCCTAATAATCTTAGATTGTGGTATGGTTGTCATAACACAAATACCAACACCTAAAATGAAAAAGAGTTTTAAATCGGCAAGTTTAAGAGAAGTGCGTTCAATAAGCAAAGAAGACTTTATAAAGTTCCATTTAGATAAGATACATTATATTGATGAGAAATGGCATATCTCTAAAACAAATGGGTATTACACATTGGAGAGACGTTATGATGTTAATCGAAGTGTAAGAAGATTAAACAGTGAAGAAGTAAAAGAGATTAATGAAGAAATAGATAATAGGAAAACCTACTTGGCTAAAAAGATAGGTGAGTTCTATGATAACAATGAAGAAGATATTGTGGTATTTAATATTTGGGATGATAAATAGTTTTTGCTCAGATGATCAAATCCTTAATTCGTTATAAATATTTAACGAATTGAAGATTGCCTTTGTACACTTCAAGAATTTAATCAAACAATTTTATCAATACTATGTAAGTTGAGAAGAAAGATAGTTTGTGATATAATTAAAGTGTAAATAAGGAAAGGTGATTTATATGGCAAAGTTTATAAGAGTAGAAAACTATATTATCAATACTGATACTATTGAAAAAGTTTATATTTTGGAATACTGTAATAAAAAAAGTGCTACAATATATTTGAGTGATGGGACAAAGATGGAAACCTATGATATTCAACCATTATTAAATTTAGTAGAGAAAGAAGAACCAACCTATATTAATGAAGAACTTGGTATTACTACTGATACCTCAATTGAAGATTTCGTAACTGTATTACCACATAGATATATGGAAAAAGTAAAAAATACTTTAAAGCGAAATAACGTAAATACAATTGGCGACTTAATAAATGCAAAACAACGTGGAATTAAAAATATGCGTGGTTTAGGTCAAGGCTCATTTAAAATGATTATGATGGCGGCTAATGACAACGGAATTAACATACCACGATAAAAAGATAAGGCTAGACAAACTAGCCTTTTTCTTTTGCCACAAAATTCTTGACATGATTCCTTTCACATCCTTAATTCGTTAAATATCTTTTAACGAAACGAAGATGTGCTTTTTCCATCTGGAAGAATTCCACTCTTGCAAATATCAAAGCCAATACCATACGAATTGAGTTGGTTATATAAATATGTTATAATTAAGGTGTAATAAGGAAAGGTGATATTTATGAGTAATACATTAGTAATACATCCTAGCGATAGGTCAACTGATTTCTTAAAATATATTTATAAGAATAAAGACTATGATGTAATTAGTGAAAGAGAAGATTTAACTGATAGCAAATTAAGAAAGGCTATTGAAGAACACGATAGAATAATAATGTTGGGACACGGAACACCACACGGATTAATTTATACACCAATAAATTATACTTATGGTAAATTACTTGCATCAAAAGAAACAATAACAATTTGGTGCAATAGTGATATGTATGCTTTAAGAAACGGACTAAAAGGTTTCCATACAGGAATGATAATTAGCGAAGTTACTGAAGCCAAGTATGTATTAGGTTGTGCTCCACTTAATGAAAAAGAAACATTAGCAAATATGATAAGGTTTGCAAAAGTAGTTGGAAGATGTATAGAAAAAACACCAAGAGAAATGCAAAAGTATATATGGAAACATTATAAAGGCGAAGATATGGTAACACAATTTAATAGGTCAAGAATAATGGTATTCGACTAGTCTTTTAAAGGCTAGTCTTTTTTTATGCCTATGGGCTAACGCACCAAGGCAGATGATCGTACATCTTTGATTCGTTAAAACATATTTGACGAATTAAAGATTGTTTGCATCAGAACTGTTGCTTAAAAGTAAATAGTGTGGTATAATAAAAATACAATAGAAAGGGGTAATGCTAATGTCTAACTTTATAATAGTAGCACATATGCCAAATGGGGAAATCAAAGAAATAGAGAGTTTTGATAAGTGGGAACAAGCATCAAAGAAATTAAGAGAGTATAAGGACAACTGTGACGACCAACGCATTTGGTATGTAATAAGAAATACAAGTATTGACTTTAACCAATGTAAGCTGATATAATGTAATTGTAAGTTAAAGACTTACGCTTGTCATTTAAAGTTTTATCTTGTTTGGAGAGATAAGGTGCAATGCCTTATCTCTTTTTTGTTATTTGCTTTTGGACTTACTCATCAATCGCAGATCGAAATTTAACATCTTCGATTCGTTATAATTTATTTAACGAATTAAGGATTACGCCATGACCAGATGAGAATTTAATGTGTATATCAATACTGTATGAGTTGAGAAAGAGTTAATTATATGTTATAATTAAAGTGTAATAAGGAAAGGGTGTATGTAAAATGAAAGAATACTATTATATATGTTTTAATAATTGTGAGGGCAGTTTCCCACAAAGAGATAGTGGCAGTTGTGATAAAGCCAAAGTTCAAGAAGAGGTTGATAAGTTAAACTTACAATTGGTTGAAGAAGATAGATACCCATATTGCTATTATAGTGTAGAGAAGAAGAACGTAATATAGTTCTTCTTTTTTTATGCCTAATGTTTCATGCAAATGCCGATCAAAATTTAGCATCTCGAATTCGTTAAAAAAGGATTAACGAATTAAGGATTTGAGATAGCAGACGGTGGAAAAGTATCAATACTATACAAGTTGAGATACCAAATAGAAAATGATATAATAATAGTGTAAATAAAAGGGGGAAATATATTATGAAAAAAGTTTTAAGTTTAATAAGTGTTGCAATATTATTTGCACTAGCAAGTTGTGGTAAGAGTGGAGAAACAAAACCAATTGATAACTCTACTACTAATTCAAGTGAACAAATAAAAGGAATCAAAAAGGAAGAGAATAACTACTTTAAAGAAATAAAGGGCGAAGGCTCTAACCTAAATGCTATGAAAGAATTAAAAGAAAATGTAGATAAAGATTTCGTTGAATACTTTGAAAAAGAGTTTAACGAAATGACTACAAATGATACAATAATCTTTGCTGATTATGAAATAGATGATGTAAATCTATTAACAGTGACTTATAAGATATTAAATAGAAATCCAAAATACACTAATACTGATTTAGGTACTTGTGCATTTACATACTTTGAGATTTCAAAAGGTGTTAAATTAGATAGCACATTAAAATACGAAAAAGGAGTTCAATTAAATTATTTCGTAAAGACTTATACAATTGATGAAGAAACAGGATTTAGTGAAAATGTTGATTTTGAAAATGTAGGTGTTGGATACTTTGCAAGTTATGGATATCAAATTGATAGCGTAAAAGACATACTAGAAGATTATAATGTTTGTCAAACAAATGTTTACACTGAAACATATGAGCATATGAAACTAGATACATCATTAGTTAAATACTATCAACAAGCCAACTTAAAATAGTTGGCTTTTTTTATTTTGCTTTTGGGCTAACGCGCCAAAGCAGATTGGGACGCATCTTCAGTTCGTTAAAGATTTATAACGAATTAAGGATTTACCATGCCCAGATGAGAATTTGGTGGAATAATGCCAATACTACCCAAGTAGAAATGTGTATGACTTTGTGGTATAATTAAAGTGTAAATAAGAAAGGAAAGATACAATATGACAATATTAGAAAAAATGAAAGAAACAAACTCTACAATATTAGAGAAAGAGATTAATGATAAATACTATCTATTTATTGAAGGACTAACTGAATTTGATGAAGCAACTGATGATATTAATAAGGTAGCAAATGTTCTAGTAGAAATACACGAACAAGATAAGGTGCATAACACAACGGACTTTATTGACACAATAGGCTATGGTGCAATTACATTAGATACCGAATATGATTTCTTATCGGAAAAACTAATTAAAAGCATTTGCAATTACGAATTAGACTAGGTTAAATACCTAGTCTTTTTTTTGCTTTTGGTCTTACTCACCAATCGCAGATCGGGATCGACATCTTTAATTCGTTAAAGATTTATAACGAATTAAGGATTTACCATGCCCAGACGAAAATTTGGTGAGCAATAGGCAATACTACGCAAGTGGAAATGTGTATGACTTTGTGGTATAATTAAGGTGTAAATAAAGGAAGGTGCTAAAAATGAAAAAATATTATAGTCATAATTTTATGGGAGAATACGACAAGTATTCCAAAGGAGTTATAGGAGTTAAAGAAAATGGAATAGGTTTCTCATTTGACTTAGAAGAAAGTGCTTGGGAAGAATTGATAAACAAGTATTCACTTGATATTGATATACACAACAAAGACATAACATATTCTCTAAATGTATATCAAAACGAAGCAATAACAATTTCAAGTCATACTTGGAAGTCATTAGACATAACATTTGAAGATAAAGTAGTTTACGAGTTCAACGAAAATGAAAAAGAGTTTATGAGTAATTTCGTTAATGAGTTATTAGAATATAAACCTATTATATTTGAAAATGACAACCTATACGTTAAAATGAAGGACATTTGGGGTATGTGGTATTGGTTAAAGTTATATGCAAATAGACCACTAGAAGACTAGGCAACTAGTCTTTTTTTATTGCTTATAGACTACACACCAAAGCAAGACGCGGCCTCTGGAAAATTACACATCCCCAATTCGTTAATTTTATTTTAACGAATTAAGGATTACTGCTTACTGTGCATGTCTTGTCAATACCAAGTTAGTTGAGATATCAAACAATTTGTGGTATAATTAAAGTGTAAATAAGGAAAGGTAAAGGTATTAAAAATGACACAAACAACTAAGTTTAAAGACAAACTATATGAAATTATGGAAAGGGTATTAAATACGTTAAGTAAAGATTTAAATGAGAACGTATTAATTCAGTTTAATACAACATATAGTAATTCTACTTATATGTATAAGAACGAAAATAACTTATTATATTATGTTAAAGGTTGGCGTGGTTGTATTGATAATTCTTCTACTATTTACTACAAAACTACATTAAACAAAAACAATTTATTAACTTCAATGGAAAGTGAGTTTAAGTTCTATCAAGGTCAAATAAAAGAGTTGGTTGAAAGCAATATAGAAAGCGAATATATAATTTGGTATGATATGTTAGAGTGTAAAAATGGGGAAATCAATTGGTTTAAGAAAATAGAAACAATTGAAGACTTTATAGAAATGTTGGTTAAAAATTATTATATTGAAGATTATGGGTATGATATTGAAAAATTAATTAAAGGGGAATAATTCCTCTTTTTTTTATGCCATATTCTTCTAGGAGTTCTAAATCGGAATTCGACATCCTTAATTCGTTAAAGATTTATAACGAATTGGGGATTGGTGCTTACTGTGCAGGTCTTGTGTGGAATTTGACAGGTGCTAATCAATACCAAGTCAGTTGAGATAACAAGCAGTTTATGGTATAATTAAGATGTAAATAAGGAAAGGTTAAGGTAATAAAAAATGGATAAAGCGTATGTAGATTTTCACAAAGCAAGAATAAAAGAAATGACACTTAATTTCAGTGCAAAGGACATTTACAATTTAGACTATGATTCGTTAAGGTTTAACAAAGAAACTCAACAATATGAATGTTATGGTTATATGTTCAAGAAATATGGTAATGAATATTACGTTATCGACATTGAAGATAAAGACAAAGATGTTGATAGATGCTTTAAGTCAATATTACATAGTATAGAAGAAGTTAATGGATTTATTCACGCATTATATAAGGTTTACCATAAACAAATTGAGCCACGCTAGTTGGCTCTTTTTTTATGCCATATTCTTCTGGAGGTTTCAGATCGAAATCTGACATCTTTAATTCGTTAAATTAAAGTAGGGGGGTGCCCTTTTAACGAATTAGGGATTACGCCATGACCAGATGTAACCTCCCATAAAGAATATCCAATACTATATGAATTGAGAAACATTTAATTATATGATATAATTAAGGTGTAAATAGGAAAAGGAAGGTACAACAAAATGACAACACTAGAAGAAAGAAAAGAAGAAGCATTAAAAAGATTAAATTTCTTACATAAGAAAGGTATGAAATTAACTGAACCAATTAAATGGTTTGACAAAGGCGAGATAGCAATATTTGAATATCAAAATAGAATATTCAATTCAATTCAATATGGATTATATATGAATAAGAATCAAGAAAGATATGCAAGAATGATTAAACAAAAAGAAGAATTTGAGAAAGAAAGAAACTGTACTGTTTACTTAATTCTTGTTAGCCATACTGAATTTGGGGAACAAGCAACAATGTTCTATGTAAGTAATTGTAAGGCTGAATGGAAAGAAGATTTTGAAGACCTACAAAATAAAAGCCCAATTTGCTATGTTGCAAATGAAAATGATATGTGTAACGAGAGTGGTAGTATCTTGTTTGAATATTCAAGCAATTGTGGTGGCATATACCGAACTGCATAAAGGGTGCGTAAGCATCCTTTTTTTATTGCATCAAGATAAAGGTGAAACTGCGTCATGATGGCAATCTCTAATTCGTTAAAAAGATATAACGAATTGAAGATGTCAAATTTGACGCAGGTGGTCTGATTCGGTTTTGCGGATCCAAACTCAATGCCAACTAAATTGCTTAAATGTCAATAGTATGGTATAATGATATTGTAATAAGGGAAATACCTTAAATCAGTAAATATAGTTCAATACTATGTGAATTGATAAATACCTTAAAATGTGTTATAATTAAGGTGTAATTAAGGGAATACCTAATTATAAAATAAATAAATAAAAAGGGGAAAAACACTATGTTAAGAATTGAAAATGGAATTATGGTAAACATACCAAACACAATGGGTGTTGAAAATGTTATGTCAGTATTAAATAATCGTTGTAAAAAGGGTAATACTCATATTATAGCATATACTAATGCCAAGCCTTTAAAAAAGGCTAAAATCGAAAATATGGACTTAATTAAGATAACTGATATTAATTGTATGTTAGGTAAGCCAAGAAAGAAACAAACTGAAACTACTGAAACTACTGAAAACGTAGTTCAAAGAGAGCCAATATTCACTAGATTAGATAATGTTCTTATTCAATATAATAAGAGTGGGGAAATCGCAATTATGACACAACCTAATAAGCACTTTAAGGCTAAATCATATTATGTTGATAAAAATAATGGTAGAGTTTATGATAAACAATACTTAAAAGAAAATGGCTACATTTCTTCAAGTGAGCCACAAAGAAATGACAATGAAACTCAATTCATATCATTTAAAGCAAATAGCATTATCTACATTAAGTAAAAAACCAAAAGGGCGAAAGCCCTTTTTTCTTTTGCCAAAGATTTTCGTGAACAAGGGGTGATGATCGACATCTCGAATTCGTTAAAAAAAGAAGACACCCCCCTACCATGATTTTTAACGAAATGGAGATTGCTTGAAAGGAGGCTTCTGAGTTCCACCTAATCAATACTGCATTGGTTGAGAATACCTTAAAAATATGATACAATTATATTGTAAATAAGAAAGGTAATAGGTGTTAATTATGAGTTCACTAGTAGATATTTTCGGTATTGAAACTGATTATGCAATAGAGCAAGAAATGGAAGAAAGAAAGAAAAAGGCTTGGGCAAAGAGAAGAAAAATAATTGATGGAGATATTCTTGTATATCGCAATAATTATTCTATGCTAGATAAAATGTCTTACAAGCCAACAAAGGCTACTAAAAAGCAATTTATCATTGATTATCTAATGAGAGAAATACCACTTGTTAGAAAAGGTGCTGATAGTAGGGGTAAATACTATTTTGCATATGATAAAGAATACACTAATAAACCGGTAGATAAAGAAATGTGTGTTAAAATGGCTGACTATATTCTATGGTTATATAGAAATGAAGAAGGTGTAAGATTCAAAAGAGTTGATAATCACGATAGAGATAATTCATATCACTATGAAGACAAAAATGGTGTTAATGTCAATAAAGCAAAATGGGACAATGGAAACTTATATCAAGAGTATTTAGAAAAAATGTTTAGGGAAGAATATCCTATTGAAAAGCATAAAAATTATTATAGTTCGGATGGTAAAAGTGTTTGGACACAATATGCTAGTGATGAATTAAAAGATAGAGCAAGAGCATTATCAAAAGAAGATAGTAGATATGTTAAATTAGTAGATGTAGATTAAGGGCAATTGCCCTTTTTCTTTTGCTCTAACGAGCAATAGATTTTATAGGCAAGGTGATGATCGAAATCCTTAATTCGTTAAAAACTGTTTAACGAATTAAAGATGTTGCAAATGGAGGAATTGGGAGTAAAACTTTGGCTCCCAACTGACCAATCCTATGACCTTTGACTTTGAGTGGTAGATAGAGTATAATTAAAGTGTAAATAAGAAAGGTGGAATATACTATGAAGAAGAAAATTAAAAACCCATTACATTTTGCAATACAAAGGACTTATCGTTCTTCATTAACACCAACTAAAAAAGAAAAGCAAGAAAGAATATATAAGAAATATAAGGTGGTGGAATACTAATGGAAAAGAAATATTATAATTATTTCTATTATGACATTAACGATAACAACGAGACATTAACAATTATAATATGTGATTCAAACGGAAATCGTAAGAGTGTCGCAACTTTATGTGATTGTTCTACAAAAGGAATGAATAAAACACAAATAGATGCTAAATATGATAAATTGGCATTAGAGATATTAGAAGATTTAGGATATGAACAAAAGGCTAATTAGTTAGCCTTTTTCTTTTTGCAAATAAATTTGAATCGTCTGCATCTGCGCATCTTCATTTCGTTAAAAATATATAACGAATTAAAGATTGGTATCATGACGCAGTTGGGAGTAAAAACTAGGCTCCCAATTAGTCAATACTATGTGCGTTGATTAAGGTGTAATAATATGGTATAATACTAGTAACAATAGGAAAGGTAAAGGTGTTATGTATGGGGGCAATAAATTATGGAACAAATAAGATATTATGTAGTTTAGGTTATCATAATGAGTTTGATTATGATGATAAATTAATTAAAGAATGTAGAGAAGAATTTGATTTAGATGAAGAAAATTATAGTGACGATGATATAATCGAAAGATTAAGAGAAGACTATGATATGTGTGTAGAGGATGATTATTTCAATGTTCAAGAATTAATTAATTCAAAAGACTTTCATTTCTATAAGGTTGAATTATGTAGTGGTTATTATGAGGGTTTCTATATTAGTTTAGATAGAGAATATTGTTATCTTGATAATTATAAAGAAAAACAAGAGATGCAAAAAGAATTGACAATACTAAAAGCAACATTAGAAGAAATTATTACTAATTATGGTGTAAGAGTTTGCTATCCGTGGTGGTGCACTAGTTGGGAAGAAAAAGTTGAAGATTCTATAAAGGTCTTAAACGAAAAGGTTAAAGAAGAAAGAAAAGCAATCAAGCAAATACCTACTGATAGACAAGTATGTCGAATGTCAAAAGAAGAAAGAATAGCAAAGATAGGTTGGTCTTGGTAGGGGGGGGATTAAAAAAAGAGTCTTGAAAAAGGCTCTTTTTATTTTGTTCAGATGTTGAAGTTACGATCGGCAATCTTCATTTCGTTAAAAATATATAACGAATTAAAGATGTTTACATGAACCAGATGAAATTTCATATCTTGATAACACTCTATTTAATTCTTCTTTTGACCTACACTTACAAATTGCATTATGTATTTCAAGACCTAGTTTAAGTTCTTTAAATCCTTTACAAAGCAATACACAAAGCATTTGATTGCCTATATAATAAATAAAAGATTTAATAGTAGTTTCAGTTGCAGCTAATGTATATTTAATATTTAATGCCCTATTACAAACCTTTCTACATTTTCTAACACTAATGTCATTATATTTATTCAGTTTAGATTCATATTCAAAAAGTTCAGTATTAGCAAAGTTTTTGTTTTGTTCCCACATATGTATCACCTACTTTTATTATACATTATAATCAATACTATGCAAGTTGAGACAAAAGGTTAATTTTGATATAATGAAGATAGTAAAGGAGTGGTAAATATGAAAAGAAAAAAGGCGTATGTATTAAAGGTTAAAGAGTTTGACTTGCTACCTTTCAAAAGAGAAGAAGATTATTTCGAAGATGGTTATGCTAGTTGGGAATTAACTTGGAAAAATAAAAAATGGTATGTATTTGCTAATTATGAAAGCAACGCATTATTAAAAAATGAAACTACTAAAGATGCATTTAACGGAATAACATCATTTGAATTATGGAATGATAAAAATCATAAAGTTAGAAAGTTCAAGATTGATGAATTAGTGGTTGATAATCAAATTAAGTTAAATATAATCGAACAATTCATTATGCAAAATTGCTAATAAAAAGGGATGCGATAAAGCATCCTTTTTTTGTTACTGAAGAGAGTGGACAAGGAGGCTCCATCAACATCTTCAATTCGTTAAATAATTATAACGAATCAGAGATGAAGGAGGCTCACTTCAAGATTTGGGTGGAATAATGTCAATACTATGTGAGTTGAGAAGATAGGCTTTTTATGGTAAAATATAATTGAAATAAAGGAAAGGTTATTTCAAAAAAGCATATGCTAATCTTCAATACTATACAAGTTGCGAAAGGCTAGTTAATATGCTATAATTAAGGTGTAAATAAAAAGAAAAGGATGGTAAAAAATTATGACAAGTGCTTTAATTTTAGGTTTAATCAAAAAGGTAGTAAAGGCTATTGACAATGGCTCTAATGAAGAAGAAAAGAGAATAGCCCACGAATTAGTGGATGGCTTATTTCCACAAGAAGAAAAGTTAGTATGTGTTTTCTATCAAAAGAAAAACACTACATATTTCAAGTATTCTAATTTAAAAGAATATTCAGTTGAGTGTAAGGAAAAGAAGAATGACAAGTATATCGGTTGTAGTATTGTTGAGGGTTATTTTGAATATGGCTCTAAAACAAGATACAATAAGCATTTAAAAGAGTTCTATGGTTGTGATGCAAAAGATATCGAAAAGTATTCATTAATCGATGCTTACGCTAGATTCGGTGGAAAAGAAAAGTTTGAAAAGTATGTCGATGGTGCATTTAGACCAAAAGCAACACAAGATGCTCCTAAAACAAAAACTGAATAACAAAAACTGACACGAGAAATCGTGTCTTTTTTTATGCAATCGCATTTGCCACATTGATCGAGATTCTTCATCTTCAATTCGTTATAATTATTTAACGAAATAGAGATTGTGCCATGACTGCTCATGAGAGGGGGGGGAGTATCAATACTATGTAAGTTGAGACAATAAGTAGTCTATGTTATAATATAAGTGTAAATAAGAAAGATAAAAGGTGTATTAATATGACAGAGTTAGAAAGATTTAAAAAATATAAAAAGAAAATGCTTGAAGGCTTTTCAAAGTTTATGGAAGCATATGATAATTTAGTTGAAATATTCTATGACGATGAGTTTGAGTGTAATGACTTTATTACTAAAAATTATCCATTTGAAAGAAGTTTTGATGACTTATGTATAGGTCACTGGAGAGATACAGTAGAAGAAAAATTAAATGCTTATGAAAAGAAATTAAAGGGTGATACAAAATGATTTTAAGAGAAACAAAGAGATTATCACTCTATGAGCGAAAGCAATTGCAAGACCTAATTAACAAGAAGACCGAGTTTGGAATTGTGATATGCGACTTAATAGCAAGTAATTCAAAATACAAAGGAATCTTGACAATACCTCATACATTTGAAATGCGTAATCCATATATTCAGTTAGTCAATAAAACAACAAACGAATCTTATATAAAAGAACTACCAAATTTAAATATATTGGGGACTTGGGAAATTAATTGTGGTTTAGACAATGTAATATTAGAAATAAAGTAATGCTTGATTGCATTACTTTTTTATTGCCCAAACCATCTGCGTCATGAGCGTCATCTTCAATTCGTTAAAAAGATATAACGAATTAGAGATTGTCGTTTACTGTGCAGGTGTTGGGGTACGAATTTGCAGGTTAAATATCAATACTATGCAATTTGAATACAAGTTAATTATATGATATAATTAAGGTGTAAATAAAGGAAAGAAGAGGTATTAAATATGGGATGGACTTATCAAAGTGCAAAATATTGGAAGAAAGGCAAAATTGATAGAAAGCGTGAATGTGACGAATTGTTTACACAAGAGGCACATACTAGTGAATCACCATTTAAAAAAGGTGTTATGATTGAATATCCAAAAATGGAAGTGGTTAAATCACAAATGGTAGGAACAACATATTATGGTGCAATTAAAACTACTAAAAATGGTGTTGAAGAAATATGGTGTGCAGTATGCTTAACATCAACTGATGGCTATGATTTCGGTTATAAAGATATGGATGAAACTGTAATGCCTTATAGATTTGATTGTCCTAAATCAATTTTAGACTTACTATCTCCAACAACTAATCAAGATGCTTTAAAATGGAGACAAATGTGTTATGAGAATCTTGAGAAGAAGAAACATAGTTTAGCAAAACTTCCTATTGGTAGTAGAATTAAAGTTAAAATGCCTTATGATACAACATACTTTCATAAGGATGATGAGGTTGTGTTAATCAAAATGAAACGTGGTTATCGTTCAACATATTGGGTAGTTCAAAATGGTAGTTGCTACTTTAATAGAAACCTAATAAGTTCAATAGAAAGAAATTGTGAAATAGAAATACTAAATGGAATGGCGTAGAAATACGCCTTTTCTTTTTGTCCTATATGCCACTTCCAGATCGAAATTTGACATCTTCAATTCGTTATAAATCATGTAGAGAGGGGGGGGACTATGAAAATTTAACGAATTAAAGATGTCAGATTGTCCAGATCTAAATTCCAGAAGAAACTCAATACTATGCAAGTTGAGAAAACTCTAATAATGTGGTAAAATTATAGTGTAAATAAAAGAAAGAGGTGCGTTTTATGGAATACGAAAAAGATATAGAAATGGCTAGATGCTACTATGAGATTTTAAGAAATAAGGTTGCATTAGCAAATATGCAAAATAAAAGTTTAGAAAGTTTATGTGAAGAATTAAAAGGTCATAATTTTGATGGGGAATTATTTGATGTCAATTATGGCAATATATGTGCTACAATAGTGTTTAGAGATGGTGCTATCAAATTAGTAAATAGTGTTGAAATTTGGAATGAATGGGATATTATCGATTCGGACTATAGATTTGCATATTAGAAAGGTTAGGTGTTAGATTATGAACGATACAAGTATTAAATGGGAAAAAGCATTAGAAACATTGGTTGGTAAAAGGTTTGAAACTAAACATACTCTTAAAAACACTATTCAAAATATCTTGGGTGTTAAAGAAATAGAGAATAGCGTATTGGAAGAATCAACTAATGAAGATAACTTAAATCTTGATTATGAACTGCTAATGGGAATAGAAACTGAAGATAATTATTATTATATAACAATCTACTACTTAAAAACTCGTTGCTATGATATGTATATAACTGAAGTGTCAGTAGATAATGAATAAGGGGTTAAGCAATTAACCTCTTTTTTTATGCCTAACCGAAAACTGTGGGCAAGGAGGCTCTATCAGCATCTTCAATTCGTTAAAACATATCAATACTATATAAGTTGAGAGCCATAGTAAAATATGGTATAATTAAACTGTAATAAAGAGAGGTGTATTATTATGATTAGATATAAAGATAAGTGTGTTAAAGTTGATTGGGATAAAGACTTCAATAAAGCCATTAACGATAACTACAAATTAATGAACTCTATCATTAAGGATTGTGTTGATAAAAACACTATTGAGGGGTTGATACTTTCATTTGGTGTTGCTGATGGGGAAGCGTATTATCAAATAACAAAGGTAAATAAAGATACAGTAAATGTGGAACTATGTGAGAATTTAGGCGATGATTATCGCTTGGCAACTATTGGGGTAAAAGGAACTATCAAAAAGCAAATTGCTTTATCTCAATTGGAATTTAAAAAATATTTAATTAACAAAGGACTATTAAATCTATGACATTAAAGCAATGGTTAACTAAACATAACCAAATTCCTCGATTTAAAGTATTTTGCTATAATGATATGAGTGGCACATATAGACCATTAACTAGTAGTTACACATTATACAAGCATTACCAAATTGATAAAGAAGAAGAATACAAAGTAGGAAACTTAACATATTATAACTTATATATTAAAAAGAATTAGGCATAAAACCTAATTCTTTTTTTTGAATCATCTGGGAGTTATTTCTGGTGACATCTGCCATCTCTAATTCGTTAAAGCAAGAGGGGGGGGATCCATTTTAACGAATTAAGGATGTGGATTTTCCATCTGGAAAGACTTTAAACTATCGGATGTACATATCAATACTATAGGATTTGATTAAATATTAGTAAGATGATATAATTAAGGTGTAATTAAAGAAAGGTGGAATATACTATGAGAAATATAGAATGGAAGCCAGGATATTATGAATGGCATTTATTAATTGATGGTCAGTTAGCATATGTTGAAGGAGATGATTTCTACGATTCAGTAGAAACTATTAATGGTCAAATGTTGGCTAGTGATAGAGATGGTGCTATTAACGGACTAGTAGATTATATGAGATATATGTATATTGAAAATACTGAATATCAAATAGAAGATGGTCAGTATGATGAAGAAACAGTTGAAGAATTAAAAGGTCAATTAGCAATTTTAAAATCATTAACTGATGAAGAGTGGGAAGAGGTTGAAAAGGCTATTACAAAAGGCTATTCATATCATTATGCTATTTATGATAGAAGATTCAAATATAATGATATTGAGTTTGAGGCAGTAGGTAATATATTAGGTGGCTTTACTAAAAAGACTAACCTTTGTGATTTCAATGTCAAATCATATAATAATATTAATATTAAAGATTTCTATAAGGTAGCAAAAAAACATCACGCAAGTTGTGATGTATATAGAGTTGGAAATGATTATGAAAACTACTATATGCTATGTGGTAGTGAAACAGGAACTTTCGTAAAGGTCAATATCGAGAATTGTGATTATAAACAATTTAAGGTATGCGACGCTTACAAAAATAGATATAAACAAACTAGGGCTTAATAGCCCTTTTTCTTTTGTCACAAAATTCTTTTCTGGGCATGTAGTCATCTTCATTTCGTTAAAAAAGTTTAACGAATTAAAGATTGCCAAAAAGCCTCCTTGCTCAATGTCAATACTATGTGAATTGCCAAAAAGTAAATAGTATAGTATAATGTAATTGTAAAGAAAGATAAAAGGTGATTCGTATGTATAATTATTGTCAAGTTATTGGAACATTAAAAAGGGTTGATGAAACCAAAAGAACTTTAACTCTTGAATTACAAAGAGAGTTTAAAAATGCTGAGGGTGTATATGAGAAATATGAAATTGTGGCATACATCGGTAATCTATATGATTTCATAAAAGATTATGTAGAAGAAAGCATTGGAACAAATATTGTAATTAAGGGAAGAATTGAACCTCAAAAAAACGATACGTGCGTATTCGTTGGAGAACGTATTATGGGATTATCAAATTAAGGGGGAAACTGATTATGACTTACAAAGAATGTTTAGAAAAAATCAAAGGCTTAAATATGCTACAAGTTAATGTGGCATATCAAGTAGAAAACCATTTGAAAGACAAGATTGTTGACTATGAGCGTGTTTGTCAGTTCATATATGGTTGTATGCTAGAAACTGATGAAATATCAATTTCAACTATGTGTATGTGCTTCAATGATTTACTTGATGATGGAGAATACACTGAAAAAGAAATAGTCAATTGGCAGTATTATAAGTTCATAGAAAAGGCTTCGTATTACTAGGCGAAAGCCTTTTTTTATTTAGACTAATGCTACAGTTGAGCCTCGATCATCTTTAATTCGTTAAAAATTATGTAATTAACTCAATACTATGTAAGTTGAGAAAGAATTTAAAATATGATATAATTAAGGTGTAAATAAGGAAAGGTGGAATATAATATGTCAAGTTTTATAATTGATAAAAGTGAATATGTAAAGGTAGGTGCATTTATAGGAGCATTTACGGAAATGAGAAATAGAGGTGAGTCACTAATTTACCTTTATAATGAAAATAAAAAGAAGTTATATACTGCAAATGATGTCATTGATGAAATAGTTAGCATTTATAAAATGAATGTTGATAGTGTTAACGAACAATATGGTGACCATACTGAATATGATAATGATGAAATTGATCGAATGCTAGTTGCAAAATATATGGGTTATGCAAAAAAGGTATTATATAATGAGAATAAACTAGAAAGTGCAATAGCGAATGTGCATAAGTTCTTCCGTAGTGTAAACTACCAAATTGAAAATGAAGAATTAAATGCTCGTGCAAAAGAAATAATGCAAAAGTTTGAATGTGCATTATGGAATGTGCTAATAGAAATCAAAGGCATACCAACTGATTCTTGGGGTAGTTTTGATATAGCAGACTAAATGTCTGCTTTTTTTATTTGTCAAAATTATTCGGTTTCAGATGGAAAAATCACATCCCCATTTCGTTAAAATCATGATAGGGGGGGAGTATCAATACTACTCAACTTGATTAGATTTATTTATTATGCTAAAATAATAGTGTAAAAAGAAAGAGAGGTATTAAAAATGTTTAAAGGTAAACTATTTACTGATAATGATTTTAAATATAGTAGATTCGTTTTAGATAAAAATATTGTTATGCTATTAACTGATGGTGGTAATGATATGTCAAGACTAATTACAACATTCAATAATGGTGCTATGGTAATTAGTGCATCAAGAAATGAATATAGCCAAGAGGAAAATATCAAAAGAACATTGGCATTAAAGCAAGACCTTATAGATTTAAAGTTAGGTTTTAGACCTAGTGCAGGAGGTTTTATAGAAAATGCTAATACTGAAAATGAGGTTGCAGTTGAAGAATTAAGTTTTATTGTACCTTATAACAAAAATCAAATGAGTGAAGAAGAGTTCTTCAATATAGCAGTTCAGTTATGTAATAAATATGGACAAGATAGTGTTCTAGTTAAATTACCAAACATTAATGATGGAAAGCCATTTTGGGTTGACAAAAACAAGAATAACGTTCAAAACTTTAATCGTAATTTTAGATTATCAACAAAAGAGGATTTCTATACTAGACCACTTAAACATCATACTCCAGGTTTTACTTATGATTTTGAAAAAGAAGAAATTGAAGACAGTGATTTCTTGGCAAGATATTATTCAAGAAACCATTTACTAGTAGATGAAAAATCATTAAAGCGTAAAGAATATGATAAAGAGGGATGGTATAAATGGAATACAAAGTAGGACAAAAGATAAGAATCATCCGTATGAAAGGCGAACCACAATATAGTGGTAAAGTTGGTGTAATTAATAAAATAGATGACATTGGACAATTACACGGAACTTGGGGTGGATTAGCAGTAATACCACAAGAAGACCAAATAGAAATATTAGAAGAAGACTATTCGTAGTCTTCTTTTTTTGTCACCATAAAACTCCTAGAACCGTTTTGATCGACATCTTCAATTCGTTAAAACACATACACTCAAATCAATACTATGTCGTTTGAGATAATAATTTAATTGTGTTATAATTAAGGTGTAAATAAGAAGAGGTGAATAATATGGAATTTAAAGATTTATTAGAAAATGATAGAAAAGCAAAAGAAGTATTAAAGAAAGAAAGAGAAGCCATTTCTAAACTAGAAAGAAAGTTAGAGTGGCATAAGAAAAGAGAAAGTAAATTATGGGCTAATTCAGGACCATTTGAAACTATCCTTATACCATTATGTAAAGAGATATGCAAAAGAAAAGGTTTTAAATATTTTGATATTTACGGACCTTTTGGTATGAACTGTGAAACTTCATTATATTTTAGTAATGAAGGTAAAGAAAAGAATGTGCGTGATTCAAGAATGAATGACATTGAAATATGCAAAGTCGATACTTGGAGTATTCAATTAACTTATAATAATAATACTGAAAGTGGTTATCAATATTGGACAGGAGAAGTTACAAATAGATATCCTAAAGGTTCTATTGGGGAACTAAATGGGGAAAATAATGTGTATGCACCATTACCAGCGAACATTGATGAAATCATTAAATTATTAAGATATAGTGCAAAGAGCGAGTAATCGCTCTTTTTTTCTTTCTGGAATCGATCATGCTTTCTGACCATCTCTAATTCGTTATAATTTTTTAACGAAATGAAGATGTATTAATCCAGACGCCTTGAGCCTCCTTTAAAACCAATCCTATACAAGTTGAGTTAATAACGATAATGTGGTATAATTAAGGTGTAAATAAGAAAAGGAAAAGGTGATTCATATGGAAAAGAATGTTAGAGAGATTATCGAAAATTTAGGTTGGCGTATTAACAGTGATACAAGTATTGAAATTTGGACTGATACAGCAGGTCAAGATGTATGTATTGAATGTAATGAACCTAGTGAATTAAAAGAAACTATTAGATGCAGATATGAAAACTATGATATTGATGAAGAAGTAGAAATGTATTTAAATGCAGGTAGAAATGGATTAAATGGTGTTCCTAGTGCAAGAATATTAGTTAAAGACTGTGAAGAAGTAGACCGATTACTAGGTGAATTATGGGAAGCAGTTAAAGATTTAAACTTTTAAGTGAGGTGTAAAATATGAAAGCATATGTATTATTCCATTGTGACGTATGGAAAAGTTATGATAGTTATAGATTAATAGGTGTTGTATCTAAAACCAATCTTAAAAAAGCCTTAAACAAAATCAAAAAAGAGTGCAACTATAATGAAGAAGAACTAAAAGCTTATGTTGATATTAAAGAATGTGATATGAATAACTTAAATGACTTAAACATTTAGAGGAGGATTGTATTATGAGTGCTTGTTATTCAGTAAATGTAGAATTAAGAGTAAAAAAAGATTGTGAAGAAAAGGTTATTGAAACCTTACAAAACAAAATAAAAAGAGCCAAAGAAGAAAATACTGATTACGGTATTGAAACAATACCTACTACATTAAAAGAACTATTAGGTATCTTCTTTGTAAGCCACGGAGATTATTACAATTATAAACAAGTTGGAACTTGGTATTGGGTAGATAGTGCATTTAATGCAAGTTATGGTTGGGAAACTGTAATGATAACAGCATTTAAAGAAATTGCATCTTATTTAGACAATAAGAGTGAACTATATATTGACATAGACAATGACTACGATAAACTAGTTATAAGAAAAGGCGAATGTATCCAAACACATTAAAAGGGATTAGCAAAATCCCTTTTTTTATTTTATCAAAATACATGACGCAAGGAGTGGACATTGATCATCTTCAATTCGTTAAAAAACTTTAACGAAATAGAGATTGAATTTATGACGGTAATAAGACTCCCCCCCTATCTGAATCAATACTATGTGGGTTGAGAAAGTTTTGTTGGCGTGTTATAATAATGGTGTAAATAAAAGAAAGGCAAAAGGTGAATGATTATGACAAAAAAAAGATTAGAACAAATACTTGATAATGTGTTAGCGTGGGGTAATGACCACGATGAAGAGTTCAGAGAGTGTCTTATAGATGCTATGGACTTAACTGATGAAGAAATAAAAGAACTTGAATTAGAAGAATATGTTCGTGAAGAAGAAGATGAAGAAGAAGATTTAGATTTACCAGATAGTTTAATATTAAATGAAGATATTATTGATGATTTTGATTATGATGATGGTGAGGTAGATGACGATTCATTACAAGAATGTATTGATAATTATTTAAGTGATGAATATGGCTATTGTGTTAATGATTATAATTATAAATGTCATTATAATGAAAAAGGCAAATTAATAGGAATTGTCATTTATAATATTAATTGGGACACTACTGAATAAAGGAGTGATTAAGAGATGAGCAAAGAGCAAGATAAATATATTATGCAAAACCTATACAATAAAATAATGCCCTTATATGTGGCTACTACAATGTGTGAGGCACAAGCATATCAAGATAGAGAACGTAAACAATATAAAACTTCTCCTTATAAACAAACTAGGAATAAGGATAAATCTATAACTGATAAAAGAAGACAATTAAAAAAAGAAAAAAAGAAAAATAGAAAGTAGGTGTTGGAAACAATGACTAAATTAGAAGAAAAGATGTTGAAGACATTTAATACAATGATAGATATTAAATGTGAAGAAGAGGGTGTTAGATATACAATCTATACACTACATAATGATTATGATTTTACCAAAGAAGAACTCATAGAAATGGGCTTTGATAAAAGAGATATAGATAGAGCATTTAAAGGCTAGTGAAAACTAGTCTTTTTTATTTATCAAAGATTTTTGTGGGCAAGGTGACAAGATCAACATCTTCAATTCGTTAAAAAAATTTAACGAAATAGAGATTGTAATAATCACTCCTTGATATCTGTGGGCATAAAAATCAATACTATACAGGTTGCTTAAAAGTAAATAATAATGTATAATGATAGTGTAAATAAGGAAAGGCAAAAAAGGTGATACATATGAGTAGAAATACAAACTTACATAAAGCAAAAGAGGCAAAAAATGATGAGTTCTATACACAATTAAGTGATATAGAAAAAGAGTTAAATCATTACAAAGACCATTTCAAAGGTAAAGTAGTTTACTGCAATTGTGATGATTGCTTTGAATCTAATTTCTTTAAATATTTTGCATTAAACTTTAAACATTTAGGATTAAAGAAATTAATTACTACTTGTTATAGTCCTTCACCAGTAGCACACAAAGAAGTCAATTTATTTAACTTTGATGAACCTACTGAAGAAGAAGTATCAAAGGCTTATAAAATTGAAATAGAAGAAAAAGATATTCCTACAACTGATGGATGGACACTTCAAAATGTAGAAGAATTAACTAGAAAACATGCTACATTATTAAAAGGCGATGGTGACTTCAGAAGTGAAGAGTGTATCGCATTATTAAAGGAAAGTGATATAGTTATAACTAATCCACCATTTAGTTTATTTAGAGAATATGTTGCTCAATTAGTTGAGTATGGCAAAAAGTTTCTAATTATTGGAAGCATGAATGCAATTACATACAAAGAGATATTCCCATTAATTAAAGATAATAAATTATGGTTAGGATATAACTATGTGAAAGAGTTTATCAATCCTAATGGCGATGTAAAGAAATTTGGTAATATCTTATGGTATACAAACCTAGATATTAAGAAAAGACATGAAGATTTAATTATCTTCAAAAACTATAATGAAAAAGATTATCCAAAGTATGATAACTATGATGCAATTAATGTAGATAAGGTATCTGATATTCCATGTGACTATGATGGAATAATGGGAGTACCTATTACATTCTTGGATAAGTTTAATCCTAGTCAGTTTAAGATTGTAGGATTGGATAGATATACAGCACCAAAAGAATGTTTGGTTGGTGGTAGAGTTGCTATTAACGGAACACCTTGTTACGCTCGTATCTTAATCAAAAAGATAGTCTAGCGATTAGGCTATCCCCCCCTATATAATAGAAAGGTAAAAGGTAAAAATTATGAAATATACAACATTAAATTTAACAGTTGGCGATTTATTTAAAGGTTATATCAATAACGATGAAGAAGGTGTGTGGGCTTATGACCATCAATTATGTATAAGACCTTCTTATCAAAGAGAATATGTCTATGATGACAAAAAACGTGATGCAGTATTGCAAACAATTAGAAAAGATATGCCTATCAATTTAATTTGGTTTGCTAAAAATGAAGATGGTAGTTATGAAGTTATGGATGGACAACAACGTTTAATTTCAATTCTTAATTATATCAATGGTACTTATTCTAAATATGATGATTTATTAAAAGCAATTTATTACTTCGATAATTTGCCTAAAACTGAACAAGATAAATTATTAGATTATCCATTAGAGATAAAAGTATTTGAAGGTAATGCCAACGAAAAGTTAGAATGGTTTAAAACAATTAACATTGGTGGTTTAGTATTAACTGAACAAGAATTAAGAAATGCAGCTTATACTGGACCATGGCTAGAAAGTGCTAAAAAGTATTTCAGTAAAACAAATTGTGTTGCCTATCAAAAAGGTAAAGATTATATTAATGGTAATCCTATAAGACAAGAATATCTTGAAAAAGTAATATCTTGGAAAGCAGATTCCGATGGTATTGGAAGTCGAAAAGATAAAGCAAACGCTATTGAAAAATATATGTCTGACCATCAAAAAGATGAAAACGCTGATGAACTATGGGATTATTTCTTAAAGGTTATCAATTGGATTCAACTAAACTTCTCAACTTATTATAAAGAAATGAAAGGTTTAGAATGGGGTTATCTATATAACCTTTATCATTTAAATAATTATAATACTATTGCATTAGAAAAAGAAGTCAAAGACCTTATGGCAAATGATGAAATAGTAAACAAAAAAGGAATCTTCGAATATTTGTTAGGCGATAAAAAAGAAGAAAAATTACTTAATGTTAGAAAGTTTAGTGATAGCATTAAACGAACTGCATTTGAAAAGCAACGCAAATTATGGAAACGCACTGATATATTACTTGGTAATGATGAAAGTGTATGCCCTATATGTAATGGTAAGTTTAAGTTTAAAGATATGGAAGGCGACCATATTACCCCTTGGAGTCAAGGTGGCAGAACTGAACTTGATAATTGTCAAATGTTATGTAGAAAATGTAATAGAGAAAAAAGTTCAAAGAGTGGATATTAAAATCCACTCTTTTTTATTTGTCAAAGAAGGAAGTGAGCCTCCTACATCTCTAATTCGTTAAAAAACTTTAACGAAATAGAGATGTCAAGAAAAGCCTCCTTACATCTGGGAAGGCAAAAATCAATACTATGCAAATCGTCAAAAAGTAAATAATATGTTATAATAAATATAGAAAAGGAAAAAGGTTATTACACAAACCAAAATATAATATCAATACTATGCGAATTGATTAAAAGGCAATAGTATGATATAATTAAGGTGTAAATAAGAAAGAGGTGTGATTTATGGTTTATAGATTCGTATATGTTTCAAATAATTCATATAACAATTTGATTTGTACTATTAGCACTATAACAAAGGAATATATTGTTTATAAGGCTTCAATGTATAACAAGGTTATAGAAGATAAGGTTAAGCATTTAACTGAACACTTACCAAAAAGTGAGCCTATTGAATTAAAATCAAAAAGAGCATTTGAAAATCTAGTGAAAGGATTAGATACTGATGAAGAGTTTACTCGTATCTAAAAGGTAAAAATTATGAATAATTATTTAGTTAGAGATAGTAGTGATTGGGATGTTGTCTATGGCGTTATTAGATTAGAGAGTGAAGAACAATGGAATAAAGCCAAAGAATATGTCAATACTTGTCGTGAAAAAGACGGAAGAAACTTTGAATCCGATTCAGAGTTAATTGAAGAGTATTTTCAAAAGAATAATATTGAATACGAATGGATTCGATTTGATGGTGAAATAATTTTATAAAGGAAAAGGTGAGAAATATGGAAGCATTAATTAATAAAAAATTTGGAATCACAATGGAATATAATATTGATGAAGAAGGTATAATTAATAAGGTTCATTTTTGGGCTAACAATGAAGTTGAAATAGAAGCATTTGTAATGGATTATGTTGAAGAATATCAAGATGATATAAAAGAAGAAAAAGAAGTCTTATCAAATGCTAAAACAAAAGAAGATATTATTAATTATCTAACTAGTTATGCTGGTTGGGAAATTATAGAAGATTTCGAAGAAGAAGATTTTGAATATGGTTATAACGAAAATGAAGATACTTATTTATTAGATTTCGTAGAGTTTAAAATTGCAGTAGGAAAGTAAGAGGTGTAAAGTATGAAGAGAGTAATTAAATTCGATCGTGGAACTATTGATAGTTTAAACGTTAAAAAGTATGTATTCGTTCAAGAATATGAGGGCTTTGGAATATATGAAGAAGTAAGTCCTAATGGTTATCATATTAGCCAAAGTTGGCTTGTAGCAAATGATAAGGTTGCTTTACAATGTGGTTCATATAATAATTTCATTAAAGAAGAATTATTAGATATGATAGATAATTATAATGAAAAAGGTGTGTTTGGCACAAAGGGTAGCCTTCAAGGAAATTTCAATGGATTAGATGTATATTTAGCACATCCTAGTCATAAAGATATAGTATAGGGGGGGGATGTAATATGAGTAAATATAAAACTCAAGTTAAAATTTCACAAGAAGATGTTGATTTTGTGAACAAAGTTATGGAGATCAGAGATGAGACTGACGAGCGTTGGAAAGATTACGAAGATTTAAGGGATTGCACCGTAGAACGTTATACAGGTACTTTTGAAGATGGACATTTTGCAGACGTATCAGTATGTTCTGGAGAAAGTAATTTCTTCATAGACCCGGTATTATTCAACAAAGACGGACATGAAGTTTGTGTTCTAGATTGTGCAGACACCATATTGGGTGAATATGAATTTGAAGATGATGGCAATACCTATATATTAGAAATAGTTCAAGAAGAGGAGAAAGAATAATATGAGATTAGAGGTATGTGGAAAAACTAAAGGAAAGGCTACTTGGATTCCAAGTATGCTTTCCATTAACTTAGATGATGAGGATTGTACTCAAATCAATTATGATATCAGTGGAGATTTATCTTTCACGCCAAATGCTTTCGATGCATATTGCAAAGGTGACTTGCAAATCGAAGAAGGCGATGATTATGTTGATATGACAGACAAACAAATTAAAGATTTATTTAAAATGTTAAAAAATCCAAAGAATGAAATTATCATTACTGTATATCCTAATGAAGATGATATCGAATGTGATGATAGTGAAATTACTGATTGTGTAGCACATTTAGAATTATGGGATAGTAAAGGAAAACAGCACACTATTAATTTCAAATTTATCGCAGAATATGTTGAATAGGGGGGGATGTAATATGAAATATATTGAAGTAATTGATACTGCATATTTCGAAAAGAATGATTCCAATAACTCATTTATTGTTGCAGTTAGTGAAGATGAATATGAATTATTAAAAAGTGATTTAGACCATATTCTATCTAATCAAGAAGATTATGATAATGTGTGGGACGCAATGATGGACACTATTGAAGAGCATGGTGCAGAGCGTATTTGCCCTGATTTCAGTTTAGAATGGTAGAGGGGGGGGATATAATATGAAAACATTAATTCGAATAACACAAACTTATTATGTTGATGCAATTATAGATATAAAGCCTGGTGATAAGCCAAATGAAATTATTAATAAAATAAAAAAACATTGTGAGAGAAACGGTGGAGAAGAAACAGTTATCAATCAAGGTGGAGAAATAACATATGGTGTTTTAAAAGGACGTAGATACACAAAAAAATTAGAAGAAGAATTAGAATGTATAGATTAAAGAGGAGGAGAAATAATATGAGCCAATTAAGTTATACTGAAGCATTAGAATATATAGAAAAAAATAATATTAAAGTTACTAAAAAAATAAAAAAGGCATTAGATGAATTATACCCTAGTGGGCATGAGTTAGTTCATGTTGATGAAGTTGATGAAGTAATTGAAGAAAACATTGAAACTGATGAAGATTATGAACGTGCTTGGGGACCTACAAAATGGTGGAGCCAAAGTTGCACATGTAAAGAGGTTCAAGACTTATAGGGGGGGATATCAAAAATGTCAAAATGGTATGGTAGCATAGATAATAGATTAGATGAAAATAAACAATTTGTCAAAGAAATCAAAGTAGGTGATGGTGTTACTGAATACTTATGGTCTGATCGACATCCTTATGAGGTTAGTAAAGTAATTAATCAAAAGCATATCTTCATAAGAGAAATGGATTGGGAAAGAACTGATTCAAATGGCATGAGTGATTGTCAAGAATATAGATATATCAGTAATCCTAAAAACAATGAGTATGAACTCCGTTTCAAATACAATCATTGGTATAAGATAACACATTGGACTGATAAGGAAGGTAAGACACATAGGAAGTCAATAAAAATAAATATATCAATAGGTGTAATGGAAAGGTATTATGACTTCTCATTTTAAAGAGTGATACTAAATAGTATCCTCTTTTTTTATGCCTTATGGGACTTCGTCGCCAGAGGCATGATCGTCATCTCTAATTCGTTAAAATTGTTTAACGAAATGGAGATGTGAAAATTGAGGAGTATCTTTCCATGTCTCAAAAACCAATACTATGTGAATTGCTTAAAAGTAAATAATATGCTATAATGATGGTGTAAATAAAAGAAAGGCAAAAGGTGATTTAAAATGACAAAATATTATGTAGATGACATTAAGGGGCATAGACTATATGAAGGGTTTGATGAAGACACTGCTTATAGATTATGTAGACAGTACAATAATAATTGTGGTGGAACATATGAGGTAGATGAACTTGATACTGATTTAGACGAGTTTGAAGAGATAAATGAAAATAATTATATATTTCCACAAAATGATTATTTGACATCTATTTATGGCGATGATGAAAGTATCAAGAAAGATATGAAAATGGCAATTGAATATGTAACTGGAAAAGAGATTATTGATTTCAAATTATATTATAATGATCCAGGTGATTCAGGAGATAGAGCAACTTTCCAAGCACAAAGAATACAATGGAAATAAAAGAGGTGGTTAATTATGTTAATTACGACTTATTTTAATGAATTTAAAAAGATTACGGAAACAGGAGAAGTTTTATCTAAAAGAGAAAGATTACTTTTAGAATGGTGCAATTATCTATCTGATAATACAAAATTCAAAAATATAGTATTAAATCGTTTCAATAATATTACATTTGAAAGTGGCAATAGAACTTTCAAATTAGAGATTAATGAAGACTATACCATTTCATTATCTTATTATTATAAAAAATTAATTGCAGATAATGGTAAGTGTAAAGATTATTCTACACCAAACGATATTAATGAAAGTATCGTTAAAGGCGATTTCTATAAAATAAGAAATTGGTTTAAGAAAAGAAATTATTTAAAATGATAATGGAAATAGAAAGGAGAAATAATTATGAGAGTAAAAGATATTAATTCAAAAGAAACAATTCAAGATTTAACTGATAGAGGTTTTCAACTATGCAAAGGCGAACAAATTGGTTGTCAATTAGGAACTGAATACTATTGTTGGTTTGGTGGTAGAAAACGCAATGGTAATGAATCACCTACATTAATGATTGATGTTACAACTGGTGATATTTGGTTTAAGCAAACAGTCACTTATTATCAAAGAAGAATACCAGATGTATTGCTATTCATGATTCAAAGAGGAAAGATAGAGGAAAGTGACGTCAAATGAAAAAAGCATATAAATTATTTAGATATATAAAGGGTGAACTATTCCCTTTATATGTCTATGCAAATGAACCAGTAATACTTAATACATACCTATATGCAAAAGCACCAGAGCCTACTGAAAGAGGTAAGGTTAAGGCAAGAAAATTAGGCGAACTAGCATATAGACCAGGCTGGCATTTAACCACTCTACCTTTAGCAAATCATATCGGTAAAAAACAACCTAATGGCAAATTATATCAAGCCAAAGATACAGTTTGGTGTGAGGTAGAATATGAGGATGAGAACGATTATACTGAACTAGCAAAAGCCCAAAGTAAAGATCCGAAGAAACAATGCTTTACACATTTAATTATAAACGGATTTTACTACTATACAACAAACGCTAGTGCAAGTGTTCCTTGGTTAATATCGAGTGCTATTATAGTAAGAAGAATACTTACTAACGAAGAAGTAGCGAAGATATGTCGTGATAACGGATTTGAGCCACAACCAATAAGCGAGATTTAGTCTCGCTTTTTTTGTTCCTCTTTTTGTGGCTACGCCACAGAAGGAGGAGTGAATGATCGCCATCTCTAATTCGTTAAAATTTTATAACGAATTGGAGATGTAATTTTGACGCCAGATGAAGTGGCTCAAATCAATACCACACACTTTGCCTAAAAGTAAATAATATTATATAATATAGATAGTAAAAGAGAGATACCAAATCAAAACCAATACTATGTGGTTTGATTAAGGTGTAAATATGTGGTATAATTAAGGTGTAAATAAGGAAAGGTGATTTATATGGCAAGATATATTATTCAAGTAAAAAAATCAGAGGGTGTCGAATGGTGTAACTCTACAGCATACGATAGAAAGGGTATTGCCGACACATATGTAGAACATCCGTTTAAAAGCGAGAATGAGGCAGTTGAATATTATTTAACTGAATTAAAACCTTATTATGAAACTTTAGAAAGAAAAAAATTACGCTACTTTGTCAATGAGGTAATGCTTCAAAAGTTAGATGAGAAAAGTAAATTGTATAAAGATTTCAAGGTTATATATAGCAATCCAAAACCATTTGAAAAAGAGCGTATTCTAATAACATATCAGACAAGTGAACCTATCATAACTGATAACAAAGAATTGTTAGAATTATGTCATCAAAATCATTGTGTTATAACTGGTGGTATGAGAAAAGACTCTAGTCATTGGACTGCATTTGTGGATGGCATTAAAGACGATGTTGAGGATTTAATAACATTTATTATGAACCATAAAATAGGATATGATATTGAAAGGAAAGGTGAATAATATGGCATATGAAATGAAATTTTACGTAGGAATTAAACATAAAATGAAAGGCATAGATAATCCTGATTATGATTATTTTCAAATAGTTGCTTCATACGATTATGCAGCCGATTCAGATTTAGGTGATTTTGTATATAAATATGATAGTGCAAAAGTTTTCGGTTTCTTTACACAAAGCGATAAAGAAGAAATCTTAGATAAATATGGTGAAGAGTTTAAAGAAATACCATTTGAAGATTTACTAGAATACTTAAACACTCACGAAGATTCAGAGTATAGAAGATACTTACCATTTAAAATGCTTATAGAGGGTTTTGCAAAGAACCAAGAAATGTTCAATAGTGATACTACAAAATTAATACTTATTGAATATGGACATTAGAGGGGGGGATACCATGAAAAATTATTCAAAAGAAAAATTAATTAAAATAGCATTAGAGCAAGAAGAAAAGATAGCCAAAATTAGAGGTTATCATAGTGGTATAACTGAAAAAATGTTGCAAACTTTTGATACCGCAACATTGATTAGTTGCATTAATAAAAATGCAAAGAACTTCAATTTACCTAATCCACTTAATAAACTATCATAGGGGGGGGATTATATGAAACTTAAAAGTTATTTAAAGAAGAACGAAGACCTCATAAATAATTTCGGAGTTCTTTATATCCATACCAACAAACTTCATTGTAATGGCACTGAAGACACTATGGAAGATTTACATAGAATATTTGACGATTATGCAAATATTCATAGGGTAACAAGATCATGTTGGGACTTACAACTATCAAAAGAAGAATTAAACTGTGAAGTGATAGGCGTCCCATTAGCCCATGTATGTGCATTGCCATTTCATCATGGCATAAAAGTATTAAATATAGTTATTAAAAAGGAGACTGAATAAATATGAAAAGAGAATATACAATAGAACTAATGGAGATTGTAGGAGTTTATTTCCCAAAAATTTATAGAATCAAAGTGGAAGCAGGTTGTGTAGAAGACGCAATTTATGAAGCCTTAAGAGATGTCGGAGCAGGAGTATCACCAGAAGAACTTGAAGATGCAAAAGCAGATATAAATGAGGATGATTACAATGTAATGTTTAACCCAAGATCAAATGATTATATAGCAATAGCCTATAATTATGTCTTAGACCAATATCAAAGTTCAGAATTCCGATTATTAAGAGGATATTGTGGAAAGAAAAAATGCTTTGATATAACAATTAAAGATGAATATAGTATTAATAAATAAGGGGAGGGGATCCAAATTGAAGATAATAGCAATTTATGCATCACCTACTGGTGAAAATAGAAAAGAAATAATTGACATACCAGAGGTAAAAACATTATATCCTTCTGAGCGTCAATTAAACTTATGTGAAGATTATGTCAATCTTTCCAAAAGAGAAGGTGAAAAAGTAATCGACTGGCGTTTGGTTGATAAAAATCTGCATGGCTTAATCTGCATGGCTTATAAAAAATAAAAATCCTTATGCTTATTATATTGATTTTAAGTTATTAAAAATGGTAAAATAAGCATAAGGGTGATTTAAATAATGAAAGAGTTAAGTGATGTTGTAAAAACCATAGAAAAAATAAAAGATTTCTTCAAGGAATTTGATTTTAGTGGAATAACTAGTATTAGATTTTATAATACATTATATTTCCATGCTTTAAATGAAACTTCCCAAAGATATGTTTTAAATTATTTCAGATTAATAGATAGTCCATACGTAGAAGATGTAAGGCAAAAATTAACAAGTAAAGAATTCAAACTATTAATGAATGAATATAAACAAATAGATTTAGAGACTCCTTTCATTAACAATCGTTTTAAAATCTATTTTGGAAATCAGGGGGGCGGCAAAACTTCAACTGCAATATCAGAGTTTGAAAATGCCAAAGTCATGATATGCAACAGTAGTTTTGAGCCAAATGATTTATTCGAGAATTTCAATTTCGTTAACGGTAAACCAGTATACACAAAGTCATCATTGTGGACTGCTATGGAAAATGGTGAACCAATAATACTAGACGAAATGAATTTGTTAACAAGAGATTGCTTACGAAGTCTTCAAGGTATACTTGACGGTAAAGAGACTATATCATACAAAGACAAAACTATTCATATTAAATCTGGATTTCAAATTATTGGAACTATGAATTTAGAGGTTAACGGCCAAATAGAAGAATTGCCAGCACCATTAGTAGATAGAGCATACGACTTAGTAGAGTTTATACCTACTTCTGAATTCATAGCACAAGCAATTTTCAAATTTTAAAGCATAAGGGGGAGGGATATAAAATGAAAGCATCATTTAAAGAAGTTAATAATATTTTAAAAACACTTCCCATAAGTTATTATTTAAAGACAAAAGCAAGAGTAGTATTATCTGAAACCGAAGAATCTAGTTCTATTGATTTACTTACAAAAGAAATTATTATATCTTATCCACAAATACAGAGATTAAAATATAAAAAATTAGAATCAGTAATTAGGACTATGCTTTATCATGAGGTAGGTCATGCAATACTAACTCCTCGTCCTTACAAATTAACTATCGATCATAGAATATATAATATCTTCGAAGATGAAAGAGAAGAATGTATATTAGGTAATTATTTTTTAGATGTAAAATTTAGAGATTTTCTTGTTGAGAATAATAAAAATTTTAAAATAAAAGAACCACTCGATAAGTTTTTTTATTGTGTAAGACTTAGAGGGGGAGGGGATGAAATTAATAATTTAATAAACGAAGTTATTAATAAATGGAAATATTTAAAGTTTAGTTATGAAGCCCAAAATATTGAAGATTACCAAAACGATATCATGAAATTATATTTCTATATTGTTACTTCTCAAAATCCAACTCAAGAAGAGATAAAAGAACACATGTCTTATAATATAAAAATGCCTTCTTTCTTAACTGAAGAAGAAATATCTGGAACTATACAAGGTGTTTTTAATTCTATACCTTCTTTTGAAAACAAAGGCTTTACCACAAAAATTAAAACCATTTTACAAAAGCGAAAGACTAACCTTTCAAATAATGCTTCAAGCAAAAGAACATATACTGGTAAGTTAGTGCCAAAAAGTATTAATAACCCAACTACTGAATATAGATGGCATTCTAAGAAAGGTGATGGATTTTTAAAGTATCACCAAAAGTTAAAGATAAATTTCTTCATTGATCAAAGTGGAAGTTTTAAAAAAGATGAAACTATTGTAAATTCAATGTTTAAAGAATTAATATCAGTTGAATCAAAAATCGAAGACTTTGAATTCACTTTAACAACTATTGATACTGATATTAAAACCTACACTAAAAATCTAAGATACATAAACTGTAAAGGTGGTAATTGTCTATCTCCAAAATTAATCAAAGCATTTAAGAAATTACAAGATCCGAAATGCCAAGTAATTAACATAGTATTATTAGAGGGTGATATAGCAACCGACACATTAGTTTATGAAGGACAAGCCTATAAACCTTTCTCTGATTTTCAAACACAAAATTTATCTGCATTTAATTCGAAGAACACAATTATTATCAGTGATTTTTCGAATAAAAAATATTTAGATAAATACTGTATACTTTGTAAAAAAAGATACACTTTCAATTACACCAAAGAATTAGAAAAAAATTTAATAACTGTTTTAAAAGTTTTCCTATAAAGTAAAACTATTGACTTTAAGGAAAAGATATGATATTATTTAAGTGTAGTCGATAGTCAATGCAAATTATTTTTCCATAGATAAAAAGACTACATTTTCACACCTATTGGCTTTGAGACCTAACGTTTAATAAAATTACCTTTTAAATATAACGATTCAATCACATGCTTTACAAAATGTCAAATTTTTTCAAATATCTCAAAGCCAAGTCCTTTCTAAAATTGTATATCTTGACTTTTAAGATATATTCTTATATAATGAAAGTGTCTAAAAGAAATTCATACCTCCTTTTAGGCTAAGTGGTTTTCATAGTTTTTGAAATACCTAACACCTTTCTATTTATTTACACCGAAAAAGGTCTGATTCTAAATCAGGCCTTTTTCATTTGTCACCAGATCTGATTTTGCCATCTCTAATTCGTTAAAAATTATAACGAATTGGAGATGAAAGTGTGTCCAGAGGAAAAACTTTCCGCATTTTAACTATTAACTTTTAAGATAAAATATGTTATAATTAGATGTAATAGAATTGAGGTGATATTATTGGGACTTTATGATACATTGTTTCCGTGGCAAAAAAATATAGTTGACAAATTTAAAGATAGAGATTCATATGGTTTATTTCTAGATTGTGGTCTAGGTAAAACATTAGTGTCTTTGGCTTTTGCAGAAGTTAATCAATGCACTAAAATTATAGTAGTCACTATCAATTCTAAAGCAACCGAAGATATTAATGTCAGAGGTGGTTGGTTATGGTGGGCTAATAAAGCAAATATAAAATATAATTTTTATACCAAGAAAATATTTAACCCAACTAAAAAGAACCCTAACGCTTTTACTACTGAAACAAATGATATGCTTTTGCTTAATTACGAATCTCTATATTCTAGATCCAAATCAGCAAAAATAAAATGTCAATTGAAAAAAGAAATTGTAGATTTTATCAGTTCATGTAAAGGTCATAACTTAGCAATTATAATAGACGAAAGCCATAAAATAAAAGATTCTTCAAGTTCACAAAATAAGTGTATTAACCAAATGTATAAACTTTCAAAACTTTTTACGAAGAAGACATATCTATATTTAGGAACCGGAACCATTTTTACAGTTGGTTTAATTGACACTTTCGCTCAACTCAAAATTCTTGGATGGCCAGGCACTAAAACCGAATTCCTAGATAGATTTTGTGTAAGAGCAGAAATACCTAGTTTGCCTTCATGGCAACAACCAATTGAGAGTTATAAGAACACAGACCAACTTTATGAGATAATTCATCAATACGGAATAACTATTAAGTCAGAGGAAGTTATTGATTTACCAGAAAAGATTTTTGAAGATCATGTGTATCCTTCAAGTAAATTTTTCAGATTATTAACTGAAACAAAGTATAATCAAAAAGAACTTTACGCATATATGAAAGAGCGAGGCTTACCTTACTTAATTGATGATAAGATTTACAGTTCAATGAACATTGAGGAGAAAGTTGACTATTGGCAAAGATTATATATTGGAATTATAGATGGTAAACTCTATTTAGAAGGAAAATACGAGATAGGCTCAACTACTGATAGTTATACTGAAACCATGAATTATTTAGCAAGTATTTATGATAACCTAGAAGATTTCGAAGGTGAATTTAAATGGTTATATAATTTCAATTATTTATTTGTTTTAAAAGAAAAAGAAGATCCAGTCTCTAAGGCTATGATTAAGTGGCATGAGGTAAAAGCTTATCGACCAAATCGTAAAACAAATAATCCTTTCTATAACAACTTTGCATTCCCAGAGACAAAATGGGAAGCAGAGACTAGTGGTGCTGCTTGGATGAGAGCAAGACAAATGTCTAGTGGATTTCAGGGCAATGCAGAATCATATCAATGGTATGATACAACTAGACTAGAAATGTTGGCTCAATTTTTAGAGGAAAACGAGAACAACTATGTATTATTCTATAATTACACACCAGAGTTAATAGCGATATATGAAATATGTGAATCATTAGGTTATAAAATAGATGTATATTATGGTGATAAGAAATCATTAACCAATTATGAAATCTATGAAAATCAGACTGAGGATGAAAGGTTCTCAAATACCAAAAACATTATCTTAGCAAATTTTGATTCTGGTTCAACTGGTAAAAATTGGCAAATGTATAATCAATGTATTATTTTCTCTACACCTACTTTCGATAACTACGAGCAAGGTATAAAGAGAATTCATAGAACCGGCCAAAACAAGACTTGTATTTATCATGTCTTCTACTCAGACAATTTCTTAGACAAAGGTATGAATGAAGCATTGGCTAATAACGGTGAATATAACGATAAAATGTTTGCAGCTGATAGAGCAAGAATAAATGAAATCATGGAACGAGACGAAGATTAGTCTCGTTTTTTTTGATCATGGAAACCAGTCATCTCTAATTCGTTAAAATTTTATAACGAATTGGAGATGTAAAAAAAGCCTCCTTGCTAGAACTCAATACTACACACCTTGCTTTATAAAAATCGACATGTTATAATTAAGGTGTAAATAAAAAGAAGTGCCATTGTTAAGTGTATTTGCAAAGTCAATACCAAGCGGTTTGATTTAGTTTTCAAAACATGTTATAATAATGGTGTAAATAAGAAAAGGAAGGTGTCTAATATGACAAAAGAAGAATTAAAAGTTTTAGTTGAAGAATTAAGAGTAAAAGCAGTTGAAGAAGATAATGCTAACTTACAAAAGATATCTGAGTGGATTCAATCTTATTCAAGATTTCCAATTAGAGTTTGTGGTAGCATTAGAGATACAAAATCTATATCATTAGTAGTTGAGTTTATAAAGCCAGATGGCAAAAGTGATTTCGGTAGTGATTTCCATATTTATTATTATGGTGAAGGTTATAGCGCTTATCACAAGCCTGGAATTGAAATAAGCAATGGATCAATTGGCTCATACTCTAAGGAAGATTTATTCCAGTTAGAAAGAGTAAAAGTAATTTATAATATTTGGAATAATATAGAAGAGTTCGAAAACTTATTCAAGTCTATATCATGTCCTATTGGAACAGTCTTCCAAGAAAAATATGATGAATTAGAAAAGATAGAATATAATGAACGCCAAGAAGAGTATCGTGCTAAAAGAGAAGCAGTTGAAAAGCAATTTGAAGTAGGTGTTAAATTTCAAACTTCACGCGGTTATAAATATAAAATAGAAAAGATAACTCCTAAGCGTGTATATTACTCTGAGTATAATTCATATTATGATAAATATTTAAATTATGATAAATTCTTTGAAAAGAGTTCTTTAATTGACATGTTCTTATGGTCTAATGAACCTATGAGATTTGAGAGTGAGGTGAACCAAAATGACACAACAATCATTTAATGAAGCGTTAGATAGATTAGCCAACACTATCGTCAAAGAGTATCATTACAAAGACGAAGATTTAAGATCAAAAATCTTCAATACTACTTATGATAAACTTGATCACAATTTTGAAGACTTCGATTATGCAGTTGTATCTTTCTCTCCTCTTAACAAATACAACTTAGAAGCAAAAGTTGAGATAGTTTTTCAAAAGCAAGTTATACAAACTATAGATATTGTTCTATAATAAAAAATAGAAAAGGAGAAAAATCATGAATAAAGAAGAAATCTTAACATCAATTCAAGATGAGTTCGATTATTTATCAGACCATGATAAATTAAATGTAATTAACGATTACATGGGCAAAAACTACTATCCACTATTCTATAGAAATAGTGAGGAAAAGTTAACTGCTTTATGTGAAGATTCGTTAACTACATATTTCGAACAGTTAGCACATAGTAGCCACTATGACAAAACTGATGAATTCTTCACACTAGATGGCAATGGTTGGATCAGAAGTCTCCAAGACATTGATGCAGTAGCAGACGAAGTTAATTTAGACGAGTTAGCAGAATTCGTATATGAAAATTTCTCTGACTATGATAGTGTGTTTGAAGAAACGTCAGACGCAATGGAAGAAAGTGAAGAAGAAGAGGAGGAAGAATAAATTCCTCCTCTCTTTACTTTCAGACCAAAATATGTTATAATTATGGTGTAAATAAAAAAGGAGGCGCAAAAAAATGAAAGAGGCAATAATAAAAATCAATGACAATGAGTATAAAGTATCAAACGAATGTGTTGAGACATATAATCAAGTTATTATTTATAAGTTAATAGGCAACACCCCCTCCCCCATTTATAGTGGAAGCACATTAAAGGACGCATGTGTAAAATGGTTAAATGATACATATGACTGTCCATTAGTATTCCAAGGATATGATGAGTGGATGAGGGAAAATGATAAATACCCACAAAGCATGTTTGAGTTCGATACAATCGACACTCCAGTGCATGATTATGGAAAATCATTTGATGAATATGTTGATTCGCTAGACGGTGAAGAATTATTCATCATGTTAATTGATAGTGCAGATTATACATATCACGATTGGCGTGATGAAGCAGTGCAATAAGAAAGGCAAAAGGTGTAAATAAAATGGGACAATATTATACATTAATAACAGTAGATTTAAAAAGAAAAAATTATCATAGATATACTCCAACTAACGGATTCAAGTTAATGGAGTTTGCATATTATAATGATAGCATGGCAAGTCTATTCTGCTCTGAAGTTTATAATGATCCAAAGCGTGTGGTTGTTTTAGGTGATTATGCAGAACCATCTGATTTCAGAGATCCAGAATTACCATCAGTATTAGATTTAAATATGTTAAATAAACTTCCAGAAGAAAAAAAGATTGAACAGTTTGATTTCAACAATAAATATGTTGTTAACTCTTCACGTGCACAATATATTAAATTAAGCAATCCAAGCAAAAATGAATGTAAAATATTTGAACCATTAATTCTATGTGCATTAGGTAATGGAAAAGGTGGCGGTGATTATTACGGAATCAACAATGACTTAGTAGGACTTTGGGCAGGTCAAATCATCCAAGTGGTTGACGAAGAATTATTCCAAAGTGCTTATAGTGATTTCGAACCATTAGAGGTATCATTTGAAGAAGTTTGATAAATCATTAGTTCAAACCCACAGTGATGAAGAAATAAAAGAACTAAAGCAATTTTGTAAAGATAACAATATCTTAAACATCAAGCGTGAGTATTACTTCACCATAGGTAGAACTAATTATCGTCTATCACCAACCAGACCATATTTAACCGAATGTGAAACCAGATATAAAATGGCCAAAGTGCCATCTTATAAAAAATATGTTAACATTATGGCGTCGAAGTGGGACTTAAAGGAAATATTCTTAGGATTAAAAGAAGGAAATCTTCCAGACAAATTTAAAGATATTCCACTCCCACAACCAGAATATGTTATAGGGCCACCAACTGAGGATGACCTATTCAACATAAAAGGTTATGATCCAGAACTAGGGAAGCCAGAACCACCTAAGCCAATTAGAGAAAGACCTTCCCTTTACAAGCACAGAGAAAAATTAAAGCAACAAGGCTTATATGAGGAAGAGTTCGAGGCTATTAACGAATTGTTAACTCCGGAAAAGACAAAACCTAAAAAGCCTAAGAAGTCAAAGCCAAAACCTCCTCCTATTCCAGTGGCGGAGCCAGAGGAAAAAGAGGAAGAGATTCCAGTAGTAGTTGAAAGACCAGTGGTTAGAAAGAGACCAACAAAAGAAGATCTAATGAAGACATTATTAAAAAGGAGATGAATTTTATGAGTCACGGAATTACAGATAAAGTTTATGATTCAGATGGTAATCTTATTAGTTATAAAGATCCAGTTGGAACACATATTAATACAAAAAGAATAGCAAAGACTATGAACCAAAGTTCAAGTCATTATGAATCATATCATGGGGAGGGTGTACCAAGCGGTCCAGACACTCCATCATGGCTTGCTACATTGATATTCTTCTTTGGAATATTTGTATACGTAGCAGCATGTGCAGGCATCCTAGCACTATTCTCAATGTTCTTAAACATTTTAGGATTAGTGGTTGTAGGTGTATTCATGTTTGCAGTTCTATTGACCATAATTTTTGTCTTATGGAAAATTAGGAGATAGCAATGGCAAACGAATCGTTAGTTCAAAGTAAAGTTTTAAAATATTTAAAAAAATTAGAAATGGAAGGTCATCCAATATATTATGAGCACCGTCAAGCAATGGGATTAAGTTATAAAGATGGAGTTCCAGACCTATACTGTGTTTATAATGGCATCCACATTGAAATAGAAATGAAGGATGTAGGGGGGGACGTCAGAACAAGGCAAGAAGCATTTGAGCGCAAGTGCTATAACAGAGGTATTATATATATCAGACCAGATACATTTGAAGAGTTTAAAACCTTCTTCGAGACAAAGATAATACCAAGATTAAAAAAATAAGAGAGGCAAATAAAAAATGAGACAATTTATAGATTTATCAGGAAAGAAAGTAGGCATGCTAACGGTTATCAGACCAGAGGGCAGACGTCAAGGCCAAATGGCATTCTTATGTAAATGCGAATGTGGCAATGAAACTGTTGTAAGAGGAGACAAACTAAGACAAGGCAAAGCAATGTCATGTGGTTGCATGCACCAAAAGGTCATGGACACAATTGGTGAAAGACGAACTATCACATATACTGTTAATGGAAGAGATTATACCATTAAAGAGATATGTAAGATTTGTGGTTTCTCTGCAACATCCTTCTACCGTTATCTAGCAAGAGGCAAAACTGTTGAAGATATGCTAGCGATGTCTGGTGCATTAGACATGCCCCCGGTGGAAAAATGAAAATATATGATATATCAAATTCAAAAATAAGACCAAGAGTAACCAGTGATTATGTAATAATCAGAAAAGAGACTGCTACAAATATTGAGTTAGAAAAGTTAAAAGGGGGAGGGGGATGCTGGGAACGCGATAAAAACCTAAGTCATAAGAGGATTCCCCTTGAATTATTCAATAGTGAATTAGCAAAAGGCAAAATAGTAGAAGTCACTTATACCTTTGATGCATCAAGTGGTATAATCAAGATATACAAAAGGAAGGAGACAAACTATGCCTAAAGAAACTGGAATTGCATTATACATCGGAATTTTCGATGAGAAGAAACAAGATACAAAATGGAAAAAAGATAAAGTTTTCAAAACTAAAAAAGAAGGTTATATCTACTTTAAGGATCTATGTAAAAAGTTAGCGTCATATTCTTATGAAGAATTAATGGAAATCTATGGTACTCCAAGATTAGACATTGAATTAAAAGAAGATACTAAAATACTTAAGTGGATGGGAATCTACGAAAAGCAAAACGAAGAAGACGAACCAGAAGAAAACACTGAAGAATAATAAAAGGGGGAGGGCCTCTAATATCCCCTCCCCTATTTTTTTAAGTTAAAAATTTTTTAACGAATTAGAGATTGGATTATTTCTTACTTAGCATCTCCAATTCGTTAAAATTAAAAGAAAGGAAAATACAGTACTATGAGTTTAGCAAACTTAAAAATTATTAATAGCGCGCCATCTCGTTCTAAAATCAAAGACGCGCTAGTTGAATTACCAGATGAAGTAATTTTAAAAATTATATCTGATTATAATGAGCAAAACAATTTAAAGCCAATTTATAAAAACACACCAGAGAATATTGAGTTATTAAAGACAGAGGGTAAAGAGGTATCACCTAAGACAGAAGACAATTTTGCTTTCTTAACACCTAACCGTTATGGCGGAGTAGAAGGAGTTAATGATTTATCTGAGACTGTTGATTATGACACAGAGTTAGTTCCATTTGTTGAAGCGAACTATACAACTTATGAAAAGGATCTAGGAATCAACGATGAATACAATCCTATGATTTTAAATGTTGACTGGTTAAAGCATCACTGGAAGAAAATTCCATTTGGAAAGAAAGAAGAAAGACTTGCTCAATTAAATAACATCATTGCCAAAGTTGACAAAGCAGATGAGAAGCAATTATTATCTCGTCTAAAAAGAATCAGAGGCATGTTTGAAGATGATGACATTGATTACAATCAAGTAAAGCAAAAATTCATTGAAGCATTCAAAGACAATGTTCAAGAGGATGAACAAGAAATATCACTTGATGAAAAGGAAGCCTTAAAGACAAAAGCAGAAGAGGCTTACAAGAATAAGTATAATGAGAAAATCAAGTATTCAGAACTTCCAAACTCATGGAAAGAAAAATTAGATGAATATTTAAACAGTGGTAGAAAGAAAAAATTTGTTGAGCAGTTAGAAAGATTAACCTCAAAGGATGAAGTTGATAAATCACTTGGTGGATTAAAAGAAGCCTTTGAAGAAATTTTCGGTTTTGAATTATCTAAGGACAACGTTAAGCAGTTTGCATATGATAATGATGTTAACAAGTTATCAGAATTCTGGGATTGCATAAAAGCAACTTTTGAAGCATACGATGATAGCGGTGCTACAAATCCAACTTATGAAGAAGCAATAAAATATTTCAAGACAATCAAGTCATATCCAGACTACTACAGAATAAATTGTAAGAAGTGGTACGATCCAAGCACAGAGGAAGAGAAAGAAAGAGAAACTGTCGGTGAGGCACGAGCAAATGTCACTACCACAGAAATTGAAAATGAGATTTCAACTAAGAGAATGCTTGAGGCAGTTAAAGCAGATCCAGAGCAGAATGCATACTATGAGAAAAACTTACAAGCTCATAAGAATTTACTTGCAAGAGGCGAGATCACAGAAGAGACTGCTAAGAAGCAAATGAAATATGTTATCAAGTATTGTTATGAGAAGATCAAACAAAAGAATAGATCTAATTACCAGAAGTTAGAAGACCTAGTTAAAAACTTATTACCATTAAAAGCAAGAGCATGGTTATCAAAAGTTTGTGAGTCATCAAATTTCACAAAGTTAAGTGATAAGAGTAGAATTAATAACATGAGCAATTTAAAAGATGTTTTAGAAGGAACTGATTTCAAAAATGCACTAGGAGATAAAACACTTGAAGAACTTGTTGAGCAAGATGGTGCAGAAGAAAAATTCACAAACTTCTTCAAGAGTGTTTTAGGAATCAAAAAGGATTCTACTTCAACTGCGATCAAGAAATTGTTTGCATAGTTCATCTCTAATTCGTTAAAATAAAATTTAACAATCTCCAATTCGTTAAAAATATTTTAGGGCATGATCATTTACGTGGTCATGCTTTTTTTGTCCCTCTACGTGGCGCGGAGCCGCCACGTGAGAGTTCTGGGCTCGAAATTTCGCTTAGATTTAATTTTTATTTGTGAGAGGCACAATTTATCGTATGATGTGTAAAAATTAAATATAGAGCAAAAATGGTGGTGCAAAATTGAAGTTAGGATTGAAATCTAAAATTGTGTATACGCGCGCATACATACGTTATTTTTCAGTTTTTGGACAAAGGCGATACATTTATCATGGCGGAAATAAAAATTAATTGTGGGGCAAATTTCAAAAGAAAAATTTTGATTCAGAAAAAATATTTTTTAATTTTTTTTAAAATTTTTTTATTTTTTTTATTTTTTATTTTTAATTTTTTATTTTTTTATTTTTATTTTTTCATCCCTCGCGCACACGTGTACAAAACTTCACTTTGAAATTTATTAAAAAAATTTTTTCCTTATCTCAAAAAAATAAAAAAAATTGCGTTATTTTTTAAAATTCAAAAAAAATCTATAAAGTGGGACAATGATGGGGTAATTTGGGGGTTTTTTCTTTTTCTATATAATTATTCAATATTAATAAAAAATAATAAGATAATAAAGATACGTCCTATCTTAAAAGTAAATAATATTTTAACCTTCAAAAATTAATGCCCCACCCATTCAAAGATTTTTTTCAAGCATTTTGTTTCAAAAATTGAATCCACCACGCTTTTTTTCGCTTGCATTTTAAATGGAAAAAATGGTAAAAAAAAGTGTCAAGTTTTTTGATACCCCACTTACAATTTTTTGTCAGGTATTTAGATACCCCGCTGACACTTTTTGCTAAAAATGGGAAATCTTACAAGTTTCACACAAATTTCACACATTTTACAGATTTTTCCCATAATTCACATATTCTCACATATTTTAAGATATTTTCACATAATTTCCCATAATTCAGCCATAATTTCCCACAAAGTATTGAATTACCACGCTATTTTTGCGCTAGTAAAAAAATGCAAAAATGTCGATTTACAGCTTTTTATATAGGACTTTTTCCAAAAAATCAGTCGAACTACAGACATTTAAGAGGAAAAATTATCACAAAATCTTGTGCGATTTTTTCCTTTTGCCAATCTGAAATTTAACCCAATTTTGAATAAAATTCGATGAATTATCCCTTTCCTAAAACAATTGTGAAAAACACCCATTTTTATAGCAAATCGACGAATACAACTACTCAATTTTTTAATTCTCGATCGCTCATAGAGCCAATTTTTGGCATATTTTTCACCAATTTTACCCCAATTTTTCCATGCTTTTTGGAAATCGATGAAAAAATCACCCTTTTTCCCCTACTTTTCCGCAAGCGGAAAAAGTAGCACAAAAAGGCTAGCGCCTTAAAATTATATATATTTATAGAATAAATAAATATATATAATTCAAATAAAAATAAATAAATAAGGATTTATTATTTATTTATTAAAGCATGTGCTAAATTTTCCGTATATAAAAATAAAAACGGCCAAGATACATATTGACAAAAAAGATAATATCGCCTAAAATATAAATGTGTCGTGAGTTAGTTAAGGTTAAATATCCTTAGCGCTAGTAAAAGATGATAAAAGAATAGGCTCCATTTAGTGGGGTTTGGGGAAACTATATTTAAAATTAGACTTGTGTAATTTTGTATTTATTTTTATTTAATGAAACAGATTTAACTTAACTTGTAAACCGAATTGTAGAATATCGTAAACCGAATTGTAAACTTAAAATGTGTGATACTGTAAACTTAAAATGTGTGAATTTTTTGAATAATATTGACTGCTAAAACATGGTATGATAATATAAAAATATGGACAATTGGGAAAGAAAAAATAGTTAGAATTAAGGGAAAATGTAGGATAGGCTCTTCGATATAAAAACAAAATAATTAATTAAAAATGAAATAAGAAAAGAATAAAATTGAGACTAAAAAAATAAAAAATACATTTTAAAAAAACATAATAATACAATATCAATAAAAGACTCTTCACGTTATAATTTAATGTG